>Ga0182024_10017698_pt1 | contig 13345 bp, 11 predicted proteins | sample P32metaG_FD_120480 | JGI IMG/M metagenome (GOLD analysis project Ga0182024, IMG submission 120480) | Permafrost microbial communities from Stordalen Mire, Sweden - P3-2 metaG (Illumina Assembly) | ecosystem: Environmental > Terrestrial > Soil > Wetlands > Permafrost | place: Sweden: Stordalen...
AGGTGTGAAGCTCCCACTCGCGTTGACGGAGCTGGGATTGATCGATGAGTACGAGTTCGTGGTGCATCCCAGGCTCGCGGGCCACGGGCCGACGTTGTTCGCGGGGCTATCGAAGCAGGTCGACTTGAAGCTCGTGAGCCGGCTGGAGTTCGGCTCGGGGGCAGTGGCGATGCGGTACGAGCCGAGAAGGTAGCTATCGGGCTTGCTAGCCCGAGCCGGCCGCATCATGGAGCCCTGGTTCGCGGCTCTTTCGCGCCCCACCGCAGCGGTTCCCTCCGCGGCGGCCCACAACAACGCTTTGGCCTGGCGCACCTCCCGAGCCGGCGCGGTGTGCGAACGAGCAAGCCGCTCCAGCTCAAGCCGCTGCCCACCCGTCATCTCCAAAACCCCAGCTGCAGCCACCATCCCACCCACACTACGACAGATCACTATTTAAGCGACACACCACTAGCCAGGAACGCTGACGGTCAGGAATTGCGTCCCCGATGTGCCGGCGGGGAACGCCCGGGAGTATGCCTCGCTCCAAGTGGACGGGGACACCCTTGTCAGACCGCATCCAACGGCTGAGCCGTTCGCCTGTCTCATTGCCGTGACGGGCCGGGTTCGCTCGCTCGGTGGCATTATGTCACCACTGTGGTAGAGCTCTGAGCCGAGCTCTCGGGAAGGGAGAAACGGCATGACGTACGCAGGAGACCGGTCGATCCTCGACGCTGACAGCCACGTGATGGAGCTCGCCGACTTCCTGGACAGCTTCATCGATCCCGACCAGGCAGCGCGGCTGCGCCGGAGCGGCATGGACGCCCTAGCTCCGCTCCTCGACGACGCGGTTGCCAAGGCGGAATCCCGGCGGGCCGATCCGGACGTGTCGGCGGGGGCCGAGGAGCGCCTCATGGTTGACAAAGGATGGGCCGCCATGGGCGGGTTCGACCCGGCGGAGCGGAGCCGGGTGCTCGATCTGCTTGGCTTCGGCGGACAGTTGGTCTTCGCGACCTTCGCTACCGCGATGTTCTCGCTTCCGCGCAACATCCGGCACTACACGAACCCGGTCGAGCTGAATCGGGATCTTGATCTCTTGTACGCGGGAGCTTCGGCGCAGAACCGGGCCATGGCCAGTTTCTGTGCCGGCGACCCCCGGCTCCTCCCAGTCGCATTCGTTCCCCTGGTCGACCCGGCACGGGCGATCGCCTGCGCCGAGGAGGCTATCGGCGCTAGGTGCGCCGCGGTCATGGTGCCGTCGACCGCCGCGGGCGAGCACTCCCCGACCCATCCCGAACTTGATGGGTTCTGGTCCCTGCTCGAGCAGGCCGGCACTCCCTTCGTCCTGCACGTCGGCGGCGGCGGTCGACTCTTGGACCCCGCCTTGCACCACAACGACATGCCGGTCACCGATCATCTCGGCGGCGGCGAGAACGTCCGGTCGAAGGACTACTTGGCCATCCATCACTCCCCGGAGTTGTTCCTCGGTGTGCTCATCTTGGACTGGCTGTTCGACCGCCACCCCGGGCTGCGCGGCGGGTGCATCGAGCAGGGGGCGGGCTGGGTGGTGTCCTGGCTGCACCAGCTCGACCATGCCCAGCGAGCCTTCCGCCGAACCGAAGAACCCCTCCGCCGCCTGCAGGCAAAGCCTTCGGAATACGTACGCCACCACCTGAAGTTCACCCCCTACCCAGGTGAGCCGGTGAGCTGGATGATGGAACAAGCGGGCCCTGAGCTGTTCATGTTCTCCACGGACTACCCCCATCCTGAGGGTGGTCGTGACCCACTCGCCAAGTTTGAAGAGAGCCTGACCGGGGCGGGGGAATCGGACAAGGCGTGCTTTTATGAGAGAAACATGGCTGAACTGCTTGGACCCCGCTCGCTGGCGCTCTAACGCGGCGCGCCGAACGAGTACCGCCAAGAGGAAGCACGAATGGCACACCGCAAACCTCGACGGGCGGTTCAGTGACGTTCTCGTCAACAAATCCGAATTGAGGGCCTCCCCGAGCCGGCGGTCGGGGGCACCCCGGTCAGACCAAGGACCTTGTGGGAGGTGCTACTCGTTGGTTGGTTCCGAGTCCTTTGCACCTTCTGCAATGCGCTCCTCGGAGTCTTCGAGAATGGCCTGCGCCTGTGCCGTCGGGTCGTCGCTCGAGGCTTCCTCCGGGGGCCTGCCGTCAGCACGAGACGCCACGGCCTCAACGCTAGGAATGTCACCAAGCTCCTCGGGCGCCTGACCCGCCGGTCCCCGGTCGTCGCTCATCGCAAATACCTCCTAGAACCCATTCTCTCCTAGGCCACTGGCAACTGCACCATGAGGTCTGACGACCCCCCTTATCGAGCCTTCACCGACAGGGATCGTACGGTCCGGTGTCTGAGCGCCGCTACTACCGACGGTCGCGCCCAGTCGGGCGGTTCCGCGGGCCGATGTGAGCAGGCACACGATGGGGCTGGCTGCCAACTAATGCGCACCGATCCGGTGAACTGGGGCAGCCCTCATTCGGCCTGACCCACCTTTCCTTTTCCCTCCCGGGTTAACCACCGCTCAAAGACCCTATTCCGAACACGAATGCCAGCAAGGTCAGCCTCGCCGTACGCTGAGTGCCGTGGGACTAGAGGCTGGGCAAGACCGGGGGGTTGCGCGAAGTGAGGCCGTCACGACATTTTGGGGTGGGGGAAGTTCGACCAGCCGCACCAAGATGCTGACGCAGTTTGTACTGGCTCATCGGCTCGGACGGGGGGTCTTCGCCTTCGGCGACGCCACCAGCCAGGGGTCACTCCCCGGCGTCGGCGTCCACCTCAACAACGTCGTGGGGGCGGTGCCGACCGGCTGACGGGGGTGGCCCCGACCACCGGGTCGGTGACCCACTGCGGCGCTTTACGAGATTCCCGCCTCTCCCTCCCTCCGCCTCTTGCGCCCCGCCGCCTCCTGCGGCCGCGGTCTGGCTGGTTCCGTCGCTCTCCGTGTTCCCAGTTCCCTCGCCCCGTCGCTCTCCGTAGCCGGTGCCTGCTGAACCCGGTCGCTGGCCGCCTCGCGGTCGTTCCCCATCTCTCCCCACATTCCCCTCACATCCCGCCACATCCCGACCTCAACCCTCGGCCCGGGGGCTCGGCGGATGGCGAGTGAACTCGCCGGGCAGTACATGAAGCTCACCGAGTTGACTGGTCGAAGCGGGAGTCTCGACAGTCGTCTAGGTTTGGGTGCGCACGACGGTGTCGACGATGCCCTGCACCCGGCTCGAGGGCTCTCTGATGAGAGGACGCGAGACATGACAGCCGAAAAGCCAATCGAGGCTGACCAACAGACCACGAAAAGGGGGTCGGCCGGCCCAGGGGGAGAGTTGCCGAAGACGCCGACGGGCATCAGCGGGCTCGACGATGTGACCGGCGGCGGACTTCCTCGGGGGCGATCGACACTTGTCTGCGGCCCGGCTGGATGCGGCAAGACCCTCCTCGGGATGGAGTTCCTCGTCCGTGGGATCACCCAGTTCAACGAACCGGGGGTGTTCATGGCGTTCGAGGAGTCCGCCGACGACCTCATCGCCAACTTCGCGTCGCTGGGATTCGACCTCGCTCAGTTCGAGGCCGACGGCCAGCTCGCGATCGACCGACTCGGCGCGGCGGGCTGGGAGATGGAAGAGACCGGGGACTGGAACCTGGGCGGGCTGTTTCCGCTGCTGGGCGCGGCTATCGACTCGGTCGGCGCCAAACGGGTCGTGATCGACACACTCGAAACCCTATTCGGAGTGTTCGGGAACACGGCCATGCTTCGGTCCGAGCTGCGTCACTTGTTTGGTTGGCTCAAAGCCCGCGGGGTCACCTCGGTGATCACTGGCGAGCGAGGCGAGACGACCCTTACCCGCCATGGCTTCGAAGAGTACGTCTCTGACTGCGTGATCGTCCTTGACCACCGCGTGACCGAGCAGACCTCGACCCGGCGATTGCGAATCCTCAAGTACCGGGGCTCGCTCCACGGGACCAATGAATACCCGTTCCTTATCGGCGAATCTGGTATATCCGTCCTACCAATCACCTCTCTCGGACTACGGCATAGTGTGCCCGCGGAGCGGGTATCCACGGGAGTGGCCCGTCTCGATGTCATGCTCGGTGACGGAGGCTTCTACCGGGGGAGCACCGTCCTCGTCAGCGGCACCGGCGGCACTGGTAAGTCGACGTTGGCGGCGCAGTTCTGCGACGCCACCTGCAGTCGTGGCGAGCGGGCCGTGTACTTCGCCTTCGAGGAGTCCGAGGCGGAGATCGTGCGAAACATGGCCTCGGTAGGCATCGATCTCCGGCAATGGGTGGACGCCGACCTGCTGCAGTTCCAATGCTTCCGCCCCAGCCTCCTCGGCCTCGAGGCGCACCTCTTCGGCATGCAGAAGTACGTCGGCGACTTCGATCCGGCCGTGGTCGTAATGGACCCAGTCTCAGACTTCCTGCGCATCGGAACTGGGGCGGACGTGGCCGCGATGCTGACCCGTCAGGTTGACTTCTTGAAGGCCAAGGGCGTGACCACCCTCTTCACCAGCCTGAACTCCGAATCAGACCCGGCCGAGGCCGACCAGCAGCTCGCTTCTCTCGTCGACACCTGGCTCCTCGTCAAGACCGTGGAGGGCAACGGGGAGTACAACCGACTCTTGTACGTGCGCAAATCCCGCGGGATGGCCCACTCCAACCAGATCCGCGAGTTCCTCCTCACCAGCGAAGGCATCGAGCTGGCCGATGTCTACGTCGGGCCCCAAGGCGTGCTCACAGGCTCTGCCCGCCAGGCTCAGGAGGCCAAGGAACGCTCCGACGGGACGGCACGCCTTGAAGATCTCGAACAGCGTCGGGTCAACCTGGAGCGACGGCGCCAATCAGTCGAGGCACAAACATCGGGGCTGTGGCGTGAGTTCGAAGCCGAAGCCGACATCGTGGAACACCTGCTAAGTCATGGTTCGACCGGTACCGAGGATCGAGCCGGACAGCGCGCTGAGCAGGGTCGGCTCCGACGGGCCGACACTGATGAGCCCGAGGACATCTCCTCTGTACACAAAAAGTCATGACGGTGCGCAATGAATGACCCTCCCGGACCATAGCTCTCAGCACGATGGGCGTGTGGACTTCAGCGGTGAAGTCGCCGCTGAAGGTTCGCTGATACGTCGGAGGCCCTTCCCCAGTTCACCGGCTCGGGGCGCACCTCAGAGGTTGTAGCTGGTCACATCGAAGAAAGCTCGGGCGGGAACCGCCTTGCATTCCTGTTACGGTGCGATGGATCAGTCCCACCACGCCGCTGCGGCGGAGCAGAGAGGGATGGAATAGTGCTGCTTCGTCGAGTAGGAGTCGGGATTTCCAGTGTGGTCATGGCGACGTCGATGGCACTCGTGCCTACTCTGCCTGCTGGGGCGAGCAAGCCGGGCTTGTGCTCGTTGAACAAGGCTGAACAGAAGGTCGAACTCAAGTCGACAGGCGCCATCACGAAGGCCATCGAGAGCGGAAACTGGACGGCGGCCAAAAAGGCCCTCCTGGCATCGTTCGGCCAGTCGTTCCAGGCCGAACAGTTGGCGGTCTCCGCCCTCTCGGGTGCACCCTCCAACGTGAAGGCCGCAGGTGCGGTCATGATCAGATTCGCCGGGAGCGAGAAGACGATCATTCAGAAGTCCAACAGCGCAACCCAGTTCGAGACCTCCGTGGAGGCCGCAGCGCAGAGACCCAAGGTGGCCAGCGCCGAGAAGACGCTCTCCGCCTACTTCACCTCCAAGTGCGGACCGATCAACACGACGCCGACGACCTAGGTGTAGTGACCACGGACCTAGATCACCCACCGCCCCACCGCTTTCGAAGTAGTGAATTAGCAACGGTGATGACACTGCAACGAGCAACTCGATCCGCGGAATCGCCAGCGCATCTGGGCTGATAACGGCTTCGACCGCCCAATACTCAAAGCGAGCCTGTTGTTTAGATCCAACCCTTCGGTATTTGACCAGGCTCTTTCCGGGTTCTTCAATGGCCGACATGAGCCCGAGCGGACCTCACTGGAAATTGAAGCTCGCTCTGATCCGTGAGCGTCACTCGCGTGTCACCATGCTCATTCCAGTGACTGCCACTTGCTTAGGACGGGAACATTTGTTGCGGTATTCACAAGTTCGTGGATCGGGTCTACATCCCAGAACTTCTGCCGGTCGACCCGTCGCCACTCACAGGTTCGCCCTTGCGAGTCGGGACCTTTCTTTCAAATGTTGTATGCGCACCTCGAGGCGGGCCAGTTTCCTGGGAGCCCTCTTCGACAGAGAGAATTGGGCACGCCCCCTATCACCGGGAGCGGGGCGGCTATCGCTTACTGCGCCTCAAGAAAGGGCCGCCAATGCGGCTGCAGTGGTCCACGCCGTGAACACCGAGAAGCCGGCGGACTTCGTTGACGTGTCCGAGCATCTGCTTGGAGGGGATTGCCTTTCCACCACCCCGCATTGCCACCATCCAGACGACAGAACCATCGACTAGCCGCACGTAGGGGAGCCAGATCAGTGCGCGGTAGCACGCGCGGTAGCGCGCGCCCCGCTTTTCGACGAACCCCATCTCGATAACTTCCTCGTGCCGCAGGGAGCGTGCGGGGAGCACGCCGGTGCAAAACCAGGGGTTATTGGGGGTTTCTGGTGGTCACCACCGGTAACGGGCGGTCACTGATGGTCACTCCAGAAATAGCCACTGACCAGCCATTATAGCCAGACAGGTGCGGAGGCGGCGGTCGGAATCGAACCGACGTACGGGGCTTTGCAGGCCCCTGCCTAAACCACTCGGCCACGCCGCCGTACGCGCTCAGCCTATCGGGTGGGCCGGGCTACCTCGAGGGGTACCGGTGGGCTCACCCGGTGACGGCCGCGACCTCGGTCGCCGCCAACTGGTCCTTGCGGGCGGTGACGAACAGCACGGCGACCACCGCCGCCAGGGCCAGGGCGACCGAGCCGAAGATGAACCCGACCGTGTAGCCGTGGACCTGGCCGGCGGCGACCGACCCGGGGGTTCCCACATGGGACACGATGTAGGTCGTCGCCGTGGTGGCGTAGATGGTGTTGAGCAGGGCGGTGCCGAGCGAGCCGCCCACCTGTTGGCTGGCGTTGAACGTGGCACTGGCCACACCGGCGTCGTGGTTGTCCACCCCCAACAGGGCGGTGCTCGACATGGGCACGAAGGCGAATCCGAGGCCCAGGCTCATCACGATCTCGGCCGGCAGCACGTGCAGGGCGAAGCTGGTGTGGACCCCGATCTGGCTCAGCCACAGGAGCCCGACGGCGGCGGCAATGAAGCCCCCCGTCATCATCGGGCGCGGGCCGACCCGGGGAAGGACCCGGCTGGCCATGGTGGCGGCGATGATGATCCCGGCCGAGAAGGGCAGGAAAGCGAACCCCGCCTTCAGGGCCGAGTAGTGCAGGGTTCCCTGGAAGTAGTAGGTGAGGAACAGGAACATCCCGAGCAGCCCGACACCGGTGAGGAACGAGCCGAGGAACGATCCGCCCCGATTTCGGTCGAGGATCACCCGCATGGGCAGGAGCGGGTTGGCCGACCTCATCTCGATGGCCACGAAGCCGACGAGCAGGGCGATCGCCAGACCGAGGAAGCACAGCGTCGTTGTCGAGCCCCATCCGTGGGTGGTGGCAACCGTCAATCCGTAGACGAGGGCCATCAGGCCGCCGGTGGCGGCCATCGCCCCGGGGACGTCGTAGCTCGTGTTCCCGTGGGCCCGGCTCTCGCGGACCAGCCGGACGGCGGCCAGCGCGGCGCCCAACGAGATCGGGACGTTCACCAGCAGGCACCAGCGCCACGAGGCGTACTGGGTCAGCAGACCCCCCATGACCAGCCCGATGGCGGCGCCGCCCCCGGCGATGGCCCCGAAGACCCCGAAGGCCCTGGCCCGCTCGGTGGGCTCGGTGAAGGTGACCGAGATGAGGGACAGGGCGGCCGGGGCCATGAGGGCGGCGAACGCGCCCTGCAGGGCGCGGGATCCGAAGAGCATGGCCGAGTTCTGGGCCAGTCCCCCGATGGCCGACGCGGCGGCGAAGCCGAGGAGGCCGACGATGAACATCCGCTTGCGGCCCATGAAGTCGGCGATCCGGCCCCCGAGGAGCAGGAGCCCGCCGAAGGTGAGGGTGTAGGCGGTGACCACCCACTGGCGGTTGGCCGTCGAGATGTGGAGTGCGTGTTGGGCGGACGGCAGTGCGATCGTGACGATCGAGGCGTCGAGCACCACCATCAGTTGGGCCATGGCGATCACGGCCAGGGCGAGCCAACGACGGGGGTCCGTGGAGGCGCCGCCGTCCTCGGGGAGAGCGCTCACGCCTGCTGCAGGGAGTTGCTGGAGATCGGTCATGGAATGTGCCCTTCGGGTCGAGATGGAATGGGAGCGTTTGGGATCAGAGCGGGAGCGGTGCTGTGCGGTGGGGTGGGGTGGCTTCGTTCAGGACTCGAGGACGGGGACCACGATGTCGTCGACCACATGCTCGAAGAAGGCCGCGTCGATCGGCTCGCCGGTGATCAGGAGGCGCATGAAGACCATCGCCGGCACCACCTCGGTGATCGTCTGGGGATCGGCCCCCGGCGGGATCTCCCCCCGGGCGACGGCCTGGTCGACGATGCGCCGGGCGATGGCCTGCTTGCCCTCGGCCGCCTGGGCCCGCATGAGACCGGCCAGAACCGGGTCCGACCGGGCGGCCCAGAGCACGCCGGCCACCACGGCACCGTCCTCGGCGGCCAGGCTGGTGCCGATCTCATCCAGCATGACCAGGAGGTCGCCCCGCAGGCTCCCGGTGTCGGGGGACGAGAGCTGGTGGCACTGGCGGCACCGGACCGCCTCGGCCACCACCTCGGCCTTGCCCGACCAGTGCCGGTAGATGGTGGCCTTGCTGGCCCGGGCCCGCTCGGCCAGCGCGTCCATGCTGAGCCGGTCGTAACCCACCTCCACCACCAGTTCGAGGGCGGCGTCCAAGATCGCCTGCTCACGGGCCTCCGACCGGGGCCGGCCGACCTGGGTGGTCGCTGAGGGTGGGGGAGCGGTCATGGGAGGTAGATGAACGAAACGGTTCCGTACTGACGTTACGTCACCTCGGGACGAAACGCAACCGTTTCGTTTCGATTTTCTTGTCAGGGTCGAAGAAATGCCTGATCCCTCGGTCGTCCGGGGTCGAGCGGTGGTTGAATCGGCAACATGCGAATCGGGCTGGTCGCACCACCCTGGACCCCGGTGCCCCCTCCCCTGTACGGGGGGATCGAGCTGGTGGTGGACGAGCTGGCTCGGGGCTTCCAGGCCGCCGGGCACCAGGTGACCCTGTTCACCACCGGCGACTCCACCTGCCCGGTGCCCCGGCGCTGGGTCCTGGCCGAGGCCGAGGGCACCCGGATCGGCATGGCCGTTCCCGAGCTGCGCCACGTCATCGGGGCCTACGACAGCCTGGTCGACTGCGACGTCGTCCACGACCACACCCTGGCCGGCCCGCTACTGGCGGCGGCCCGGGGCACCCCGTTCCCGGTGGTCACCACCGTCCATGGCCCACTGAACGAGGACCTGGTCGATCTGTACGGGGCCCTGGGCGACCGGGTCCCGATCGTGTGCATCTCCGAGGCCCAGCACCGGGTGGCCCCCCAGATCCCGGTGGCCCGGGTGATCCTCCACGGCATCGACGCCTCGCTCTTCCCGGTCGGTGACGGGTCGGGGGACGGCGACGGGGACTACTGCGTCTTCCTGGGTCGCATGGCGCACGACAAGGGCGCCCACCGGGCCATCGAGGTCGCCCGCAAGGCGGGCATGCGGCTGCTCATGGCGGCCAAGATGCGCGAGCCCTGGGAGATCCGCTATTTCAACGAGATGGTCGAACCGCTGCTCGGCCCCGACGCTGTCTACCTCGGCGAGGTCCCCCACGAGCGCAAGCTCGAACTGCTCGACGGGGCCAGCGCCCTGCTCTTCCCGATCCGGTGGAACGAGCCCTTCGGCCTGGTGATGCTCGAGGCCATGGCCTGCGGGACCCCGGTGCTGGCCTTCCCCGAGGGGGCGGCGCCCGAGGTGGTCGACCATGGTCGCACCGGGTTCCTCTGCGACAACGAGGCGGAGATGGTCGAGGCCCTGGGACGGTTGGGCGAGCTCAAGCGGTCCGACTGCCGCGACGCGGTCGAGGGCTACTTCTCGACCCGCCGCATGGTGGCGGACCACGTCGAGCTGTTCTCGTCACTGCTCGCCCGCTGACCGGACCGGCCGGGGACCCCAGCGCTACGGGCGCCGGCGGCGGAAGAGCAGCCAGAGGATCCCGGCGACGACAGCGATCAGCACGGCGAACTTGACCACGGCCCAGATCAGCCCGGCCACCGCGCTCAGTACCCAGAAGGCGACGAGCACCCCGACCACCCCGACGGCCACGAGGACCAGACCGTCGGCCATCCGGAGGCCACCGCTCCCCCGCTTCTCAACCTCTCCAGCCATGGTGCCTCCTCGTCCTTCCCACCGTACGGCGGCGAGACCCCCGATGCTACGTTCCGGGCCCATGGTCGAGGTCTCACTCCGGGATCGTCGCCAGGCCCTCCTGGACTGCCCCGAGCTGCAGGGAACCGCCTTCTGCCGGGCCTACGCCCGAGAGGCGGACGACTGGCTGGCGGCCTTGGCCGACCGGGCGGCCGGCGCCAACCCCCGCCACCTGGCCCTGGTGGCGGTGGGCGGGTACGGCCGGGGCGAGCTCTGCCCGTTCAGCGACCTCGACGTGGTGCTCGTCCACGACGGCCGGCGCGACGTGGCCACCGTGGCCGACGCCATCTGGTACCCCGTCTGGGACCAGGGGGTGCACCTGGACCACTCGGTGCGCCGCCCGGCCGAGGTCCTCGAGGCCGCCGCCGGGGACCTGCGGGTCGCCCTGGGGCTCCTCGACGCCCGGTCGGTCTGGGGCGACGAGCGGGTCGCCGGGCCGCTGCTCACCCGCTCGACCGAGCTCTGGCGCTCACGCCTCGGGGCCCAGTGGCTGCCCACACTGGCCGAGCAGATGGCCGAGCGGCACCGGACCCAAGGTGACGTCGCCTTCCTGCTCGAGCCCGACCTGAAGGAGGGCCGCGGCGGCCTGCGCGACGTCAACGTGCTGCGGGCCGTGGCCGCCTACGCCCCGCTCCTCGACGACTACGTGCATCTGGCCTCGCTCGAGCCGGCCGCCGCCGTGCTCACCGCGGTGCGGGTGGAGCTGCACCGCCGGGCCGGGCGCGAGCTCGACCGGCTCCTCCTCCAAGAGCAGGACGAGGTCGCCCGGGTGCTGGCCTACGACGACGCCGACGACCTGATGGCCGCGGTGTCCAAGGCCGGGCGATCCATCGCCTGGGTCAGTGACGACGCCTGGCGCCGTCGCCGGCTCTGGCAACCCGAGACGACTCCCCGACGGGGATGGGGCCGCCGGGGGCGGTCGCACCAGAAGCGGGCCGATGCCGCAGCCGACGCACCCGACGGGGAGGTCGAGCCGGGGATCACCCTGATCGGGGGCGAGGTGGCCCTGACCCCGGCGGCGGCGGTGGCCGACGACTCGTCGCTGGCGCTCCGTCTGGCAGCGGTGGCGGCCGAACGCGACCTGCCCATCGCCCGGGGGGCCCTGCACCGGCTGGCCGACAAGTCGGCGCCCCCGTCGGACCCCTGGCCGGTGGAGACCCGTGAGGCCCTGGTCCGGGTCCTCTCGGCCGGACGACCGGCGATCGGCGCCCTCGAGGCGCTCGACCAGCAGGACCTGGTCGCCCGGCTCATCCCGGAGTGGTCGGCGGTGCGCAACAAGCCCCAGCGCAACGCCTACCACCGCTTCACCGTCGACCGGCACCTGTTGGAGGCGGCGGCCAACGCGGCCGATCTGGCCCCCAGGGTCGACCGCCCGGACCTGCTGGTGGTGGGCACCCTGCTGCACGACATCGGCAAGGGTTTCCCCGGGGACCACACCGAGGTCGGGATCGGGCTGGTGGGCACCATGACCCGGCGCATGGGCTTCGCACCGGCCGACGTCGCGACGCTGGTGGCCATGTGCCGCTACCACCTTCTCCTCCCCGACACCGCCACCCGGCGCGACCTCGACGACCCGGCCACCATCGACACGGTGGCCCGGTTGGCCGGCGACGTCGTCACCCTCGAGCTCCTGGGCGCCCTGACCGAGGCGGACAGCCTGGCCACCGGCCCGTCGGCCTGGGGCAGCTGGAAAGCCGGCCTGGTGGCCGAGCTGGTCGAGCGGGCCCGCCGCCAACTCGAGGGTGAAGAGCCCGAGACGGGCAAGGGCTGGGTCACCGACGCCCATCGGTCGGTGATGGCCGAGGTGCGGGCCGGCGGCCGGGCCGTCGTCGTCCTCGACCCCCCCCGGGTGGTGGTGGCGGCGCCGGACCGCCGGGGCCTGCTCGCCTCGGTGGCCGGCACCCTGGCCCTCCACGGCCTCGACGTGCGCAGCGCCGACGTGTCCAGTGAGGGGGGGGTCGCCGCCGAGGTCTTCACGGTGGAGGTCGGGCGGGGCTCGTGGCCCGACAGCGCCCGCCTGCGCGAGGACCTCGAGGCCGTGCTGGCCGACCGGCTCGCTCTGGGCGACCGACTCGCCGCCAAGGCCAAGGACTATGACGGGCACCGCCGGCCCGCGGCCGCCCGGCCGGTGGTGCCCCAGGTGACCGTGGACAACACGGCGTCGGCCTCCTCGAGCGTGGTGGAGGTGCGGGCCGTGGACGAGGTGGGCCTGCTGCACCGGGTCACCGGGGCCCTGTTCGACTGCGACCTCGACGTGGTCTCGGCCCGGGTCTCGACCATCGGCAACGAGGTCGTCGACGCCTTCTATGTCCGCGACGCCGCCGGGACCAAGGTCACCGACCCCGGGGCGCTCGAGGCCCTCGACCGCGCCGTGCGGGCCGTGATCGTCTGACCGAGGGGAGCCGAATCGCGGGAAATCGTAAGAAATTGCCTTTGACCTCGCGGTTTAGGCCACCGACGTACTGGTAAGATCTCACACCAATCCTGGTACGGAGGAGCGATGGGCAGCGTCCCGGCACACAAGAGCAACGCCCGGCCCAAGCGTCGCGGGACGGTGGTGCTGACCGTGGCCATCGCCGTCGTCGTTCTGGCCCTGGTGGCGGGGGCCGTCGTGCTGGTCACCCGGCCCAGCCCGTCCTCCAACGCCGCCGCCACCCCGCCGCCCCAGGTGGTCCCGCTCGACGTGGTGGGGACGTCCCCGGCGGCCAACGCCACCGGCATCGCCCCCAGCACGGCGGTCACCGTGGCCCTCTCGGCCCCCCTCGCCACCGACAGCCCGATGCCCACCATCTCCCCGGCCATCCCGGGCAGCTGGTCGGCGCTCTCGCCGAGCGAGCTCCAGTTCGTGAGCACCGGGCCGCTGGTGCCCGGCTCCCACGAGACCAT
>Ga0182024_10017699_pt1 | contig 13344 bp, 10 predicted proteins | sample P32metaG_FD_120480 | JGI IMG/M metagenome (GOLD analysis project Ga0182024, IMG submission 120480) | Permafrost microbial communities from Stordalen Mire, Sweden - P3-2 metaG (Illumina Assembly) | ecosystem: Environmental > Terrestrial > Soil > Wetlands > Permafrost | place: Sweden: Stordalen...
CGTCATGGGGGCCGCCGCCTTGATCTTCTTCGCCTTTTACGGCTTCGACGCCGTCTCGACGGCCGCCGAGGAGGCCAGGAACCCGGCGCGCGACCTGACCATCGGCATCATCGGCTCGATGGCCATCTGCACCTTTCTCTACATGGTGATCGCCGCCGCCGCCCTCGGCTCGACGCCCTACCCCGCCTTCGCCGCCAGCCGCGCGCCGCTGGCCTTCGTGCTCGAACATCTCGGCCATCCGAACGCGGCGCGGCTGATCGCCGCCGCGGCGGTGGTCGCTATCCCCACCGTCATTCTCGCCTTCATGTACGGCCAAAGCCGGATCTTCTTCGTCATGGCCAGGGACGGCCTCTTGCCGGAGGTCATGAGCCGCGTCAGCGCCCGCACCGGCGCGCCGGTGATCGTGACCTTTTTCACCGCCGCCCTGGTGGCGCTGGTCGCCGGGATCTTTCCGCTGGGCAAGATCGCCGAGGTGGCCAACGCCGGGACCCTGGCCGCCTTCGTCGCCGTCGCCCTCTGCATGTTGGTGATGCGCCGACGCGAGCCGGCCCGCCCGCGGCCATTCCGCGCCCCCGTCCCGTGGCTGCTCGGACCGCTGGCGATCGCCGGCTGTGTCTATCTGTTCTTCAGCCTGGCGGGCATCACCCGGGAGATCTTCCTCGCCTGGAACGCCCTGGGGCTCGCCGTCTACTTCCTTTACGCCCACGGCCACAGCCGGCTGGGAAAGGCGCCGCTGGCTTAAGGGAGATTGAGTTGTGACGGCGAGTCTGGAGCCCATGGACAGGCGCGGCGCACCGGCGGCGAGCGCCTCCCTTGGCCTGCGCCTGACGCCTCACGGGAGGCTGGTGCTAGAAGAGCGCCGGGAAGCCGGCTTCCTGGATGACAAGGTCGCCGCGCGGCTGGCCGAGGCGTTCGCGCGCGGTACCGGCCCCGGGCTGCTGCGGCTGGCCGGGGAAATTGGTCAGCCCCTGCCGCCGGCGCTCGTCTGGTGGCGCGACTTCGCGGCCCGCTACGTGAGCGCGCTGTGCGGTCACGCGGATGACGGCCTCGCGGGCGCCACGTCGTCGCGCAGTCTGCCGGCCGTGGACCCTCCGTCGAGCGGCGAACTCGCGAGTCTCCAGCTCACGGCGCCGATGATGCCGGGCGCCGAATACCTGACCGGCGAAGTCATGCTGGCGTTGTGGACCGGGCTGGGCGTGGCCCTGGCGGACGTTCTGGCGACGGCCCGGACCGATCTGCAGGCCGTCCTGAAGGATCTGAACCCGGCCTGGAACCTGGTCGGACGGGTTCACTTCAACCTGGCCGAAAACCGGCGCGACCCCGACTATCCCTTCGCCTTCATGGCCACTTACACCACCCGGCTGTCTGCCCAGGCCAAGGCCCAGCACGCGCCGCTCGGCCAAGCCATGCGCGAGTATTCCGGGGCCGCTAACCGCGACAAGCTGCTCTCCCTGTTGCTGCCGGTGCAGCGCGCCGCCGAGGCCTGCGACTGGCTGCGCGCGGCGGTCGATGCGGGCGAGATATTCCATCCCCTACGCTGGACGCCCGCCGAGGCGGCCCGCTTCCTCGCCAGCGCCCCGGATCTCGAAGAGGCGGGCGTCATCCTGCGCATGCCCGCCGCCTGGCGCGCCGGCCGCCCCGCCAGGCCCAAGGTCACCGCGACGGTCGGCGCGCGCGCCCCCTCGGCGCTCGGTCTGGATGGATTGCTCGACTTCCAGATGGGCGTTTCGCTGGACGGCGAGCCGCTGAGCGATGACGAAATCGAAGCGCTGCTGGCGGCGACAGATGGTCTGGCCCTGTTGCGCGGGGTCTGGGTAGAAATCGACCGCGAACGGCTGCGAAAGGCGATGGATCGCTTCGCGGCGGCGCAGGCGCTGGCCGCGCGCGACGGTCTCTCCTTCGCCGAAGCCATGCGGCTGCTTTCCGGAACCGCGTTGAGCGGTGAGGATCCGGACTCGGCTGCGAGCGACTGGGCCGCCGTCAACGCCGGACCGTGGCTCGCGAAGACCCTCGCTGCCCTGCGGGAGCCGAAGGGCGAGGGGGCCGAGCCCTGTCCCGGCCTCGCGGGGACCTTGCGTCCCTATCAGAAAGCCGGGGTGCGATGGCTTCAGCTGCTGTCGGGCCTCGGGCTCGGCGCATGCCTCGCCGACGACATGGGTCTGGGCAAGACCATCCAGGTGCTGGCCCTGCTGCTGACCCGGGCCAGCGGAGATACGCGCGGCGGACCGAGCCTCCTCGTCGCCCCCGCCTCCCTCCTCGCCAACTGGGCCTCGGAAATCGCGCGCTTCGCCCCGAGCCTGGAGGCCAGGATCGTGCACCCCGCGGCGATGACCGCTGATGAACTCAAAGACTTCACGCCCGAGCGCTTGGTAAAGCTCGATCTGGCTATCACCAGCTATGGCTCGCTGCTGCGCCTGCCCCAGCTGGCCCAGACCCGCTGGCGCCTGGTCGTGCTCGACGAGGCGCAGGCAATCAAGAACCCCGGCGCCAAGCAGACACGCGCCGCCAAGGCCTTGAAGTCGGACGCCCGCATCGCGCTCACCGGCACGCCGGTGGAAAACCACCTGGGCGACCTGTGGTCGATCTTCGACTTCATCAACCCCGGCCTGCTGGGTGGGGCCTCGCAATTTAGGACCTACGCCAAGACGCTCGCCGACCGCCCGCACAACCCGTACGGCCCACTGCGAGACCTGGTGCGGCCCTACATCCTGCGCCGGATGAAGACCGACAAGGCAGTGATCGACGACCTGCCCGACAAGGCCGAGGTCACTGCCCACTGCGCCTTGAGCCGCAAACAAGCGGCGCTCTATGAGCAGACCGTATCCGGCCTGGCGGCGTCCCTGGAGCAGTCGGATGGCATCGAGCGCCGGGGCATCGTCCTGGCGACCTTGATGCGCCTCAAACAAATCTGCAACCACCCCTCGCAATGGTTGAACGATGGCGGCTGGGCGGAGGAGGACAGCGGCAAGCTGGCGCGCCTGCGCGAGATCGCCGAGGTCGTGGCGGCGCGGCAGGAAAAAATGCTCGTCTTCACCCAGTTCCGACAGATGACCGAGCCGCTCGCGGCGTTCCTCGCGGGGATTTTCGGCCGACCGGGCTTGGTTCTGCACGGCGACACCGGGGTGAAGGATCGCGCCGGTCTGGTGCGGACCTTCCAGGAAGACGAGGCGGCCCCGTTCTTTGTCCTGTCATTGAAAGCGGGCGGCTCGGGGCTGAACCTGACGGCCGCCTCCCACGTCGTCCACTTCGATCGCTGGTGGAATCCGGCGGTGGAGAACCAGGCCACAGATCGGGCCTTCCGAATCGGTCAGAAAAGGAATGTGCTGGTCCACAAGTTCGTCTGCCAAGGTACGGTCGAGGAGAAGATCGACGCCATGATCGAGGCCAAGAGATCTCTCTCCGACGAGTTGCTGGCCGGCGGCGGCGAGGTCAATCTCACCGAGATGAAGGACGACGAACTGTTGCGCCTGGTGGCCCTGGACCTGAATGTGGCGATGAAGGACTAAGCGAGGGATGTCACGCTCCTTCGAGGAATTCGGCGATTACGTTTCGGTGGCCGAGCGCCGCGCCAAGGCCGAACGGGCGGTGGCGAAGCTGCGGCGGAAAGATCCAGCCATCGCTCCGGTGATCATCGACGGTCAGGCGATCGCCGCCACCTTCTGGGGCAAGGCGTGGTGCAAGAACCTGGAGAGCTACCGTGACTTCGAAAGCCGCCTGCCACGGGGGCGCAGTTACGTGCGTAACCGCGCGGTTCTCGATCTGAAGATCTCGCCGCTGAGAGTGGACGCCCTGGTCTGCGGCTCGGAAATCTATGAGATCGAGATCAAGATCGACCAGGCGCCCAGAGCGCAATGGCGGTCGATCTGCGCCGACTGCGCGGGCGGCATCGATTCGCTGGTGGAACTGCTGCGGGGCCGGCTCTCCGAGCGGGTCATGGAGCGGCTGTGCCGACAGGGCAAGGGGCTCTTCCCAAAGCCGTCGGAGATCGACTTTACCTGCGACTGCCCCGACTACGCCTATATGTGCAAGCACGTCGCCGCCGTGTTCTACGGCATCGGCGCGCGACTCGACGAGAGCCCCGAACTCCTCTTTCGCCTGCGCGGCGTCGATGCCAACGATCTGCTGGTCAATGTCGACGCCGCGACGCCGCTTTCGAAGTCCGCGCCCGCAGCCGGGAAGGTTCTGGCGAGCGACGACCTCTCGGCCCTGTTCGGCCTCGAGATGGCGCCGGACGAAGCGCCGGCCGCCGTGAGCTCGGCGTCCAAGAGCAAGGGGGCCGGGACGAAGTCGAAGTGACCGGCCGAGGCCGGCGGCCCTTGCTTTTACGCCGATAGCGGCGCCCAATCGCAGGCGCGGGGTGGCGGCAATTGGCGGAGGAAAGCCATGAGCGTCTATCGCGTCACCGAGATCATCGGAACCAGCCCGACGAGCTGGGAGGCGGCGGCGAAGGAAGCCCTGACGGCGGCGGCCGGAACGCTGCGCGATCTGCGGGTCGCCGAGGTGGTCCAGCTCGACCTCGCCCTCGGCGACAAGGGCGAGATCGAATCCTACCGGGCCAAGCTGCGCGTGAGTTTCAAGTACGAACGGGAATAGCGCCGCATCGGATCAGGTGGCCCGTGGCGAAGGTGCGGTGGCGCCGTGGGCCTGACAGGGCTTGGGGACGTAGGTCGGGCGTGGACTTCTGCGGGACCGTCGACCAAGCACGGGGCGACTGCGAAGATCAATGTCGTTCATACTCGACAGTTATCGACGACGCAGGGGATGGCGCTGGGGGCAGCGCCGGCCGCGTCGCGCTCGTCAAGGCCCTGCCTTCACCCCCATCCCAACGCTTCCCCAATCGAGGAGGAAGGGCTCGCTCGTTGGGATCGCGTCCCTCAGATAAGATCGCCGCCGGCGGCCGAGGCGGTGGTGCCGTGGGCCTGGTAGGCTTTGATGACGTTGCGGCCGACGGTCCAGCGATGGACTTCGTCGGGGCCGTCGACGAGGCGCTGGGCGCGGATGTGGGTGTACCAGGCGGCCAGCGGCGTATCGAGGCTGTAGCCGAGCGCCCCGTGCAGCTGGATCGCGGTGTCGACGACCTTGTGGACCATGTGGGCGAGGAAGACTTTGGCGATCGAGTTCTCGTGGCGCATGTCCAGCCCCTTCTCGGCCTTGTAGGCGATGTGCAGGAGCATCAGGCGGGCCATGTAGAGCTCGCTGGCGCAGTCGGCGAGCATGAACTGGACGCCCTGGCGCTCGCTCAAGGGCCGGCCGAAGGTCGAGCGAGTGGTCACGCGGGCGGCGGCCATGTCGAGGGCCCGCTGGGCCATGGCGACGTTGTGCATGCCATGGCGCAGCCGGCCGTAGGCGAGGCGATGCTGGCCCATGTCGAAGCCCCGACCCTCGCCGCCGAGCAGGTTCTGCGCCGGCACCTCGAGGTCCTTGATCTCGATCTCCGAATGGCCGCCGCCCATGACCTTGGCCAGCGGCCCCTCGATACCCATGGTCGGGATGTCGCGCTTGATGATGTAGCCGGGGTTGGGCAGCTCGACGATGAAGGTCGAATAGCGTTGATGGCGCGGCGCCTCGGGGTCGGTCATGGCCATGACCAGGGCCATATCGGCGGCGCTGGCGGCCGATGAGAACCACTTCTCGCCGTTGAGGAGATAGTTCTCGTTGCCCTGTTTGACCGCCCGGGTCTGTATGCCGGTGGCGTCGGCGCCGGCGGCCTTCTCGGTCATCGAGTAGCAGACGCGTTTTTCGCCATCGAGCAGCGGTTTGAGGAACTTCTCCTTCTGGTAATCGGTGCCATGGGCCAGCAGCGTGAGCATGGTGGCGTCGTCGGGGCCCTGGCTATTCATGGAGAGGGCGCCAAGGTGGCTCGCGCCCAGTTCCATCTGGACCAGGGCGTTGGCCAGCGGCCCAAGGCCCATGCCGCCATATTCGGTTGGGATGAAGGGGCACCACAGGCCCTGCGGTCGGGCCTTGCCGCGCAGCTCGGCCAGCAGCTCCTTGTAGTCGCGGCCCTCGGCCAGCTCTTTCTCGGCCGGGATGCACTCGTCCTGCACCCACTGGCGCACCCGCTCGCGCACCGCCTTGGCCTCGGGGGGGATTTCGAAATCGATGGCCATGGGGGATCCTTTTCTCGGGCTCTTCCCTCGAGGCGATAGCCCTTCCCCCTCGATGGGGGAAGGGTTGGGATGGGTGTTGGTGGGATGCGGGCCGGCAGGGTGCGGCGGTTCTTACGTCCCCTGCCTGTCGACCAACAGCCGCAGCGCCTTCGCCGCCGCTTCGATGGCGAGATGACCGTGTTGAGCCGCGCGACTCTCGGCAGAGATCAAAGCGCTTCGATGAACATTGACGAGATCACCATAGGGAAACTCATAGTGCCCCTTGGCGCCAGGTGATCTCTTTTCGTTGATCCCCAGATGCCACAATCCGTATTCCTCGAGCCCGTATCGGTCGATAAACGCGCTTTCTTCTTCCGGGGACGGCTTGTATTCGCTCCACGCGCCGCGAAGGTCATGAACGAAGCGTCCCTGTCTGATCAACAGTTCGGCGTGAGCGACCGCCCGAGGGTTCAGATCGACTACCACGATACGATCTCCGTGGGGATGCCCCCTCGATGGGGGCGGGGAGCTTCTTTGATTGAGGGTGGTTGGGGGGAGGGATGTTTGGGAAAGAGAGGGTGGTTAGTTAGTACCGCGGGGAGGGGCGGGAGAGGGGGCCGGTGGGGGTGAGGGCGATGTGGTCGAGCGCGGCGTCCTCGTGGTTCATGCGCCAGGAAATGAGCTTCTGGGCGGCGGCGAGGACGCGAGGGACGGCGGCCGGATCGGCGGCGAGATCGTCGAACTCGCCGGGGTCGACCGAAAGGTCGAAGAAGAGCGGCGGCAGTTTGGTGAAGTGGACGTACTTCCAAGTTTCGCCGCGGACGGCGGTCAGGGCGCACTGGTGGAGGGTGAGGCCGAGCGCGCGCTCGGCATCGTCATCGGTAGGATCGCGGAAGTCGTATTCGAAGTGCGCCTCGGCGCGCCAGGTGGCGGGCGCGCTCTCGCCCCGCAGGAAGGGGCCAAGATCGGCGCCGTCGCACGCGGCCGGGATCTCGCCGCCGATGGCGGAAAGGAGCGTGGGCATGACATCGACGCTCTCGGTGAAATTCGTGACCACGCGGCCGCGTCCGGCATCGGCGCTCGCGCGCGGATCGCGGATGATCAGGGGGATGGCGTAGCTTTCGTCGAAGTAGCCGCCTTTCCCTAAAAGCCAGTGGTCGCCGAGCTGCTCGCCGTGGTCGGTGGTGAAGATGATCAGGGTGCGGTCGAGGAGGCCGGTCTCCCGCAGAAACGCCATGAGGCGGCCGATCTCGGCGTCGACACGGCTGACGAGGCCGAAATAGACGGCCTTGAGGCGGCGCAGGCGCTTTTCGTCGGCCGGGGCGCCAAAGGGCCGGCGCGAAAGCCACCAGGCGAGGAAGGGATGCTGGGCCCCCTCGCTCCGCACACTCTCGCGGCGGCGAAAATCGGGGACGGCCATGGGGTCATAAAGAGCGTTGTAGGGCTCGGGGGCGACGAACGGCGGATGGGGACGAAGGAACGAGACGTGGGCGACAAATGGCCCTGGCGCGGCGCGCATGTAGTCCATGGCGTTGCCGGCGAGGAAGGCGACGTCGTCGACCTTGGCGGGAAAAGCCAGCGGCCGGGGATGGGCGGCGCCGTCCTCGAACTCCGGGCCGGGGCGGCGCCAGCCGTAGGCCTGGCCCGGATCGGGCGGCGTGTCGTAGCCCTGCGCCCGTAGCCAATCGGTCCAGGGCGTCGGCGCGCCAACCAGCTCGCAGACCGGGCGGATGCCGGGCAGCGGGCTTTCGTAGGTGGAGAGGCGGGGATCGCCGTCGTCCAGACCGCGCGGATCGGCGCTGGTGTCGGTGTAGCCGAAGAGGACCGGATCGTAGCCGAGAGCAGCGCTCTGCTGGGCCCAGTTGGCGTGGCGGGCGTCGAGCGGGGCCCCGTTGGTGACCGAACGATGGTTGTGGAGATAGAGGCCGGTGTGCAGGCAGGCGCGGCTGGGACCGCAGGGCGCGGCGTTGGCGAAATGGCGGGCAAAGCGCACCCCTTCGGCGGCCAGGGCGTCCAGATGCGGCGTCCGCACCATCGGGTGGCCGGCGGCCGACAAGCAGTCGCCCCGCCACTGATCGGCGGTGATGAAGAGGACATTCAGGGGCTCAGGCATCGGCCCAGCTTACGGATCGACGCCGCCGGGGCATAGATGTCGGCTTCGGCCGCGGATGATCGAACCCAGCACCGAAGGGTGCGATCGGCGCGGCTAGGGTTGAGGCGTCGCTCGGATATCGCGCAGCATCTCGACGGCCAGAAGGAGCCGATGAGCCGTGTCCGCCGCCGCATCCAGGCTCAAAACCAAGTTCACCGGAGCTTGATCCGACATCAGCAGGATTTCGCCGTCGACCACTTTGACGACGAAGGGTTCATTGAAGGCGTCGGTGCGGGCGCGAGTCATGGCGGCTCCACTACTAAGAAGACACTCGCCACAGGTTAAGTTTCTTCGGAGCATGTCAACGGCCATTGACATGGCGCCGATCGGCGCGAATGTTGGGCTCGCCGGCGACGGCCGTTTAGGCAGACACATTCGAGAGAGCCCATGAATATCGCGGTGAAGATCGAGCCCAATACCGAAACCGCCGAGGCCCTGGCGATGCCGCTGGCCGACATCAATCCGGCCAAGGTCGAGCGATTTCAGGCCGATACCATCTGGCCCTATTTCGAGCGGCTGCGGCGCGAGGATCCGGTCCACTTCACCGCCGACAGCGAGTTTGGCCCCTACTGGTCGCTGACCCGGTGGGAGGACATCATGGCGGTGAACATCGACCACGAGGCCTTCTCCTCGGCCGACGGCATCGGACTGCCCAACCGCAAGGCCATGGAGGAGCAGGACAAGGTCTTCGCCCAGATGGGTCATGAGCGCCGCCGCGGCGGCGCCGGGTTCATCACCATGGACGAGCCCGAGCACAGCGTTCATCGCAAGGCCGTCAGCCCGACGGTCGCCCCGGCCAACATCGCCAAGATGGCGCCCGTGGTGCGCGAGCGCGCCGGTGCGATCCTCGATAGTCTGCCCATTGGCGAGCCGTTCGACTGGGTCGACAAGGTGTCGAAGGAACTGACGGCCATGACCCTGGCCACCCTCTTCGACTTCCCCTTCGAGAACCGTCGCAAGCTCACCTACTGGTCGGACATGTTCACCAACATGCCCGGCCATGGGCCGGTGACGAGCTGGCAGCACAAGGCCGAGGCCGCCTTCGAGTGCTTCGGCGCCTTCAAGGAGCTGTGGAACGAGCGGGTCAATGCCGAGCCCGGCATCGACCTGATCTCCATGCTCACCCACAATCCCGATACCCGGACCATGTCGGAGGACCAGTATCGGGGCACCGTGGTGTTGCTGATCATCGGCGGCAACGACACCACGCGCAACACGATCTCCGGCAGCGTCTATGCCCTCAACAAGAACCCCGATCAGTACGACAAGCTGCGCGCAGATCCGGGGCTCATCCTGCCGATGGTCTCCGAGACCATCCGCTGGCAGACGCCGCTGGCCCACATGAGCCGGGTGGCGACGTGCGATATCGAGATCGGCGGCAAGACCATCCGCCAGGGCGACCGGGTGGTCATGTGGTACGTCTCGGGCAACCGCGACGAGACGGTGATCGACAACCCCAACGCCTTCATCATCGACCGCGAGCGGCCGCGCCATCACCTGTCGTTCGGCTTCGGAATCCACCGTTGCGTGGGCAACCGCGTGGCCGAGATGCAGCTAGGCATCATCTGGGAAGAAATCCTGGGGCGCTTTCCGAAGATCGAACTAGTGGGAGAGCCGACCCGCACCTATTCCTCGTTCGTCCATGGCTACGAGAGCATGACCGTGGTCATTCCCGCCCGGGCGGACTGACCGCCCATTGGTCATGACCGACTCCTTGATCCTCGAGCGCGCCCTTCCGCGCAGGCGCGACGCCTCGGCCACGCGCGCGGCCATCCTCGAAGTGGCCAAGGCGCGGTTCGCCCGCCTGGGGTACGATCGCGCCGGCCTGCGCGACATAGCCGCGGCGGCGGGCGCCGATGTTGCTCTGATCAAGCGCTACTTCGGCGGCAAGGAGGCCCTGTTCACCGAGGCGCTGAAGGCCTCGTTCCGCTCCGATCGCCTGAGGGACTGGGACCGCTCGACCTTCGCCGCCGATATCGCCACGATGATGGCAGAGGATGCGCCCCTGGAGGAGGCCCGCACCCACAGCTTCCAGTTCCTGCTCCGAGCCGCCACCTCGCCGACCACCGCCCCCCTGCTGAACCTCGCCATCCAGGAGCGCTTCCTAAGGCCCATCCGCGAATGGCTGGGCGGCGAGGACGCCCAGGCGCGGGCGCGCGTCCTGGCGGCGGTCTTCATCGGCTTCCTGGTCGAGCGACTGATCCGCGGCGAGGCGCTGACAGGCGCCGAGCGCCAAGTCTTCATCGCCCGCGCCACTCGCGCCTTCGAGGCGGTGCTAGACAATCGCTGATCCTGGCTTGTCGATCAGAGCGTAAATCGGCGCGCCCATTGCGTGAAATCCGAGGGCAAAGATAAAGACCGTTGGTTCGGCGAGGCGTCGCTGCTTCAGCTTCAACACACCCGCATGCAGCCTGTTTCCGCCGGCGGCGCGCTCGTCGCCGGCCGGCCTTGCATCCAGACCTTCACCTTCGATGGAACCTACACGATCCCCAGGACCTGATGCCGTTCACAGTCGCTCCGATGCAGCGCCAAGAAGCGCCGACGGTCGCCGGCCTTTGGCGCGCGTACATGACCGGACTCTCCGCCGACTCCGGCGACATGACCGCCAATGTCTTCCTGCGGGATGGACTTGGGGACTGTTTCCACACGATGGTTGCGAGACGGGGCGACGGCGATCCGGTGGCGGTCTGCGCGTGGTGGATGACCTACGATGTTCATCACGCGGCGAAGGGTGGGGAAATACCCGACATGTTTGTCATCCCCGCCTGCAGGGGGCTGGGAGTGGCTGTCCAGCTCATCGCGGCGGTCGCGCGAAGCGTGCGCGAGCGCGGGGGCGTGTTCCTGCGTGGGCCGGCGACATCGGAGAACGCTGACCGCCTGGTCAAGAGTGGTCACCTGGACGCGGCTTTTCCGGTGGTCCACGTCTACTGGACGCGAGCCCTTTTCGCCATCTTGGCCGACAATGCCGACGCGGACGCTCGAACCCTCGCGCGCCATCTGGCGGCCGCGCGGGCCGATTCGCCCGCGGAGCGTCAGTGAGCGACTTCCGCAGGCTAACGTCGCCTTGACAGAGCTCGAACCGCCGTGAGTTCCACCCTCCATTGCGATGTGGCCGTGGCGGCCGCCGCGGCGCCCGGCGCCTGCCGCCATCCCCGCCTTGTCCTGGCGGTCGCGATCCTGGCCTCGAGCCTGGCGTTCATCGACGGCTCGGTGGTGAACGTCGGCCTGCCCGCCATCGCCCGCGGCCTGCACGCCGGCGCCGCCGACCTCCAGTGGGCGATCAACGCCTACCTGCTGCCTCTGAGCGCCCTTCTGCTGCTGGGCGGCGCGGTGGGCGATCGGTTCGGACGCGGACGGATCCTCATTCTCGGTGTCGCGATCTTCGCTCTGGCCACCGCCGTCTGCGCCGTGGCGCCGACCCTGGCTGTTCTGTTGCTGGGCCGGGCGCTCCAGGGGGCCGGCGCGGCCCTGCTCCTGCCCACCAGCCTCGCCATCCTCGGCGGCGCCTATTCGGGCAAGGCGCGCGGCGGCGCGATCGGGACCTGGGCGGCGGCCGGAGCGGCGGCCGGGGCGATCGGACCGGTGATCGGCGGCTGGCTGATCGACACCGTCGGCTGGCGGGCGATCTTTCTTCTGAACCTGCCCGTCGCGGCCGCGGCCATCGGACTGGCCTGGCGCTTCGTCCAGGATGACACCAGCGACGAAGCCGCGCCGCTGGATGTGGCCGGAAGCGCCCTGGCGACACTGGGCCTTGGCGCCTTGACGTGGGGGCTCACGATCGGCGCCGGGCCCGGCGGCTGGACCGCTTCGGCTCTGGCCTTGCTGGTCGGAGGCGCCCTTCTCATCGCGGCGTTCGGCGCCGTCGAGCATCGCCTGGGCGACCGGGCGATGGCGCCCCTGGCGATGTTCGGCTCGCCCACCTTCGTCGGCCTGACCCTGCTGACGCTGCTGCTCTATGGCGCCCTGGGCGGGCTCCTCGTCCTGGTTCCCTATGAGCTCATCGAGGCCGCTGGCTATTCGGCGACCCGCGCCGGCGCGGCGCTGCTGCCGTTTCCCCTGGTCATGGCGCTCGCCTCGCCAGCCTCGGGCGCCCTGGCGGGCAGGATCGGGTCGCGGACGCCGCTCGTCGTCGGTTCGATGCTGGTCGCCACCGGCCTGCTCCTGATGCTCCGCGTGGGCGCGCACACCGACTACTGGACGACGGTGCTGCCGCCGATCCTCGTCATCGCCCTCGGCATGGCCGGGGCCGCCGCGCCGCTGACGACGGCGGTGCTGAACTCGGTCGACGCGCGCCACACCGGTTCGGCCTCCGGCTTCAACAGCACCGCCGCGCGGACCGGGGGCCTCATCACCACCGCGCTTCTGGGCGCCGTCCTCGCCGCCCAGGGACCCGGACTCACGGCCGAGTTCCACGCCGCCGCGGTGGTCGGCGCCCTGGCTTGCCTGGCGGCGGCGGCGAGCGGCCTGGCGCTCATCGGCAAGGGCGCCTGACCTACTAAGGATCGGCGCCGATGCGGATCAAAATAGCGCTGCCTCACGTCTCTTAGAGACGTCGTGTGTCCGACCTTGCTCGTCGACTCGGCCGTCATCCCAGACGGATAGTTAATCGCGAATTCCTGGGGGAATGCACTACGCTCGGCAATTCAGCCGATCGCGTCCTAGGCCCTAGCGATGCCGTTCAGCCCCGGGCAAGGGAAACGTCGGGACTTCGCCCGCTCGGCTTGGGTTATATCCCTGGCAGGCGCCAGTTCCGGCCAGGCCGATGCGCCCGGCCGCCACCGTGCCCACGTGCATGCCCTCCGTCAGAGCGAGCTCCGGCTTCGGGGCCTTGGCGATGCGTTCGGCCGTGAGATAGGCGCTTCTCTACCACCCAGGCTGGTCGAGGGTGCGAGTTTCGAGGACACGCCAGGTTTTGGCGCCGTCGAACCTCTGAACGCTGATATTGGCGAGGGCATCCGGATCGTCGATCAGGCGCATGTTGACGCCCATCCTGTCGGTCTCTCCGCGGGGGACGATCGGTCTCCAGAGGACGACGCAGCCGCAGTGGCGGCAGTGATCGAAGTAGAGAAATCGTCCGTGCGAATAGGATTGGAGGCCGTCGGC
>Ga0182024_10017701_pt1 | contig 13344 bp, 13 predicted proteins | sample P32metaG_FD_120480 | JGI IMG/M metagenome (GOLD analysis project Ga0182024, IMG submission 120480) | Permafrost microbial communities from Stordalen Mire, Sweden - P3-2 metaG (Illumina Assembly) | ecosystem: Environmental > Terrestrial > Soil > Wetlands > Permafrost | place: Sweden: Stordalen...
CGCGAAACATGTTCTCTCATCTCCGTTGGTCACTTGAGCCCACCCCACCGGCATGCCGCATGGAAGCCCGCGATGGTGACAGCATCGCCATTCGATGCGTGAGTTGCGGAAGGGTCCATAACAAATGCGCGCAGGGATTGCGTGCGAATATTCGGCGGTCACAGGGTGGCGGGAAGCGGCGGGGCCGTCACTGAAACAGCCTCACAATCCAATCCAAGAACTCGTTGAATGCGTCCGCGGCGCATAGCCTTCCCCTTTGTCTGTAGCTTATCGCAGGCCTTGCTCTCCCGCTATGGTTGTTAGAGTATCACCTTGGGGGATGAGGGGTTGCCGTCATGCGTGCTGGTGGGCTTTGGGCGTTGGCCGTGGGCCTCGCCTTGGGGGCGTGCGCGGGTCGCGACCCTCATCCGGTCGCCGTGGTCCAACCGCAAGATGCTCAAAGCGATTGCGCCATGATCCGCGCCGAGATCGAGGCCAACAACGTCCAAGCCGAAAAGCTGGCCGACGAGAACCATGCGAAGATTGCACAGAACGTCGCCGCCGGTGTCGTGGGCGTCGTGATCTGGCCGGTGTGGTTCGCGATGGATGCGAAGGGCGCTGCGGGCACGGAAATGGACGCGCTCAAGGCACGGCAACAATATCTCGCGTCGCTGGCCGCACAGAGGTGCGTGCCGCCTGCCGCGGCACTGCCTCCACCGTCAGCGCACGTTGCGGCAAAGCCCAAGCCTAAACCGCCGGCTGCGGCAACATCGCCGGCCGTGACGCCGCCAAGCTGATGCGCGACGATCTTGCCGCCCTCTCTTGCGCGCCCGCGGCGGCCTCGACAATCTTGCCGAGGAGTTGGGGCAGGGCGATCCTCATGCGGCGCGGGGCCGGCTGCGACTGCTGGCTCCGCGTTTTCTTGCATAAGCATATGTGCATGTGATGCACATGGTGAGAACAGCGACGGCACGGACTAAGAACGTCAGCGCAACTGGCTGCGACTGGCTGGCTCCGCGTTGCCGCATTAAGGCGACGTTAACCTTTTCCGCCTGAGAAATCATCGTTAGCAAAATGCCGAGGGGTGTTGAACGATGATGAGAGACGAAAGTGCTATGGAAGAAGAAGACGTACGCGCATATCTCGTGAGAATGGATGACGCTTTTTGCGTGGCGATGTTCAAAGCGATTGAGGCCGGCGAGGAGCGCGCACCGACCGCCGTCTGCACCGAACCGGGCACCCGAAATCCGGTTGTTGTCCTAACACATTAGCAAACGCGGTTAGGGCCGGCTGCGATGCTCGCCCCGCGCCCTCCGAGAGGGCGCGCTATACCAGGGGCATTCTCCATTTAATAGTCTCGGGATGCTGCGGAAATATCACAGGATCACCCGTCGCTCTCTGGTAGCGTGCCCTTAACTCGCGGTGGAATCGTCACGGCGACTCAAGGGGGCGGCAAATGAAAAAACTAATGATGGCGGCCACGGCATTCGTTGCGTTTGCAACCGCCGGTTCGGCTGAAGCAGCCGATTCCGCTTCCATATAAGGCGCCCGTGGCAGCACCGTGGACTTGGACCGGATTCTATGTTGGCGGCAACGTCGGATACAGCCGCCGATGCTAGTCGGACCAAGGACGCCGCCTATGCGTCCTACGACAGCGAACTGGCGGATGCTTGGCGGAGGGCACGATGAGCGAATTCGAACAACAAATCATCGCCGCGCTCAGTGACGATATGACGTCCGCCGATCTCGCGGCGCTGGTCGAAGAAACCGAGGCCGCGATCAACGAGGCTGACGCCGCCGCCGAGGCCGCACGCGTGTCGTTCTTGGATCCCATTGCTTCGCCTGACGCAAATAAAGCACGCGCGTTGATGGAAAGCACCGAGTACGCCGCCGCACGCCTGCGTTCGCTGCTCCCCCGACTTCAGGACCGCCACGCGCAAGTCGACGCGACGGAATACTTGACGAAATGGCGCAGCAAATATGAGGTTCTAAAGACCGAACGCGATGGGCTGGCGCGTGAGATGGGCGAAACCTACCCGAGCGCCGTGGCCGCCATCGCTGACGTGCTCGCCCGCGCAGCAGACCTGGATCGGCGGCTCTCCACGTTACATCAATCGAGGCCCCCCGGCGCCAAAGGCCGTCTGCTCCAGCCGGAACTGATAGCGCGCGGGCTCGAAAGCTTCTCGCGAGACGAGCCGTCAATCACTCGCGAACTGCGACTGCCCGACTGGCGGAACAGCGAGCGTGCGCTCTGGCCGCCGCCGCAGCCGTCCGCTGGGGTGATGATCGCAGAAGCTATGCCGACGAGCGACCGGCGCTATTCTCGCGATTGGCCGGAGGTGCTGAAAGCAGAAACCGCCAAACGCATCGCCGAGGAAGAAAGACGAATCGAATCTGAGGCGGCGGCGACCGCCGAGAGCAAGCGCGAATACGAGCGCGCCTTGCCGCGCTGATTGGTTACCAATACCGCCGGAGAGGTCCGGCGGGCGCATCCGGCCGCTCTATCACGTTCATGCGGTCGGCTTGCCTACTGCGCTCGTGGCGAGTTTAATAACGGCGCAGAGCCCGCAGCCGACTATCTCCCCGGCGTGGCGGGCACCCCATCCCGGAGGGTGCGCCGTGGTGTGCCATTGCGGTTGGCTAAGGCATCTCGGTCCAAACGCAGGCAGATGTCCGCTTCCGAGGGAATTGCGGTCATTGCTGGATTTTTGTTCGAGACGGCTCGGTCGTGAATGACCCTGAGCGACCGTTTGCTGCGAATTACGGTGCAACGCAGCACGGGCGGCGTGTAGCTATCCCAACTTGTATACTGCAGCGGTGATGACGACGTTGATGCGAAACGGTCGAGACCGTCGATCGGAAAAACCTGCCGGTCCGCCCACGTGTGTGGGCCTTGCCTCTTGCGGGCCTCGGAATTCCGTGTTGAAGTCGCCGGATGGTGAAATACGACAGGGGTTACATATGCGCGTTATGCTTGGAATCCTGGGGCTCGTCATTGCCGCCACGCCTGCACTGGCCGACGTGGGACCTGCGCCGCTGCTTGGCTTAGGCATTCCGGCAGTTGCGGTCGTGGGCGGGGCTATGTTGGTTGCGCGCCTCTTCAAAAGGCAATGATTCGTTGATTTTTCGACGCGCATCCGATCCTCGGTCGGTCGCGCAATCGGCTAGTTAAGGTTTCTCCTTCAGAACCGGGCGGGAACTGGTTGCTCCCCTTTGGGCAAGTGCTTTCGCTGGACCTCGCGATAGATGCCCAAGCCTCCGTGGCTGAAGTCGACGTCTACATTGGCGTCTTTTCGGCTCGAGGCTTCGAGGTTGCGACATGGTCCAACAGGTGCAGCGACCGCGTGGGAATATCTTCCCAGGTCCCCACGCCGTTCGCCCGGAGAAGCCCACCGACACGTTCTTTTGGGGCGGCCTAGCAGAGGGGCTCCTAAGCCGTAATGCCTGCTGCTCGTAAACCCCGCTGTAAACCCCTGAACCCTTCGCCCTCTGGCCGTCTCCCGCTAAGTCCTTTATTTTATGGTGCCGGGTGAGAGGATTGAACTCCCGACCAACGGTTTACAAAACCGCTGCTCTACCGCTGAGCTAACCCGGCAATCGCCGATAAATCGGGCTTTCCGATAGCGTCGACGCCCCCGAGTCGGAGGCTGCTACCATCCTGCTACCTTTTCGGTCCCGGTTTGTTTAGGGCGGCTCGAAGGGCGTCGTCAACGACCGCCGCCGCGCCAGCCTGCATATTTGGCAGGACGTGGCTGTACAGGTCCAAGGTGATTCGACCCAAGCGCTCGCTGGCCACCTTCGGATGAACGCCGGCCGAAAGCATGTGGGTCGCGTGCGCGTGCCGAAGGTCATGGAATCTCAGGCGGGGCAGCGTGGTGCCGGCGCTGCCTGCAGGCATCAGGGCCAAGAATTAGTAGGCGGTCGAAACTCGATTGCCGCCAAATTCGATCCGCTTTGACCACAGGCGGCCGATTGCCATACACGGCATCTCGACCCGCGCGAAAGAAACGCGCGCGAGAACAAGCGAAATCGCGACACAAAGGACGGCGGAAGCGAGCACGAGCGCTGTCGCCCCGAGATCGGTGGTCGCGAGCGATTCCGGCACGATCGTCAGCAGCGCCCAAGCCACGGCGATCAGCACCGGCATCGCGTAGCAGTAGAAGCTGTAGGACACGTCACCGAGCCAAACCAAAACCGGACGATCGAGAAAGCGGGCGCGGGTGCAATCGCGTCTCAGCAGCACGAAGGCGATCACATAGCCGCTGACCAGCGTGTCGATCAGAAATTTGTAAGGCATCCATAGACGATTGGAGACGTAGAGATACTCTATCGGCAGAAGTAGCGCGAGGGCGAAGAGTACGCCGAAGCCACTCCCGAGCCATCGCACGATGCTAGCGTTCGAGAGAAATTTTGGCAGCGTTACGCCGAGGTAAAAGCAATAGGCAAAGAGTGCAAAGTTCGGAACGGCGCCCCAAAGCGGGAGCGTTCCCAGATAAAGCGCGGCCGCAACAGCGGCGTCGGCCAGAAGGTTGGTACGTCCGCTCAGCCACACCATCGGCGGCAATAGGACGATCATTGCGAGCTCGATCTGGATCGACCACAACACGCTGTTGATTGAATAGGAAAGGCCAAGCAAGTGCCCGCGAACGGCGCGTGACGGACGAGCAGCGTGATTGCGGCCGCAAACAGGATCGACAGCCACATGACCGGCAAAAGCCGCCAGAGCCGCCGCACCGCAAAGCCGCCGAGGTGGCGAAGCTCGCTTATGGGAGTGTGTCGGCGTAGCGCTTCGCCCAGGACAAAGCCGCTTAGCACATAGAACAAGATTACAGCCGTATTGGGCTCGATCAGGACTTCTCCCGCCGCAAGGAACGCATTGCCGGGCCGAAGCGCAAAACGTGCATCCTCGATGCGGCCGTTGCTCATCACGGTAAAGCTATGGCCGCCAGCCACGCTTAGAGCCGCAATGCCGCGCAGCGACTGCAGCCGGATGGAGCGACCCTCGAGGCGAAAAAGCTGATCTTTCTGTTCGGGCCGCAGCCGACTTGCTCTTATCGGAGGCGCGAGGCTGGCACCGATGCTCGCGCCGCGCTGTTCGACGGTGGAGTATAGCGGATCAGTTCGGCGACAAACTCGTTGGGCTTGGTAATGATCATCGTGCAGGATTTGAGCGTTTCACCGCTCGCTCTGTCGCGCCATTCATCCCACAGGCCGGCCGTCGTCAGTGCAGGCGAGCAGTCACGCGACTGATCGTGGCAAAGATCGGCCGCCCGGATCCGCCGTCGCGCTGCTGGCGTCTTGGCAAAGTCCGGCCAGCCGGTGCTAGGGCGTCGCTGGGTCGATCGTTCGACGCCGCGCCATTCAGGCCGGCGCACTGATCGGCAGGCGCGCCCGCAAATCAATGAAATCCGGCAAACGCTCCGCGCAAGGCTGGCGCCGAGTGCGCGGGGTATTTCGGGCCGACAAAATGGGACGCGCGCTGGGCGCGCGTCCCATTTGCGTTTTCACTTCACCTTGAGGTTCTCGGCCGAGGTCTTCCCCTTGTTGGCGACCTCTTCGTATTGCACCTGCTGGCCCTCGTTGAGGGTGGACAGACCGGCCTTCTCGACCGCAGAGATATGGACGAAAACGTCCTTGCCGCCGCCTTGCGGCTGAATAAAACCATAACCCTTGGTGGGGTTGAACCACTTCACCGTACCGGTCGCCATCGCGCATTCCTCTCCTATTGGAATTCCGATGATACCGGCCCGCCGCACCGATTCCAAGAGGCTAGGGCCGATTGAACGCTTGCTCTCCCCGTAGGCGTCAGCCGTGCTTTCCCTCCGGCGGGGGATTGCTTTCATCCGGCGGTTCGGGTTCGCCGCGCTCGGCTCTGCGCAGCGCGGCCTTTTCGTCCTTCTTGCGCTGTTTCTCTTCGGCCTTGGCGCGTGCCGCCCTATCCCGCTCAGCTCGATCTCTTCCGTAATTTGGCTTGAATGCCATGGGGATCCTCGCTGGTTGATTCCGTACTTGGCGGCGTCATATAAGCAGGTCACGATGCTAGCGTGGCGCTACGCGTCTGCATCGAATCCCTAACGGGGCGGATAATCAAGACCGCATGGCGACACGGCAAGCACGAATCGATGCCTTCATTCACGAAGGCGTACCCTCGGCCGACCAGCCGTTTGAGCTCCTTTGCGAGGACCACGTCGGCACCTATGTCATTCCGTTCCTGTGCCGATGGCGGGGCGGCGGCTGGCAAAGCGTGGAGACGAGCGACCCCATCGAAGCAACGGTGGTTGGCTGGCGCGTCCGCTAACGGGATTTGAGCGCATAAACGTGTCGGTCCACGGCACTCCATGCAAGGTCAGGATACAAGGTCAGTTTAGATGAGTGGCTTTAAGCAACCGGATTTCCTCGAGCGGCAGGAGGCTGCGGCCAGGGCCAAGAAGGCGGCGCTGGACAAGTTTCGCGCCAAGGCCGCTGACCCGACGCTGGCAGAGCGGCTGACGGCGCGAACGGCGAGTGCCGCCGACCGTAAGGCCAGCAAGAACGCCCGCGATATGGAGAAGGCTGAAAAGAAAGCCCGTGAGGCTGAACGCGCGGAGCAGGCAAAGCACGACGCTGCGATGCAAGCCGAACGCGCCAAGGCCGAAAGCGCGGAGCGTGAACGTGCGCTGGAAGCCGAACGCAAGGCGGCCAGGGACGCCCGTTATGCCGCCCGCAAAACGCGATCGAAGCGCCGATAGGCGAGTTACACGCGCTGCACGCACGGTCGCAGTTGGAGGGACCATGACTGACGCAGGGAGGACCGATATGATGCCGTATTCAGCGTTCCGTCTAAGTCTGCTGCTCGCGGTGCTGATCGGCGCCCCTGCCATTGCGTTGGGGGAGACCGCTGCCCCGCCCAATGCGTCCGTCTACTTCATCAGTCCGAAGGACGGCGACACGGTCACGAGTTCGTTCAAGGTGCAATTCGGCTTGAGCGGCATGGGCGTTGCGCCGGCCGGGATCGAGAAGCCGAACACCGGACATCATCATCTCCTGATCGACGCTACGCTTTCGACGGAGGAGTTGAAGGCGCCAATCGCCAGCGACGCCAAGCACGTCCATTTCGGCGGCGGGCAGACCGAGGCCATGGTGACGCTGCCGCCTGGTCAACACACGCTGCAACTCGTGCTTGGCGACTGGTCGCATGTTCCGTTCAATCCGCCGATCGTGTCACCTGTCATCACCGTCACGGTGAAATGACAATGCAAGACTTCGACTGCGCTGCATTGCAGTCGGCGTTCGCCGCCGCGGCGGCTGAGTAACGCATCAACGAGCATAGCGTCAGAAAAATGCTTCCTTCGCTTTTTGCTTCGGGAGACGGCGCGCGAGCTTGGAACGTAACACGGGCGGCGGCTTACGGCGGCGGCGTCGGTGCGATCGCCGCATTATTTAGGACATTGGGCCCGCTGCACGAGGCCGGCTCGGCATCCACGCGTGTATCCACACGTGTCTTGGGAATCGCCGGTATTGCGTTGGTGTTTGCGCTTCTGTGCGCCGCCGCCGCTGCGCTACGCAATTTCATCGCGCGGCGGCTCATCTGGCGGGAAATGAGATAAGACAGAGACCATCCGCCGTTACAAGGTGGAGCTGAGTAGGGGCGGGAGACCAAGGCGCATGCAGGAAGCAGACACTGTTGTCGTGGGTGGTGGCTCGGCGGGCGCCGTGGTCGCGGCGCGGCTGTCCGAAGATCCGTCGCGACACGTGCTGTTGATCGAAGCCGGGCGGGACACGGCGCCCGGCGCGGTCCCCGCGGACATCCGGAGTATCTTTCCGGCGGCATATATCAATCGCGACTATTTCTGGCCGGGTTTCGCGACCAGCTTGCGCAAGAACGAAGCGCCGGTGCCGTTCCTGCAGCCGCGCGTCATGGGTGGCGGATCGAGCGTCATGGGCATGATCGCGCTACGCGGGCTGCCGAGCGACTACGACCATTGGGAGCGGATGGGCGCGCGCAACTGGGGCTGGCAAGATGTGTTGCCGGCGTTCCAGGCGATGACCGACGACCTCGACGAGGCGGCGCCGAATCGCAATGCGCGTGGGCCGAATATCGTGCGCCGATTGCCACGTAAAAGCTGGCCGCTCTACATGCATCGTATCGAGCAGGCGGCGGCGGCGCGGGGCACGGCGTCGCATCCCAATATCTACGACACAGCCGAGGACGGCTTTTTCGGCACGCCGCTCAGCCAGGACGATGAGCGGGCCACCAGTGCACGATGTTATCTCACCGCGCAGGTGAGGGCGCGCCCCAACCTCGAGATCATGTCTGACACGCGCGTATTGCGCGTCATGCTCGACGGCACGCGCGTTGCGGGGATCGTGGCCGAGCGGGCGGGGGAAGCGAAGACGATCGCCGCCCGCGAGGTCGTGGTGTCAGCCGGTGCTATTCATTCGCCGGCGCTGTTGTTGCGTTCGGGCATCGGTCCGGCGGGAGACCTGCGCAAGCTCGGCATCGCGGTCGCGGTAGACCGGCCTGGCGTCGGGCGCAATTACCAGAATCACCCGCAACTGCACTTCGCCATGACGCTCAAGCCCAAGTCGCGATTGCCCGCGGCGGCACAGCACTACATCATGACGAGCTTGAGATTCTCTTCCGGCCTCGAAGGCTGCGGCCCGGGCGACCTGTTTCACTATTACACCGGCCGCGTCAGCACCAAGCCGTTCGGCCTTCGCATGGCAATGGTCGCGGCCTGCCTCTACGCCCCGGTCTCGCGCGGTTTCGTGGCTTTGCGCTCAGCCGATCCGAATGCGCCGCTCCAGGTCGAACAGCGGCTTCTTTCCGACCCGCTGGACGCGCAGCGGATGATCATCGCGGTGCGCCACGCGGAGAGCTTATTGCTCGACCCGGCGGTGCGACCTTGCTTCGAGGACATTTATTTGATGCCGCGGCTGGCGCCGCTTCGGCTGATCAACGGCACCGGATGGTCGGGGGTTGCGAAGGCCATTGGCGCGACCGCCGTTTTGGCCGCGCCGGCGCGGCTTCGCCGCGCGGTGATTGGCGCCGCGATCGATCCCGGGCGGCTTATCGCCGATGAGGCGGCGATCTATCCGATATCGGACGACGATATCCTCAATGCCAGTGGCGCGAGTTTTCATCCAAGCTCGACCTGCGCGATCGGCGCCGCGGACAATCCGATGGCGGTCGTCGATCCGCAATGCCGGGTTTACGGCGTGGAAGGGTTACGCGTCGCCGACGCATCGGTGATGCCGAGCATCGTCAGCGCCAACACCAACATGCCGTCGATGATGATCGGGGAGCGCGTCGCCGAATTCATTCAGGCGTCGCGGTGACAGCAAACAAGTTCAATATTGGAGGCGAATATTATGGACACCATCAAACCACTCTTCACCGCCACGGCGACCGCGACCGGCGGCCGTAACGGCCACACCGAGGCCAGCGACGGTTCGGTTCGCGCGGACCTTTCCGTCCGCAAAGCCATGGGCGGTCCCGGCAAGCCCGGCACAACGACGCCGGAACACTTGTTCGCAGCCGGTTACGCCGCCTGCTTTGGCGGAGCGCTCGACTTCGTCGCCAAGCAGCACAAGAAGGACGCGACCAAAGCTCGGATCACGGCGGATGTATCGATCGGACCGCGCGATGGCGGCGGGTTCGGGCTTGCCGTCAAGCTTCACGTCGAAGATTCGAGTTTGCCTCAGTCCGAGTTGGCGGCGCTCGCGAAGGAAGCGCATGAAAAGATTTGCCCCTATTCGCATGCCACGCGGGGCAACGTCGACGTGCAGCTCGACGTGAAGGGCGCCTGACGGGACAGATTAAAAAAACGGGACGGCCATATAGGCCGTCCCGCATGCTGTATCGCGATAGTTGCGTTTAGATTTGCGTGATGTCGCGATCCTTGGTTTCGGGCAGGAAGATCAACGCGACGACGAAGCTCATCGCGGCGACGATGATCGGGTACCACAGCCCCGAATAGATGTTGCCGGTCGCCGCGACGATGGCGAAGACCGTCGCCGGCAGGAAGCCACCGAACCAGCCGTTGCCGATGTGATACGGCAACGACACGCCGCTATAGCGAATGCGCGTCGGGAACAGCTCGACCAGCCAGGCAGCGATCGGCCCGTACACCAGGGTCACGTAGACGACGAGGATCGTAAGCAGGACCACCGTCATCACGTAGTTGATGTCGTTCGGATCGGCGGCGGCGGGATAGCCGTGCGTCTTGATCGCCGCGGCGATCTGTTTGGCCGCATCGGGAGCGTCCCCCGCGATCGTTTGATCGCCGATCTTCACGCTGGCTACCGTTCCCGCCGGAGCTGTCACGTTGTCGTAGTTCACCGACAGGCCCACCAGCGCTGATTTTATGACGTCGCATGGCGTGGTGAACTTTTCGGTGCCGGTCGCCTTGAACTGGAACGAGCATTGAGCCGGATCGGCGGTCACCGTGACCGGCGCGGTCGCCAGCGCATGCTCCAGCTTCGGATTGGCGAAGTGGGTGATGCCCTGGAAGATCGGGAAGTAGGTCACGACCGCAAGCGCAAAGCCCGCCATCATGATCGGCTTCCTGCCGATCTTGTCGGACAGCCAGCCGAACAGGATGAAACAGGGCGTGCCGACGGCGAGCGCGATTACGATCATGATCTGCGCGGTGACGCCCGGAACCTTGAGCGTCTGCGTCAGAAAGAACAGCGCGTAGAATTGGCCACCATACCACACCACCGCCTCGCCGGCGGTGGCGCCGAACAGCGCGAGGATGGCGATCTTGGCGTTGCTCCATTGTCCGAAGGCTTCCGAAAGCGGACGTTTCGACTGCTTGCCCTCTTCGACCATGCGGGTGAACAGCGGCGACTCACTCAGCTTGAGCCGAATCCAGAGCGAAACCGCGAGCAGGATTGCGGACAGCAGGAAGGGAATGCGCCAACCCCAATCGCCGAACTCGGCTTCGCCCATGGCGGTGCGGATGCCGAGGATCAAGAGCAGCGCCAGGAACAGGCCGAGCGTTGCCGTGGTTTGAATCCAGGACGTGTAATAGCCGCGTTTGCCCGGTGGGGCATGCTCGGCGACGTAGATCGCCGCGCCGCCATACTCGCCGCCGAGCGCGAGGCCTTGGACCAGCCGCAACGCGATCAGCACGATCGGCGCAAGGATACCCCACGTGGCGTAGCCGGGGATCACGCCGATGAAGAACGTGCCGATACCCATGAGGCTCATGGTGACCAGGAAGGTGTATTTGCGGCCGATCAGGTCGCCGAAGTGGCCGAAGATCAGAGCGCCAAAAGGCCGGACCGCGAAGCCGGCGGCAAATGCCAGCAGTGCGAAGATGAAGCCGACATTCGCCGGCACGTTGGAGAAAAAGTACTTCGCCAGGAATGCGCCCAGCGTGCCGTAGATGTAAAAATCGTACCATTCGAACACAGTGCCCAGCGAGGACGCGAAAATCACCAGCCGCTGTTCGCTCGTCATACCGCCAGAGCGCGGTGTATTGATTGCCATCGTCGTCATGGACGCTTCCCCCAATTCGTTTATCGTCGAGCGTGCGGTCGCGTCGCGTTGACGCCCGCGGCAGCTCACCGGGCAGGCTAATCCGCCTCGCCGGGGCCTGTCTGTCAGCCAGAGGTCTTAATCCGAAAGTCGGGGGGTGGACCCGCCCTCCTGGACCGCCTGCGACCCGGGTGCCGCACCTCGAAGCACAGGTCCCATTCTCGGATTTCGTAGCACGCAATTAATATTACCACGCAATTCACCGGCGGAATCCCGCTGTTTTAAACGAATTCGACCCGCGTGGTCCCTACATTGCCGCCCGCCAGACACGGGTTGCTCATGCGTTTTGTCTACGTGGCCTTGCTGATTGCTGTGAGCGCTTCACCGGCGCTCGCCCAACGCGGGCCGGTGATTGTTATTCCGGGCAGACCGGACGCGCCGGTCCTGATGTACGGCGTCGACATCTCATGGTCTGTGATCGAGGGCGATTTCGGCCTGGCGCGGCCCGGAGTGGTGATGCCGACCGTGATCTATCGGCTGCCTCCGGCGATCGTTCCCTATTACGGTCCCGCCGCCTACGGGCCCGGTTATTTTCCGAAGACCGGCGAGCAGCCCGGCTACGGCCGCTTGGAAGTCGTGCCGGGGCCGAACCGGCCGCTGCCGCCTCCGGCCCAGAGCTATCGTCGCAGCTGGTCAAGCAATTCGGCGCCGACACCGGCCGACCTTCCGTCAAACAATCCGACATACTTCGCGCCGATCATTGCTCCAACGTTCAATGGCCCACCTAACGCTCCGCCAATGAACGGGTCGCCGCCCGGTCAAAGCAACAACGGGCCACCGCCTGGCTCGCCCGGCCCAGCCATGAATCCGACGCCGGGTGGTTCGCCGGCTAGTGGGACTCCAGGCCAACCGCCGAATTCACCGGCCCAGCCGCAGCGCCCAAACCACTTCGGGAAAGGTCCGGGCAACGGCCACAGGTAACTGCATCGGACAGATCGCTCGGAGGCCTGTCCTCATCCGCCTCCTAACCGGGGCAATTTTGTAGAGGGAGTATCATGTCGTTCCATCGAACCATTCTGGTGGCTTTCACCGCGGTGTTCGCCACCGTCCTAACGTCAGCCGCCTTCGCCGGCTGCGGCGGTTGCGGCTGGGGATATCCAGCGCCGATCGCGTACGCTCCGGCCCCGGTTTATTCGCAGGGCTGCGGCGGTTGCGGTGCCTCAATCGCCGTCACTTATGCGCAGCCGGTGGTTTACATGCAAAGCGGCTGCGGCGGTTGCGGTGGCGCGGTTGCGGTGACCTATGCTCAGCCTGTTGTCCAAGCGGTACCGGTCATGCCGGCGCCGATTGCCGTCGATAATTGGGATACGGGCGGATTTGGCGGTTGCGGCTGCGGCTCCTGCGGCGGCTGCGGTAACGCACTCGCATACGCGCAGCCCGCCGCGGCTCCGATGTATGTGGTGAACCAGGGGCCGGAATATTCCGGTCCGGGGCTCATGGTTCCGTACGGCACCTATTCGCCCGCTACCAACCTCGCCGCTCCCGGCGAATATCCGTACATCGGCGCGCGTGGCTACGGCTACGGCCCCCGCTACGGCTACGGTGCGGGCTACCGCGGATACCGCCATTATGGGCATCCGTATTATCACGCGAGTTACGCTGCCCGCCCCTATCACTACGGCTACGATCCGGGGCGCTACGCTCCGTACCATCGCCCGATGGGTTGGCGCGGCTAACCCGTTTAGTCTCCTTACATTTGCGGAGGCCCGCCTTGTGCGGGCCTTCGTGCGTTTTTAGCTACGAACAGCGCGGCTCGCGACGTAAAGCGCCAGCGCCGCAGCGTTCGACACGTTGAGACTCTTGATCGCGCCGGGAAGATCGAGCCGCGCCAGCCGATCGCA
>Ga0182024_10017702_pt1 | contig 13344 bp, 14 predicted proteins | sample P32metaG_FD_120480 | JGI IMG/M metagenome (GOLD analysis project Ga0182024, IMG submission 120480) | Permafrost microbial communities from Stordalen Mire, Sweden - P3-2 metaG (Illumina Assembly) | ecosystem: Environmental > Terrestrial > Soil > Wetlands > Permafrost | place: Sweden: Stordalen...
AAGCAGCGCGGCATCCTCACCGCCATTCTCTCCAACATGGGCGACAACGTACTCGTCAACATCGAGCGGGAGTTCGACTGGATTCACCGCTTCGACGTGCTGGTCTGGAGCTTTCAACTCCACATGGCCAAGCCCGACCCAGCGATCTATCGCCACACACTCAAGGAACTCGGTGTCAAGCCCGAGGAGACCCTCTTCCTCGACGACAAGATGGTCAATATCGAGGCCGCGCGGGCGCTAGGCATCAAGGCCATTCAATTCTCAACCGTTGAGCAGCTGCGCGCCGATCTGATCGCCATGGGACTCGACCGTGTACTCCCGCTTCCCTAAGCTGGAGTCCAGCTGCTAGGACATTCGCCATACTCAACTGGCCAAATATTTTCCTCTATAAACGCCGAACGGCCTCCGCGAGAGGCCGTTCCCGCTTTCTGCAATTCAGGATTCCTCTACATGCCCTCGGTAGCCTTGTCTAACGCCTGCACCTTGCTGTGCCTGACGGAGTAGAAGAAATACACGAACAGTCCGATAATCAGCCAACCGATCAGACGTATCCAATTGCCTAGCCCCAACGAATACATCAGGTAGCCATTGGCGATGATGCCGAGCGCGGGAACAATCGGCAATTTCCCATCGAAATATATCCCCGGCGTGCGGAACGGCCTTGGCTGATCCGGAGCCTTGAAGCGAAGCACAATGATCGATGCGCAGACCATCACGAAAGCCAGCAGCGTCCCGATGTTCACCATTTCTCCGATCTTCCTGATCGGAGTCACGGAACCAATCATTGCTGCCACGAATCCCACTAGAATTGTATTTTTCCAGGGCGTACGAAACTTCGGATGGATGGCCGCAAAAAACTTCTTCGGCAACAGGCCATCGGATGCCATGGCATACAGCACGCGGGTCTGGCCTAGCAGCATCACCAGCATCACAGACGTAAGACCAGCCAGTGCGCCGCAAGTAATAATGTCGCCCGCCCACCCAATGTTGTGATCCAGGAACGCATAGGTCAGCGGCGCTTCGATATTGACCAGTTGCCACGGCACCATGCCAGTGAGTACGGCGGCCACACCTACATAGAGCAGCGTGCAAATTATCAGCGAACAGATAATGCCAATCGGCAAATCGCGCTGCGGGTTCCTGGCTTCCTGTGCGGTAGTTGACACCGCGTCGAAGCCGATGAATGCGAAGAAAATATAGGCCGCCGCTGCACTGATACCGGCAAAACCGAATGGAGCGAAACTGCTCCAATCATGACCCCAGTTGCCGGGGTGAATGTAATGCGAGCCCAGCAACAAAACAAATAACACCACCGAGACTTTGGTGATGACGATACCGGCATTGAACTTCGCACTCTCCTGAATTCCAACCACAAGAATGGCGGTGATCACCAGCGCGATCAGAAACGCCGGCAGATTGAAGCCTATCTCCATGCCGAACCAGTGCGGCGCATTGAGCAACTCGTGCCCGCGCGCCACCACGGCAGCGGGCGGATTTGCCAACAGGTTCTTCAAGGCATCCAGAAACCCATTCGAGCCGATTTCTAACTCCGGGTGCGTTTTGGCCAAAAACTCTCGCGCCGCTGCCTTCGTCCCCTGATCCAGCCCCGTCCAGTGATCGTAGCTCAGCCAGAGTGGAATCTTGATCCCGAATATTTTGAGGAACTCGACAAAGTTGTTTGACCATCCCGAGCTCACCGTGCTCGCGCCCATCGCATATTCGAGAGTCAGATCCCATCCGATAATCCAGGCGAAGAGTTCTCCCAGCGTCGCGTACGAATATGTGTAAGCCGATCCAGCCAAAGGAATCATGGCTGCAAATTCGGCATAACAGAGACCCGCGAACGTGCAGGCAACCCCGCACATCGTGAACGACAGCATAAGAGACGGCCCTGCCTCGTGCGCCCCCAATCCTGCCATCACAAAGATTCCCGCGCCAATGACTGCGCCCACGCCCAGCGCCGTCAGCGATATCGGTCCCAAAGATCGCTTGAGGTGCTCATCCCCCTCTTCTTGGGCTTCTGAAACAATCAGGTGCAGGGGTTTCCTTCTGAAAATATTCGCCATGCGAATGGGCTACTCCTTTAAGTACAGGTCGAATTGATCTCGTTTTCTCTGTGCGGACCAGAAGAGATAAACCGGAATACCCAGCAGCACCAGTACCAGGCCGGGCCACGTGTATTGTGGCTTGTATCGCAATAATACGATACAAATCCAGGACGCCAGCACAATATAGAGCGCAGGCAGCACCGGATAGCCCAGAGCCTTGTAAGGTCGCGGCGCATGCGGCCGCTTGTAGCGCAGCACGAACAGGCCCACGATCGTAAGGATGTAAAACACCAGCACCGCGAAGATAATGTAGTCCAAAAGTTGGCTGTAGGAGCCGGAGATGCACAGCACAATGGTCCACGCAGCCTGCACCAGCAAGCCCGCGACTGGCGTCTTATAGCGCGGATGCAGCTTGCCGACAGACGAGAAGAACAGCCCGTCCTGGCTCATGGCGTAGTAGACGCGCGCCCCAGCCAGCGTCATTCCATTGGCGCAGCCGAAGGTGGAAATCAGAATCGCGGCCGCCATCAGATACGCCCCGCGTGCGTGAAAGATATGATCCAAGACCGCCGTGGCCACTCGGTCCTCAGAGGCGTACTGCACTCCGCGCGCCAGCACCGTGGCCCCGTTCGGGTCTCCATGCATGGGCAGCACCAGGATGTAGGCTAGCGATGCCAGAAGGTACACCGTGAGCACAAAGCCCGTCCCCAGCACCAGCGAGAGCGGGATATTGCGCTTGGGATTCTTCACCTCGCCGGCGGTGAAGGTGATGTTGTTCCAGGCGTCGGCGGAGAAGAGCGACCCCACCTGCACCACGGCCAGAATCACCAGCACATTCACCAGCACGATCGGGCCGCCGATGCCCACCTGCACCGGATGCAGCGAACTCCATCCGGCATTCTTCCAGAACTCGCTCCAGTTGGGGCCGAAATTCGCTTCCCACGCCGTCATGTTGCGCCCCAAAGCGAACGCAAACAGGATCAGCGCCGCCAGCGACAGCGCTTTGGCCGTGGTGAAGACATTCTGGATCAGCGCGCCCAGCTCGACTCCAAAAATATTGACTAAAGCCAGCAAGACGACGACAGCGATCCCCGTAAGGTTGGCCGTATTGACGCCGATCTCCATGTTGCCCAGCACCATGGGTCCAACCTTGAGCGCGGGAACATGAGCGATGTGCCACAGCCAATGAGTCGTCGAGACCGCCGGGAAAAAGACTCCAAGAAATTTGCCGAAAGCTACGCAAACAGCCGCGATGGTGCCCGTCTGGATGACTAAAAACAGCGTCCATCCGTAAAGAAATCCCCACAGCGGCCCCAGCGACTCGCGCAGGTAGACGTACTGGCCGCCAGCCTTGGGCATCATCGCCGCCAGTTCGCCGTAGCTGAGCGCGGCCGTCATGGTGAGGATGGCCGTGAGCACCCATGCGCCCAGGTAGAGCGCCGGAGAGTCTGTGCCCCGCGCTATGTCCGCATCGACGATGAAGATGCCAGACCCGATCATGGACCCGATCACCAGCGCCGTCGAACTGAAAAGTCCGAGGCTCTGCACCAGCCGTGGAGCATTGGCTGAATCGGAGCTGTTGGAAAGGGGGGTGCGTCCTGGGCTCGTCACTGGAAAGAGCATATACCATGCGCGGATTTTTCTGGTTCGGCGCTGCTTGCACGCGTAGATCAATATAGAACTGCAAAGCTCCACGCATCGGGTCATTATAGGGTATGAAAAAGTTTTGGCTTGGAACGCTTCTCCTCTTCTGCTTCGTAGCACCTTATGCGGCGCAGGCGCAGGTCGTGGTGGTCGTACACCACCATCACCACCACCATCATCATCACCACAACTATCTCAACCAGTAATCGGGCGGGCGGAATGCGAGTTCGCCGGTTGCAGTACGCAGCTCTAAGTCAAACAGCAGCGCTCATCCCAACTCTCGAACCCACTTGCGGAACTCGGCCGCCGGGTCCGGCTGGCGAAATAGCGCCCCGGCGATTGCCACTACTGTGGCTCCGGCCGCCAGCGCCGCAGCCGCCGAATCCAACGTAATTCCGCCAACCGCAACCAGCACCGGGTGGGGTCCAGCCTCTTCGCGCAGCCGCCGCACGCCCTCGATACCAATCGGCGGCGTCGCGGTCTGCTTTGTCCGGGTCGGAAAAACCGGGCCCACGGAAAAGTAGTCCGCGGAAGATTGCAATATCCCTGGGACAAGCGCCGTGCTGCCGCCAAAAGTTCCTACAATGCGCCCTGGACCGAGCAGCCCGCGAGCCTCGCTCGGTTTGAAGTCGCCGGCATCTACGTGCACGCCGTCAAAACCAAGCTGCTCAATCAGATCAACTCGGTCATCCAGAATCAACTTCACTTGATTGAACGGCAACACCGCACGGAGAATCTCCGCGTCGGCCAGTAATTCGGCCTGCGCGCCGGTCTTATTGCGATATTCAAGCAACGTTACCCCGGCCTCGGCCAGTGAGCTGCCCAGCTTGCGCAGGAATGCAGCGCGGCCAGCCGATGGAATGATCGATGAATCCAGGATTGGGTAGATTTTTGGAAAAGAGAAGGTCATGAAACAAGGGTAGTCGATCAAAGACCCCTGGGGGCAGGGGACCAGAGAGCAGAGCGACGTGAGCTGCCTCACGCTTTTAGCTCAGCGGCACCTACAGAAGCTGATCACCGAAGCTAGTCCCTAAGTCCCTAGTCCCCGTCCTTCTTACATTCCATCCGCCGACGGCCCATATGTGCCGGGAATTGGCTTGTCGAGCAAGCGCAGGTAGACGCCCAACTGCGCTCGGTGATGGATCATGTGATTAAGGACCATTTCGCGCCAGACGACATACTTGGTGTTGTCGACCCAGGTTTGGCCATTGCCGATCAGCTTCCAGTTCTCGTCCCATTTCTCGGGTGAGAGCGCAGCCAGCTCCGTTTTGACCTTAGACACATCCCGGTCAAAACGCTCGACCAGAGCCTCTCTGGAAGCAGGAATATAAGGCTCATATTTATGATCTGCGGTAAACTCCAGCTTATCGAGGGTCAAGGCGTGGCTCGCCCAATCCCCGACCGTCTCCGCGGTATGACCAGCCAGACGGCCCAGGCTCATGGATTTCGGATGAGGTTTCCAGGTGAAATCGGCGTCCACCGGGATCGCCTCAAGCAGCTTGCGGGTCTTGGCGGTCTCGCGGTCGTATTCGGCAATCAGTTCCTTTTGAAAGTCCATTCTGCAACCTCCCATGTTGCCAAACCAGCATAGCGGAAGTTTGCGGAAAAAGCGAAGAAATAGCGATAACTGTTTTACGTAAGCACCAAAATCAGAAATTCAAGGCGCGCGCTCGTATGTGATGCTAATATGTATCACATGAGAACTGTCTCGGTACGCGATCTCCGCTATGACTTCAAGATGGTCGAGCGCATCTTGCGCGAGGGCGAAGAGGTCCAGATCTCCAAGCGCCGGAAAGTGATTGCTCGTCTGGTGCCGGAACTCGTGCCGCCAGCCGTTCTCCCGGATTTTTTAGAACGGTTGCGAATCACCTACGGAGACGAAGCGCTTGAAATGAGCGGCGCGGAGATTGTAAGAATGGATCGGGACGGCGATTGATCTATCTGGATACCAGCCTTCTGGTCTCGCTCTACTGCCTCGATGCAAACTCCGCAGCTGCGGCAGGCGCTTTGCAGCCGGCAAAAGATCCGCTGCTAGTTACGGCGCTCTGCGAATTGGAAGTTGTCAATGCTTTTGGATTGCGCGTGTTTCGGAAGGAAATCTCCACACTGAAGGCAGAGGCCTCCCTACGCAATTTCGATAAGGATCTGCGCGACGGAGTCTTCCAGTTGCGCACCCTGCCCGAAGCAGCCTATGCACGAGCCCGCCAACTATCTCGCCGGATAACACCGCAATTTGGAACGCGCACTGCGGATCTATTGCATGTTGCGGCTGCGCTTGAACTCGGCGCAAGCGGCTTTTTCAGTTTCGACATCCAGCAGAGAAGAGCAGCGCAGGCCGCCGGGTTGAACCTCAATCCGTTGTCGTAAGGTACAGCGATTCCGGGTAGCTGTAGCAAAATTTCGGCTTACCGAAACCGCGTTGAAGCGAATGCCGCCGAAAATGCCTCTTGCCAGCCCAGCAGGGGATTCCCGTCCGCATCCAGCGCAGGTACCGGCGTGCCCTTGGGCGGCACGTCCGTAGGGATTAGAAACTTGGGAGTCGGTGGAGGATCGACATGGAGGTAGTTGCTGTGTTCAAACTCCCAATTGTCTGGAATCTCAAAGGGCGCGCGAAAATTGGCCGGGCTCGGCCCCGAGGGACCACAATGGCCGATCGCGGCGCGCCACCATGGATGGCCTTCGGCGATGATGCCGGCAAAGAAGTTGCCCAGCGGAAATGCCGCCGACAGCACCTTATCTTCCTTCGACGCAAGCACCGAGATCTCGCCGATTTTGGCTGCCGCAGCTTGGAACTCGGTGTTCAGGCAGTTGTCGTCAATAGCCCCGGCCATCAGTGTGAGGCGCCGGACAGGCAAACTCATCTGTGCGATCGTCGCCAGCACAACACGCGCGCCAAGGCTATGCGAAGCAAACGAGATGCTCGCCGCCCCGGAGAAATTCTCGTCGATAAACGGCGCAATCAATAAGCCCGCTTCGTCGGCGATCTTTGGCTCTCCGGGATAGTCGAGCCCGTGCGCCCACACCGAATCGCCCGGCCAAAGCAAACCAAGGTAAGCTGATGACGGAGGAAGCTGGAGCAGGCCCTCCCAGTTGGACAAGCACTCGATTCCATCCGCGCGATCCACATTGAAGCCGTGCGTCGCAATCAATACGTGCCGGCCGAGGACGCGGGCGCGCAACGCATCCAGGCTCCAGCTCACATAGGAGCCCGCGTCGGTAAGATGGTTCACGGCTACAGAGGTCGCCAGATCGCCGCCGACAGCCGACAAACGCACGTCGAGAAAGCGTGTCATCGCAGCCTATTTCTTCACCAGTTGCAATGTGTTCACAGCCGTCGCCAGCGCGGTCGAAATATCCTTGGCAATCGGTGCAAGGGGCGTGGCCAGCAATCCAACGAGAAGAGCCTGCAACGCTTCGGGCTTTTGCAGGTAAGTCAAAAAGTCGGAATTCGCCGTCAGGGTCCATCCCCCAACCACAGCCAGCCCGATGGCAATCCCCGCCGCCAGCGCCCGCGTCCAGTTACGGTAGACCTGATCTGCGTGCTGATAGGCATCGTCGAGCAGCGCCGTCACAATCAGGTCGAAGCGCGAATAGGTATCGCTCTGCGGCTGCGTAAGAGAGGTCGAGGATGCAATGCTCGCTGCCACATCGCCCAGTATGGTGGGATCGACATTGGTCTCAGCTGCCAGTTGCGCCGCGTTCGCCACGCTCAGCTTCAGTTTGATCAGGGACTTGGCGATTGCCTTCTGGCTGGCGAGATCGGTTCCATTGATCCAGTTAGAGCGAAGCGTATCCAGCACCTTGGCCTGGAGCAGCGCGTTCGCCGGCTGCCCGGTGCCAGCCACATCCGGCGTCAACTTCGAGACTGCCGTACTGATTCCGCTAAACCCGATTCGATTGATCCACGGCATCACCGGCTTGCAGGCTTCAAGCAGGCCAAAGGCCGCAGTGCCCAGCCCACCGATGGCCGTAATAATCTGCGGAAGACTCTGCTGTAATCCTGGCGGAATAGCTTGCTGCGCATCGATCATGATTTCCCCCTCGAATTTCCCCTAACCATAAATGCGGAACCCGCATCTGTAAAGAAAGATTTGCACAGAATCGACAGCCTCTAAACGCAAACATAAGCATGCACAGCCGTGGTCTGCGCCACCCGTTCCGCCCCACAAAAGCAAAGGCTGGATCCCTCAACGGAAATCCAGCCTCGGCCTTGTTGAACAACTAGTCAATAGCCTGGCCCAGCCACCTATAGCGAAACCAGAGTGACTGTATCCCGAAACCACATCGCTCAAGTCGACGCGACCAACAGGGAGCGGCGACCCTGCACAGAATTCAACAGGGAACACCAACTCTGGTTTCGCTCTAGCCTTCCGCTTCCGCAGCCAGAAAACGCTCCATGAATTTCGTGTCGAATTCACCGGCGCGAAAACCGGGGTCGGCGAAGATCGCCTGGTGCAGCGAGATCGAAGTATCGATTCCCTGCACCACAAACTGGCTGAGCGCGCACTCCATCTTCGCAATCGCCTCTGCCCGGTCGACTCCGTGAACGATGAGCTTGGCAATCAGCGAATCGTAGTACGGCGGCACCACGCCCTCGGCATACTGCGCCGTATCCACGCGCACGCCATTGCCCCCTGGCACATTGAAGGCGGTAATCTTGCCCGGCGACGGTGTGAACTTCTTGGGATGCTCGGCATTGATGCGGCACTCGATGGCGTGGCCGCGCATCTCCACCTTGGCGGGCAGAATGTCGGATAGACGCTCGCCGGAAGCAATGCGCAATTGCGCTTTGACCAGGTCGATGCCCGTAATGGCCTCGGTGACGGGATGCTCCACCTGGATGCGGGTATTCATCTCGATGAAGTAGAGTTTCTTGTCCTCATCCATCAGGAATTCGACAGTGCCTGCGTTCTGATAGCCGATCTCGGTCAGGCAGCGGCAAAGAGTACTGCTCAGTTCCGCGCGCAGCTTCGGCGCCACCTGGAGCGAGGGAGCCTCTTCGATGAGCTTCTGATGGCGGCGCTGGATGGAACACTCGCGCTCAAAGAGCGTCGCTACGTTGCCATGCTCATCGGCCAGCACCTGGAATTCGATGTGGCGCGGAGTCTCGATGAACTTCTCCATATACAGCTCGCCATTGCCGAAAGCATTGGCCGCTTCACCATAAGCCGCATGAAAAAGATTGGGCAGCTCTTCGGGAGTACGCACGATTCTCATCCCGCGCCCGCCGCCACCTGCCTTGGCCTTGAGGATGACGGGGTAGCCCACCGTTATTGCGCATTTTTGCGCTTCTTCAACCGTGGCAAGCACGCCATCGGAACCCGGCAGGATCGGCACTTTAGCCTTCTTCATCGCCTGACGCGCTTTTTCTTTTTCGCCCATCAGCCGCGTCACTTCAGGCGGAGGGCCGATGAACTTGATGTTCGAGGCGCGGCAGACTTCGGCGAAGTTAGCGTTCTCGCTCAAAAGGCCATATCCGGGATGAATCGCGTCCACATCGGCGATCTCAGCGGCGGAGATCACCGCGGGCACATTCAGATAGCTCTCCGCCAGGCGCGGCGGCCCGATGCAGATCGCTTCATCGGCAAAGCGGACGTGCAACGAGTTGCGATCGGCCTCGCTATAGACGGCGACCGTGCGAATGCCGAGTTCCCGGCAGGCGTTCAAAACGCGCAGCGCGATTTCACCGCGGTTGGCAACCAGTACTTTACGAAACATTCAGGACCCTAACCCAGCCGGATAGAAAAGAGGGGCTGCCCAAACTCGATGGGCTGGCCGTTGGAAACGAAGCACTTCACGATCTCTCCGGCCGCGTCGGATTCGATCTCGTTCATCAGCTTCATCGCTTCTACGATGCAGATCACCTGGCCCTTGTCCACTTGATCGCCGGGGGAGACAAACGCCGAGGCGCCGGGCGAAGGCGAGCCATAGAAGGTGCCGACAATCGGCGACTTGACGATGTGCAATCCCGCATTCGGATCGGCGGGCGCCTCTTCGGCTGCCGGCGAAGCAGCGGCCGCGCCGGTTACCGCCTGAGCCGGAGCTGTGCGAGCATTGGCCAGCAAGCTCGCCAGATCCGACAATCCAGCCTGCGGAGCCTGGGGCTGCTCGAACTTGAGCCGGACGCGCTGCTCCCCTCGGTCCAACTCGAATTCGGCAACCTGATTCTCTTTGAGAAACTCGATCAGCTGTTTCAGATCGTCGATATTTTCCGGGTCTAGTAGATTCATTCGTTCCTTAACTCTGCCACGCGCGGGTGGAACTGGGATTTCAAAGTTCGATCAAGGCTTTGGGCGCGGGTGTCAGCACCTGCCCTCCGTCTCGGGTTACAGCCACCATATCCTCGATGCGAATGCCGTACCGGCCCGCGAGGTAGATTCCAGGCTCAATGGTAACAACCATGCCCGCCAGCAGCCTGTTTGTCTGTCCCGCGCCAAGACGCGGCGACTCGTGTATTTCAAGACCCACGCCATGACCGGTGGAGTGGGTAAAAGCCTCTGCCAAACCCGCTCTGCGCAACACACCGCGAGCGGCCTCATCCACTTCTCCGCAGCTTGCCCCCGAGCTTACCGCGGCCACTCCGGCCTCTTGAGCTTCCAGCACTGCCTGATAGGCGCTCCGCTCCTGGCCCTTCGGCTTTCCCAGGTACACGGTACGTGTCATATCGGAGCAGTAACCCTTGAGAATAACACCGAAGTCCAGGGTAACGAACCCTCGCCGCGGCAACCGCGCGCCCGTAGCTCTTCCATGGGGAAGGGACGAACGCACACCCGACGCCACAATAGTGTCAAACGACATGCCCTCCGCTCCCAGCAGCCGCGCCCGGTGCTCCAGCTCCGCAGCCACCTCGAACTCCTTGAGGCCCGGCCGGATAAAGCCGAGAATGTGCTCAAAGAGCTTGCAGCCCACCAGCGCCGCCTCGGCCATCAGCGCCAGTTCATCTTCATCCTTCACCCAGCGCAACGGCTCGACTAACGGTGCGGCCAGTTCAGCGAGAAAGCTGCGCCGAAGTCGCGACGGCAGCGCGGCGCGATAGCGGGCCAGATTGGCCACTGTGGTCTTTGTCGAGTCGAAGCCGGCGGACCCCACGCCCTGCGCCGCCAGCCACTCGACGGCAGCCACGGCCGGGGAGCTTGCGACGATCTGCACCTGCGCCGCCTGAACTTCTTCAGCCGCCTGCGTTGTATACCGGCCATCGGTAAACAGGCGAGCAGCCCGGCGCGTGATGCCCAGCGCCGCGCTGGAGCCTGTGAATCCGGAGAGATAGCGAAGGTCGGGGAGGTGGGTAACCAGCAGTCCGGAGAGCCCGGCTTTGGTTAAGCGGCGGCGTACAAGCCCGATACGGCGAAAGTGGTCCACTGGGTAAGGATAACAGGGGGCAGGAATCAGAGATCAGGGATTAAAGGTCAGGGAACTTGCGCATGAGGGATGGGTCAGATTGAATATGGTATCATGTATGTATATCAAAGGGGTTCCAATATGCGCACTCTCGTGGACATTCCGGCAGAGGACCTGGACCTTCTCAACGGTGTAGTCAAAACCCTGGCCATCTCTCGCGCCGAGTTCGTGCGCCGCGCCATCTCTAAATCCCTTGAGCCGCATCGCCAGTCCCAAAAGCAGGAAGCCTTCGGACTGTGGGCAAACCGCCCCATGGACGGCCTGGCATATCAGGAAAGGATGCGCGAGGAATGGCAAGACGAAACGTCCTCTTCGACACCAACATCCTGATTGACTACCTGAGCGGCATCCCCCAGGCGCGACGCGAGATCGAGCAATATTCAGGCCGCGCCATCAGCATCATTACCTGGATGGAAGTCATGGCGGGAACCACTCAACAGGACGAGAAACAAATCCGGGCCTTTCTACTGACTTTCAGCATTCTGCCCCTCACCGCAGAGGTGGCCGAACGGGCTTTTGACCTGCGGCGTCACCGGAAGATTAAGCTGCCCGATGCAATCATCCAAGCCACTGCACAGGTCGAGGACCGGCTCCTCATTACTCGAAATACCCGTGACTTTCCCGCCCGCGACCCCGATATTCAAATTTCATACAGCCTCTAGGGTGTGATTTTCTTTTTCGCTGGATTAGCCGAACAAAGCGTGTCGCAGCCATTTTTCTGATCTCTGACCCCTGATCTCTGAACCCTACCCTTAAAACGCCGGCCGTACCGGTTTCTTCTCATGCGGATCGATTTCGGCCTCGGCGGCCTGGAGATCGGACTGGCGATCCATCCATTCGTCGAGCCGCGACCGCTTGAAGCGCCAGCGATTGCCCAGCTTGAAGGCGGGTACAAAACCCTCCGACGCATATTTGTAGAGCGTGTCAGGAGAGATGGCCAGGTAGTCCGAAGCCTGGCGAATGTCCATGACCTCGCGCACCTCGGGGACCAGCAGGTTAGAACGGACGGCGGAGCTGCGCATGATTGCCTCCTGGAAGCAGAGTTGCCTAAGAGCGGATTCCGGCGATCTGCCGGTAATCTTGTATATAACGCGGTTTCACCCGCCATTTCAAGGATTTTCAGAGAGTTACCGGAAATTCATGGGCTTTTCGCGTATGAGTCCAGATCGGCCGAGTAGCCGATTCCACCTCCAAACCCCGCGGGTTGGGCCTTAATGCATCCCAGACCCAAGCCGTTGGGCTGTTGGAACGGATGGTGCGCTTCCGCTAGTTCTGATCGTCACGCCGGTGCAGCGTCGGCGGGCCATCATCGGTACTCGAGGTGCTGCTGCCGCTGCCGGTGCTGCCGCCGCTCCCCGAAGAACCGGTCGGGTCGCCCGTGCTGGTGCCCGTGCGGCGCAACGACGGTTTCGGCCCACCCTTCGTGTCGACCAACCGGCGCTTGTTTTCGATGCGCGCCAGCCGGGCCTTGATATCGTCGAACTCCGACGTCGTCACCGTGTATTCATCCCTGGCTGGGAGAATCCGCGCAATCTCCTCCTGCGTATGCAGAATGCGGTCTGGCGTCTGCGGGTGGTCGGAAAAGGCCTTTTCCACAGCGCCCGGCTTCCGCTTCTCCAGTGCCTGCACCTTCTCAAAGAAACTGATGAAGGCCTGCGGATCATAGCCGGCGCGATACATATATTGCACGCCAAGGTAGTCGGCCTGCGCCTCGAAGTCGCGCGAGAATTGAAGAAATGTCATGGGAACCGCAAGCGACGCGGCCTCATAAATCCCGTAGCCCGTCCAGCCGCCGATAAAGATCAGCGGAATAGTGCCTAATTGGGCATAGTTCATGCGCGTCTGTTCGCGGACCGCATGGTGTGCGCACACGTGCGCCGTCTCATGCGCCATCACCCCGGCCAGTTCCGCCTCTTCGTCCGCGTTCAAAATCAACCCCGAGTTGACGTAGAAAAAGCCGCCCGGCAGCGCCATGGCATTGATCACGTCCGAGTCAATGATTTTGATCGTGAATGGAACCTTGCAGTCGGAGTTCTTGACGATGTTCTGCCCTACGCGGTTCACATACTCAAGCACGACCGGATCATTGATGAACTTGGTGCTCTTCTCGATCTCGGAGGCGTACATCTTGCCCATCTTGATCTCGGTATCGACGGAGTACCAGTTGCCCATGCCGCGGGCGCCGATATCGCGATTGCCCACCGCGCTCACATCGTCGATGCTGCCCGGCTTCACATTGATCTTCTGGCTACCC
>Ga0182024_10017703_pt1 | contig 13344 bp, 11 predicted proteins | sample P32metaG_FD_120480 | JGI IMG/M metagenome (GOLD analysis project Ga0182024, IMG submission 120480) | Permafrost microbial communities from Stordalen Mire, Sweden - P3-2 metaG (Illumina Assembly) | ecosystem: Environmental > Terrestrial > Soil > Wetlands > Permafrost | place: Sweden: Stordalen...
CATGAATCTCCTCCCATCGGCCGCCTCTGAAAGCTACCAAGTGAAATCCGCAACCACACTAGGAGTGTCACACTCGGTTGTTACTGCCGGGTGACGGAAAAATGAATAAAGAATCAGAATCTTTAAGCGGAATGAGCTGGGAGCTCCCGGACGACATTGATCTGATTTATAAGGCCCGATGCATCCCGGCTGATCCAGCCTTCGACCGTTTTGCCGTTGGCACCCTCGTCGGGAGTTCTAAGCTCGCCCGGGCCTGAAGATTCGCGCGCGCAACCCAAAGATTCCGCCGTAAGCGGAGGGCCCGATGGATTAGGAAGTGCACTTAGCCGCAAGCATCCTGTCCACCTCGGCGATGGTTTCCTCAAAGCGCGCGTCCCAGCTTAGGCCCGTGACCGCAGCCATGCGTTGGCGCTGGAACTCCGGGGTCTCTTCCCGCAGGGCGCGCTCGATGGCCGCGAGGTAGGCCTCGGGGTCATCGGCCAGATAGACCAATTCTGCGAAAGTTGCGGTCTCGGGAGTGACCACCGACACGACCGGCTTACCGGTCGCCAGGTACTCGCGCAGCTTGAGCGGGTTGGAATGCCTGGTCTGGCGATTCACTCGGTGCGCGTAGATGGCGACATCGAAGGCGGCAGCCCAGCGGGGCAGCGTCTCATAAGGCTTGGGTCCAGCGAAGATGACGTTGGGGTAACCTCGCAGGCGGCTCACGTCCGCGGCGATCAGGCCAACCAACAAGAACGTCCACCGGGGCCGCGATTCTACTAAGTAGGCGAGTAAGTCGAAGTCCACAAACTCTCCCACCGTGCCGAAGTAACCGATGACCGGATGCTGCAGCCCGCGAACCTCATCGGCCAGTTGTGTAGCCGGGGCGCTGGCCTGCGAAAACATCTCGAAATCCACGCCATGGGGTGAAAAATGGACGTTGGAATTCAGCTTACGCTTGGGCTCCAACAGCGCGCGTGGCGCCACAAAAACCACGTCTGCCTTCTTAGTGAGATTGTCGTCCAACGTCTGGATCGCCACCGGGTCCATGCCGGGGTAAGAGGCGTAGTCGTCGATGCAATAGTAGACGACGAGGCTTTCGCCGAGCTGTTTCGCCAGCGTGCCGGGATGCGGCACCACGAACCACGAGATTCGCCGCCCGAAATCGAGCTGCCGCATGGCACGCCGCGCGAGATATGCGCCCAGCCAGCGGTTCACGCGGTCGATCATGGGTAGCTTACGGAAAGGAATCTGGGGGATGGTGGCGACGTAGAACTGCTCGCCAACTTTCTGCGGCGGCGCCATGGCGCGCGCCAATTTGCGCCACAGTTTGCGCAAATCGCGGGCGCTCGATTGCGGGCTGCGGCTGCCCGGCGTCTCGAAGTAGAGTACGGGGACCATCTTCGCCAACCGGCGGGCAATATGGTGGCTGCTAGTGCGGTTTTCGGCGAACCAGTCGTTGCCGAAATACACCACCGAGTAGTCGCGCAAACCGCTCATGAGCGTACGAAGGGAGCGAAGCTGCTCACCTTGCGATCACCGCGACGCACCGGTGAATTCATAAACCTGAACAGCCTTGCGGACAGCACTTCCAGACCATACTACCGAAGTCGTCGAAGCGAACACCGGCCGGAATTGCTGCAATGCCTCCAACGGTACGCAACTGACGATCGGGTTGTCGCCCACCAAGACACATCCTTCATTGCGGCAAGCCGATTCAGCCGCCAGGGCCTCCTGTGCGGACTCGAATCGCTTGGTTCCCTCTACCTCCGGATAGGCTCCCCCGCGGGCAGACGCTTTCGGCCGGAGAAACAGAATCGTCGCCCCGCCTCGCCCATCCACGGCTTGCCCTCCGAATACGAATAGCCGGACCACCAGGCTGCGATAGTAGCCAGGAAGATAAAATACTTTGAGAGCGGGTTTGCCATCGGCATCTGGCTCAGAAGCCAGCATGAAGTATTCGTCGCGTCGGTGCGCACGCGAGTACTTGAAGAAATCCGGATAGTCGCCGAGCAAGAGTTTTCCAGTAGCCGGCCACAATAGGAGCCGCTCATCCACCACCACATATCGCGTGCGCCACGTCTCCAACAATGGAATTGCCTCTTTCTCGGACTGTGACAGAAAGAAATCGGCGGCAACCTCGGCGTTCATCTGACCCGGATTCGTCACGGGAATTCGTCTCGCCAGATCCTCAATCCAGTAACCGTAGTCCCACCAAGCCATCACGCTGTAGGCGCCTGGAGGATACCGATAAGCTGGTCCGTATTGTTGCCGGTTATATCGAGCGTAGAAGAAAGCAGGGTCTCCGAATGGCTCCGGCGTGGATACGCGCATCCACGCCAGCGTCTCCTTCCAGTCCGAGGAAACTCCGATCGATTCAGACGGATCGCCATTCACGGCGGCGTATAGATTGGGCGCGAACACAAAAATCCCCAAGCAAAATGCCGTTACCCACGCAGTCTTGCGCCCCGCGGCCAGCAAACCGTCCGCGACGTAGCCGGATAAAAGCGCCACAGCGATCGCATAATAGTAAGTCATTCGAATCTGGCCCATCGCCAGGACGAACGTTGCAAGACCAAAAAAAACGATCAGAGCTCGTTCGGGATCTCCGCGTTTAAGAGTGAACTCGGGCAGCAGAAACAATCCGAATAATGCCAAGAAGTACGCGCCATAGAACTGGTGCAATGCTGGCATGAGCGTAAAGCGACCTTGCTCGTATACCAGCGGCTGAAGCTCGCTAATCGCGCCCGACATTCCAAACAAAGAAGGCATCAGGAGCGAAGCGATGGTCTTCGCGGTTTGACGAAAGCCGGGAAGCCGTACCGCGAGAGCGAGGAACACCGCCCCAACGGCCACCAAGCCGCCCAGGCATGGCAAACGAGGGCGTGCAAATCGCCGGCACCACTTGGCCCACAGTTCCACAGCGCCAAGTGCCAGACACCCGAGCCCGAGCGCGATGATTGTGTAATCCATCCATTTCAGGCGATGGAATACCACGCAAACGCTCAGGGCTACTAGGAAAGCCAGATAGAGCGGACGGAGCGATGGCTCAGGTTCTTCCCGCGGCCAAAACGACCGGACCCGATCGTAGAGTGCCCAAGCCAGCACGATGCCAACCACGAATGCGGATCCGTGAAATGTAAGCAGATAAGCTGCCAGTGTTAGTCCCGCGGCGAGTGAAATAAGGATCGAACGCGCCCGAATCGCACGCAACAACAGGTAGAAAAACAGTGTCACGAGCAGACTCTCCATGACGTGGTGATCGGTAAACCCCAGGCTCGAGACGTGAAGGAAATGCCCGGGCAAGGTCGCGATGATCGCGGCTGCCAGCAGAGCGGCGCGCAGTCCAAACACAAGTCTTGCCAAAAGGAAAACAGCCACGACGGTCAAAACGCCCAGGACTGCCGGGTACCAGGCCGCGATCACATGCAGGAGCGATTCCGACGGCGAACCCGCGCCAGCCAACCAAGCAATAAGTCCCAACAGCCAATCATAAAAAGGTGCGGTAGCGGTATCCCGCACATGGCCGAAAGCGAGGTACGGATCTACTGGGATACGCCACGGAAAATGCCGGACCAAGTTCTCAGCCACACGCACGTGATACCACGCGTCAGTTTCCTGGAAGTTCACGAAGCCGGGCTGAAACACCAGTTCGTAGCGCGGGATGACGCGGATCGCAAACGCCAGCAGGCAGAGCGCGGCCACGACAATCAATTGCCAGCGGTTCAGGAACGCCTTGAGCGATAGACTTCGTTCCTTTTCTGGCGGCCGCGATGACTCCTGTTGAGTTGTGGTCATAAGTCTTTCAATATGTCTTCGGAAGAGCGCTGATTATGGCATAAGAGCTGGTCCGGCTAATATCAGCGACGGGACTTGACCACCTTTGGAAAACGCAGAGGTACGTAGTACTAGAGCGGGAAGTAGAAACTTCTCTCTTCCCCAAAATCCAGGCACTTATGGAATACTACTGTAAAAGAGTGGAGGTACAGCTGTGGCGGGTCCGCTGGTATGCACTTCGGATCCCGTCGAATTTCGAAATTAACGTCAGAGCGGCCCTTCGGAAAAAGATCGAATTTTATCTTCCAGTGTTTCGAGAGATTCGCTCGTGGAAAGACCGCCGTTTTTTTTGGGATGCCTTTCATTCGGGTTATGGATTCTAGTGAACAGCGCCTCGCTTCACTCGAACGCAAGTGGCCATTGACGTGATCATGACGCGCAGCCCGTTGAGGATTTCGCTGGGAGGCGGCGGCACAGATCTGCCGTCCTATTACAAGGGTCACGGCGGGTTCGTGCTCGCGGCAGCCATCGACAAGCACGTCTACATTACCGTTCACGAACCCTTCGTCGACCAGATCATTTTGAAATACTCGCGGATGGAAGTAGTGCGGCAGTGGGATGAAGTGCAGCACCCCATCGTGAGAGAGGCACTGAAGCTGGCTGGAATCCACGGGCGCATTGAGATCGCCAGCATGTCGGACATACCTGCCGGGACGGGTCTGGGTTCATCGGGTAGCTTTTCCACCGCGCTTCTTCGGGCGCTGCATGAATTGAGAAACGAGAGCGCGCAGCCGGAGGTCCTGGCGGAGCAGGCGTGCCACATCGAGATGGATCTACTCGAGGAGCCGGTTGGCAAGCAAGACCCGTATATTGCTGCTTTTGGTGGCATCACGGCCTTCACCATTCACCCGGACGGACAGGTTGACGCGGCACGGCTGAAGCTTTCACCGGAAACGCTTCCCAATCTCGAGGACAACCTCATGCTGTTCTTTACGGGTTTTACGCGAAGCGCTTCCGAGATTCTCCGCGACCAGCATGTGCGTAGCAGCGGCAACGACCAGGCGATTCTGGACAACCTGAGCTTCATCAAGCAACTTGGCTATGAGAGCAAAGCGGCGCTCGAGTCAGGCAACCTCCACGAGTTTGCACGGCTGATGAACGTCCACTGGGAGCACAAGAAGCGGCGTTCCCCGAATATGAGCAACCCTGCCATCGACGACTATTACTGTCTGGCCCTGAAATCCGGAGCATTGGGTGGCAAGCTGATCGGTGCCGGTGGGGGCGGCTTTCTGCTGCTTTACACCGAGCAAAAGACGGGTCTGCGTCGCGCGATGACCGAAGCCGGTCTCCGCGAGGTCCGGGTTCGATTCGATTTCGACGGCACGCGCGTGGTGGCGCGCTCTTGATTCTCATGCTTCCTGTCGCCATCCTCTCCGGTGGTCTGGCGACGCGGCTTCGTCCCGCGACCGAGACCATACCCAAGGCCCTGATCGATATCAACGGTGAGCCGTTTATCGCGCACCAGCTCCGATTGCTGAGCGGCGCGGGCGTAGAGCGCGTCGTAATGTGCGTGGGATATCTGGGCGAGATGATTGAGGAATTCGCCGGCGATGGACGCCGGTTCGGTCTCCACGTGAGCTATTCTCCGGACGGGCCGAATCCACGCGGAACCGCCGGAGCCGTGAGAAATGCTCTCCCCATGTTGGGAGATGAGTTCCTGGTGCTGTACGGAGATTCCTACCTGCCATGCGATTACCGGGCCGTGGAGCAGGCTTTCCTCGGAAGCGGCCAGCCCGGGCTGATGACAGTATTTCGAAATCGCAATCAGTGGGAGATCAGCAACGTTGAGTTTGGCGGCGGACAGATTGCTGCGTATGACAAGCGAACGCCGACGGCCGCCATGGACTATGTGGACTACGGTCTCAGCGCCTTCCACTCTTCCGTGTTTTCCACCGGCGTGTTTTCCACCCGTGGTGGTAGCGAGGCCACGGACCTGACAATTGTTTTTCAGGAACTGATTGGGCGGCATGCATTGGCGGGCTTCGAGGTCCACGAACGATTTTACGAGGTGGGATCATGGGAAGGAATTCGAGCGCTACAGGCGTATCTGAGCCTGCAGACGCCGCGAGCAGCGGTCTGACGTTCGTCCGGGAATATCTCGCGGAAGTGCGAAAGATCGCCGAGGCCCTCGATACCGGCGAGATCGAGCGCGCGGTTGCCATACTTGCGAACACGAGGCAGCGGGGAGGAAGGCTGTTTATTCTCGGAGTCGGAGGAAATGCTGCAAACGCGTCTCATGCCGTGAACGATTTTCGGAAGATCGCGGGCATGGAAGCGTACGCGCCTACCGATAACGTCTCGGAGCTAACCGCCCGCACCAATGACGAAGGTTGGGCCACGGTTTTCGAAGCCTGGCTGGCTGGCAGCAGGCTAGGGGCCGAGGACACGATTCTGGTGTTCTCCGTCGGCGGCGGCAATCTGGAGAAGAACGTGAGTCCTAACCTGGTCAAGGCTCTGGAATACGCGCGGCGCATTGGCGCCAGCATTGTCGGAATCGTGGGGAGGGATGGCGGGTTTACTGCTCAGGTAGCGGATGCCTGTGTGCTGATTCCGACGGTCAACCCCGATCACGTAACGCCGCATGCAGAGGCTTTCCAGGGAACCCTCTGGCACTTGTTCGTCTCGCACCCCGCACTCAAGCAGGTGCAAACGAAGTGGGAGTCCGTGCGGTGACTCAGCGGGGAGCGCGGGCAGTGTTTCTGGACCGGGACGGCGTCCTCAATCAGGCGCTCGTCTCCGACGGTAAGCCGCGCGCCCCCAGAACTGTGGATGAGTTTGTTATTCTCCCCGGTGCAGTAGCATGTCTGGAAGAGTTGAAGCGGAGGGGTTTCACGCTCCTCGTTGTCACGAACCAACCCGATGTCGCGCGAGGCCGGCAGTCGATCGCAGTGATCGAAGAGATGCATCGGAGGCTACGGGCGGTGTTGCCGGTGGACGATGTACTGGTGTGTTTTCACGACGAGGCGGACAACTGCCACTGTCGCAAGCCGCGGCCCGGGTTACTGATCGAAGCTCAGCAAAAGTACAATCTCGACTTGTCGGGGAGTTTCCTGATCGGCGATCGCTGGAAGGACGTCGATGCGGGGAATGCCGCCGGTTGCAAGACGGTGTTCATTGACTACAACTACCGCGAGCGTGGCCCGTTGACGGAGCCGTCGGTGCGTGTTTTCTCGCTGCGCGAGGCCGTGGATTGGATCAGCTTGCGAGGGATGAATAAGACGGAGTTGATGCCGCATTCGATTTCGGATTTAAAAGTCAAACTCTTTGCGGATGGCGCCGATAAGGCCGCCATGCTGGAACTCTACCAAAACCCTTGGATCAAGGGGTTCACCACCAATCCCACTCTCATGCGCCGCGCGGGGATTCGTGATTATGAGGCCTTTGTCCGCGATATTCTGAGTTCGATCAACGACCGGCCTATCTCTTTCGAGGTTATCGCTGACGACCTAGATGAGATGTATCAGCAGGCGCTGCAGATCGCCGATTGGGGCAAGAACGTTTACGTCAAAATCCCTATCACCAACACGAAAGGCGAAAGCGCGCTCGGGATCGCCCGCGAATTGAGCCAGGAGGGCCGCAAGCTCAACATCACCGCCCTGCTTACGCTCGACCAGGTGCGTGACACCGCGAACGCCCTAGCGGGCGGTGCCCCTTCGTATGTTTCCGTGTTTGCCGGCCGTATTGCGGACACAGGCCGTGATCCAGTTCCCGTAATGAAAACGGCCGCGGAACTGGTTCACCGGCATCCGGGAATGGAATTGATTTGGGCCAGCCCCCGCGAATTGCTCAACGTGATCGAGGCAGACTCGATCGATTGCGACATCATAACCGCGACTCAGGATATTATTAAGAAGCTGAGCCTCATCGGCAAAGATCTTGTGGAATACTCGCGCGAAACCGTCCAAATGTTTTACGACGATACCAGAAAATCCGGATTCACCCTCACTGGTTAGAGCGGGCGTCGGATTCCGGTGCGCGGTGCGAGAGGTCGAGGTCGAGTGAAGCTTCCCCGTCACGCTGAGCTTTGGCTGCCAGGATATTTGCGGGGCAGGTTTGCTCGATGGATCTCGCCGGCCACCGGGCCGATGCGGGTGTGGCTGGCCATTGCGGACCATTACGAACCATTCGTAGGCCGTGCTGACGAAAAAACAGCATCGGAACGAGTTGCGCCCTGGAGCCGCGAGTGGCCCTCGATCGCTGAGCGTTACCGCGATTCGGCCGGGCGCCCTCCCAGGTACACGTTCTTCTATCCTCAGGAACAGTACCGCCCGCATCTGATCGAGGCTCTTGCGGAAATGACGTGCGCGGGAATTGGGGACGTGGAGATCCACATCCACCACGACGGCGAGGGCGAACAGGATTTTGTCGACCGGATGAGCGGGTTCCGGGACACACTGTTTCACAAGCACGGGCTTCTCCGCCAACACGAAGGCAAGATACGGTTCGGCTTCATTCACGGCAACTGGGCGCTGGATAATTCCCTTCCTGGCGGACGCTGGTGCGGCCTGAACAACGAAATTACCCTGCTCGAAGAATTGGGTTGCTATGCCGACTTCACAATGCCCTGCGGGAACTCGCCGGCGCAGGCGCGGACGGTCAATCAGATCTACTGGGCTGTGGACGATCCGGCCAGGCCCAAATCGTACGATCGGGGGAGGCGCTTGCAGGCGGGCGACCTCACGGGCGAGCAAGCGAAAGGTCTGCTGATGATACCCGGCCCGCTAGGAATCCGGTGGGCCGAGCGATTCCTGCCACGCATCGAAAAGGGCGAAGTCGCGGGCTACGATCTGTCGTCGCGCTATCGGGTCCGGCGGTGGCTCGCCTTTGCACCGCGCGTAGGCCAAGACATTTTCATCAAGCTGTTCACCCATGGCACGCAGGAACGAAATTTATCGGCTCTCCTCGCGGGTGGGCTCAATACGCTCTTCGAGGCAGTTCAGGCCGAATGCGGCCACCGCGACTGGCCGTTCTTCTATGTATCCTGCTGGGAAATGTATCAGGCGATCGATGCCATCCGGCGGCGCAAGGATCCAGTTGTGGCGCTCAGGGAGCAGATCGAGATTCAATGAGTAACGCAAGTAAGCAAAAGCTCCGCGTGGGGCTGGTCGGGATGGGCTACGTCAGCCAGTATCATCTCCGGGCCCTGAAGAAGTTGGATTACGTGGAGGTGGCCGCGCTGTGCGATTCGAATCTCGACCGGGCCAACAAAGCGGCGAAGGAAGCGGGAATTTCGGGCGCCTATGGGAGTCTTGACGAGATGGCGCGCGAGCGTCTGGATGTAATCCATATCCTCACTCCCCCCGCGTCCCACTGCGCGCTGACAGTCGAGGCTCTGAAGATGGGGTGCCATGTTCTGGTCGAGAAACCGATGGCTCCCTCGGCGGGCGAATGCGGCCGCATGCTGGACGCCGCAAAGGAGACCGGCCGCATCCTCTCGGTCAACCACTCCGCGCGCATGGACCCGGTGGTGCTGGAGGCGCTCCGTCTGGTGAACGAAGGTGCCTGCGGCGACGTTCTGGCCGTAGAGTTCCTGCGAAGCTCGGATTATCCTCCTTACTCGGGCGGCGCGATGCCGGCTCACTACCGCGAAGGCGCGTATCCGTTTCTCGATATTGGCGTCCACGGGCTGATATTGATGGAGACCTTTCTCGGCGCCATCCAGGATGTGGAGGTACGCCATGTCGCAACCGGCCAGAATCCATATCTGACCTTCGACGAATGGCATGGATTCGTCCAATGCGCCCACGGAACCGGGCACATGTATCTGTCGTGGAACGTGCAGCCGGTCCAGAACGAGCTCATCATCCACGGTACCCGCGGCGTCATGCATGTCGATTGCTATCTGCAAATCTGCACCGTACGCAAGCGGCTGCCCGGACCGAGGATGGTCCAGCGGATTGTCGCGGCGGCCACAAACTCGGCGTCCACGTTCCTCAAAACTTCGGGCAACGTGGTGCGATTCGCCACCGGAAGGCTGCTGCCGTCACCGGGGATTGGTGTGTCGGTGACGAAGTTCTACGAGGCGCTGCACCAGGGAGCCGCGCCGCCGGTTTCCGCGGAAGAGGGCCGGCGCATTGTTGCCTGGGCCGAGCGCGCCACTCGCGGAGCTTCCGCCGACAAGCGAGCGATGTTGGAGCAGGCAGCAGCCGCACCCCCACCCGCGAGAACGCTGGTCACCGGGGCGAGCGGGTTCCTGGGGCGCGCCTTGGTCGCACGGCTGCTCAGCAATGGTGAATCGATTCGCGTACTGGCGCGCCGTCCCGTTGCCGGTCTGGAAGGGAATCCGCGAGTACATGTCGTCCACGGAGACCTGGGCGAACCGGAGGCTGTCGAGCGCGCGGTGGAGGGAGTGGAGCTGGTGTATCACGTCGGCGCCGGGATGCGCGGAGGCGCCGAGGCTTTTGAAAGTGGCACGGTCTGGGGCACGAAGAATGTTGTGGCGGCTTGCCTGCGCCATGGAATCAGGCGCCTGGTATACGTCAGCTCGTTGAGTGTGCTCGATCAAGCCGGCCACCGCAAAGGCGTTCCCATCACGGAATCCTCTCCTATCGAGCCGCACCCCGAGTTGAGAGGCGCCTATTCGCGAACCAAGCTGATCGCCGAAAATGTGGTGCTCGATGCGGTTCGGAACCAGAATCTGCCGGCGGTCATCCTTCGTCCAGGGCAGATCTTCGGTCCCGGCGCGGAGAAGACGCCGCCATCGGGCGTCATTGGGCTGGCCGGCCGCTGGCTGGTGATGGGATCGGGCCGATTGCCTCTGAATCTCGTTTATGTCGAGGATGCGGTGGATGCGCTCCTCCTGGCGGCAACGAAGCCGGATGTGTCCGGCCGCGTGTTTCAACTGGTGGACCCCGCCATGCTGACCCAGCGCGAGTATATTGAAGCGGCCAAGAAGCACGGTTCGGCGCCTCGAGTTTCCTACGTGCCGAAGCTGGTGCTCTACACACTGGCGCTTGGCGTGGAACTTCTCGGGCGAGTGGTTCACCGCAACGTGCCTCTCTCGCGCTATAAGATCCGGTCGCTAGCGCCCATTTCGCCATTCGACGGCTCGGCGGCCCGCGACCAGTTGGGCTGGACACCAGCGGTAGGCACGCGCGAGGGCCTGCTTCGGACTTTTTCCAAAGCTGATGCGAAAGACCCTGTCCGTGCCCTGGCGGGCACTACGCATTGAGGGCTCGCGGGATGAACTGGCGCGTCAAAGGTGTGGTCCAGGGCGTGTTGAGTATGGTGCCCGGCGGACGCATCATTAACAACTGTCTTCAGACCACTCTTGGGAGTCTTCGCGATTTTGACGCGAATGTTGATGCCAAGGTAACCGGTGACTGGCTGGTCCTCGTGGCGCACATGCAACAGTTGGGCGTTAGGCCTCAGAACCTCGACTACGTCGAAGTGGGAACCGGCTGGTACCCGGCGTTACCCATCTGCTTCTGGCTGGCCGGTGCGCGCAGTTGCCGCACTTTTGACATTACCCGGCACCTGAATCATAAGATGACGTTCCGAATGCTCGGCCGCCTCGAGCATTATCTGCCGGCAATCGCGGAGGCGAGCTTCAGACCGCTTGCCGAAGTCCAGGCCGCCTATGCGTCGCTGCGCAATGCGAAGACGACGGAGGAGATGCTGCGCACCGCTAGGATCGAGTATCTCGCGCCTCACGATGCGGCCGACACTGGATTGCCGGACTCGAGCGTGGACGTGGTCTTCTCCAACAGCGTTCTGGAGCACGTTCCCACCGATGCGATCCTCCGCATCATGCGCGAGACCCGCCGGATTCTTCGCAAGAGCGGCCTGGCCATTCACAGTGCCAATTGCGGGGATCACTACGCCTATTTCGACCATAGCATCACTCCGGTCAACTATCTGAAGTATCCTGCGCAACAATGGTCGAAGTGGAATAACAGCCTGCTCTATCAGAACCGTTTGCGCCCAAGCGACTTCATCAACCTGGCGGAACAAAGTGGCCTGCGGATTGTGTTGCACGAAAGCAAACCGAACCCCCAACTGCTTTCCGTTCTGCCAACGCTGACGATCGCTCCCGAGTTCCGGCGGTATCCCCCGGAACAACTCGCCAGTACGTCGATCGACTTCGTTGCGCAGGCGTAAACCGCTAATGACCAAGTCAACGCTGCGGACGAATACCAGTACGATGCTAGTGGCGCTGATCTTGGTCGCAGCGCTCATCCGAATTGTGGCTCTGGCAGCGTTGCGCAATCCTCACCAGTTCCACGGGAGGCAAGCCGGAGCCGATGCAATTGAATTCAACGCTATTGCGCTTAACCTCGTACAGGGAGAAGGATACAGTATCGAGCCAGGGCATCCGACTGCCTTTCGTGCCCCAGGCTTCCCTCTTCTGCTAGCAGGCCTTTATAGAATTTCTTACGAGAACTATTTCCTCGTTTATGTTGTTCAATGTCTGCTGGGAGGCATCACTTGCGGGCTGATCTACTTGCTGGCGAAGGAACTCGTGGATGTCCGGACAGCGTGGGTAAGTGCGGCGCTATCTGTCTTCTATTTTCCTAGCATTTACTTCAGTACACTCTTTATTTCTGAGACTCTTTTTGGTCTTTGTCTTGCCCTGGGAATCTTTGCCTTTCTCCGTTACCTACGCACCGGATCAATGTTGATTTTGATTGGTTCCGGCGTTGCACTTGGATGGGCCACGCTTACCCGCCCATTCGCAATTTTGTTGTTGCCGATGCTGGCGTGGATCGTAATAGTTCGTGGCAAGGTGTCACATCGCAGGCCCATGCTTGCTTCGGCCGCCTTTGTTGTTGCGTTTGTTTGCGTGCTTGTGCCATGGGCGGCCCGCAATTACTCCGTCTACGGGAAACTCGTCCTTCTAACGACAAACGGCGGATCAACTTTCTATGGTGGAAATAACGATCAGGTCCTACACCATCCCCGCTATTGGGGCGGCTGGCTTTCAACTACATACCTGCCGGGCCGGGCTTCAATCGATGCCGCTCCCGATGAGGTAAGTCATGATAAGCGTGAGTGGCAACTTGGGTTTGAATGGCTTAGCAGCCACTTATGGGCAACCCCAGCTCTTGTGCTCTTCAAGCTCGTTCGATTTTGGCTGCCAGAATTCACTTCGGGCAACAAGAAGTTCGTGGCACTCAGTGTGTTCAGTTGCATTCCCTTCCTGGTGCTTTTCCTGCAGGGAATCAGGCGGTGCGTGGCCGACCGGAGTTATTGGACGCTTCCATGGGCCGCAGTTCACAGTGTGCTGGCGGCCGCATTGATCACGGCGGTCGTCTTTTGGGGCAGCCCCCGCTTCCGAGATGGCAACTTTCCGATCTTGATGTTGTATGCGGGCGTTGCGCTGCGACAGTCAGTTTTGTCTAAGAAGTTTTGCTCCGGCGCATTGCTCGCTCGCGCCCTTGGCCGGGAAGTCTAATCTGCTAGTCCCGCGCCCTAGGATTTTCTTGGACACCGAATTGTGATGAAAATGAGTCAGACATCACGAGGAGGTGTCTATGAGCAAGGAAAGCGAACCAGCTTCGGGAGCCGCGGAGAGAGCCCGAAGGG
>Ga0182024_10017704_pt1 | contig 13343 bp, 9 predicted proteins | sample P32metaG_FD_120480 | JGI IMG/M metagenome (GOLD analysis project Ga0182024, IMG submission 120480) | Permafrost microbial communities from Stordalen Mire, Sweden - P3-2 metaG (Illumina Assembly) | ecosystem: Environmental > Terrestrial > Soil > Wetlands > Permafrost | place: Sweden: Stordalen...
CGATCACTTCGACATCAGATTCGAGGGGCGTAGACGAATACGTCAAGCAGCGTTGCTCGAACGATCGCTGGTCTGCGGGATCTCGTGGCGTTCGGTTCGGACGCCCGACGTGATGTTCCAACACGTCAGGCGGTTCGGTGGCCCTGGAATCCTCGTAGAGCATTCCGTCATTGAGAGACTTCGCCGAACCGCTGGGCCCAGAACCCAGGAACATTTCGGTCAGCACATGGGGCACTGGCCAAGTTGGCTCATCGATGTATTTCTCTTCCCCCAAGAGATAGAGGCGAGCGGCTGGTGCGTCCAATACCCCGTTGTCCACACCCCGGAGGAAATGGTCAAACCAGGCGATGTGAAGTTCAGCGAGACCACCGTCGCCGAGATCAGTGCGCGTGGCAAGGCTTCCGGGCCCTACAAACAACCGCTTCTCGACTCGGATTGCCTCGTGGCTCGCGAGGGTGCCCCTGATGAAGTGGTCGTACCAGACGCCACCGTGGAGTGTGGGAACTGTGATCTCCTCGGAGCGTCTGAAGAAGCTCCGTGATTTCCAGAAGTCGTCGTAGGTGTTCCTGCGGTACATCTCGGTGAGCCAGTCGAGATTGGCTGCGGTTTTCCCGGTCGAGATTCGCTCGTAGAGCTGATGGAATCGGGCTTCGTAGACTGCTCGCTTGAGCTCCCAGCCTGGTGCGTCCGGATGGCCTGGATCAATTGGTGCGATGCAGTCGTACATCATGGTGGCCCAACTGATCCGGTTCTCATAGCGAAAGACTCCTCCGACTCGCCACTGGTCCTGATAGAAGTCAGCCGGATGCATGTTGGGTGCCATCGCCTTGAGGTGGGGCGGCTGGGTGAGGGCTGTGCTGTAGCACGAGATTGCTGCTGCTGATGCCCCCATGATGCCAACGTTTCCATCGCACCAAGGTTGTTCAGCTATCCATTCCACCGTGTCGTAGCCGTCGAACGGTCCTCCTTCGAAGTTGTAATAGTCGTAAGACCCTTCCGAGAATCCGGTCCCGCGGGCGTCAGCAACAACGACCACGTAACCCGCCTCGACGAGGGGCGCGACGCTCATCAGCATCGGGTTGAAACCTGCGGGCAAGGACGCAATTGGCAACGAGACCACCGGACGCCCGTCCGACCCGAGCGGCATGACAAATTCTGCGTCTTTCCGATATGGCGTCGTGATAAGTACGGCCGCATGCCGAGTGAGCACTCCAGGTCGATAGATGTCAATCGCCAGATGCACGCCATCGCGCATCGGAATGAATCGGTCCTTTACGATTTCCATTTGGATCCTTCCCTTAACTGTGAATCCCTGACGAAATCCTTAGAGCGATCTCTAGCCTGCCGATCCCTCCACACGGGCCGAAGGGGCGACCGAACGGCGAATGCCTCGAGCCGGACAGCTGTCGCGAGGACGCGGCTAGCGAGGATTCTGAGTAACCAGTTCTTCAGTCCACCAAGATTTGTTGTACGTAGGTCGTGGCGCGCCGTCGGTCATACGAGCGTCCGATCTGCATCTTCTCCGCCTCGATCGAACCCTCGGCGTGGGTGGCGAGCACTGATTGATATCCCCCATAATCCCTGGCCGTTAGTTCGGCAATGAGCTGAAGAAGCCGAAGTCGATCCGCCGCAGGGACCGCGGCGGAGTAATACTTCTCGAGCACCGCTCGAATCTCTTTGTTGTCCCAGTCCTCTCCCCCAGGCCCGGTAACGAGCAGACCGCCGGCGAGGTCGATCAGCATGGCCACAGCATCGTGATATCCGTGTGCGAACGTATACTTTGCGATATTGACGGAGAGGGGATCAGGGAGCCAGACCCCCTGGTCCCCTTCGAATGCACGGGTAGCCGCGAGGTCCCGTAGCCCTCTGACCGTCTCAGCCCAGATGACGAGTTTCGCCAGTTTGTCGCGCACATGGCCGGCCTTGGAAATTCCATTCGCATCGGCAATGAGGTACGCCGCCCCGACTATCAGGTCCAATAACGGCTGCTTGTAGTTGATCGCGGTGAATCGGTGGTAGTCGACGAAAGAAAGAGCGACATGGCCCGCTGCTCGCGGTTCACGTTCAAGGAACACACGATCGCGCGGGACCCGAACGTCATCGAACACTGTGAGTGACTCGAGGAGTTTGTGTTCGCTCGAGATTGGGAACTCGAACGAATTTGTACCGCCGGACGAGTACGGTGAGACGTAGAGGGTTAGGCCAGCCGTTGCCACTGGTACCGCAAAGGATATGGCGTAATCCTCGTCCTCTTGGCCCATAGCGCGGGTGGGAAGAACGATGATCTCGTCCGCGTTGGCGGAAAAGGACGTGTGCGTCTTGGCTCCTCGGACCGTGATCGAATCTCGATCTGAATCGACGATGCGGACGTAGAGATCAGGATCTGCTTGGGCGCTCGGTCCCTTCGATCTATCACCCTTGACGTCGGTTTGGGCTACCGCAACTGCGAGGTCCTTATCGATAACGCGCTGGTAAAAGGCTTGCGCATTCTCCAGACCCTGGCCGCGACAAGAGCGTAGGAGAGCAAAGAGGGCGTCACTACCGACCTCCTTCAGGACGATGGTGCCTGCTCCGCGTCGGGAAACTTCTTCAATCAGAGCCCCACGCCGCACGAGGTCATCCAAGCTGCGAGGCACGTGATAAAAGGCCGAGTAGGCGGATCCGCACGATGTGCATACCGCAAGATTTGGATTGTCATGCGAGAGGTCATAGCAAAGCGCCGAGTGATCAACCGCTATCGCCAATTCGGGGTTCTCGAGGAGGTTCTCGATTTGCTCACCCCGATAGAAGATGCGCCGGTTATCTATGAGACCGTTGCGATACTCGTCGGCGGTGCGCAGACCCATTGTCAATCAATCCCTTTCTTCTCACACCATGGACTGGGCCGAACTCGGTGCAACACCAAGGAGAGCTGTCCAAACGGTCGGTACCGTGCCCTGAGGATCAGTGTCGGGCGATTCTCGTCGCTGGAGTCCTCGGCGAAGGCCCCGACAGATAACGCAAGTCGCATCGGCTTGGCCTTAGCTGTGGCCTGCATACAGAGCAAAGATCCGCTCTTCGTCCAGATCCGATGCCGCACCACAAAAGGCGATCTCGCCCTGCTGCATGACGTAGACGGTGTCGGCCAGCTGTAAGGCACGGGCAACATACTGTTCGACCAGGAGTAGTGATATCCCGGAATGTGCCAGTAACTCGAGAAACTCAAAAATGACGTCGACAATCATGGGTGCAAGCCCGAGCGACGCCTCGTCGACGAGAACGATTCGCGCCCCCGATACGTAGGCGCGGGACAAGGCGAGCATCTGTTGCTCACCACCGCTGAGAGTGCCTGCCTGCTGATCACGGCGCTCGGCGAGGATAGGGAACGCTGCAGCTGCCTCGTCGAACAATTCGGATTCTCTTCCTTTGGGAGAGAAGAGACGAAGGTTCTCGCGGACGGTGAGTGAAGGGAACACTCCCCGGCCTTCGATGAGGTGACACAGTCCTAGTCGGACCCGTTGAGACGGGCTCATTCGTGTCACCTCGTTCTCGCGGAGGACAACGCGTCCCGAGCGCGGACGAAGCAAACCAGATGCCATCTTCAATGCAGTGGTCTTCCCTGCACCGTTGGGCCCGACGAGGGCCACGATGGATCCATCTGGAACGATGATCGATACGTCGCGCAAAATGACCGTGGCCCCGTAACCACCGGTCACCTGCTCCATCTTGAGCACGTTCTATTCCCTTCCGGCCATGGCCCGAGCCCCGATTCCGACTCGCTCTGCCCTTCCGAGGAGCCCGCCAGTCCAATTGCTCGGGCTAGCTTCCATCGTGGACCTCGCTTACTTTGGGTGTGGGCTCAGTCGGGCGAACTTCTTCAGTGCCGAGGTATGCAGCGCGGACGACTGAGCTGGTGGCGACATCTGTGGGCCTACCCTCGAAGATCTTTTCCCCGAAGTCCATGACGAAGATGTAGTCGCAGATTGACATGACCAACTGCATGTCATGCTCAACGAGAAGAATGCCAAGACCACGCTCGCGAACGACTCGTTGCAGGACTTGGCCAAAGCGCTCGCTCTCTTCTCTATCGAGACCCGAGGACGGCTCATCGAGCAGCAGCAAGTTGAAAGGAGCAGCGAGGACGCGAGCGAGCTCCACGAGGCGACGCTGTCCCGTGGACAGGTCCCCGGCGGGGCGCTCGGCTAGGTCGTTCAGGCCAGTCAACTCCATCGCCTCGAGAGCCGCGCTCCGGATCCGGTTCCGCTCTCTACTCGTCGACACCAATTGAGCGACGTATCGGCTCCCAGCAACAGGAGCTTCGGCTGCCAGTTCAACGTTTTCGCGCACCGTGAGGGTGTTCCAGAGCTCGGCGTGCTGAAAGGTGCGACCCATGCCCAATCTGGCCCGCTGCGCAGGCCTCAGACCTGCGGTATCGGTAGATCGGTACGTGACGGAACCAGATGAGGGGCGAATGAGACCCGAGCACACATTGAAAGTGGTGGTCTTCCCAGCTCCGTTGGGACCGATCAGACCAGTGATCTGCCCGAACGGAGCGTTCAGGGTAAGGGACCGCACTGCCTGCACCCCACCGAATCGCACGGCAATTCTTTCGACCTCCAGCGCCGGACCGAGAGGACGAGCGCGAGGATCTGCCTGCGCCGTAAATGGCCTGGTTGTCCGGAATCTCTCAAGGAAGGCTCGAATGGGTTGAGGCAAGCCGGGCGCTCGGTCGGCCTGCAAGGCAACTGCAACAGCAGAAATCCCAAGGAGCAACGACTCGTAAGAACTGATGCTGGCGTTTGGGAACCAATCGGAGAAGTACGAAGGCAGCACCCCCAGCGCAATGCCGCCGAAGAGGGCGTACCAAGGACTGGCTCCCGGCACGAGAAGGACGATGATGAACAATTCGATACTGGTGTTGGGCTGGAAGAGGGGTGTGCCGAGCCCAATACCCTGAAAGAAGGAGGCGTTCAGGGCTCCCGCCAATCCGGCGAAGAATGCCGAGATGCAAAAGACAATGATGCGAGTCGTGTTGACAGGTGTCCCGAGGGTGTTCAACGCCAACGGCGAATCCGCGAGGCCTCGCATCAGACGACCGAGCCGCCCCTTTCTGATGGATAGCATGACCAGTGCGGATGCCACGGCAAAGAAAACGATGAGGTAGTAGAAGGCATTCTCAGTGCTCGCGAACCCAGGTCGCGGAAGATTGCCCAAGCCGTTGTAGGCGGTGGTGAACATGAGTGCCGTGGGGTAGGCGACGTTCTGGAGAGCAAACCCGAAGCCGACAGTCGCCAACGCGAGGAAAATGCCGGCCACGCGAATGGCGGGTATTGCGACAATCAGGCTGACGGCGGCAGCGAATAGGCACGCAAGTACGAGGGCAGCAAAGAACGGGAGATGCCATTGGGTCGTTGCATGGGCGAAGACAACTCCCCCGACTGCCGCAAAAGCTGCTTGGCAGAGCGAGACCTGCCCGGACTCCTTCACGAGGAGACCGAGCGAAAGAATCACAATCGCATAGACAAGACCGGTGCCCCAAAGAGCCACATCGGTAGGCAGGAGCGTGGGAACAAGTGCTAGGAGGACGACGGCAATGACGCCAAGGCCGACCCGGATCTTCCAGGGGCTGTAGTAACTCTGGGCCAATGGCCGAGGATGATCAACGCGTGTATCGGCGAGCTTGGAGGGCTTTACGACAATCAGCACGACGAACAGCACAATGAAGGGAAGTGCCGCATTGAATCCCGCGAGCCAGGAGAAGTTGTTTTCCCACTTGGTGGCGAGTGAACCGAGGATGCCAATGAACAGGCCGCCGGCAAGAGTCAGCGGGATGCTTTTGAAAAGACCGATCGCGGCCGCACCGAAGGAAGCGAAGACCAGGATATAGAACCCATAACCACTTAGCGTGTTGAGGGTGGGTCCAATAAGTACGCCGGATGCAGCAGCAAATGCGCCGCCGATTATCCATGCCCATCGACGCACTGAGGCTGCGCTGGTTCCCGTGAGCGACATGAGGTCGGGATTGTCGACGACCGCCCGCATGGCGCTACCGAGCCGGGTCACGCGGAAGTAGAGATATAGACACGCCACGGACACGATGCCGAACAGAAATATGGTCAGTTGATCCCATCCCACATTGGTACCGGCTACGGAAAACGTGTTTGTGGGAAGGTACGAATTGAACGCGATTCCAGAGTCGTTCGCGTAGAAGTATCCCAGTGCTCCTATAACGCCCAGTGACAGGCCGATCGTCGCCAGTACCTGGAGAGCGACGGACACGGCCGCCAATCTCCTGGCGATGAGCTCCATGGCTAGGCCTATGAGAGGCCCCACGACGAGAACCGTGATGGCGGCGGCCCAACCCCAGGGGAGTTGCGCGTTGAAGTAGACGGTGTCCTGGCTCAGGAAGAAGAAGACGTACGCCCCCACGGCCGCCATTGCCGGGTAGGCAAAGTTGAGAATGCCGGTGGTCTTGTAGGTGATCGTGATTCCGGTTCCGGCCAGACCGTAAATCGAGCCCGCCGCCAGGCCCGCGATGATGTACGGCAGGTACTGACTCATCCCGGCTCCGGACTGGTAATCACGAGATCTACAACCATTTGAACGCGTCCATTTCTGCTTCTCTGCGAGTCAGGTATGCAAGGCCTCCTCTGGCCCGATTCATCGCATGGCGCAGCGGTCGGCCGAGGCACGCACGGGATCGTGACGTTTGCGATATCGATTATGTGACGGCCACTGACCAACGACGAAGCCGCGGAACCTCAGTTCCTGGTTGCCAGAGGAGTCCGGCCCGTTCAGGGAAGATCACTCTGGGGCTCGCAGTAGTACGTCATCTTGTTCGATGGGATCGGCTCGAACACTTGCTTGTTGTTCGCTGTCTTGTACAGGTAGAAGCAGGGTTCCCCTGGGTTCGGCTTGGTTCCATCGCCGTAGCTCAGTGGCGGAGTGATACCGCCCAAGGTCTCGTCCTTGAACATCGACAGACCCTTGATGAGATCCGCTCGGGTGACCGCGGTGCCGGCGGGCACGCGGGCGTTCTCGATCGCCTTTTGAAAGGCCTCCGCCGCAACGTAGGCATTTGTCGAGGCGTCCATCCAATAGGTGCCGTTGTAGCTGGTACCACCCGGCAGATATTGCGGTGCGTACTTCTTCAGCATGGTGAAGTAGCCCTTGAGCGCGGGGAAGCCCTGGTAGGGCACGAAGCTTCCCGCTGGGCCGACGAGGCCTGCCAGTTGCGGATCCGAGTGCACCTGATTGGGAATCGGTTGGAGGTCTCCAGTGACCACGACGGGGTGGTAACCCTGGCGAGCGCAGTCCTTCACGAGAAGTTCCTGATTGACACCTTCGGGAGCAATGACGTTGGCCCCAGCCGCCTTCATGGCCAAGCACTGCGGCGTGTAGTCGGTTGCAGTTGGGCTCACGGTGCCGCTGTAGACGATGGGTAGATGGAGCGATTTTGCCGCCGTAACTTCTAGGGGCTGGGCCGCCAGACAGACGCTGGCGCTGTTACACAGAACAGAGCCCAGTTTCGGTTGCTTCACTGCTTTCGACGCGGCATACATGATCCCCCATACCGCCGAGAGCGGTGTCACCGTCCCTGGGTAGAAAAGCGGATTGGTGATCCAGTTCGTCGAGTAGGCCGTCCCACCAATGACCGGGAGGCCATCCTTTGTGATCGTGGCACCCCATCCGGGCTCGGTGACAGAGGCGTCCTCTCCTACGATCGCCAACACATTGTCGGATTGAAGCTTCGCGAGATCTGTCTGCGCCTGTCCGGGGTCAGAGTCATCATTGAGTGCGACGAGCTGTACGGGGTGGCCGCCGATTCCTCCAGCAGCGTTGACTTGCTTCACCCAAGCGTTGAGCGTGTCCGTGGCCGCTGTCACGCGGCAATTGGAGCACTGCGATGAGCCCGTCACCGTCTCGATCGTTCCGATGACGAGAGGGGTCCCGGTTGGCTTTGATGCGGCGCCTGCAGACACTGAGGCCCCCACCAAGACAGTCAACAACAACGCCATCGACGAGACAACCACTGTGAGTCCATGCACCAAAGCGGCACGATGTTGCATTTCGTTCATCCTCCGAATTGTTGAGTTCTGATTCACGATGATCAGTCGGTCAACTTCCTTTGTGAGAAGATTTCTATGGGCGTTTCAAACCTTTCACCGTCGCTGTACGTTCGAGAATTCCGCCGCCGACTTCTCCCGCCCAGGTCCAGCGAGGGAATCCCTCCATCAGGACTGTTCCATCCGGATTTGACCAATCGACGCCACCCTTGCTTCCCGCCGCTCCCTCAAACGTGAGTAGCGACGCAGTCAAGAGCTCGCCTCGGATTTCGACGACCTCTCCATCTTCGAGGTGAAGCCGAATGTCAACGACTTCCCCCGGCGTTGCGAAGACGTCGGTGAGTTCGGTGTGCTCAGTCTTTACGGCTCGTCGATATGTCGTTCCGTCGTAGACGTAGCCATCTTCAAGGCGGACGGTGCCGTCGCGACCGACAACTCTGAAGAGCCCGAATGCCCTCCCATCGGGGAAAGCACCACCGATCAGTGCGTGTGTACCCCAGCCAGTCAGGTCACGAGGCCCGCGGGAATGGTCCCGCAGGCCGAATCCGCCCACCTCGACACTGTGCCCATCAACTGCGACAGTGCCGCTGACCCGATACATCTGTTCGTAGTGCGTCGAGAACGCTTGGCCTTCATGTGGTTCGGCATGCGCGCCGCCACTGGCGGCGAGAAAGGTGGGAGCGACCGTCTCGATCTCAAAATCCAAACTAATGGTGTGATCCTCGTCGGATTCAACGATGACGCCCGCCTGCATGTCCGCCAGCGTTGTCTTTGAGGCCGGCCCCTCGTACGTAAGACGCCAAGAGTGGAAGGGGTTGCGATTATGGAGGGTCATCAGGGGCCCCGCAACTACTTCGGGCTTGCGGATGCCGCCTGACGCCGCATGGGTGTAGTAGTCGTCCGTGCCGCTGGTGACGATCAGCTTCTCGTCCCACTTGGCGAAGTCCTTGGGGTCGGCTCCCAGATGCAGGAAATGTCCGATCTTGCTTTCGAGGTCGTAGCCGACAAACCAGAAATTCTCGCTGAACATCGGAACGTTTTCGGCTTCAAGCAGGCAGTAGTCCGCCTCGGGCTCGAGATCTGCCGACCAACCGGACGGGGCGGGGGCGTTGGTGATCTCAGTCATGAAGTGCCTTTCTCTGATGGAAACCTCATCGTCCACCGATGACGAAGTCACCGACGATGGCGGCTTGGTTGATCTCACGGACTCTCATTGCGTTGACCATTGCGTCGTGCACGGAGCCCGTTGCTGAGAATGCAGCGTCAATGGCGAGACACAGGACCTCGCTTGCCAGGGCGTAAGCGGTCGCACCGCTTGAGCTACCCCCCTCGTTCGCGCGATGGGTACGCAGGTCCGCTAGCGCACGAGATATACCGTCCGTGTCGCCGAGACCTTCGCGGAGCACCTGATCGCCGAGGTCTTCATAGATGTCGATCTCCGCAGCCATCAGGGAGGGCTCGTACTCGGCTCGACGAGCAAGGTAGGCGAGCATCTGGCTGGTGATAAAGAGCTCACGAGCGGAAGATGCGGAGAACTCTTGCGCTTGCGCCTGGTCCATGGTGGCGCGACTAAGGACATTGAGGACGCTGGAGAGGGACGGCCTACTCAACACGGGACTCTCCTCATGACGGAGCCATACCTGTCGTAACGGCATTGGAGTCGAGCGCATCGATGACTTTGAGCCATCCCAGTTGAGCGCTGGCGAGAACGGCAGACATGTAGGCAGCGAGCACAGGTGCCTGATCACTCAGTTCCACCGTGGCAGGTGCCCCGATCAGGGTGTCGTAGACGCTGACACCCGCGAGAAGTCCGAAGTAGGCGATCGAGGTGGGATTGATGACGTCTTCATCGAGCCCCGAGATCTTCCGATAGCGCTCGCAGACGCGGTCGATGTTGTCAGCCATCACATCAGGCGGGACCGAAGCCGACACCGTCCGGTACCACCCGAGATCCTCCCGGGGATCCCCGATATGCGCGTATTCCCAATCGACGACCGTCATGCTCCCATCGGGGCAAATGAGAAGATTGTCATTGTTGACTTCGCCATGAACTAGGCGCATGGGGGCCGCCGCCGGTTTGTTGGCCTCCAACCAGTTGGCCAAATAGCGGACGAATGGATCTGGCTCCAAGCCAGTCCTCTCGAGCTTCCGCCATTTCCCGATCAGGGAATCGATGTGGCCTTCCCAGCTGGTCGGTCTATCGAGCGTCGTAGGGAGATCGGCCGGTGGAACGGCATGTATTGCGGCAAGGGAGGCAACGAGCATGTCTGCGACACGATCCGTCTTCTCCGTCGGATGGGCCGCAAAATGCCGGGATATAGTCACGCCGTCGACGTGCTCAACGATGAAGCACGGCACGCCGAGTGCGTGGCCATCGTCATAGAGCAGCGCCTTGGGGATGGGGATCTCATCGTGCGCACTCAGTGACTCCACGATCTCCCACTCTGCGAAACGATCGGTCGCAGTGATTGACTGACCTTCAGGACGATTGGCCCGAAGCACGAGGGGCTGCACGGCGCCGGTTGTGTGAAGGTCGAACGCATACATCATCTGGCTGAAACCGCCGGACAGTTCGCGAAGGTTGGTCACACGGTCGCCCAGTGCGCGGTCATCGACCAGCCACGCCGTCAGCCGATTGGAGATTTCGTCAAGTTCCATTGCCCCCCGATCCCGTGATTAGTCACGCACTGCCATCACGAATTCAGTGTCCTGTTTATAGCTAACTAACTGTCATCTGTCAATTAGTTGGCAGACGCCAGAGCAGAAATCTCGGCAGGGGCCCCTAGACGCGTACGACAGAGGTTGGCCGCAGCGTCATCCACAGGCTCCACAGCCGATTCGCTAAGACAGCTGGCGGCTCGGAGGGAGGGTCGATGATCCATCTCACCGTGAGAGCCGTGCTGCCACCGGCGAGGAACTCAATGAGATCCGGCGCTGCGACCTCCCTTGTAACGGCGTCTGGTATCGGGACGGCTGGAAGATCCATCAACCGTTCGAAATGACGATGATTTTGCCGACTCAACTCACCGACGGCGAGGGCGCTCGTCGGCCCCATGAATATCCTTCGATAGAAGGTCGATTGCTCCATGAGGTGAGAGATCAGCGCGACCAGCGTTAGCGGGGCACTTCCATCTTCAGGGAGATAGGTCGGCCCATCCTGTGCCGCAGCGATTGCCGTACTCATGCGTCGGATTGCCGTGTCGGCAAGGAGGTGATCGCGATCGGGAAAATGGGCGTAAATGGCCTGGCGGCTGACTCCCGCTGCATCCGAGATGTCCTTAATCGAGATCTCCGAGACGTCCCGGTTCTCCACCAATTGAATGGCAGCGACAAAGAGAGCTTCCCGCGTTCGCTCGACTCGCGGATCGACTCCACTCTCCAGCTTCGTCATCGTTCCACCTGGTCCCATGTCTCGAATCTCTTGGCCAATCTACCGCCGCCAAGAAAGATCTCCCACGGTCCAGGGATTTGGGATCCGACAGGACTACGCGGGGATGGACTGCATGACGACTTCTGTGGCTGAGTACCTCGGGGGACGTAGTGGCAAACGATTCTGAAGGCGGACTGGACGAGGTCGTCGGCTCACCCAATCAAGTCGACACCGCCGGACTGGGGGGGCGCCGGTACCACGGCGGTGCCGACTTGATTCGGCAAGCCTCTGAAAGACCACGTGTCCGAGTGGGGTTCCGGGCGGAAATTGAAGCCGACCAAAGAGGAAGTCGACTCACCGCAGAACCATCGGGCTAGATTCACAAAAAAGAGTGTACCGTTTTGGGGAGATTGTCAAGGTCTATCAATCGCATCTTTGAGTCGCGTTTCTCAGGTGAGCGCCGCTGAAAGGGCGGACATTTGCGAAAAGCGAAAGGCCCTCGAAACCCCAGACTTTGGCCGGATGATGTCGAAACCGTGGAACGCGCCCTCTACGACGTCGAGCTCACACTTGACGCCTGCCTCTCGAAGTCGGCTCTCGTAGGCGAGACTCTCGTCATAGAAGAGATCCAACGTGCCCACTCCGATCCAAGTGGGGGGTAGTCCTGAGAGGTCGCTGTAGCGTGATGGCGCCGCGAGTCCAGTGACTTCGAGCGAACCTGGTGAAAGTCCCGTATAGGACTCCCAACCCAAGCGGTTCGAGGCGTTGTTCCACAATCGGAAGTTCCCTTCGGCGATGTTGCTTCGGGTTGCCGTTCGATCATCAAGCATCGGATACGCCAGCAGCTGAAAGGCGAGTTGGATCTCGCCACGTTCGTGGGCCAACAGAGCCAACGCAGCGGCGAGGCCGCCTCCCGCACTCGCTCCCCCCACGGCGATGCGGGTCGGATCGACCTCTGGCTGGCTGGCGAGCCACTTCAAAGCCTCGTAGCAGTCATACAGGGGAACCGGAAAGCGATGTGTAGGAGCCAGACGATATTCGACCGCCGCAACAACGATGCCGAGGCTCTGAGCAAACTCACGACAGATTGCATCATCTTGCGCCGCCGTACCGAGCACGTAGCCGCCGCCGTGAACCCACAGCAGCCCCGGTAGTGGCCCGTCGCTTGCGGCCGGCTGCTGCACGCGTACCGAGGTCGGGCCCACGGTCTGCACCGCGATGCCCCGCCTCGGAATCTTGGCGAGCAGTCCAGCGCCTATCCGAACCGTTCGAATCGTCCGTGGACTGATGGCGCCATGAGGCAGCCATCGAGCGATACGTCGAAGATCAGGATGGAAGGCATCGTTATCCACCAGCGGCTCTCCAGCGCGATGGTGTGTATCCACGACCACTGATCATCGCCAGGCCAGTGTGAGGTCCTTCACGTGCCGGAGCCCTGACGGGTACTCAAGGTCTTCATGTCCGGGCTTGAGCCAATAGTCAGGGATGCGCCGATGCCATTCAGTGAGCGTGACGCGGAGCTCTCTCCGAGCGAGATGTGAGCCAAGGCAGCGGTGTACTCCGCCGCCGAATGCGATGTGCCGATTCGAGTCGCGATCGAAGCGCACATCAAAGGGTTCAGGGCACTGGTCCCCGTCGACATTGGCCGCGCCGTACATGACCATGACCGCGGTTCCTTGCTTGATCGGACAGCCGTTGGGAAGCTCCGTATCCTCAGTGGCGATCCGAGGCACGCCGAAGGGCACCGGGGACTCCCAACGGAGCAACTCCTCTACCGCACTTGCTACGCAGCCAGGATCCTCAGCGATCTGGCGGCGATGCTCGGGGTGCTGTGCCAGGAAGGCATACATGCAAGTGAGCGAGTCGCTCACGGTGTCGAGACCAGCAATGAGCATGAGATAGCAGATGTCTACGACATCGTCTCGAGA
>Ga0182024_10017705_pt1 | contig 13343 bp, 15 predicted proteins | sample P32metaG_FD_120480 | JGI IMG/M metagenome (GOLD analysis project Ga0182024, IMG submission 120480) | Permafrost microbial communities from Stordalen Mire, Sweden - P3-2 metaG (Illumina Assembly) | ecosystem: Environmental > Terrestrial > Soil > Wetlands > Permafrost | place: Sweden: Stordalen...
GGTGGCTGAATCCCATCTGGAGAGCGCGCCGCCTGCCCGCCGCCGTCGCCTCGCGGTAGCAAACGCGTCCCTGCGGTTGGCGCTCGCGCGGCGTAGCGGCCAGTTCGCGGAAGTAATCGAGCAGGTGACTCTGCTCGAAGCCTCGACCGCTGATGGGTCGAGCGACCTCATCGTGATGGACACTGAGTTGCGCGCAGTCGCGCTGATGAACCTTGGCATCGTCGAAACGTGGTCAGGCAAATTTGCCGATGCCGCGCGGCACGTCACCGAGGGGGCGACGCTCGCTCAGGCGATTGGCCGACCCTACATAGAGGTCGCGTGTCGCGCGTATCAAGCGTTTCCGTCAACGCTCATCTCGCTCACCAGCGCACGCGAACGCGGTCGTCAAGCGTTGGCCCTCGCCGAGCGCCATGGCTTGAGCGATCGCCCGGTGCTCGCGCCGGCGTTAGGGGTGCTTGCCTCCATCGCGGTCTGGATGGGCGAGTTCGAGGAGGGAGAGCGGTTCCTCCGCCGCGGTTGGGAAGTGTTCCAGGCAGAGACTGACCCTGCCGCCGCGGTACTGCTGCACATGGTGACGGGGATGTTGCATGCCGGTCGCGGCGAGCATCGATTGGCACTCGAGGCGTTAACCGCAGCGGGGCAGGCGCAGTCCCTGCTCAGCGGCGTGCACATTCTCGCACCGGTGATCGCCGAATGGCTCGCTTGTCTCGGGATGCCAGACGAAGCGCGCGCAAGGCTCGACGAGTTCTCCACCGAACACGAATGGATGGACGCCATTGACCTCGCGCGAGCAGCAATCTGCCTGGCGGAGGGAGACCCTGCCACGGCGCTAGCTGTCCTCGGAGACGTTCAGCGCATGATGCCGCCGCTCGGCTCTCCGGCGTACGCACTCGTCGAAGCACATGTACTCGCTGGCCTCGCGCACCTCGCTCTGGGCGATCGGAGCGCCGCCGCTGCTGCTGCAGAGGCCGCGCTCGCTGCTGCTGAATCGGATCGGCTGATCTTCCCGTTTGCGATGAACAACGCTGGTGAACTCCTCGACGTCCTCCCACGTCACGAAACGGCGCATGGCTCGTTGCTCGCCGATGTCCTTGACCTACTACGAGGCTCACCAGTGCCAAGAGTTGACCGAGAGCGTCTACCGCAACAGGAGCTCAGTCCAACCGAGCTGCGGGTGATGCGATTCTTGCCGACAAATCTCACGCGGCCCGAGATCGCGCAATCGCTCCACGTCTCCGTCAACACCGTCAACACGCACATCCGCAGTATCTACTCCAAGCTCGGCGCGAGTGACCGCAGTTCAGCCGTTCGACGAGCGCGCGAGCTGAGCCTCCTTGCCATCGGGCGCGTCCCATCACCGCCGAAGTGAATGCCGCGTGCGCGCGCGAAGTCACCAGATTCCGGTGGCGACCGCTCACTGGGTCAGACGCCAAGATCATCGCGTGGCCACACAGCCCTGCTGCCATTACACGATTCGGATAAGAGGGCGCCTCGGAGCTACTGCTCTGTCCGCGTTCCCCACCATGGCATCGGAGGTGTGCGGCGGCGAGACCGTGCTCACGGGCTTGCTTGTGGATCGGTCAGCGGTGCACGGGGTTCTCGCGCAGATAGAAGCGCTCGGGCTTGATCTGATCGAACTTCGCCGAAGCGGACCATCGGGCGTCCCTGAGCCCTAGCTGAGCGACAGCAGAGCACCACTGTGTTCGGCGAAATCGCCAGCATCTGGTGAGGGCAGATCACCCGAGTCAGCGCGAATCTGCGACGCGTCAGCTTGTTGAGGCTCCTCCGGGAGCAGGAGGTCACCCACCGTGTCAATTCTCCACGTCATCATCGGCAGCACCCGACCCGGCCGAGCCGCGGACCTGGTTGCACCCTGGGTCATTGACCGAGCTCGGAAGCATGGGGGCTTTCACGTCGAGGTTCTCGACCTGCGGGACTGGGCGTTGCCGATGTTCGCGGAAACATTCGAAACCGTAGGTGACTTCAACAACCCAACGTACTCGTCTCCCGTCGTTCGTTCCTGGAACCACAAGGTGGCTGAAGCTGACGCGTTCCTGGTCATCACGCCGGAGTACAACCACTCGGTCCCAGCGGTGTTGAAGAACGCTATTGATAGCGTGTTTGTGTCGTTCGCATTTCGCAACAAGCCGATCGCTGCCGTCGGCTACAGCGGCGGAATAGCAGGCGGGGTCCGAGCCATTGAGCACCTCGCTCAGATCGCTGTCGAAGCCGAGATGATGCCGCTACGTACAGCACCGATCCTCGCGCAGGTGTTTCAGGCCTTCACTCCCGACCACGAGCCTTTGAATCCCGTCGCCGATATCAGCTTGCAGATCGCTCTCGACGATCTCAAGTGGTGGTCTGACATCCTCGAGGCGGCTCGTGCCAACGGGCAGCTTCCACCGTCGGCATTACGGATCCAAGCTGCGGCGGCCGCCCTCAACGAAGTCGAGGACGAGGCCGTCTAGCGATCACGTCCCGAGATTTGAAGACGCCACCCCAATCGAACGGAGGAGACTTCCAATGAGCGAGCAACAGAAAGCACAGATCGACGCGACGCTCCGCCAGTCGCCGCTTGACCTCCTCGGCGACCTGACGGCCTTGCGCGCCGGGTTCGAGGATGTGATGCGGCAGATCCCCCTCGGCGGTGACATTCGAAAATCTGAGATCACAGTCGAAGGCGTCGGTGCGGTCGAGCTCGCACTGGACGGCAGCGATTCCGCCGACGTGATTCTCTACTTCCACGGCGGCGTGTACGTGATCGGGTCAGCTGACTCGTCAGCTCCTCTGGCATCCGATCTGGCAAGGCGGACGGGTGCCGAGGTGGTGTCGGTCAACTACAGGCTTGCTCCCGAGCATCCATATCCAGCCGCACTTGATGATGCAAAGGTCGCATACCAGGGGCTTCTCGGTAAAGGAATTGACCCGAGCAACATCGCTGTCTCGGGCGAATCGGCAGGAGGAGGCTTGGCAGTAGCCCTTTTGCTCGCGTTGAGAGACGCTGGCCTGCCCCTGCCGTCGTCAGCGTTCGTGATGTCGCCAATGACTGATCTCACCCTGTCTGGTAACACCATTACCGAGAAGGAAGCGGTCGATCCGCTCTTTACCGGAGACGCCCTCCGTCGGCGAGTCCCCGACTATGTGGGCGCTGCCGACCCTTCTGATCCCTACGTCAGCCCGGCCCTTGGTGACCTGCGTGGTCTTCCCCCCATGCTGATCCAGGTTGGCTCCCACGAGATCCTCCTCAGCGACGCGATTCGTCTCGCGGCGAGAGCAGCAGAGGACGACGTGGCGACGACTCTCGACGTCACGCCCGGCGTGCCACACGTGTTCCAGGGGTATGCGGCCATTCTCGACGAGGGAGATGCGGCGCTCAATCGAGCGACCGAGTTTCTGAAAGAACACTTTTCACTCACATCGAGGGGCTGAGGTCCTCACGACGTCCGCCGTCCTTCACTGCACGCTATTGAGCTTCGGTGGGACTCCAGCGGGGGCAACCTCTGCGTCATTCCGCCGACCAGTAGGCCCGCGCAGCTTCGCATCGATTACCCGGGGCCGCCGGCCGCCACACTGCACGAGTTTGCCCTGAGCACCCTACGAATATGAAAGGAATGCGATGTCACAGAAGAACATACTTCCGAACATCAAGACTGGAACCTACACAATCGACCTGATAGATAGCAGGATTCGCGATGCCCGAGGCGAACAATCGGAACGACAAGCTCATCACGGAATTCAGGGCAAACGGCGGTCGTGTCGGCGGCAACTTCGAAGGCGCACGTCACGCTTGTACATCGCCGCGGCCCCAAGAGCGGACGCGAGTACGTCAACCCGATGATGTACCTACCTGACGATGCCGACAACGACGCGATCGACGTGTTCGCAACCAAGGCCGGAGCAGGGTCGAACCCGGACTGGTCCTGCAACCTCACCGCGCTGGCCAGCGCAACGTCGAACGCGGCACCAGAGATGACTGGGACCGGCGTGCACGCTACAGTAATCGACTTGCGTGGGCAAGCAACGGCCTCTAGACTGCCGTCCCAAAGGTGAGGGACTAGCCCGCCTCGCAGGAGAGGAGCGAAGAACGTGACGAGTGAACCGATGCGTGATCAGGTAACTGACCCCCTGCTCACGCCCCAGAATTCCGCACTCCTCGTGATCGACTACCAACCGAGCCAATTTGCAACGGTGACGTCGATCGATCACGACCTGCTGACACGGAACATCGTGTCGGTGGCACGTCTCGCCAAGACCTATGGGCTTCCCGTCGTGCTCTCGACCGTGAACGTCGCCGCCAACGGGCAACCGCCGACGATCCCTGAGCTAAGGGAGGTCCTTTCAGACTCGGTCGAGATAGACCGCACCCAGACCAACTCCTGGGAGGACGTCGATTTCCGCCAAGCAGTCGAGGCGACGGGCCGGAAGAAGCTGGTCATGGCCGCACTCTGGACGGAGGTGTGCTTGGCCTTCCCGACGCTCGACGCCCTCCGTGAGGGCTACGAGGTATTCCCGGTCGTCGACGCAGTCGGCGGGACGTCCCCGGAGGCCCACAGGGCGGGGCTAGAACGCATCGTCCGGGCAGGCGCACAACCCATCGGTTGGGTGTCCCTGGCTTGCGAGCTGCAACGCGACTGGGCGCGGACGGACACGGTCCCCGAAGTGGTGGACATCGTTCTCACGTCTCGACTCCACAAGGGGCTCTGAACCGTTGCGTCGATCGAGACTGCACGCTGCCGGGGCTGGCCGTCCGGGCTCTCCCGGTTGCAGACCGGAGGACTTAACTCCGCACTCGTGGTTCGCCAGTCATGTCGTCGAGGTGGACCGCCACATCGGCCAAGGCTTTCGCGACTCCCTCAACGGCCGCTGCATCGATGCAATCGAAGAACCGACGCCGAACGCTCGTGAGGTGAACCGGCCATGTGGACTTCAGTTTGGCCATGCCCCGAGGAGTGAGCCTCGCAACATTGCCCCGTGCGTCGGAGGAGCTTGCCGTCTTCGTCACAAGGCCACGCGACTGGAGATCGTCCACAAGGCGGGTCATCCGGCTCGCCGACAAGTCGGTGGCGCTGGCCAGGTCGGCCATCCGCAACTCGCGATTGGGAGCTTCGGAAAGGTGCATGATCGTCGTGTACTCGCTCGCTGTCAGGCCAGCGCCTCTGATCAGGTCACTGTCCAGATGTCGCGGGATGACTTTGACAATACGCATCACCGCGCGCCAGAGCGCTTCCTCGGTCGGAGAGAGTGGCTCGGGAGTGGCCATGCCTTCCAGGATAACTTGCTTCTCCAAGCAATCCTTGGATCTTGGACGCGACCCACCGCGACCCGCCGTCTCGACGACCATGTGACCCGACGGACTCAGAAAGCCAGGTGCATTGCATGACGAATGACAAACGCCCAGCGGGCCGCGTGGCAATCGTCGTCGGCGCCGCTGGCGAACTCGGTCGCGCGACGGCCGTCAAACTTGCTGACCGCGGCATGACCGTGGTGGCGGTCGACCGGAACGAGCCGGGCTTGGAAGGGCTTCCCGACTGCATCGCCCGCGAACTCGTCGATGCCACCGATCCAAACGCCGCGGCTCCAATGGTCGAACGGATCGCCCACGACGTGGGCCCTCCCGACGCGTTGGTCAACACCATCGGTGCGTTTCAAACCGGAGACGCGTTGCACACGACGCCCGACCTGTTGCAGCTGATGGTCGACGTCAACCTTGGCCCCGCATTGTGGCTCAGCCAGGCAGTGGCGCCATACATGCAGAGAAGGGGCTCAGGTGTCATCGTGCACGTCGCCGCCCGGCCTGGGATCGAGCCTTCGGCCGGCATGGCGGCATACGCGATGAGCAAGGCTGCGCTCGTCCACCTGACCCGCATCCTCGACCTCGAGCTGCGGCCGCTCGGGATTCGAGTCAACAGCGTCGCCCCACAACTGCTTGACACGGCGAGAAATAGGGTGATGTTCCCGAAAGAGGTGTTGGCGCACGCCGTCGCTCCCGAGTCGATCGCTGAAGTGGTCGCCTTCCTCGTGAGCGAGGCGGCCGCGCCGATTAGCGGAGCCGTTCTTCCCGCATATGGCGCCTGATCAAGCCGACGAGCGATCGGCCAGTCCGCCGCCTCGGAAGGCGGCCGAGCCCCAGCGTGGGGCGCCACTTGATCAAGTGCGCTCCCACCTCCGAAAGGCCGACCCGGTGCTCGCGCTCCTCATCGACGCCAGACCGACCCTCGACCCGCAGGGGTGGACGGCCGAGCTTCCGCCGATGGACCTTTTCGGCACCCTGCTGTTCCAGGTCGCGGGCCAACAGCTCTCCGTGGCCGCCACGCGCCGAACGCTCGGGCGCATCGAGATGCTGTTCGGTGGTCGCCTCCCGTCGCCGGCCGAGCTGCTCAAGGTGCCGCAGGACAGTCTCCGCCAGGCTGGTCTGTCGTGGCGAAAGGTCGCTACCCTGCGCGACCTCGCCGAGCGCCTTTCCGACGGTCGATTGGACCCCGACATCTTGAGCAACCTGCCCGACGACGAGGTCATTGCCGCGCTGACGACGATCCCCGGGATCGGCCCCTGGACCGCTCAAGGTGTGCTGATCCTCGCACTCCGACGAGAAGACGCGGTCCTCCCGGGCGACCTGGCACTGCGAAAGGCCATCCAGGGTGCCTACGAGCTCGACCACCTCCCAAGCCAGGCCGAGGTGTTGGCCATCGCTGAGAAGTGGCGCCCGTATCGCAGTGTTGCCACGAGCTACCTGTTCTCGGCCGTTTTCGACGGCCCGACTCGCCGCCGGCCGCCGCCAGCACAAGTGGAAGGTCGAACGACTTACACAAAAGGGAGAACCAGCATGTCATCAGACAATGAACAGCTCATTCGCCGCGCCTACCAGCTCGCCGAGGACAAGGATGTCGACGGCTTCGTCGCTGCCTTCACCGAGGACGGCACGTTCACCGACGAGTCGATCGAGGTCGTCTATCGGGGCCCCGACGAGATCGGAAAGACCGTCGAGATCTACGCGACGGCGTTCCCCGACATGCATCGCGAGCTCTACCAGATGTATTCGACCGGCGACATCGTGGTGGTCCAGCTCGCTCTTCAAGGAACCCATCTAGGCCCGCTGGGCTTGCCCCGGGGAACGATCCCTCCCACCGGCAAGAAGATGAACGCACCCTGTTGCGACGTGTTCGAGCTGGAAAACGGCAAGATCAAGCGTTTCGATTGCTATCCCGAAGGTTCGGTAGTCCTGACCCAGCTCGGCGTCATCGGAAACCTTGACGCCGTCCTCGGGCACTGATTGAGAGGCCAAGATGACGCTGCAAAGGACGTCCATCAGGATCGGGTACAGCCTGTCCCTCACCGGAGGGCTCGCCGCCAACGGCCAGACCGCCCGCTTGGCCCACCAGATTTTGCAAGAGCGCATCAACCAGGGTGGCGGGCTGCTCGGTCATGAGATCGAGCTCGTCTGCGTCGACGATCGCAGTGACGCCTCGTCGGTCGCCGCCATCTACGAGGCATTACTCGCCGAGGAGAAGGTGGACCTACTGCTCGGAGGCTACGGAAACAACTCGATCAGCCCAGCGATGCCGATCGCCATCGAGCACGGGAAGTTCTTCGTCGGGCTGATGGGCCTCGGAGTCAACATCCCGTTCTCCTACGACCGGTTCTTCGCCATGATCCCGACCGGCACCGATCCGAACGCGACCTTGACGGCCGGGTTCTTCGAGACCGCCGCTCAGCAGACGCCCGTGCCAAGGAAGGTCGCGATCGTCGCCGGGGACGCTGCCTTCACGAAGAACCCAATCGAGGGAGCGCGAGCCAACGCCGCAAAGAACGGGCTGGAGGTCGTCTCGGAGACGAAGTACGACCTTGCGACCACCGACTTCACCAAGGTGCTCCGCGAGGCCGAGAAGTCCGGTCCGGACATCCTCTTCCTCTGCTCGTACCTGAACGACTCGGTCGGACTGATCCGGGCGATGGCGGAGTCTGAACTTGACCCGATGCTGGTCGGCGGGGCGATGATCGGCCCGCAGAGCAGTGCAGTTCAGACGGAGCTGGGACCGCTCCTCAGCGGGATCGTGAACTACGAGTACTGGTTGCCCACGGACGCCATGAACTTCCCCGGCGTCAGTGAGCTGATCTCCACCTACCAGGAGCGCGCCCGCGGTACCTCGGCCGACGCCCTCGGCTACTACGTCGCGCCCTTCGCCTACGCCCAGCTGCAAGTCCTGGAACAGGCGATCCTCGCGACCGGCGGGATCGACGACGCCGAGCTGGCCGAATACGCCCGCTCGGCGACGTTCCCGACCGTCGTCGGCGACGTCACCTTCGGGAGGCTCGGCGAGTGGGCGGTGCCGCGGGTGCTCACGGTCCAGTTCCGCGACATCGCCTCCAAGGACATCTCGGAGTTCGCGAAGCCTGAAGCCAGGGTCGTAGTGGCGCCGGCGAGCTACGCGAGCGGAGAGCTCGCTGTCCCATTCCGCGCCCCCGCCAGGCTGCGATGAACGTCCTCGGCTCCGCTGCCATCGTCCGGAGCACCGATCGCGACGCTGCGCTCCGGCGGTACGAGGCGCTCTTTGGTGTGCCCCCGTTGCACGAGTTCCCGATAGTCGACCGGGAGCTGAACGTGGCCGTCTTCCCGGGGCTCTCCGTCCTCAGTGGAGAGCCCTCTGCCCTCGCCCCGCTCACGGACCTGCGGGCGACGATCTTTGTCGGTTCCTTGCGCGAGACCGAGGGGGAACTGCGACAGACCGGCTGGGCGACGGAGGGCCCTCTTGGCGCGGGGGCCAGCCTGCTCGCTCGGGATCCCGACGGGAATCTGATCGAGTTCGTCGAGACCACCGGCGGGGGGCAGTGAGGATCGCCGAGCTCGACGGGCGTCGTGCGTTCGCCGTCGCCTTAGCCGCGCCGACCGGCGCGCCGTTCCGCTCGCCGTCGGGATCCCTCTATCGCCCATCGAACGATCAAGTGAAAGAGGAGGTGCCGATGACTGAAGACACTGTCATCGAGTTTCCCGGCTTCGTCGCTGGGACGTGGGAGATCGACCCGGTCCAGTCCGAAGTCTCCTTCGTGGTGCGCCACCTGGTCGTGAGCAAGGTGCGCGGCGCTTCGACCGGTTCAGCGGGACGATCGTTGACCGATCCGGACCTCGCTCGCTCGTTGACCGATCCGGACCTCGCTCGCTCGTCAGTGAACGTGACGATTGACGCGTCCTCGATCAACACGAACGAGCCGAATCGTGACAACCACGTCCGCTCGGCGGACTTCCTGGACGTCGAGAACTTCCCGAACATCATGTTCCGCTCGACAGCTGTGCGCACCGAAGGCAGCGGGTTCTTGGTCGACGGCGAGCTCACCGTTCGTGGGGCGACCCGTCCGGTCACGCTCGATGTGGAAGTGAACGGCTTCACGCCCGATCACCGCGGCGGCACGCGGGCAGGGTTCAGTGCGAGCACCGAGATCAATCGGCACGACTTCAGCGTCAGCTGCAACGGCCCGATCCCCGGAGCGGAGAACGCGATGGTGCTGAGCGACAAAGTCGCACTCACCCTCGAGGTCGAGGCGGTCTTGCAGGCTGGCGACTCCGCTACCTGAGCGGACGCACCAGATATCCGACGCGTCGCCGTCGCCACCCGGAGAGCCGAGGCGATCGGCGGCGCGATTGGCCGGTCGCTCGAGGAGTCCGGACATCGCACCGTGGGTAATCGACCGTACCGGGACCATTCCGTGCGACCTCGGATCGGAGTCGTCCGCCCGGGAAGGCAGCGGCGGCCGTGCCCACCTCTGCGACGTGACGGCCGGCATCGAGCTTTCGCGAACGCGGCTCGTGCACGAGCAGGGGCCGAGCCCGACACTGAGCCGTTCGGGGGGTGACAGCACGGCTGCTTGTAAACGATCAGCGACATACGGCCACATCGGTCCTACGGCCCCTTCCGCGTTTCCACGATGGTCGCAGACGGGTTATCGCTGGCCTAAATACCAAGATCAGGCGATGACAGTCACGCGAAGGTTTGTCAGGGTGCCGAGGTCTGTCAATCAAGAAGTGGAAGGTTTCATGACAGGCGAAACAGTTCGTGGCCCAGTCCACCCGTGAGCGGCAGGTGTGGCCGCTCGCCTGACCAGCTCGAAGGTCACTGCCGCACCAGAGCCAAGACTCACGCTGGCAGAGACTCTTTCGGCTGCGGACTCCTACACGAAGCACATGAATCACCGCGCCTACGTCGGCGGCTGTCGTATTCTTGACCAGCCGCAAAGGCCTCTCAGCGGCTTTGTGAGGGCCATTAGAGGGCCACTTCGAATTATTTCCGCTGCGAGCGTATGACCGCGCATGATCGCGAAAGTGCAGCTAGAAGGCCAGGTCACCCGTAGATAACCTGCTCCAGAGGGGTGCTAACCACCCTCTTAAGGTGGAGACACGGGTTCGAATCCCGTTGGGGCTGCCAGCCAACCACCCACCCAGCCAGCCAGGCAAACAGCGAAAATCTTAGGTCGCTGGCCTGGGCAAATGCTCGGCCCAGCGGCGCGGAGGGCACGAAAGGTGCAGGCGATGAGTCCCGAGGAGTACCGCTCCGCACCCCCACGAGCTGATCGTCGTCCATAGCGAACTCAGGGCACTCAGCCCGCAAGGGCTCCTGCGTTTCAGTCCCGGCAGGCGTCCGGGCCGGCTTTCGTTCCTGGACCGGCGAAGCCGCAGCGGCGGAGGGCGTCATGTCCAACCGGCCCGTGCTCAGCCTCCACACGGCGCAAAGGCCGGCCAGAGGGTCGAGGACTCGCCGAGTCCCGGCCGTCCGACCAAGCCGTCGATCCACCCGCTTGGCGCCAGCGCCGGCGCGGATGTGCGGAGCGTTCAGACGGTTGCCGTGACGGGGTCGATGAAGCGGAGCTTGACCTTGCCGCCGTCGATGCTGAGGACGGTGGCACGCCTCTCCGGAATCCCGTCCTCACCGTTCACGAGCACTGTGTCGCCGACTTTCAGTCCGATCCGCTCGGAGGCGAAGAGAGCCACCTCAACGACGGGGGATCGGAGATAGCGGGTGTAGTCGACGGTCATTCTGTGCATGCGAACTCCTGTCTTAATCGTATCGGCGTTGGCGGGGCTCGAATAGGGACTGGAACGTGTCGATGTGCGGATCGAGCCATGCTTTGATGGTGGCGAGCAGCAGGTCGTCGTCGAGAAGGACGCCTTCGACGGCGAGTCGCCCGTCCTCGGGAACGGGCAAAACGACGTCGAAGTGAACCTCCTGGAGGGGATCCACGGGTTCGGGAGTGTCGTCGTCGAGAATCGTGGTGGCGAGCAGCTCGAAGTGGGCGCGTAGTTCGCCGACCGAGCTGGTGCCGTACTGATTCCAAGGCAAGGTGCCGACGATCTTGGGGATGTCGTGCCCCTTGAGAGCCGCGTAAACAGACAGCACGAAGAGGCCGGCGCTCGTTGTGATCCCACGATAGTCGTCGTACGAACGGATCGCCTTGTCCCGGAGGTTGTCATTGGCGCCGGCACCGGCTGACGTACTGGAAGAGCACCGTACACGCGCCAATGCGGCCTGCCATAAGCAGACCGCATTGACTTGATGTGACCGAGGAGCGGACCGACTAGGCAGCCGCAGCGTGCTCTTTGGTCCCAGTCACGACCGGCGCCAGCCCTGGGGCCTGACGGTCGTGGCGACGCCGGCGGTAGCCGGCGATCAGGCCATCGACACCGATCCAGCTCGAGGTCCTCCATGTAGCCAGGACCACGATCGCAAAGAGCGCATAGAACGCACAGACGCTCGCCGTGCCCGACATGACGTAGGTGAACAACAGCGCAAGGCTGGCGAGCGCCGCCGCCCGGGTGAAGAGCCCAAGCACGAGGCCGACGCCGACGGCGAATTCACCGAAGGCGACGAGCACGCCTATCGCACCGGCGTTCGGGACGACGAAGCTGTGCAGGAAGCTTCCCCACCAGCTGTAGGCCGCCGCGCCGTGTGCGGCGAAGCCGGCGACCCCTGCGCCGTTGTTGTGCAGGAACGCGGGGTTCTCGGCGCCCCAGATCTTGGCGACGCCTGCCTGCATCCACATGATCCCGAGCCAGACACGTGCGGCGAGCCAGACGACAGCCATGACCTTTGACTGCTGGAGCCACTTAAGGACGCCCGGCGTGGTGCGCTCGGACGGGTCACTGAGGAGTGCAACGGGGTTCTTCGTCATCGGATTGTCCCTTGTTCTGGTCCGGCTCCCCCGGACTTCAACGACATCATGAGGCGCGCAGGTGTCCGGCAACGAGAGGCGAAGGGCCTCACCTCCGGGGCCAAAGGTCCCATGCTCGCCGGCCGAAGGAATGGCTCGGCAGCGTTGTCGCCTCTATGCCTGGAAGCGGACGTTCGTCCGGAACCCGTTGACGCCGGCCTCGTGGGTCTTGTCATCGGCAGAGTGACTCCCCTTGGCACGGTACAGGCTGACCTCGGATGGCGTGCGGCCTTGGATGAGCGACATCGCGTTTAGCTCCAGGAGCTCCTCCGAGCTTGCCGGGCCTTCCGCTCTACATCGGCGGCACAGGCGTCGAAAACAGTCTCTGGGCGACGATGCATTCCAAGGCGGAGTGACCAAAAACGGCTCGAGGCCCATGTCGATCAGACGAATCGTGCTCGATGCGGCGTCGTTATCGTGCAACGTGGACATCACCAGATGGCCGGTCAGGGCAGCCTCTGCCGCTATCCGCGCTGTCTCGAGGTCTCGGATCTCACCGATGAGGATTATGTCGGGATCAGAGCGGAGCGCCGATCGTAGACCTGATGCGAAGGTGTAGCCGATCCTATTGTTCACCTGCGTCTGTTTGATTCCGGCGACGCGGTACTCGATTGGATCCTCGACAGTGATGGTATTGCGGGTCGGCACGTTCAGCTCGTTCACCGTGGCATAAGGGTCGTCGACTTGCCGGAACCGGTCGGCCCTGTAACGAGGACCATCCCCCAACCCTTGCGAAATGAGGTCTGATGCCGACGAAGCGATCCGTTGTCGGAACACGAGCGCCCCGGCGTTGAGCCGCCAACCTGGACGATCCCGCGTCATCAGATCGGAGAGACCGTCGAAGACCTCTACCGGGTCCCCGCCTTCAACCGCGGGGGCCAGGCGCTCTTCGTGGTGCTTCTGCGGTGCCGGCGGCGCCAGCGGTCTTCACTGTCAGGCCTGTGTAACCGCTCCCCGCTCGGCCGACAGGCTCGGATCAGGGGCTTTGGACAGCGGCCGAGCGGCGGGGCAACCCTAAAAAAATCGGCTCTCCTGACCAATCCGTGGGTGCCTGAGTAGACCATCCGCGGCCGCACCCCGCCTGCTCTCTAGGTTTCCGAGCTGTCTGACGGCTTGGAACAGGGGGCAAACGGGGTGCGGAACACAAA
>Ga0182024_10017706_pt1 | contig 13342 bp, 10 predicted proteins | sample P32metaG_FD_120480 | JGI IMG/M metagenome (GOLD analysis project Ga0182024, IMG submission 120480) | Permafrost microbial communities from Stordalen Mire, Sweden - P3-2 metaG (Illumina Assembly) | ecosystem: Environmental > Terrestrial > Soil > Wetlands > Permafrost | place: Sweden: Stordalen...
ATTGCGGGCCGTCGGCGCGGATCGGCTGGCCCTTGCCTTGCAGGAGCCGCAGCCGATCGATCACAAAGGGGCCGAACAGAAAGACAAAAAGCAGCGCGGTAATGACCGCGCCGCCGGTGCGGAACGTGATGTAGCGGAAGACATTGAGAACCGAGAGCTTGTCCGACAGATCGACCAGCCAATACAGCATTGCATCAACCTTGTGCGGACGCTTCTGCCTCCTCCCGACCCTCTCCCGCCTGCGGCGGAGGGTAGGGACGAGGTGAGGGATAGACGCGTTGCAGCGCCTTGACGATGGGCGCCATGCGCGAGCCGAGCGAGCCCTTGACCATGACCACATCGCCGCCACGGATGGCGCGGACGACCTGCGCCTCAAGCGCGGCGGAATCTCCTGCATAGCCGCCGCGCCGGCTGGCGGGAAGGGCCTGCCACAGCGTATGCATCAGCGGACCGCAGCAATAGACCAGATCGACGGCGTTGGCGGCGACCGCCGCGGCAAGACCGCGGTGCAGGGCTTTGCCCTTGGGTCCCAGTTCCAGCATGTCGCCGAGGACGGCGATGCGGCGGCCTTGCGGGCCAAGCGGCGCCTGGCCCAGCAGGGCCAGCGCGGCAGCCATGGAGGCCGGATTGGCATTGTAGCTCTCGTCGATGACCAGCGCCGGACCGCCGGGCAGGTCGATCTCAACCGGCGCGCCGCGCCCCGGGATGGCTTCGAGCTCGCCGAGCGCGAGCGCCGCCAGCGCCAGGTCGGCGCCGGCGAGCGCGACCGCCGCCAGTACTGCCAGCGAATTGAGCACGAGATGGCGGCCTGGTGCGCCGATCTTATAGGCGATCTCGGTGCCGAGGATGTCGGCATGCACGGTCGAGCAGCGCGGGTGCAAGGCGGATTTGAGCAGGCAGGCGTCGGCCTGGGCGTGCTCGCCGAATGAAATAACGCGCTCGATCCCGGCTTGGCGCGCCCGGCGCCTGAGCTGCTCGTATTGCGCGATGTCGCGGTTGACGATCACGGCGCCGCCCGGCTGGACGCCGAGAAAAATCTCCGCCTTGGCGTCGGCGATCCTGCTCAGCGAGCCGAGAGATTCCAGGTGCACCGGCGCGATGGTGGTGACGATCGCAATGTGTGGGCGCGTGAGCCGCGACAGCGGCGCGATTTCGCCCGCATGATTCATACCCATTTCGAACACCGCGTAGCGTGCGCTCGCCGGGCAGCGCGCCAGCGACAGCGGCACGCCCCAATGGTTGTTGTACGACGCCACCGACGCATGAGTTTCGCCGTCCTTGGACAGTGCAAGCCGCAACGCTTCCTTGGTGCTGGTCTTGCCGACCGAGCCGGTGACGCCGATCACCTTGGCGTGGGTGCGGGCGCGTGCGGCACCGGCAAGATCGCGCAAAGCCGCCAGCACGTCGGGCACCACGAGCAGCGGCGCGTCGTTTCCAAACTCCGTCCGCCGATGGGTGGCGACGACCGCCACGCCGGCCTTGGCCGCGAGCGCCGCGGCGACAAAGTCATGGCCGTCGCGGCTGTCGCCCTGGATGGCGAAGAACGCGTCGCCGGGCACGATGGTGCGGGTGTCGATCGAAATTCCGCTAATCGATTGCGGCAAGGCGCCTTGCCGTTCGGCGACCATCGCGCTCGCCATTGCCTCGAGGGTCCAAAGCGCCGTCATGCAGCGAGTTCCTTCAGGGCCGCGGCGACAGCTTCGTGATCGCTGAACGGCACAACCCGGTCGCCGATGATTTGGCCGGTTTCATGGCCCTTGCCGGCAATCAACAGCACGTCGCCGCGCCGCAACTCGGCAATGGCCGCGCGAATCGCCTCGTTGCGGTCGCCGATCTCGATGGCGCCGCGCGCTGCGACGAGAATCGCGGCGCGGATCGCGGCGGCGTCCTCGCTGCGGGGATTGTCGTCGGTGACGATGACGCGGTCGGCCTTTTCGGCGGCGATGGCGCCCATAAGCGGCCGCTTCCCCCGGTCGCGGTCGCCGCCGGCACCGAATACCGCTACCAGCCGGCCGGTCGTGTAGGGCCGCAAGGCTTCGAGCGCCTTGGCCAGCGCGTCGGGCTTGTGGGCATAATCGACAAAGATCGGCGCGCCGTGGTTCGATCCGACCAATTCGAGCCGGCCCTTGGCGCCGGTCAGGCCTTCGAGCGCCGGAAAGACCAAGTCTGCGGCGCCTCCGGTGGCAATGGCCAGGCCGGCGGCGACCAGCGCGTTTTCAACCTGGAACTCGCCGACCAGCGGCAAGCGCAACTGATAGGTCTTGCCGCCATAGGCGATGCGCAGGGCCTGCGAAAACCCGACGATGGCGGCATCGATCAACCGGATGCCGTTGGCCGACCGGCCGACGTCGATGATCGACAAGCCGCGCGCCTGCGCGGCCCCCAGCACCGCTCCGGCATGATCGTGGTCGACATCGATCACGGCCGCAGCGCCCGGCTCGAGCAGTTCCGCGAACAGCCGCAGCTTGGCGGCGAGATAAGCCTCGAAGCTCGGATGATAATCAAGATGGTCGCGCGTGATGTTGGTGAAAGCGCCGGCCGCCAGACGCAAGCCGTCGAGTCGAAATTGATCGAGGCCATGGGAGGACGCTTCGATGGCAAGATGCGTGACGCCGTCGCCGGCGAGCGCATCCAGCGAGCGATGCAAGGCCACCGGATCCGGCGTGGTGAGCGAGCCGTAGGTTTCGCCGCGCGGCGACACCACGCCGATGGTGCCGACGCTGGCGGCGGCGAAGCCGAGCGTGCTCCAGATCTGACGGGTGAACGCCGCCGCGGAGGTCTTGCCGCTGGTGCCGGTGATGGCCGCGATGGTGCCGGGCTGACGCGAATAGACTTTGGCGGCGATGCGCGCCAGCGCGCGCCGCGCATTGCCGACGCGCGCGAAGGCGACGCCGTCCGGCAGCGACGGTAGCGGCGGCCGTTGCGCCACGATCGCGGCCGCGCCGGCCGCTGTCGCCGCGGCGACGAAACCCAATCCGTCGGTCTTGCCGCCGGCAATCGCGACGAACACGTCGCCGGGCGTGACCGCCCGACTGTCCGACGTCACGCCGCCGACCTCGATATCGGGGTAGGTAGCGTCAAGTTCCGCGTCGGGGGGCAAAATCTCGCGAAGCTTCATCGTTTGGTCGATTGGGCGGCTCGGTCGACAATGCGGCCACCGCCTTACCTGCTTTCCTTGACCGAGGCCAGTAACAGGTTATCGGCCGTCGGCAGGTCCATGCGCGGCTCGATGCCGAGGAGCGGCGCGATGCGCGCGACCACGGCGCCGCCGGTCGGCACCGCGTTCCAGCCCGAGGTTTTGAAGCCGTGGGTCTCCGGTATCGCCTGCGGTTCGTCGAGCATGATGAGCAGCAGGTACTTGGGCTGATCGGCCGGCAGCACGGCCATGAAGTCGGTCAGTACCTTGGTCTTGGAATAGCGGCCACCGACCACTTTGTCGGCGGTGCCGGTCTTGCCGCCGATATAATAGCCCGGAACTTCGGCCTTGGCTGCCGTGCCCTTCTCGACGTTGAGGCGCATTAAATAGCGCATCGTGGCGCTGGTCTCGGGCTTGACGACGCGCTTGCCGAGCGCCTGCGCCTCGGCCTCGGTGCGCTTGAGGAAGGTCGGCGGAATCAGGATGCCGCCGTTCATCAATGCCGCCACGCCCATCACCGCCTGCAGCGGCGCGACCGAAAGGCCGTGGCCAAACGCGATGGTGATGGTGTTGAGCTCGCCCCAACGCCTGGGCACCATGGGTTCGGCGCTCTCCGGCAACTCGGTGCGCAGGCGATCGAGCTGGCCCATTTTCTTCAAGAATGCCTTGTGAGCGTCGACGCCGACCGCCATCGCCATGCGCGCCGCGCCGATGTTCGACGAGTAAGTGAAGATTTCCGGCACCGTAAGCGCCCGCTGCTGCGGCTCGAAATCGTGAATGTCGAATTTGCCGAAGTGCAGCGGGTTGTGCGCATCGAACGACGATTTGAGCGTGGCCTTGCCGGAATCGAGCGCCATGGCGACGGTGAACGCCTTGAAGGTCGATCCCATCTCGTAGGTGCCCTTGGTCAGCCGGTTGATGCGAGTCGGGTCGACCGCGTTGCGCGGATTGTTCGGGTCGTAATCCGGCTCCGACACCATCGCCACGACTTCGCCGGTGCGGACGTTGAGCACCAGCCCGGCGGCGGCGATGGCGCTGAATTTGGTTTTCGCCGCCGTGAGTTCGTCGCGCAGCGCGTGCTGCACCCGTAGATCGACGGCAAGCTGCACCGGGTTCTGCAGCCGGTCGGTGGCAAAGCCAGCCATGTGCAGGGCGGCGAGGCCTTGGCCGTCGAGCCACTTCTCCATGCCGCCGAGGCCTTGATTGTCGATGTTCACGTATCCGATCAGATGCGAGATTTCGGCACCGTTCGGATAATCGCGCTTGTTTTCGTTGAGAAAGCCGATGCCCGGCAGGCCCTGCTGGTAAATCTCGCGCTGCTGGTCAGGCGTGATGTCGCGTTTGAGCCAGACGAAGCCGCGCTTGGAGGATAACCGCTCGCGCAGTTCCGTGGCGTCGAGATCGGGCAAGTCCGCGGTGAGGAGTTCGACGGCTTCGTCGACGTCGATCAGCCGGCGCGGTTCGGCATAGAGCGACGGTACCGGCACGTCGGTTGCCAACACTTCGCCGTTGCGATCGAGAATGTCGGGCCGCGCGGTGGCGATGGCGTCGCCGGAGACGACGCGATGCACGGTGCGTTCGTTGGATTGGATCGCGAACAAGACGAGGCGGCCGGCGATAATGGAATAGACCAGGGCGAAGGCAACGATCGCTAGGCCGACCCGCGCCCGCGCCTTGGCGCCGCGATTGCCGTCGCGCCCGTAGAGCAGGCGGCGGAGGAAGCGCCGCCGCCACGGCTCCGTCGGCGCAGCCGGCATGGTCTCGGCGTCCGCGCTCATCGGTCCGCTGCTCCGGGGGGTGCGAGGCCTTGAACCGGCAGCGGCGTGGGGGCCGCGGCGGGCGCCGCGTTCGCGGTGGTGGCTGGTGGCGCGGCCGGGACGGGAACACTCCCCGTCACCAGGTCGGGCGATACCAGATGACCGATCATGCCGCCGATCGGATCGTCGTTGGCGGCGCGCGAGTCATTGGGCGGACGTTCGGGCAGGCCATCGAGCTGATCGAATTGGGTCGGCGCGATGGGCTTGAGCTTGAGGAAACGCTTGGATAGCCCTTCGATGCGCGCCGGATCGTCGAGCTGGCCCCATTCGGCGCGCAACGCGGCGATCGTGTCGCGCTCGTGGCGCACTTCGCTGCGCAGCTTGGCGAGATGCTCGGCCTGTACCGTCGAATCGAACTTGATGCGATAGACGTACGCGGCGGCGAGCACGAGCGCGCCGATCACCAGGAAATTGAGCACGCGCAGGATCATCGCTGGCCCCGCATGACGGACGCGAGCGAGGGCAGGCGGGGCAGCAGATGTTCAACGTCGTCGGGACGCGTCGCCGCGTCGGTGCGCTCGGCGGCGCGGAGCTTCGCCGAGCGGGCGCGTGGATTGCCGGCGATCTCGGCGTCATCGGGCGCTTCCGGCCGCCGCGTCAGCACCCGAAACGTCGGCGCCGCCGCCGCCAGTTCCGGCCGATGCCGTGATCCCGCCGGGGCGCGGCTGCGCTCGGCGAGAAAGCTTTTGACGATGCGATCCTCGAGCGAATGGAAAGCGACCACGACGAGGCGGCCGGAAGGTTTCAGCACATGCTCGGCGGCAACCAGGCCGTGCGCCAGTTCGGCCAGCTCGTCGTTGACGAAGATCCGCAACGCCTGAAAGGTGCGGGTCGCCGGGTGGATCGCGCCGGGACGGGCGTGCACCACCCGCGCCACGATTTCGGCCAGGGCCGACGTCGAGTCGATGGCGCGTTCGCCCCGCGCCTTGCCGATGGCGCGGGCAACGGCGCGCCCGTGGTGCTCCTCGCCCAGCGTGCCGACGATGGCGGCAAGGTCGCGTTCGCTGGCACGCGCCACGACATCGGCGGCGCTGGGGCCGTCGCGCCCCATGCGCATATCGAGCGGTCCGTCGAGCCGGAACGAAAATCCGCGCGGCGCCTCGTCAAGCTGCATCGACGAGACGCCGAGATCGAACACGATGCCGTCGACATGGCCGCGGCCGCCCGCGATGGCTTCCAGGTTCGCGAAACGATCCTCGAACAGTTCGAGGCGGCCTTGCGCTTGGGCAACGAGATCGCTGCCCTCGGCGAGCGCGGTCTGATCGCGATCGATGCCGATGACGCGCGCGCCCGGTGTCGCCAGGATGGCGCGGCTATAGCCGCCGGCGCCAAACGTGGCATCGACGTAGAGGCCGCCCTCATGCACGCCGAGCCAATCCGCGGCGCGGCGGCCGAGCACGGGAATATGACGAGCCGGTCCGCCAGCGACAGCATTGCTGTCGCGGCTCGTCATTCTTCCCGCGCTCCAGGCGGTGTTCGCGCCGCCGCCAACCGGGCGCCCAGTTCCTGCTTGAAAGCGCGGACTTTCTCGGTGGCCTCCGCGAGTTCCGCACGAAAGCGGTCGGGCTCCCAGATTCGAAATTTGTGCCCGAGGCCCACGAACGATACTGCGTCCGTGATCCCGGCATGGGCCTTGAGCGCTTCGGTCAGCACCACGCGGCCCTCGCCGTCGATCTTCAGCGTCTCGCTGGTGCCATAGAGCGCCAGCGAGAACTGCTCGCGCTGGTCCGAATACGGCGTGAAGCCGGCAATCAGCGCCTCGATTTCCGCCAGGAGCGCGTTGCCGCCGGCATCGAGCGCGGGCCGATCGAGGGCTGGATAACAATACAGACCGTCGAAGCCGTCGCGCGCCAGCACCGCCCGGAACGGCGCCGGCACCGATACGCGACCCTTGGCATCGAGACGCAGCATGTAATGGGACACGAACCGGTCCATCTCGCCCCTCGAGCGCCAGACCCGATACACACCGCCGCTCGCCCACACCGCGGCCGCCACCGGATCGGAGGCCTGCAAGAAACTGTGGGATAATATGGGCTATCATGGGACTATATGGGCGTCAACGGACCTCCCGCACCGGCCGGGCTGCCTCGTTCGACTCCGATTAACGAGGTGTAAGCTTAAGGAAGGGTTGAGGGAGCACCGCTGATTTGAAGGGCGGCCCAGCGCTCCGGCGCGGTGTTCACCGGGGTTGAGCCGGTTGCTCGTGACTCGACCAGCAGACGCATCGGACTCACGGAAAAAGATGTGCCGTCAGCAATGCCCGCGCGGCAGCGTCGGGTATTTTGACCAGTGATCGTTGCACGCGCGCAACGATCACCGCGTATTTTCAAAGCGCGCTTGTGCACAAGTCCAAATCGGCTTGTCGGCCAAGTTCGTTACGCTCAATGTCACAATCATGTCACGTGGTGTGTTTCCGTCGGATTCCTGTGTCGTTGCCGAGGTCATGCCTTCGCCCAATCACGGCGAGCGCAGAGACCGCCGGCGGCCGGATATGATTCTGCTCCATTATACGGGAATGGTGGACGCGACGGCGGCGCTTGAACGCCTGCGCACGCCGGCGAGCCAAGTGTCAGCCCATTACTTCGTCTTTGAAGACGGCCGCGTCATGCAGTTGGTCCAGGAGAGCCGGCGCGCCTGGCACGCCGGCGACGCGATCTGGGCCGGCGACACCGACATCAATTCCTGCTCGATCGGCATCGAGATCGCCAATCCGGGCCACGATTACGGCTATGCCGATTTTTCCAGGCGCCAGATCGCGGCGGTGACGGCGCTGTGCCGCGGCATCCTCACCCGCAATACGATCCCGCCGACGCGGGTGCTCGCCCATTCGGACGTCGCGCCGACCCGCAAGCAGGATCCCGGCGAAAAATTTCCGTGGCAGACGCTCCACGAGTCCGGCGTCGGCCACTGGGTGAAGCCGGCCAGGATAACCAACGGCCCATTGCTGTCGCTCGGCGACCGCGGCGACGCGGTTGCGGCCATGCAGCAGTCGCTTGCCGACTATGGCTATGGCATCGCGGTCAACGGCAACTACGATTCGGCCATGCATGAAGTGGTGGCGGCGTTCCAGCGCCATTTCCGGCCCGGGCGTGTCGATGGCGTCAGCGACGCCTCGACCCGCGCCACGTTGCAGGACCTGCTCGCCCATCGCGGCCGGCCGAGAACCATTGCGGCGCGCTCCATCACCTTCGACCGTCTCGTCATTGCGTCTTGAAGCCTGGCGTTTTGAAGACTGCGCCTTGAAGGGTGGCGTCTTGAAGGGTGGCCTCTTGACGGCGGAGGCCAGCGCCCCCATGCCTAGCAGGTCAGTCGGTCGGACGGCCGCTCCGGCAAAACCGAAAGGTTGCCGGGGAGGAAAAGTCCGGGCTCCATGGACCAGCGGTGCCGGATAACATCCGGCGGGCGCGAGCTCAGGGACAGTGCCACAGAGAACAGACCGCCGGCCCCCGCCCGACCTTCCCCGCTTGCGGGGAGGAGACGGAGGGGGCGCGGTAAGGGTGAAACGGTGCGGTAAGAGCGCACCGCGCCGGCGGCAACGTCGGCGGCACGGCAAACCCCACCGGGAGCAAGACCGAATAGGAACGGCGCGAGACTTTCGCGTGCAAGCGCGACAAGCCTCGGGGTCGGTGTCCAGATCCGGCCGTTCGGGTAGGTTGCTGGAGGCGCCGGGTAACCGGCGTCCCAGAGGAATGGCCGTCACGTCTGTGGACTTGTCCGCAGGCCATCCAGAACCCGGCTTACAGACCGGCTGACGTGTGACTAAGGGCGCCCGACGGCATCCCCGTCGGGCGCCCGCCAAGTTTTTCGGCGACTGGCATGCCGTTTGAATGGCGAAGGGTGGCCCGCGCTTGTCTACCGGAAGCGGAGGCCATGCAGGAATTCACTCTGGAATCGCTGGCGCACGCAATGTTATTTCAATTTGACGGCCGGCGATTGCAGGCAGCGAGAGAAAATTCCATTTGCTGGTGTATGCCGAGGATGTCCGGATGACCCGCGCACCCGCTGAAATTCGCCCCGGCCGCATTGGCGCCTTGGCGCGATTGCCGGCGTTCTTTGCGCTCGAGGGCAAGCGCGCGGTGGTGGCCGGGGGCACGGCGGCCGCGACCTGGAAAGCCGAACTGCTATCGGCGGCAGGCGCGCGAGTCGCGGTGTTCGCGCCGGCGCCGGACGAGGACATGCGGGCGCTCGCCGCCGCTCCTGCGGCCGGCGCCGTTGCTATCCATGAACGACCGTGGGCGCCCGATGATTTCGCCGGCGCCGCGATTGCCGTTGCCGATTGCGCCGACGATGAAGCGGCTGCGGCGTTTGCCGCGGCCGCGCGCGCCGCGGGCGTGCCGGTCAATGTCATCGACCGGCCGGCATTTTCCGACTTTGCCTTCGGCGCCATCGTCAATCGCTCGCCGCTGGTCATCGGCATTTCGACCGACGGGGCGTCACCGGTGTTCGGCCAGGCCATCCGCGCCAAGATCGAGGCGCTGATGCCGAAGGGCTTTGCCCGCTGGGCGGAGGCGGCGCGCGCTTGGCGTCCACGGGTGCAAGCGCTCGCGTTGCCGTTCCGCGGCCGCCGCAATTTCTGGGAACGATTCACCGAGCGCGCGGTCGCGGTTCCAGACGCGGCGCCGACCAGCGCTGATCTCGATGCGCTGCTCAAGCCGGCGCAGCCGAGCGCCGGTTCGGTCGTTCTCGTTGGCGCCGGTCCCGGCGATCCGGAGCTGTTGACGCTGCGCGCGGTGCGCGCCCTGCAATCGGCCGAGGTGATCCTGTTCGACAATCTGGTGGCCTCGGACATTCTCGATTTCGCGCGCCGCGAAGCCAAGAAAATGCTGGTCGGCAAGACCGGCCATGCGCCGTCATGCAAACAGGACGACATCAACGCGCTGATGGTCTCGCTGGCCAAGGCCGGCCGGCGCGTGGTGCGATTGAAGGGCGGCGATCCGATGATCTTCGGCCGGGCCGACGAGGAGATCAGGGCTTGCCGCGAAGCCGGTGTCGCGGTCGAAGTCGTGCCCGGCGTCACCGCGGCGCAGGGTGCCGCGAGCCGGCTGTTGGTGTCGCTGACGCGCCGCAGCCACGCCCGGCGGGTGCAATACATCACCGGCCATGGCTCGGGAAACGACCGCGACGGCAAGCTTCCTGGCGATATCGATTGGGCGAGCCTCGCCGATCCGGCGGCGACCACCGTCGTCTATATGCCGACCAGAACACTGCCCGAACTCGTCGCGCACGCGCTGCAGGCGGGACTCGATCCGGCGACGCCCGCCGTTGCCGTCGAACGCGCGACGTGTGCCGACGAGCGCGTCATCGCCGCCGCGATTGCCGATCTCCCGGCGCGGCTCGCAGCCGAACCGCCGACGGGGCCGGTGGTTGTGATGATCGGCCGTGTGTTCGCGGAATATGTCGAGACCGCGTCTGCGAGCCAGCTTCCGCACATTGCGGCGAAGGCGGGAATTCGGTAACCGGTTCCGGGCCCGCGGCGGAAGAGCCTAATCGAACATCCCGATTTGGTGTGATACGGTCCGCGCCCTCAACAAGAGGATGTCATGCTCGATCAAGCCGACGACATTCGCCGGGCGCGCTCCCGCTCTCCCGCAGGCGTGGTAGGGAAGGACAGGGGCCCGCGCCTCGACTTCCAGGATCATCTCGCCGATCTCGAAGCCGCCGGCCTGGTCGAACGCATCGATACGCCGATCAACAAGGACACCGAGCTGCATCCGCTGGTGCGCTGGCAGTTCGTCGGCGGCGTGCCGGAGGACAAGCGCCGCGCGTTCGTCTTCACCAATGTCACCGATGCGAAGGGCCGCAAATACGACATGCCGGTGGTGGTCGGCGCGCTCGCCGCGTCGCCGGAAATCTACGCGCTCGGCATGGGCCGCAAGGTCGAAGACATCGGCGAAGCCTGGATGGCGGCGATCGCGCACCCGATCGGGCCGGTCGTGGTCGACGCCGCGCCCTGCCAGGAGGTCGTCATCACCGGCAACGATCTCAACGCGCCGGGCGGTCTTGCCGCGCTGCCGGTGCCGGTGTCGACGCCGGGCTTCGACTCCGCGCCGTATCTGACCGCAACGCTGTGTGTCACGCGCGATCCCGACAGCGGCATCCAGAACATGGGCACCTATCGGGCGGCGTTGAAGGCCGCCGACCGGCTGGCGGTGCGCATGGTGGCGCGCGAGGCGACCGGCGCCGGCGGTTTCCGGCACTGGCTGAAATATCGCGAACGCGGCGAGCTGATGCCGATCGCGATCGTGATCGGCGCCGCGCCGGTGGTGGTGTTCACCGGTCCGCAGAAGCTCGCCATCGACCTCGACGAGCTTGCCGTCGCCGGCGGGCTCGCCGGCGAGCCGATCCGCATCGTCAAGGCCAAGACGGTGGACTTGCACGTGCCGGCCGACGCCGAGATCGTCATCGAGGGCGTGATCGATCCGCAAAAGCTCGAGCCGGAAGCGCCGTTCGGCGAGAGCAACGGCTATGTGGCGCTCGAAGCCTTCAACATGCCGATGCAGGTCACCGCGATCACGCGCAAGCGCAACGCGGTGTTCTGCTCGATCATCAGCCAGGTGACGCCGAGCGAATCCAGCGTCATCAAGAAGGTCGCCTACGAGCCGCTGTTCCTGGCGCACCTGCGCGACCAGCTGGCAATCAAGGGCGTGATCCGCGTCGCCATGCACGAGCGGCTGACTAATTTGCGCCCGGTGATCTTCGTGCAGATCGCCCACGGCACGCCGCGCACCGAAGTCTGGCGCGCGCTCCACGGCGCGGCGACGCTGATGTCGAATTGCGGCAAGATCGTCGTCGCGGTCAGCGACGACATCGATCCGGCGAGCGTCGATGCCGTGCTGTGGTCGCTGGCCTATCGCTCCAACCCGGTCGAGGACGTGCAGCTCGTGCCCTATCGCGGCGGCGTGCAGGGCGCCCAATACGGACCGGAGCAATCGGATTCCAGCATGCTGATCGATGCCACCCGCAAGCGGCCGATGGCGCCGCTCGCCTTGCCGACCCGCGAGCACATGGAGCATGCCCGCGAGCTCTGGGAGCGGCTCGGCCTGCACCCGCTGACCGTCACCTCGCCGTGGCACGGCTATCATCTCGGCGACTGGACCGACGTCTGGGAAACCTTCGCCCGCCGCGCCGCGGCCGGCGACTGGGAACTGTCCGGCCGCGAAACCCTGGCCCGGCAACGCGGCGGCGTCACGCCGGAAACCTCAGTGCGGGCGGTGGAAGATTGATTGCGCCTCACAGCCGGTCCGCTTATCTAACCGTCGTATGGACACCGTGACCGCACCAACTCCCGCCGCCGAAACCCGGGCGAATGAACCGGCCGCGCATGGCCTGATCGATGCGCGGCTGACCGAGATTCGGGACGTTGCCCGGGACACCAAGCTCTATACCTTCCAGCGCACTGATGGCGGGCGGCTGCCAGCCTACACGCCCGGCGCCCACATCGATCTGCATCTGCCCAACGGGTTGACCCGGCAATTTTCGCTGGTGCTGCCCGCGGCCGATCCCGACAGCTATACCGTCGGGGTCAAGCGCGATGAAAACAGCCGCGGCGGCTCGCGTTATATCATCGAGCAGATGAAGCTCGGCGACCAGATCAAGATCAGCGCGCCGCGCAATAATTTTCCGCTGGTCGAGGACGCCGAGCACGTCGTGCTCGTCGCCGGCGGCATCGGCATCACGCCGATCTGGTGCATGGCGCAACGGCTCACCGCGCTGGGCCGCTCCTGGAAGATCCATTATGCCTGCCGTTCGCAGGCCGACATGGCGTTTGTCGCCGACCTGAAGAAGTTAGACCAGAAATTCACGCATTTGCATTTCGACGATGAAGCCGGCGGCAAGTTTCTCGACGTTGCGGCCGCCATCGCCGAGGCGCCGCCGAACGCGCATTTCTACTGCTGCGGCCCCAATCCCATGCTCAAGGCCTTCGAGGCCGCCGCCGCGAGCCGGCCGCGGGGCAGCGTCCATGTCGAATACTTCACGCCGAAGGATGACGCCGCGGGCGCCGCCACCGGCGGCTTCTGGGTCGAACTGGCGCGGTCCGGCGAGGAATATTTCATCCCCGAGGGCAAGAAGGTCCTTGAAGTGCTCTACGAAGCCGGCATCGACGTGGACTACTCCTGCGAGCTCGGCATCTGCGGCGCCTGCGAGACGCGCGTCATTTCCGGCATCCCGGAGCACCACGACTCGGTGCTCAGCGAGGAGGAACAGGCCTCCAACACCAAGGTGATGATCTGCTGCTGCGGCTCAAAGACCGAGCGGCTGGTCCTGGATATGTAGCGGCGGGCGGCCACGAGGGCTGCCCCTACGGCTGTCCGTTGTAGGGCACCCCTCGTGGGCGCCCAATTCACCGCCATCGCCGGCGACCAAAGTCCCGTGACGAAATCGAGCGGTC
>Ga0182024_10017707_pt1 | contig 13342 bp, 12 predicted proteins | sample P32metaG_FD_120480 | JGI IMG/M metagenome (GOLD analysis project Ga0182024, IMG submission 120480) | Permafrost microbial communities from Stordalen Mire, Sweden - P3-2 metaG (Illumina Assembly) | ecosystem: Environmental > Terrestrial > Soil > Wetlands > Permafrost | place: Sweden: Stordalen...
AAAGCGCTTCATCCGCACACCCTTCGTCACTGCTTCGCCACCCACCTGCTGGAGTCCGGCGCTGACTTGCGCACCATCCAGGTTCTCCTCGGCCACAGCGATCTGAAGCAGACCTCTATCTATGCGAGCGATCCCGACACGAAAACGGCCAGCGCCGCACTTCCCCACACCGACCCCGGCACCATGTCCAGGTATGCCCGGGAGTCCGACTTTCCCTCGATCCGCGCCAGGATCAGGCGAGCCGCCTGTGCCCGCCCAAATTCGCGCCAGCGAGCCATTTCGAGAAGCGCGTCACCTGCCTCGGATTGAATACGGCGAAGCAAAACAGGATCTGGCGATTGGGTCAGGAGCGAGAGCACCGCACTCCCTTTGTTGCGGTCGGTCCAAGTTCCGGAGCGAATCATGTCGATGAAGTTGTCCGGCGAGATCTGTGACGCGGTAGCGGAGTCCCCACGCAGGATCTCCATGAGGGCGCGCGTCGCGTTGTTTCGCACCACTTCGTCAGGATCGCGCGCGGCGCGGACCAGGGCGGCCACCTGACGAGGGGTTCGCGCGCCGAAACCGAGCGCGTCAGCAGCTATCGCGCGCTGGCGATCATCGCCGGATGACCGCAGCACATTGACGATCTCCTCTTCGTGCCCGAGCCCATAGGCCCGGAAGGAAATCTCGGCAGCCCGTGCCACAGGCTCTTTAGACAGGCGGTAGCCCACCGGCCTGTCTTCCTCGGCAAGAGATCTTCTGGCCGCTTCCGTTTCAGCCCGGTCCATCGCTTCATAAAGCCTCGTTAGCTCGGCCGGGAGCGAAACGGCACCGTGGGCCGCCGGTTCAAACGTGAATGGGCGGGACGAAGCGCCGGGCAGCCCAATGAAGATTGATAGTTCGCCGCGTCCGGTACAGCAAACCACATATACATCCGTCGCCTTCCGCCCGGTTACACGCTCCACGGCGGACCGAGTCTCGTCCTTTAACATAGACCCGGACGTGTCCCCCTCCCGGAAGGGAAGGAGCTTGCGGATAGCCAGCAGATCCAATCCCCGGTAGCCGAAAAACTCGATGTAGCCGATTTTTCTGGGGGCTGGTGATAGCTGGGCCAGCAGTATCAGTTGCGTGGCCACTAGAAGCGGTAAAGCGCCCCACCGAATCCCTCCTGCCACGAGCTTTGACGTTGAAGGTTGCATCATCGGGTCGTACGGCTTTGCGGGTCGATTTGTTCCGATTCCCGGCGCAAGAATTCTCCTGATTGACGGCACATCTGGAAACTATCGGGCGTCTTTCAGGATAACTCCTGACGGCGCAGCGTTTAGGAAACGTCGCGCTTGAAACCTCCCGATATCACGGCTTAATGTCCCGACGGGCACGCCGTGTCTTCTATACGTGCCGACATATAACGGAAATCGCGGGCTAGGTGGCGTCACAAACACTTCAGCATCGCGCTGGAACCACCCAAGTGGATTCAACAGTTCGCCTTCAGCCTGTGGCGGACGAGATCTGACCTTTATCCGGGATACTTCAGGGACGCATACCAGCTTCCCCTCCCTTGCGGGGTTAGATCCAGCATGTTATAGACGGGCGTCAGGAGATCGATTCCGCGCTCGCGGATGTCTTCGGCCATCGACGGATGCGCCGTGTAGAAGTGCCGAACCGATCCATCGGCATCCCTGGTAAATACTGAGATTGTGGAATCCTGCCGGCCTTCGGTATCTTCGCTTTTCAGATCGCGTTTGAACGTGTTCGTTCCACAACTCAAAAGCCGCAACCGGTTCCATCCGCGTGCCCGCGCGTGCGCCCGCAGCGCCGGCGGATCGGCAGCAGCCGCGATGGCCACATCCACATTCTGCTTCAGATGGTGGGCGACGCCGTTGAATCCGTCGATCCACATCGTACACATCGGACAAGGATTAGTCTGCTTCTTGCCGTACATTTAGGTGATAAACGACGAGAGGCCGATCAGGCGCCGAGAACAATTCACTCAGCCGAACGTGCCGGACTGGCCCGTCGCCATCACTTAAATCCGGAGGACCTTCTTCGAAGATATAGTCCTCGACGGTTGTGCCCCGAGGCAGCGCGCGGCGCATCGCGGCGACCTGCTCTCGCTGCCGCATCAATTCAATTTCGGCAAGCCGAAGCTCTTCCCGCTTCGCCTGGTACTCCTCGGACTCGTCTTTCAGATTCGTTTGCAGAAACAGATTCGTCTGAAGAATCATGAATAATGCTCCTCAACTCTTGCTACTCCATTCAGAACCGCGACCGCAAGGGAACGCCGTATTGAAAAATACCGGCTGGACCTGGACCACCCGCCCATCGCTCCAGGGTTGCCCGAAATGCCTAGCGATATTAGCGGTTATCGTTCCGTTCAAGAAAACTCATCCTCGCGGCACCTGGCGGTGTAGCCATGACCGCACCCGGAGTCGAACGCGTAACTGCACGCGGACACGAGAGTCCATTAATCGGGGCACGCGATTCAATCCACTCTTGAGATGTGGTTTGGCCGGACTTGCCCTTCGCCGGGGATATGGACTGGGCCTTTTTTTCACACAGCGATGTGCAAAATTCATGCAAACAATTCCCGATTTGGCACGTATTAATGTAAACGGCGCAACGTGCCGGGCAGCACGGTGAAATCAGCTTGCGAAAGGAAGTCACGTGTTCACAACTCGGACGCCGGCGGTCATCGCCGGTGCGTTGATCGTCGTCCTGTGCGGCGCGCAGACCAACACCGGGGTGGTTCGCGGTGTTCTCACCGATTCGTCAGGCGCAATGATCCCACGGGCAACCGTCACCCTGCTGTCGTCCGAACAACAAGCGCCGATGACTACGGCCACGGCGGACAACGGAGCATGGTCCTTCGCGGCAGTACCAGCCGGAGACTATACGCTCAAGGTCGAATTTCCCGGCTTCACCGCATTTAACAAAGCCTTCACAGTCCAGGCCGGAAGAACCACAGATATCCCGATCCAGCTCGCGCCCGAGGCGAGCAGGCAGGAAGTCACCGTTTCCGAAAGCCCGGGTCCCGAGCTGAGCCTCGAAGCCGCGAACAACGCCTCGGCTGCAATCATTTCGGGCACGGATCTCGACGCGCTTCCCGACGATCCCAACGATCTGAGCGACATGCTCGCGCAACTTGCCGGTCCCGGGGCCGGTATTAACGGCGGCCCTCAGATCCTGCTTGACGGCTTTTCGAACGGTCAGCTTCCTGCGAAGGCGGCAATCAAAGAGATACGCGTCAACCAGAACCCGCTCTCAGCCGAATATGACTGGCTCGGATTCGGGCGCATCGAGATCATCACCAAACCCGGCGCCGACCAGCTCCGCGGCTCGGCGGGGCTTACCGACAGCGATGCGATCTTCAACTCGCGCAATCCCTACGCCGATAACAAGGCCGATTACGTCAATCGCATCATCACAGGGAATCTGGCCGGACCCGTCACGAAAGGATCCTCGTTCAATCTGAATTTTCAGCGGAACATCATCAACAACACAGCCCTGATTAACGCGGTAACGCTCGATCCTTCGTCCTTCGCCGAAACACCCGTGCGCGACACCGTCGTCACGCCGCGCACCGATATCGATTCGAACGGCCGCTTCGACACACAGCTCAACGCGAATAACACGCTGACCGGAACGTATCGGCAATATCTGAGCGAGCGCGACAACAACGGTATCGGCCAGTACAGCCTGGTCTCCCGCGCCTACTCCAGCGACGTGAGACGCGAGGAAATCCGTTTGAGCGAGACAGCGGTCCTCTCGACCAGCGTCGTCAACGACACGAAGTTCGCCTGGACGCGAAACCTGAGCGAACAATACGGGAACACGAGCGAACCGGCTATCCTTGTCGCGGGCGCGTTCAACGGCGGCAGCGCCGAGGTCGGCGCTGCGTCGAATCTCTATCAGCAGTTCGAACTGCAAGAACAATACCAGTGTCATCCACAACTCGCATACCATCCGGTTCGGGATGCGGGCACGCGATATCGGGATCACGGATGTCAACCCCGCGAATTTCGGCGGAACGTTCTCGTTCTTCGGCGTAACCGGCGCGCCGGTGCTCGATGCGAACAATCAGCCGATACCCGGCGAGACGGCGAACATCAGCTCGCTCGAACAGTACCGCCGTACGCTGATTGGGGCTCCCGGCGGCGGCGCGTCGCAGTTTTCCCTCAATGCGGGAAATCCTCTTGCAAAGATCAATTTGGCCGACATCGGCCTGTATGCGACGGACGACTGGCGGGTGCTGCCGAACCTCACGATCAGCATGGGTCTGCGTTACGAAGCCGAGACGCACGTCCACGATCTGACCGACTTCGGCCCGCGCGTTGCCCTTGCATGGTCGCCCAAAACCCAAAAAGGCGCCACGCCGAAGATTGTGGTCCGCGCCGGAGCGGGTCTCATGTATCAGCGCCCGGGCACGGGCTTTTTTCTGCAGGCGGCGCATTTCAACGGCACCAACCAGCAGCAGTTCATCATCAACGACCCAACGTTTTTCCCCACCGTGCCTCCGCTCGCGTCGCTCGAAGCCGGCCAGCAGCCAATCACGACCTGGCATTTCGACGCGGGCGCTCATGTGCCCACGGGGCTCGCGTCGGTTCTCACGCTGGAGCGGCAACTGCCCGCCAAGACGACGGTTTCGGCGAATTGGGTGCATTTCCATGGCACGCACTTCATCACCACCGTGAACGTCAACAGCCCAATGCCCGGCACTTACAATCCTGCCGATCCGCTCAGCGGCGTGCGCCCCTACGGGTCCGCGGCAGGCAATATCTTCGACTACGAACCTGTGGGCATCGTCAACCAGGACCAGATGTGGGTTGAAGTAAACAGCAAGCCGAACAGCAAGGTTTCCATTACAGCGAACTACCAAGCTTCGTGGTCGTCGGATGACTTTACGCAGGGTCCTGTCTCGAATCCCTACGACATCCGGCAGGACTACGGGCGTTCACCATGGAATCGCAGGAATAACTTTACGCTGCTCGGCACCATTACGGGGCCATACAAGATCCAGTGGAGCCCGTACGTGATCGCGGCGTCCGGTAATCCTTACGATCTTACGATAGGCACAGATCTGTACGGGACAACTGTCGCGAATGCGCGCCCGGCCTTCGCGACCGATCTCTCACGCCCGAGCGTGGTCATCACCCGTTTCGGCGCATTCGACACCGATCCGATGCCCGGCCAGACGATTGTGCCGCGCGACTACCTGACCGGAATACCGATGTGGAACATCAACATGCGCGTGAGCCGCACGTTCCCGATCGGAAAGCTGAAGAACAAGTCCGGTGAGACGCGCATGAAGCTGAACCTGAACGTGGATGTAAATAATGTCCTGAATCACCTGAACCAGGGCGGCTGGGTGGGAAATCTGTCTTCGCCGCTCTTCGGACAATCGACGGCTGTAAATCTGTTCCGCGATACTTCGAATAACCGGCGAATTCAGCTCGGAATGCTGTTCAGCTTTTGAAGGAACTGGAAACGCCCCCCGTTGGAATGTCAGCCCTCGGTCACCTCGCCGGCGGCGCGTAAATAGCTAGTGATATTTACCGATATCACCTCGGCAGCGAAGCCCAGCCAGGTCGCCACGGAATCACCAGGCCGCACCGCTGGCTGGTTGGGATCTGCCGGAAGGCTTCGCACAACTGCGGCGGCTCATGGAAGCGCGCTTGGGGAAGAAGTCAAACGCGAGTACGTGCAGACGCTGCGATTGCTGGGCGGCCGGGGAATGGAACTGCTCATGAGACGCAACAAAATACTGACGGCCAAGATGTTCACGCGCAAAGAAACACAGACGAATGTCCGAACTGGTAAACGGAACGGCTGGCAAGGCCTGACCATGAGATCATGAACCCAGATGAAGGCTAAATCAGAATTCATCGAAGACCCGGAAGCAGGCGCAAACTTCGAATGCGTGATGCGCGGCCTGTTCGCTGCCCCGAAGCCGCCCCTGTCACGGGCGCACAGCCAGAACGAGCCGAAGAAGAAACGGGCGAAGAAGGCGAAAAATGAGTGATCGCTCCACTTGCATACCACCAATTGCAGGTCAGCCTGAAGCGAAACTCGAACTGCGGATGATCACACCGGCAGAAGGACGAGACGACGGCGCGGAGACCCTATTCTACGAAGATGGCGTCGAGTTCAAATGCCTCAAGTATCTATCCCACGAAGAATGGTTTGAAATAAGAAAGCGCCCCTGAAGTTTCCGGCCACGGCCTGTCACGACTCTGCAATCGCCGGACTCAAGAAATACGCCGGCGCCGTGGGGCCGAGCGTCCCGGGCGCTTTTAGATGCGGGGGTGGCATGGGGGCAACTCGCGGGCGGTCACGGAAGGAGGATCGCGTTGAGCCCGGAGAGCATGGTGGTGAACGGGATGGTGCAACCCATTGCGGCGCGAAGGCCATTGGAGTACCTTATTGCCGTAACGAAGGAGTATCGCCATGAGCCACGCAACGGTTCCTTTCATTTGCTTTCTTGGGCTGTTTGCGGCGCTTTCCAACGCCCAGCAGAATAAACCCAATCTCTCCGGGAAATGGCAACTCAATACCGGCAAGAGCGAACTGCACTCGGGAATACCTTACGCAGTGAACCTGGCTATCGACCAGAAAGGCAGCGCGATTCATGTGGTCCGAACCGCGAGGACGAGCGCCGGGAAGGACACGGTCACGGAATTCAACTGCACTACCGACGGCAAAGACTGCGACGTCAAAGGGGCAAAAATTTCGCTGTGGTACGACGGGGCGTCCCTGGTCGAAATGGACATCGCTGGCGAATCGGTCACGAAGAGCAGCATGACGCTCTCAGATGATGGCAAGACCATCAGCATCGACGTCAACCACATTTCGCCATCGGGTGATCGGGAGAAGCTGGTCCTCGAGAAAAGCGGAGCATGACTGGTTGGCTCCAACGCTGAACGCAGAAGGTTGCGCCGGTTTTCACGGCAAGTTGGGTGAGCGTCTGGCCGGCAATCTGGCCAGAGCGGGCGTTGTTCCGAAAATTACCTCCTCACGCTCGGGCTCAACTGGGTTTATCGCTCGATAGACTTTTTTGCAAAGGATGCTATCGCGGATGCGATCTCAAGGGCGGATTGCGGTGCGATTATTTCTTCCATGAAAAATTCCCTTCTCAGAGACGGACTGTATTCATTTGTCGGCGCCGCCGCCGGACTGGCGGTGTGCTTTGGGGTCGCCTTCATGATCGTTCTTGTGTTCGGCTCACTGCCGAGTGGCTACATCGGCGTCGGATTTGATCGGTGGAACCTGCCGGGAACGATCCTTGGAGCCGCCACGTTCTGGGTTATCGCGTTCTATCTGCCCGCGAAGCGAAAGCGCAAGGGCTGATTGCCACTGGTCGGGCATCTGCAAAACGAACTGAACGTGGCCGGAATAGCCCACCGTGGTCTGGCTTGGACCACTGGGAGGAAGACTGGAAATCGACGCGCGCGGCTGCGATTTGCGCGGGCCACGTAGTTCGGTCCGGCGCACGTTTTTGCATTGTGCCTCCGCAGAGCGGTGAAGAATCACAACACTTTCGGCGAAGACGGGAGGGAGGGCGCAGGAGCGGAGGCGGACACTTCGTTGAAGTTTGAGGATCTATGGCAATCCCCCACAGGGGACGTCAGCCACGCGTCGAACTTCTGGTCAGCTTGCACTGCATATCCTCCCTTGGCTGAGTCTACCACCGCGCGTGCGAACTATTGGCTTCGGTTTGTCGGCTTCTCGATGTGCTGAACGGCGATAAAGCGTGGGCCGTCGGACAGAACGGGGCCAAAGGGGTGTTGTTAATTCTCATTGGCCGGACTGTTTAGAGTGTATGATTTGATCAGTTCTTAAATTTCTCACCAACAGAGTGGCCAGGCAGTAATTCCTCTTTCTGGCACCCCCTCCGCGCGAGACATACCAGCGTTTTCGCCCTCGGAGACTCTTTTCGCGGCGATTAGCTATGCTCCGTCACTCTGGAGAACCTGTAATGGACCGCAAAGCGTGGCAGGCCGGTTACAAAGCAGACCGCGAAGGAACGCCCCCGCCGACTCCTCTCGGCACCGCGGCCCAATTTGCAGCAGAAGAACGTGTCAGAGTGGAATATGCACAGAGCCAGGCGGTCCTGATCAAGTTTTTGTCCGTAGGTCTGGACTTAGCGTTTACGATGCTAAGAACGGCTGAGATGGAAGACCAGTCCGACCCCGATCATTCCAGGTCTGCTCTTGTTCAGGTCCGGACGGCACTGGACACGATCCGCCGCTTCGAGGGAGGCGTTGAAGATGCCAGAGCATCGAGAGATATTCGCGGTCGAGCCAACGAACTCGAAGCCGCTCTCAACGCTTTTTCGTGGTAGTAAGAATTTCTAATTCAATTTTTAGGTTTTTTTAGGCTTCTTCCGTGGTAGCGTCCGAAGGCATCGGGCGAACTCTTGAAAAGCTGATGTCGGCCCTTGAAGCTTCAATTCGAGCCTGCCGCTTGCGACCGGCGATGCCGCCACAGGTGGTCCGGCTCACTAACGTCTGCCTGGCGGCTTATAGCAGTTACCGCGCAGCCAGCAGCGTCCGCAGCCTGCGCGCCCGCTCCGGCGCGCGCAACTCCCTCAACGCCTTCTCTTCGATCTGCCTTATCCGCTCGCGGGTCACGTCCAATTCCTGCCCGATCTCCTCAAGAGTGTGCTCCCGTTCGCATCCAATGCCGAACCGCTGGCGGATCACCTTCTCCTGTTTGGGAGAAAGCGTCTTCAGAATCCCCGCAGTTTCGTCGCGGACGTTGGATTCGATCACCGCATCGACGGGCGAACCCACCCAGCGGTCTTCGATCAAATCGGCCAGTGTCGATTCGCCATCCCGCCCCACCGGCGTTTCGAGCGAAACCGGAACGCGCGAGATCGTCTTCAGCTTCTGGACTTTCTCGACGGGAATATCCATCCGGCGGCTGATTTCTTCGTTCGTCGCCGTGCGCCTCAGTTCCTTTTCGAGTTCGCGTGAAGCCCGCATGAACTTGTTCATGCTGTCGTTCATGTGCACTGGGATTCGAATGGTGCGCGATTGGTCTGCGATCGCGCGCGTGATCGCCTGCCGTATCCACCAGACTGCATACGTCGAGAACTTATACCCTCGCCGGTATTCGAATTTGTCCGCCGCCCGCATCAGGCCGATATTGCCCTCCTGGATCAGATCCAGCAGGTGCAGCCCGCGATTGACGTACTTCCTGGCTACCGAAACGACCAGGCGAAGATTGGCCTCGACCAGATCCTTTTTGGCCCGCTCCGCTTCCTGCTCGCCGTGGCGGATCGCCATGAGGGTGTGCTCCAACTCTTCGAGAGATGCCGCGGCGCTGACCCCGCGCTTCTTGATTTCGCTTTTCAGTTCGCGGATACGGGGCTGCTGGGCCGCGCTATTCTTGCTTTCCAGCTTCTTCAGCTCGCAGTCCAGATGGTTCAGCTCATCCGCCGCGCGATCGATTTCGCGCCTGAATTCGCGCCACTTGTTCGCGATCCACGGTACACGCCGAATTGCGAGCGACGTTTCCACAAGAGCGCGAGAGAGCTTCATTAGAAGCTTTCTGCGCCCCTTCTTGTTGCCTGCGGCCGCGATCTCGAGCCGGGCCTGAAACTGCCCCTGCTTCTTGTGGGCGCGTTGAATATCGACGAAGATCTGCCTGACCTCCGAGCGCTTCTTCGTGTCGGCCGGCGTGCCCTCTTCGATGTCGCCATCGATGCTGACCATCTTGTCGAGCTCACCAGGGTTCTTCCTGAGATGTTCCGCCAGTTCCACAACGGCCAATTGCACCAACGCCGACCGGCTGATCGCTGTCTGCATGCGCAGCTTGCCGCGCTCCAGGCGCCGCGCAAGATCGACCTCGCCTTCGCGCGTGAGCAACGGTACCGCGCCCATCTCGCGCAGATACACACGCACCGGGTCGTCCGAATAGATGGACTCTTCGACCAGCTGTTGATTGGGATGAAGAAAATCCTCTGCCGCTTCTGGATCGAAGAATTTTACAGCTTCCTCCTCGAAATTGATCGCTATCGGAGTTTCGCGCAAAAACTGTTCGTCATCGTGAGCCATGGCGAATCACCTTCAGTCCGAATTATGTGAGATAAGTCGCTTCTATATAATCCCGCAGCGAGCTATGAAGCTGCTTTTTAATCTCCTGAATCGTCTGGGTCATTCCCCTCCCCCTGTTCAGATTGATCGCGGGGCGGCAGCCAAAGACGCTCCTGAAGAAACGCCTCTTCGGAGGCAAGGTCGCGTTGCCGCATCCAGTATGACAAGATCCGGTCCAGCGCTTGCTAAGTTGGCCAGCAAAGTTACAAATCCCTTGGCTCCACAACCATGCCTTGATGTCATAGCCCCCGAGAGCTAATGTCGTGTTGGCTTCCGATAATGCCAAATAACAGGAGCGAAAGGACTTGCAAGATGAATGCTTTGGTGGTGGCCGACAGGGCCTCAGAATGGCGCAGATTGAAGGCACTGGTGCTCGACAGCGTGTCGTCGCCGATCACTCGCCGGGTTTACAACCTCGGATTGGATGAATTCATCGCTTGGTTTACAGAGGAACCCCGGGCCGCCGGATTCACGAAAGCAACCGTCACCGCCTGGCGCGTGGCGCTCGAAGCGCGCAAGCTCGGGCCTATCTCTATTAATGTCCGGATCACGGCGGTCCGGAAGCTGGCGGTCGAGGCCGCCGACAACGGCCTGCTGGCGCCCGAGTTGGCTGCGGGCATCGCGCGGATAAAGGGCGTCAGGTCGCACGGCGTCCGCGTGGGGAACTGGTTGTCGCTCCGCCAGGCGCAGGCCCTTCTCAACGCGCCGGACGTGCGCACGAAGAAAGGGCTGCGCGACCGGGCCATGTTCGCGACGTTGCTCGGGTGCGGACTGCGCCGGTCCGAACTGGCGAACTTGACGATGCGGCATGTCCAGCAGCGCGACAATCGCTGGTGCATCGTGGATCTGGTCGGCAAGCACGGGCGCGTGCGGACGATCCCGATGCCGGCGTGGGTGAAGAACGCTATCGATGCATGGACAACAGAAGCGGCCGTGACCGAGGGGCATTTGTTCCGGCCTGTGAACCGAGGGGATCAGGTCTGTGGGGAGCGGATGAGCGAAAAGGTGGTCTGGCAGATGCTCAAAACCTATGTAGCCGGAGCGGGCTTGCCAAACATCGCGCCGCACGACTTGCGTCGCACGACAGCGAAGCTCTGCCGGGCCGCGGGCGGGGAATTGGAACAGATTCAACTGCTGCTCGGCCATTCGTCGGTCCAGACCACGGAGCGGTACCTGGGCACGAAGCAGGATCTGGCGCACGCGCCGAACGACGCGATCACGTTGAAACTGGCTGGGTGAGGTAAATAATTTGCCGTCTGAAATTGGCGCTGACCCGGTCGAGCCAAGAGCCTCGGCACGTAACTATTCGAAGGAGATTCATGGTTCGCTCTCCCGCCACAGTCGGAAAATCATATGCACAGCTCGATCCTGATATTCTGGTCCATTCCGAAGTCATGGCCGAAAAGAACTTCCTCTTCTACGGCGACAACCTCGAAGTGCTTCGAAAGCGCATCAAGGACGAGACGGTGGACCTGTGCTACATTGATCCCCCGTTTAATTCACAGCGGAACTACAACCAAATCTACAACAACGTCGGCACTGAGGACCGCGCCCAGGCTCAGGCGTTCATGGACACGTGGATTTGGGATGATATCGCAATTTCGGGTTACGAGGAAATCATCTCGAATCCGGACGGACGCTTCACCCCCCAAACAGTTGAACTCGTAAAGGGCCTGCGGGCGGTGCTTGGACCGGACAGTCTCCTTGCTTACTTGGTCAGCCTGACACTTCGCGTTACGGAGATCTATCGGCTGCTCAAATCAACGGGAAGTTTCTACCTCCACTGCGACCCGACCGCCAGTCACTACATTAAGATTCTGCTGGATGGCATCTTTTGCTCTCAAGGCGGAGACTTCATCAACGAGATTACGTGGAAGCGGACAACTGCTCACAGTGACGCCAAGCAGGGCCGAAAAGCATATGGAAATGTTTCGGACATCATTCTTTTTTACGTCAAGTCCGCACACTATACCTTCAACCCGCAACATGCCGACTACGCGGACAAATACTTAAAGAAGTACAACCTCGTGGATAAAGACGGCAGGCGCTACATGCTCGACAACATCACCGGCCCTGGAGGTGCCGCAAAGGGAAATCCGATCTACGAAGTCATGGGCGTCACGAAGTATTGGCGCTACAGCCGGGAACGGATGCAGGAACTTATTGAGGAGGGTCGGGTAGTACAACCGAGTTCGGGTGCAGTCCCCCGTTACAAACGGTACCTCGATGAAATGCCCGGCGTGCCCATGCAAAACATCTGGGACGACATTTACCCCATCAATTCTCAGGCTAAAGAACGGCTCGGCTATCCAACGCAAAAGCCGCTTGAACTACTTGAACGCATCATCGATATCAGCAGCAACGAGGGTGATGTTGTTCTTGACGCATATTGCGGATGCGGCACGACTATCGACGCGGCGCAAAAGCTAAAGCGCAAGTGGATTGGCATTGACATCACCTATCAGTCGATCGCCGTGGTCCTCAAGCGACTGGAGGATACGTACGGCAAAGCAATACTCGATGACGTCGTTCTAAGTGGCATTCCGAAGGATATGAAGTCCGCGCGGGCTCTTGCCAACAAGAAGGATGACCGGTTACGGAAGGAATTTGAAAAGTGGGCCGTGCTCACATACACGAATAATCGCGCCGTCATCAACGACAAGAAAGGCGCGGACGGTGGAATTGACGGGCGGGCCTATTTCCGTGTGGGCAAGAACGATAACGCCAAAGTCATTTTTCAGGTCAAGTCGGGCGGCGTCAACCGGGGCGATGTCGCGAAGCTCCGGGGTGATATGGAAAAGGACGGTGCTGCGCTGGCGGTCCTCATAACTCTTGAAGAACCCACCAAGCCGATGATTCAGGACGCCAAGGCCGCGGGACAGTACCGGCACGAAGAGATGGGAAAGAACTATGACCGAATCAGCATCGTCACCATCAAGGAGATGGTCGAAGAGGCAACTCGACTTGAAATTCCGATGAGCGTTGACGTTCTGAAAGCAGCGCAAAAGGTAATCAACGAAGAGCAGCTCTCGCTTCTTTGATCTGCCTTCGACCTTCCGCCGCCACGAATGCGAGTCCTGATGGCGCACAATCTGTCCCGAACAGGTACCGCGACGAGTTGGCCTGAAGCTGGACGATAATCCGCAAACTGGGTATGCACTTCACTCAGGTAGCCCCTACAGATTGTGATTCACTACGGAGCGGGCCTTCGAAGGATTGGCGATGTGGGCGTAGGTCGTCGGGCCGGTGTCCACAGCTTGTTGTACAAG
>Ga0182024_10017708_pt1 | contig 13341 bp, 20 predicted proteins | sample P32metaG_FD_120480 | JGI IMG/M metagenome (GOLD analysis project Ga0182024, IMG submission 120480) | Permafrost microbial communities from Stordalen Mire, Sweden - P3-2 metaG (Illumina Assembly) | ecosystem: Environmental > Terrestrial > Soil > Wetlands > Permafrost | place: Sweden: Stordalen...
ACGACATTCTACTCAGCGCAAACTGCGTTGTCATAAAAAAGGCGCGTATCGCCTTATCTGATGAGCCTTTTTTATGGTGGGCGGTATAAGGATTGAACTTATGACCTCTTCCGTGTCAAGGAACTCAGGCCGTGCGGGGATAGCAGTTTTACGAGAGAAATCGCTTCCATAGCGTCCATAACGTACACTCTTTTCGGTCCCGTTGCTCCACGGTTGCTCCACGCGGGGACCATGATCGAGCGGAAACGATTCGGCGTCGGCGAAGCGCCGGGGCTGAAAGAAACGTGGGCCTCCCGAAGGAGAGCACATGAGCGATTCAACTGAACTCGACGATCTCCGCAGGCGCGTAGAAGTGCTCGAAGCGCAGATCGACCAGCTAGCGAAGAGCCCCGAGCTACTTGCACAAATGGGAGAGGCGCTTTTCATTCCCGAGCCCAAGGGCTAGTGCCAATGTGGTGACACTCCGCGTTGAGCATACGCCGACGCCCCTAGAGAGTCGTCGATCATGCCCGCCGCTTGCCGTCTGCGGCGCGTCTGGCGGTCGGCGCGGCTTCTCCGTCGCGAGGGTGATTCGCTTCCTTCTTGGCGAGGCTTGCCGGAAGCTAGTCGCCTAGTCGCCAGCATGAAGGGGGTAACTTATGACAACAAAGACCTTTGGAATCGCACTCTGGATTCTGCTTGCCTTCACCGCGGCCGCTCAACCTGCGCAACCATCTTGGCTAGTATTGCGCGTGGGCGTCCCCGTTTACGTTGGTGATGGCGAGGACGAAACACATGCGGCGGTTTGTCGGAGTATTCAAGCTTACGACGACTGGGCGGAAGGCGGTCCACTAACTGCGTGTCGGACGGTCCCAATGGGTACGGCAGCGCACGTGCTGGACATTTCAATAAATCAGGAGCTTTCGCGAGGGGCAATAACTGTGCGCATCGTCCTTATCCGTGCGGATAGTGGGACGTGGCGTGGCTACACAGCCGCGTTGTCGATCATGCCACGCGTTCCAGTGGGAGCTGTATTCACTGTTTATAACATCAACCCAAACGCGCATGATGATACAGTACTCACTCTTGACGGCGAACTAGACGCCACACCAACGAGTAAGCACGGTCAGACTTTACCGAACGGAACAAGGGTTATGGTTGAGAGATTCGACCCGACCACTCCGAATGATAACGTCTTTGTGCGCGTCTTATCGGGGCCACAGACAGGGCAGAAAGGGTGGATGCTCTATGATAACTATGGGCTCTCGTGGCAGTGACCTCGCATGAAAAAGGATGCTGCACAGGTAGTGTAAACGGTCCAAAACCATACTCTTGCTTGCTTCCTTTGTGCCGGGAGGCTGGTTGGTCTGGTATACTTTCGGCTATGGCTGGCACCAAACACGCCCGACCCGAAGAACCTTTTGCGTTTTTCTTTAATCCGCCGAAAGTCACCACGGCTCACCTAACGGCGTATTTTAAAGGTCCCACCGTGATTAGCACGGGCGGTTGCGCCTTGCGGTCGGGCGGCGGCTACGACTGTAGCGGCGTTGTCCCAAAAGGGGCTTCGCCTGGAACCTATCGGCTCACACGGCTGACTGCTCAGGAAGGCGGCCTCGAACGTGAACTACCTGGGGAGGCCGAGAACGTTGGACAGACGCTCCTGATCGTTGACGCCCCGTCCGACTAATGGCAAGGCTCCCCATGAGGGTCCTTAACCTAGTTGGGCGCGAGGTTCTGGATTTTTACAATTAGTTGACGAGCGGCCATCCGATCAGAGTCGGAATTGTCCGGGTCTCTAGCGACAGAATCGGCTTCTGAATCTGCCTCTCCGGCCTGAACGGAACCGTCCATAATGTCGCCCTGCTCGATATAACTCTTAGCGACAATATAAAGCATGGTCGCATACATTATATGCCCTTGGGCCGCTTGATGACCGGGTTCAAGGCTCGCGCTGCAGAGGTCTAGCCCCTTCAACGACGCTTTCGCGAAATGTCGCGCCTTGCTATATTCTTGGCGACCCAGAGACTGCTGCGCATCGCGGTCTAAAGCACCTACCGTGTAGCCAAAGTCTTCGTCGCAACCCTCTTCGCTATACCCTTTGCTAATGACGCCATCGGGGTCGCTCTTTATCTCTGATTGTGTAGGCGGCGTATATGTCTTGGAGGGCTGTGGTGCCACGGTCACAGTCGGCGAATCGGTCACGGTCGGTGAACTAGTCGCAGTCGTATTTCCTTGCTTAGCACAACTAGCAAGGACTAAGACAAATGCAAGGACCGCAAAAGACCACTTCATGGATGACGGTTACACTGGCCTGATGGCTGACCCAGGACCGCTTTACCGTCGCGAGCCTGATTCGCTTCCTTCCTGATGTCTTTCATGGCGCCCCGCGGACATACGTAATGGCACTGTTCCCGTTTGAGTCTTTGACTTGAATCTGCTCGGTATCGGCCTTGCTCCCGCCGGTGCAAATGAGGCCGACGGGCGCGACCGACCATGTTCCTGGCGACGAGATCGGCGGTTGGACGACAAAGCACTTCCCGACGATGGTCTGGGCCGTAAAGTTGCCGGTGTACCCGCTCTCCGTCGCCGTGAGCGTGAACGGATAGTTGATCGACTCTTCCGCGGGACTTGCCGCCGTTCCGAGTGGGCTGAGCTGTATCAGGCCGTTGTTGTTGCCCATGTCGTTCGTATGGCAGGCTGTTAAAAGCAGCGCGAGGATGGTGACGGGCAATAATATCTTCAAGAGGACCTCCTTTAGAGCGGGGACCAAGTTGGGCTTGGGGTCGGCGGGAAGTAAAGGCCGTGCTGGACCGGCGCGGCGCGGAACTCGGTACCGTCGGCAAAGCGAATCATCTCGACGGAGCATTCGACGGCGTCGAGCTTCGTGGAGGCGACCCAGCCGCTCCAGACGTTCGCGCCGGTCCAGCCGCTCGCGTCGATCGCTACGCCTGGAGCAAACGTCCCGGTGCGATCAACGGTGTCGGTCTGCAGGGGCTCGCCGAACGCGTCGAGGGACCTGAACACCAGGCGCACGGCGACGACGGGCTGCTTCGCCGTATTCGTGAAGCCAACGCCGATTATTGCATAGCTCCCACGCGAGGACCTCAGCAAGAGGTTCGCTCGGCAACTAGTCAGTTCGATGGGTCCGTGGGAGGGGTCAATCGTAGTCGTCAACCAACGCGCTGCGGATGGCAAAGGCGTTATCCACACTATACACAACGCCAAGATGCTGGCGGTTCGATAGCGACGATGACTGAGCATGTCCTTCATGGCTCTCTCCCCATTGACTACGGTCGCGTTCGGCCAAAGCAAAAGACGCGCAACTCTACAGCGATCAACAGGGATTCGCTTTGCCGCTTGCTCCTCCCCCGGCTAACTCGGCGAAAATGCAAACCGCGGAACCATTACGCTCTCCGCTTGCCGTCCCCAGGTCTTCCGAGCCGATGCGTAAGGGTCATCGCGCCGCTTGAGTTCCGCCTAATCTGGGTGTTGATGCGGTCGCTAAGATCGGTGCTTTCTGGAAGGGACGTAACCGGATGCCAGCCCTTCAGAGCGCCCACAAAGAGTGCCTGCGCGACTGCGATTGCCCAAGGCATGACGAGAATGCCAGCGGCGGACACCCTCGACGAAAAGTTCACTTTCGTACCAGCGAGGACCATCTCTGCCATTTCGAGTGTTGGATTCTGGCGGCTCCGCCTTTTGGCGTGTGCCAATGCGTCGAAGTACTGCGCCTGATGAGACTCTGACTCTTTTAGGAGCGCGTTGCGAAGCGGAAGCTCGCCCCGTCGTAGTGGTCCGAGGTAGCAGTAGAGCAGCGCCGCGGCGTGGGCGACGGGCACACGCATGACGGCTTGCGCCCACTCTTGCGGGCTCCCAAAGGTCTCAACACGCCAAAGCCGCGTCGGGTCGCCGTCGCCGTTTGCGATCTCTTCGGCCATGCCGATCAGGCGGTAAGGATACGAGTGCCACAGCGCGTCCGTAACGGAAGCCGGAAGGAGCGTTGCCAATCGGATGACCCCGTCTTCCATCGGCGCTCTCGCGCCGGAGGCATACTCGTCGATTTCCGTGGACTTGATCTCGAACGCTTCGTATCCCGCGTCACGTGCAGGATAGCGAGCAGCGTTACTGAGACTCCCGCTCGTGCGACCGCTGGCCGCCTTCGCAGCCTTAAACCAGGGCGCGAACCGCTTCTGGACTTCGCGTCTTGTCACTTTATCGATCTTGGGTATCTCCGGCGCTCCTTCGGTTCTGGGGTTTATTCCGCTTCAGAAGACATGTTTCCCCTCGAAGCATTTGCTATGTTGATGGAACGATGATCAGACGGAAGCCGAAGCAGCGCCGCGTTCACAGGCAAAATCTTTTGCGGGTTCTCATCCCGAAAGGGGTCACCGAGACCGCGGCAGAGTGGGGAATAGCCACGAGTGTGCTCTCGCGAGCAATCGCTGGCGAGCGCCTATATGAACCCGAAAGAAAGCTCATAGAATCCAAGCTCCATCTCCCGCTCGAAGTTCTCCAACGTCCTATAACGGAGCTTTGGGCCGAACTCCTTGTCGCCGCTAAAAGTGCAGGTCTCGAACAATGACACGGCGCGAACGCGAGCTTGTCAATGAGGGCTTCATGCGTGTGACCGACGCCGCTGCCTATCTCGCCATCAGCAAAAGTCGCGTGTACGAGTTGCTGCATAGCGGCTCGATCTCTTACTCGAAGCACGGTAACAAACTCGTTGTAAGCCGGGCCGCGTTGCGTGAATACGCCGCTCTCCGGCTCAAGCTCGGGACCGTCGCATAGTTAGACTTCACGGAAGAACTCAACTACCCATCGCCGGTTCGCCGGTGTTCCCCGAAGGGATTCTCAATCATGCAAACTGACACGAAACCGGCGCAACCTACGATCACGGCGACCGCGCCGCCGGAGTCAATCCTTGCGCCCCCGCCGATGCCATACACCGCACTCCAAGCCAAGGAAGACGCGGAACTCTTTGGGCTCGAAGCCAAGCGCAAGCCCCTCGACCAGAAAGCTACCGCGCAACTCATCGGCACCGGTGCACTTGAACCCGATTTGAAAGCGCAGCGTCAGGCGGTCATCGACCGCATCGACGAACTCGCAAACGCCAAGACGGCGCGAGCGAAGCTCGTGCTCAAAGAAGAGCTACGGAAGATCGGGTTCGATGGAGAGGTCGCGCAGTCTCTGCGCCGGGCGAATCAAGTGGTCGCTGCCGCAGCCAAGAAAAAGCTCGACGATCTACTCCTAGAGGTTCGAGCCGCCGAAGACGAGTGGGCCAAAGTCAAAAACCTGTCGGACGGCGTCTTTAACGTCCAAATGCGATTAGCGAAGTTTAAGGTTGCACATCCAGACATCATCATCGACACCGAGGAGGTCTAGCACCATGGCAAAGTACACGTCCCAAAAACTCGCCGAGATCATCGCTGCCGGGGTCGCAAAACGGCAACCGGAGATAGACGCCGTCGTCTCCAAGGCGGTCGCGACAGCTCGTGCAAAAGGCGGCATAGCGAGAAGCGTCTCCGCGCTCAACAACCCGCGCACCTCGACGGCAAAGGCCGACGAACAGGCTCGTGAGGCCGCACGTTTAGTGATGTCGCGGGGTCCGAGAATGCCGGCGCCAACTCGTGCTCAGATCGAATCGGTCACGCAAAAGAACGCGAGCGATCACGAGTCCGTCGTCGGTGCAATGCGAGTCGGTCGTCTTCAACGTGCTGGCAAGATGTGAAGACTGTCGCCCGGCGAGTGCGGCCATGCCTCGTCGAGCGATTGAGCCGGACTCGGCGCGTTAATGTCTTCCGCGCCGACCGGCAACGGGGGATGCTCGTTTCGCTAAGTGCGAGCATCCCGCCAAACATTCTCAGCGTCGGCTCCGGCTGGTGCCGAGAGAAGGTACGAGGCGCTCTGTTCTCCACCCGCTTCGTGCCCCGCAACGTCCGAGGGCACCGGTGTCATGTCCCGGTGCTCCCGGCGCGGAACCACAGTCCGACTTAACTCTTCGATACCAACAGATCGGGCACCACAAAATGCTCAAAAAAAAGGCCCCGCTGCATAGTGAGTGCGCGAGGCCACCAGAACAGACCGGCTCTTCGAGTGCATCTACTTCGCCGCAGCGCGTCCGGCACCTTCACGCGGTCGATGATGACTTCGTTCGCACTTGCCAGCGTGATTGGCAACTCGCGCTCCGTCTACCCCATGGGCTGTTCCCGAACTGCCCCATTGACGTACACGCATGGGGAGGCCGACGCGCCGAGTTACAGGAGGCGACGCGATGATGACATCCGTCCTCGGCAGGGCGTCGATCATTGACGTGCTCGCGCTCGCCGGATTCGAGGCACCCAACCGTCACGGTTTCGTATCCTGCCCGCTACACTCTGAAACGACGGCGAGCTTCCACATCGTCGCCGATGGCCGCGGTTGGAAATGCTTCGGCTGCGGGGCGAAAGGCGGCGTTCTCGATCTCGTCGTCGCGCTCGGCGTCGCACCTGATCGCGCATCAGCAGCCAGTTGGCTTGAACGGTGCCTACCATGAACGCGCTAGAGACCTTCAGCGAACGCAAGATGCTGCCGGTGGATTTCCTTCGCGAGTACGGGCTCTCCGACGAGCCTGGTGGTATCGGCATCGCAAACGGGAACAGCCGGAGTCGAATCCGTAAGAGCGCCGAAACCCCGAACCCGACCTTTTGGGTGAAGGCCGATGCTCGAAAGATGCACGTCTTCGGTCACGACAGAGTTCCAAAGATGGCGGAAGGAGCGAACAAGACGCTCCTGATCGCCGAAGGCGAGAGCGATTCGTTGTCGGCATGGTATCATAAGCGACCATGCCTCGGCGTCCCCGGCGCATCAATGTTTGACACCATTACGCTTGACGATGTCTCTTGGGCGGATCGTGCCGCCATCGTGCGCGAGCCCGGTACGGCAGGCGGCGAGTTCGTCGTCAACGTCGCCAAGCGCCTCCGCGCACTCGGCTTCACCGGCCTGATCGTCGAGATCACGCTCGCACCACACAAGGACGTATCGGCGCTCCACATCGCCGTCACCGGCGACCGTAAGGGCTTCAGTACGGCGCTCGACGCCGCAATCGCCGTGGGTACGCCGGTTGTCGCCGATGCAAAGCCGGTTTCGGCTCCGCGTTCGGGTCTCGGTGTGCTTAACGATGACGATCTGCTCGCACTCGCGACAGAGTGTAACGATTGGCTCGTGGAAGGACTGATTCGGGAGTCCGGGATTCTGCTCCTGAGCGCACGTCCAAAGGTCGGCAAATCCGAGCTTGCCCGCAATCTTGGCAAAGCCGTCGGGACCGGCACTGAGTTTCTTGGTCGCCGGTGTCGCAAGGGCAAAGTGGTGTGGGTCGGACTTGAAGAGACATCCGCGCACTTGCGCGAGCGGATTGAAATCATGGACCTCCTCGGGCTCGGCATCCATTGGGTCGTGCAGCAGCCAGCAGGCGACGAGGCGGCATGGCTCCGTCAGGTCGTCGAGCAGTATCGGCCAGACCTCGTTATCATCGACACGATTGCGCGATTGCTACGCATCGAGGACATCAACCACTATAGCGAGGTAGCGCGAGCGACCCAGATCATGCTCGATCTCCGTAGTCAGTACGGCGTCGCCTTCTGCGCCATCCATCACAACAACCGCCAAGACGGAACACTAGGCTCGGTTCAATGGGAGGCGTTCTGCGACACGATCATGCTCCTGAGCCGCAGCCCCAACGGCGAGCGATTCGTTAAGACGGTGCAACGTGCCGGGGCGGATATGGAGTCTTCACGCCTTGAGCGCGACGAGAACACGGGGCAGATCACCATCGTCGAGTCGAAGCTCATGTCCGACCAACGCGCCGCCGAGCAACGCATCCTGCGATATGCCTCGATGCTGGGACGACCGGCAACAAGAGAAGAGTTGGCCCGGCATAGCGGACGCCTCAACTCCGTCGGGAGATCAGCCGTCGATGGGCTCGTAACCGGGGGACTGCTCGTCGCCAGAGGTAAGGGCACCCGCGCCGAACCCCGTTTATACGAACTCCTTAGTTCTCCGAAGAGTGTCTCTATTTCCACGTCCGTTTCTTCGCTTAGTACTACAAAACATATAGGCGAAGATTCCGAAGATTCCGAGGAAACTTTTTCGGGGCATTCCGAGGAAACTCCGATGTATTCCGAAGATTCCGAACATTCCGAAGAGTCCGAAGAGTCCGATGCACCGGAAAAACCATCTCCGGGAACTAGCGCGGAACCACCCGGAACCAGCGGAACCAGCGGAACCAAACGGCCCTTAGAGCCCGATTCCGATGCACTCTTACGCCATGCGAACGAGCTAGGCTTACTATGAGTCACCCTCGTTCCACCCCTCACCGAACAGCCCCAAGACTCACCTCTTACCGAACATGGATTCCATTTAGGGAGCTTTCTCATGAGTAACATCGACGAAACCAACCCCATCGAGTACCTCACCCATGTCCAAATCCTCTTCAATGACGAACCCGCTCCCGAAACGACCACTTCATCGAACGAAGATCGTCCCGCGGCCCCGGTTGAGTTGCCAAGGCGGACACCTATCTCGGAGATTCCCAAGTGGGGCATCTCCCGGGTAGCGATTAGGTCCGCCAATCCTCTGGAAGAGAGCCTCTGAAATGGGTGGCCGTCAGTGCTCTTGCTGTTCGTCGCCCGATACCGCATCGATCTCGAAAGCCATCGCAAACGGTGAATCGTTCAGAGACATAGCGTCGCAGTTCGGCGTCCACTTCACCAGCGTTGGACGACATGCGCAGCGATGTCTGAAGGTTCGACGCAAGGAGCCAAAGTCGGCCACCATCCCCGAGCCCGTTGATCGCTACAGCCCGTCGCGTATCGATCCTCAGGACACGCAGAAGCTGATCTCGACAACTGCGCGGTTAGTCGATGAGGCTCTCGATTTACTTGAGAACGCGAAGAACTCCGGCGACCGGCGCACTGCTCTCGCGGCGTTGCGCGAGGCGCGGGATGGCCTGGCGCTGCTGATGCGGGTGGCGGGCTTATTGCAGCCAGACGGCGGCGTCGTGATCGATCAGCGGAGGATGACCTTAGTCGCGAGCCTCGCGGAGTTGTCGTCCGCGGACCTGCGATTGCTCGCTCAAAGCCAGGCGGCGATCACCGGCGACGCCGAGGCCCAACCGTGTTAGTCGCCGTGATCTCGGCGGGCGGTCGCGCCATGCTTTCGCAGCACGTCAGCAAGGTCGCGGCGACCAAGCAGCTCAAGGAGCGCAACGTCGACGAAGCTGGAGTTGGAGACGTGTATTCCTTGCCGTTTCAGGGCCGCTCTAGCCTCGTCGACGAGCGCGGCAGTCTCTCGGCCGATGATTGCGTGAAGGCGAGCATACGCGCCCGGCTCGGGCACCTTGGCGATGGGTTTCGATGCCCTGGCAGGCGGCGGCGTTTTCTTTGCCATGCGGGGAATAGTTCGGCCGCCGCAGGGGTGGGTCCGTGGTTTACCTCCGTTGTGCCGTTACACCAGAGAGGGGCGTTTCCGTCCTTCTACGAAAGGGAGGAAATGGAGGAAATCGAGACCATGAAACCCATCGCGACCTACCGGCGAGTGAGTTCGGTCACTCAAACCGGCGACAACCGTTACGGGCTCGACAAGCAGCAAGCCGATCTCGATGCGTTCGTCGCTACCAACGATCACGAAGTCGTCGCCAGGTTCGAGGACCTGGGCGCGAGCGGTGCGGGCAAAACGTTGAACCGTCCGGGATTGCTCGCGCTGCTTGCAGCGGCGGCATCCGGCGCGTTCGAGGCTGTGCTCGTACCGTCGTGGGACAGACTCGCTCGCGACCACGTGCTCGACGGCTACGTGCGCTACACGCTCGCGCAGCACGGCGTCACGATGCTGTCGGCGACGCAGTCAAACGACGTGAGCCCTGAAGCCCTATTCACGCAGGCGATTCTCGCAGCCGTCGCCGCGCTCGAACGTCCGATACTTAGGGCGAAGTTGCTCGGCGCTCGTTACACAAAACGCGCTCGTGGCGGCTACATCGGCGGCACGGCACTATACGGAACGTTCGCTCAAGCTGGTTCCAAGGTGCTGCGTCGCAAGGAGTCTGAGTTCGCAATCTTGCGCGATATGAAGGCCATGCGTGACGGCGGCGCGACGTTGCAGCAGATCGCCGACGCCATGAACGCGGCAGATCGCCGCGCTCGCAATGGTGGCATCTGGCGCGTTGGCACCGTGCAGTCGGCGTTGCGCGGCTACGAACGCGCTTCCGGGATTGAGGCCGCCGCATGACGACGATGCGCCAACTCATTCCCGACGTGCCGCCTCCCGTCGTTGAAGCCGCTCGTGAAGAACTTGCGAGGCGCGAACTACTCCCATTCTGCGAGCTGATGATTCCCGGCTTTCAATCGCCGCCTCACATTCGATACATCGCGGGCTTGCTCGAAGCGGTGGAGAGTGGGAAGCAGCGAAAACTTTTAGTGTCGCTCCACCCCGGTGCGGGTAAGAGCGTTCTTTTGCAAGCGTTTGCGGCGTGGTATCTCGGCAAACATCCAACTCATCGTATAATAACCGCGTCGGCGGGTAGCGAACTTGCCGAAAGAAATAGCCGTTCGAGCCGCGCATTTTTTACCGACTCGGCATGGCCGTTCGACGCGGGCTTATCGAAAGACACGACAGCGATGAATCGGTGGAACACGACGGCGGGCGGCGGAATGGTTGCCGTCGGGGTCGGCGGGCTCATATCGGGTTGGCGATCTTCGGGGCCCATTATTTTGGATGATTGTCAAAACGATGCGCTGTCCGTCGGCGAACGCGAATCGCTTTGGGAGTGGTATCGTTCCGTCTTGCTGGCTCGGAGAGAACCGGGCGCGGGAATCGTTGTGATTCAGCAGCGATGGGGCGAAGACGACTTCCCCGGCAGGCTCTTAGAGTCAGCGGAGGCCAAGGATTGGCTGCACGTTCGGCTTCCGGCAATCGCCGAAGAGAATGATGCGCTCGGTCGCAAACCTGGCGAGTCATTATGGAGTGCGCGTTGGCCGCTCGAAGAACTCGAACGTCAGAAGATCGCGATGGGAAGTCGGGCGTTCGAGACCGCATTTCAAGGCAATCCCGTCCCCGCTGAAGGCAACCTCATCAAAGCGGAATGGTTCCAGCGATACGATCAGCCGCCGACGGAGTTCACGAAAGTCGTGGTCGGGGTTGACGCAGCGGCGAAGACCGGCGTCAGCAACGACTACAGCGCCATCGTCAAGATCGGCGTAACGAAGAATGCGTTCTACGTGCTCGACGTGTGGCGCGATAAGGTCGAGTTCCCGGCGTTGCTGCGGCGTGTCGCGGCGTTGCACGACGAAGGCCCGAAGCCTTCGGCGGTTTACGTCGAGGACGCCAGCAACGCGGTCGCGTTGATTCAGGCGCTCAAGCTTGAGTCGCACATGCCGATCGTTCCGGTAATCGCGAAGGGCAGCAAGATTTCGAGAGTCGAGGGAATCACCGGCATCCTCGAAGCCAAGAAGGTCTACTTACCGAAGGAAGCGAGTTGGTTGCTCGACTTTGAGCGGGAGTTGTTGAGCTTTGACGCTGGGAGGTTTGACGACCAGGTCGATGCGTTCACGCTCGCGCTCGCACAGTTGACGAAGCGGAAGATGCCCGCGAACTGGTTCTTCGAGTTCGGCAACCCCGACCCGAGGATGAACCGCTTCTATTTTGGGGACGACGACAAATCGCCAGAAACGGAAGAGCGCGTATCGTATACGGGCGACATCGGCGCGGCAATCGGCAGACTTGGAATGTGAAAGACCGACATGACAGATGACGACTCGGCGACGGCTGACGACGGAAAGACGGCGATGCAACGCTACGCGGATTTTCACTCGCGCAACTGCAACTGCATCCCCGTCGCGCACGATGACGCCGCACAGGACAACACACACACCGACGACGCCGCCGAGACGCGGCGCGACAATCAGGAGAATGACATAGCATGAGATCACGCAAGCAATCCCGCCGTGCCAACGGCGAGGGCAGCATATTTTGGAGCGACTCCTACGGACGTTACGTCGGAATGGCCACGCTCCCTCGAACGTCCGACGGTAAACTCCGGCGAAAGAAGGTCTTTGGTAAAAGGGGCGACCGATCATCCGCCGCTCGCCTGGGCGTCAAAGAGCGCATCGACAAGTATTTCGGTCGGCGGGGCACACGCGACGGCGCTGCGCAACTCAAAGCATTCGCCGATAAGTGGATTGAGAACGCGCCGATTCGGACGAATACGCGAGTCATGTACGAGTCGATCATCAAGAACCACCTCGGGGCGCTTGGCAGCAAGAACCTCATCGACGTGGAGCCTTACGACATTCGCCAGCACCTCGATGGGCTCGAAACCGGCGCAGCGATGAAGCAGAAGATCAGAACCTTTCTTCATCGCATATTCCGGGAGGCTGTCGATCTCGATATGATCGCAAGCAACCCGGTTGCGAGGGTCCGGGCTCCAAAGGTTGAGCATCGCGAGCGACCTGCGCTCACGCCGCAGGAAGTCTACTACCTCCTCAAGGCCGTTGAGGGCGACCGGCTTGAGGCGCTCGTCGTTCTCGCGTTGGCATCCGGGATGGGACCGGCAGAGTTGCTCGGCTTGCGCCGTCGCGACGTTTTTCTTACCGAAGGTTTCGTGCAAGTGACAGGCGATCTCGTGCAGGTGCCAGGGGGCTCCCCGACCATCGAGGCGACAAAGACGAAGCATCGCCGCCGTCGCATCGACCTGCCGTCGTTCGCGACCGATGCATTGCGCGAGCGGCTGAAACTCTGCTTCGCGGAGCGGTCCGGCGAACTCGTTTTCACGACGGTCAGCGGGAAGCCCATCCACGACGACAACCTGCGGCATCGCTGGTGGAAGCCGCTGATCGAAAAGGCCGCCGCGCTCGCCGAGAAGGACGCACGTGCCGCCGGGGACTCGTCGTACCGCTTCCCCGCGAACTTCAGGATGTACGACATGCGGCATACGGCAAACGCCCTAGCGGCACTCGCTGGCGTCGCCATTGAGGTCGAGCAAAAGCGCATGGGACACAGTTCGATCAGAACAACGAACGATAAGTATGGGCATGTCTTCCGCAGTATGCAGCGCGGCGCTGCGGGCCTCTTGGAGACGCTGTTCACGGCCATTCGCACGGGCACGGCGGAGCCGGACGAGGTCGCGTTGCTCCATCCGTTGCTCCACGGCGACAACGACAAAACTCAAAAAGCTATATAGTATATGGTGGGCGGTGTAAGGATTGAACTTACGACCTCTTCCGTGTCAAGGAAGCGCTCTCCCACTGAGCTAACCGCCCCAACGCCGCTAAAGCGTTCGCACTGCCTGCTTCGCATCGGAAGGTTTCGTCCCTTCCGTGACGCTGCTTCGAATCG
>Ga0182024_10017709_pt1 | contig 13341 bp, 11 predicted proteins | sample P32metaG_FD_120480 | JGI IMG/M metagenome (GOLD analysis project Ga0182024, IMG submission 120480) | Permafrost microbial communities from Stordalen Mire, Sweden - P3-2 metaG (Illumina Assembly) | ecosystem: Environmental > Terrestrial > Soil > Wetlands > Permafrost | place: Sweden: Stordalen...
CCGCCCTTGCCGCGGACGTCGACGCCCTCGATCACGCCGGCCCGGGTGGGAAGCCCGCTCGAGGCGAACCAGAGGTGCCAGCCCCTGGCCGTCCGCACGAGCATCCCGGGTGTAACCGGCTCGAGGCAGGCGGCGGCAAAGGCGCGCCTCGCGATGTCGCCGTCGAGGTCGACGACGTCGAGGCCGGCGCCCGTGCGGATGCCGACGTTCGAGCTCGGGACGCGACGCCACCACTCGAGGATCTGCTCCACGTCGGTCGTCGCCTGGCTGAGGCCGTGGGCCACGAGCAGCCCGTTCGGCATCTTGTCCCTTGGTCTGAGCGGCAGGACGGGCCAGCCGCGGCCGGCGTAGTCGAGCGCGGCCGCAAGGAGGGGGTGCGCATCGACGTAGCGCCGGTCGGTGTCGGTCATCGCCGTGCGCTCCCGTCCGCCCACGAGACGGCGGCGGGGAGGAAGGGAATCTCAGCGCCGATCTCGTAGGTGGTCCAAGGCTCCCAGTCCGTCCCGCCCGCCGATATCGAGAAGGCCGCCCCGGCTCCACAGCGCGGGTCGTAGTCGCACGAGGCCGAGAACTGGGTGTGGATCGAGTTGATCTGCCAGAGCCCCCTGTCGGCCGTCCCGTTGGCGTCGTGGTCCGTCGCGGAGGGATCACCGCCTGATTCGGCGAGGGCGATGGCGATCGCCATGACGAGAGCAGATCCCTTGAAGCCGGCGGCTTCCGCGACGACACCGATCTCGGGGATGGTGAGCTCCGCGCCGCCGGCGGGGACGACGACTTCGGTCGCGCCGGCGGCGAGACGCGCACCGTCCGGCGCGCTCTCGAGGCCGAGGCCGCCGAGCGCGCCGGCAAAGGCGACGATCGCCGCTACGAGAAGACCCGCAGCGATGATGCCGATCCGAGCGAGCGAACCGCTCGTTGAGGGCGTCCCCGACCCGCTCATCGCCCGGCTCCCGAGCGACCCGGGCTGTGGCCGAGCATCTCGGCGTCGGTGTCGAAGGCGTCGAGGAGGCCCGGCGGGACGAGGTGGCGGACGAGGGCGACGTGCTCGCCCACATGCCAGAGGCCGACGCCGCGGCGAAGGTGAGTCAGGATCTCGGCCTCGGCCCGCGTGAGGTCGAGGAGCGAGGCGGTCTCGCCTACGGCTGCGTCGCTGTGGGCAAGAAGCACCCGGCTGGCGGTGTCGGCGACGAGGCTCGCCGCGAGACGGGCAGCCTCGCTCCGCTCGTCACCGACGGCTTGGAAGTCCGAGAGGGCGTGTGTGACGAGGACGACGGCTGTGCCGAGGGACCGGGCGAGCTTCATCGTCGAGCGGAGCCAGCGCCCGATACCCGGATCGGCAAGCACCTGCCAGGTCTCGTCGAGGACGAGGACGCTCTGGCGCCCCGGGACCGCCAGGGTGGCCGTCAGCCACGAACCCGCCGCCACCATCGTCGGGGCGAGGACCGAAGGGTTGCCGTAGACGGCGGAGAGGTCGACGTGGATGCCGGGGCTCAAGGCATCGAGGCGCACGGTCGAGGGACCGTCGAACATGCCGGCGAGGTCGCCGTCGGTGAGGCGGCGAAGCGATAGGGCGAGCTCCCGGCAGCTCGAGGCCAGCTCGGGGACATTGCTGTGAAGCGCTGCTGCCACCGAGGCGCTCGGGGACAAGAGCGCGTTCACGACGCTTCCAAGCATCGGCGTCCCAGAAAGCTCGGTGAGCGTGACATCGAGTGTGGCCCGCTCTTCGGGACGGAGTGCTCGCCCGAGGCCAGACTCTCCGAGGGCAGAGACGATGTCGGTACGCCGTCGGTCGTGCTCGTCGATGCCCGCCGAGTCGGCAAGCTCGAGCGGGTTGATGCGTGCCCGCCCGCCTGGCGAAAGGCGGAGGCTCGGCAGCCCGAGCAGCCGGGCGAGTGCTCCGTACTCCCCTTTCGGGTCGAGAATCGCCACGCTTCGCCCGAGGAGGGCATGCTCGGCCCAGCTGAGCAGCTTCGCCACAGTCGACTTCCCGCTTCCCACCTCGCCCAGGACGAGGAGGTTCGGGTTCGTGATGAGGCCGGCGGCATAGGCGGCGAAGGGCTCGAAGCAGAACGTGGCTCCCGAGCGCACTTCGAGGCCGAGGAGCGGTCCCCCGTCAAAGTGGCGGTCGGCCTGCAGCAGGTAAAGGCTCGCGAGGTGCCGCGTCGTCGCCCGGTGGGGGGCGAGGGTGAGGGTCATCGCCAGCCTCCTCTGAAGCCGACGATGCCGAGCGGCAGCGTCGCGACAAGAGCTTCGGACTGGCATCCGTAGAGGCGGCGGAGCTCGACGTGGCTCTGGGCGCCCTGGCTCACAAGGCCCCGACAGCTCGTCTCTAGCTCCTCGGTACTCGTCGCCGACACGCACGCCAAAAGCGCGAAGCGAGCGTCGGCAAAGCCGCTCGCCACCTCTTCCTCGCGAGCGATAGCGGCGTCGTGTGCCTGCTCCTCCCGGGCGCCTGAGTAAAAGCCCCACCGCACCCGCATTGCCCTGTCGCTCTCCTTCGCGACGACGGCGCGCTCGGCTCGCCGGATGGCGCGCTCGGGCCGGGCGAGCTCGAGGTGGAGGGCGAGCGTGCGCCGGGCCACGGGCACGTCGGCGAGCACAAGAGGCCACGCCCACTCGGGTTCGACCGGGAGGCGGGGGAGCGAGGACGCCTCGAAGCAGGCATGGAAGACCGAGTCCGTGCGGATCGTTCCCCAATCGCTTCGCCAGGCCTGGGGGGCAGAAAGGGTTGCCCGTGGCTCACTGCAGCTGTTGTCGGCCACTACGAAGTCCCCGAGCTGCCCGCGGCTCAAGGGGTCGAGCACCGAGGCCAAGCTTGAAGCGAGCTCGAGGGCTCCAAGGGGCCGGGCAGCAAAGCCCGCCGTGTCGAGCAGCTCGCCGATGCGAACGCATTCGGTCACGACGGCGCTCTCGAAGCTGCTGTTCCCGAGACGGCCGAGCGTGACGGTGAGGAGGACCTCGTGACGAACTGCGCGGCCCTCGAGCGACTCGAGCTGCGCCCGGTAGATCGCCAGCGAACTTGGGTCCGCGGATGCGGCCACCGGCGCGAGGAAGCGCCGCTGCGACATGAGGTCGTCGGGGGCGACTCGCTCTGTGAGCTGGAGGCGCTGGATCTGACGCGAGTCGCGGGCGAGGGCTCCGAGCAGCTGGCCCCACGAGGCGACGGCGCGTGCCTGTTCGTCGGCATCGGCGAGCCCGAACCGGGGACCGGTGAGCACAAAAGTGAGCGAGGCGGAGCGCCGTGACCCCGTGACGTCGGCGACACCGACCTCGCCGAGATAGGTCAAAGCCGGCCAGATGACGAGGCGACCGAGGCCGGGAAGCTGCCAAGGGACCGAAGCGGTGGACCCCGGGGGTCGATGCCTGCACCCGACCGGAGCCCGTGTTGCCGTAACGGCGCGGTGGCGCTCGTCGGCTTGCTGAGCCGGCTGGCGAGCGGGCCGATCCAGGTGACGAGTGGCCGCCGGCCCGCCGGCGCGAAGGCGACAACCGCACCGAGGGCGAGGAGCCCGAGACCGGCGAGCGGTTGGCGGGCGCCCAGCACGGCGAGAAGGGCGAGCACGACGCTCGTGCTCACAGCGGCAAGCTGAGAACGGGCAAGGCCGAGGACGCCGCTCTCGCGGCGCGGGCCGAAGCGGTAGGTGGGGGGTTCGTTCATGGCTTGCTCGAAGGTGGCGACGACGGACTCCGGGTCGCCGAGGTCCGGGTCGGCAAGGCGGGCGCCTCCCGAGTCGTGAACGATGGCGGTCGCGCTCCGGCGAAAGGAGACGAGGTGGAGGTCGCGCCTGGGGCTCGTTGGGACGACGGTGGGCGCCCGCCGGGGCCTGATCTGCGGGGGCCGCCGCTGTCGGAGCTCTCTGGCCTTGTGCTCCCTCCGTTCTGTCCCGCCGGCCTAGGGCCGGGAGAGGGAGGAGTGGGCCTCGGGCCCTTACCCGACGGGCCGGCGGTGCCCGGAGCGCCGCCGGAGGCATCGCCACGCCCAGAGCTGCCAGCGCCACCAACCCGGCGGACAAGGGTGCTCGTGGAGCTGGCACCGGCGGCGAGGCGCGACGCCGCATATCCCGAGCGCACGAGCACGCCCCCGCGGCCCGGGCTCAAGGCGGCCTCGGCGGCGAAGGGCACGACGCGAAGAGCGATCGGAAGCCCGAGGGTGGCAAGGCCGAGGAAGGCGACGCCGTTCACCATGGCGTCGATGTCCGACCCGGGCGTGCTAAGGGAGATTGACGACCTCGTGAGGGCAGCCGCACCGAGAACGAGCACGACGATGATCACGAGCTTGGAGATGGCGATGGCGGTGAGGATCTCTCCGAGGCGCCGAAGCCACGAGGCGGTCTTCGGCCACAAGAGCCCGGACAGCCCGAGAGGCAGGAACGCCGTCGCGACGAGGACGAGGACTGTCCGCATGGCGAGCTCCAGCCACAGCACGAGTGCTGCCAGCGCTGCGAGGAGGGCGAGGAGGACGGCCCCGATAGTCGCGACGGCACCGCCGCCTAGTGCCGTCGTCACGCCGAGGACGGTGCCGAGACGGGCAAGGGCGGCAGAAAGCGAGATGCCTGAGGTGTGCTCGACGACCTCGCAGGACACGTCGACGAGGCCGAGCAGAAGCTGCACGAGGGCTAGGGCAATCAGGCTGCCCACGGCTGCGAGGACGAGCCGGCCGAGGACGCGCCCTAGTCCGCCAACACCCTCGCTGTGGGAGAGGCTCTCGAGGACGCCGGCTAGGAAGAGCGGCAGTGCGGCGAGGCTCGCCACGGTGAGCATCGCCCGCCACGGGCCCTCGAACCAGCTGTGAAGGTTGACCGCCGTCGTCGAGGAAGCGGCATGGGTGAGACCACCGATCGCCCAGGACGCGAGCGAGGTGATGCCCGAGGTGGCCGCATGGGCGATGGCGGAGAGGACCGCTGAGACGATGCTGCTCGTGACGCCGGCCAGGAGCGGGTGGACGAGTAAAGAACCCATGGCTCAGTGGGCCGATCGGCCGAAGCTGAAGAACCACTCGATGAGACCCGGTCCGAAACCGATCACGAGGGCGGCGAGTGCCGAGACGATGACGGCGGTCCGACCCCGCGAGGCGCCCTGGTAGTTGTTCGCGTGTGAGGAGAGCGCCCAGACCGCCGCGCCGATGATGACGGCTGCGATGGCGGCGAGCTCGGCGTCGAACTGGAGGCCGCCGAGGAGCGAGACGAGAGCGCTGCTTCCCGGCAGCCCGGAGGCGTCCGGCGAGACGTTGATGCCACTCTGAAGAACGAGCGCGCTCATGCCGCGTCGCCGGTCATGTTCGCGTCGTCCTTGTCGGCGTTGGCGGGCCAGCTGTCCTCGTGCGCCCACAAGAACGCGAGCCCCGCCTCGGTGTCGACGTCCGGGTCGCCGATGAGAGCCGGCGGAACATCACACCGATCGAGCAGGATCCTCTTGGGCGCCGGGCGGTTCTTTCGCATCGCTGCCTCCTTTGTGCTCGGGAAACAGCTGCAATGTTGCGCCCACGGTGTCCCTGTGAGCGTCCTCAAAAGCGTCCTCGCGATCGTCCCAGAGATCGTCCCAGGACGAGGTCAGAGGCCCTCTTTTTGGACGAAAATATTTTCGGCGAAGCCTTGCCTATGCTCCTGGCGTCAGTATTTCGAACGGTGGGCGGCCGGCTACTGCCCTCAAGAGCCAGCGACCGCGCACGCCGCTATGAAGTCCATGGCGAAGCCTGGGACGACCTCCCTGGTGGCTCTGCGGCCCAGCAGCGGAACGCCTGTTCGTGACCATTCGGGATCCTGACCTGACCGACCACTACCTCGCGCACGTCGGCATCGTTCGAGCGGCACGGTGATCAGTCGTGGCGAACACGTTTCATCCTTCACGGCTGAGCGAATGGGAGCGCCAGGCTGCGCATTGTCGTTATCGGCGCCCCTTCGTATCGTCGATGGGCACGCTGGGTAAGGACGACTCGTGGTCATTCCACGACGCGTGTCGGCGATGTCGATTGCCTTGTTGAGCGTCGTTGGCCTGGCGGTCTGCGCTACAACCAACGAGGTCGCTTCCCAGAAGTCCACGACGGTCGTCCCGACGTCGCCGAGTTCCACGGCCGCAACGGCGACGACCTCGACGACGAGCAGATCGTCTGCTCCTGGGGCTTCGTCGCCACCTGCGGGAGGCCCGGTCCCTGGCGGCTTCCCCGCGACGAGCGTCACGTTCGTCAGCTCAGAGCGAGGTTGGGTGCTCGGCACAGCGCCGTGTAAGACGGCGCCGTGTACATCGGTGCTGCGCACGACCGACGGAGGCGCCCGCTGGGTCGGCATCCCCGCCCCGCGAGCGCCTCTGACATTTCCGGCCCGGACGGCAGGGCCGGCGTAAGCGAGCTGCGCTTCGCCAACTCCTCGCTTGGCTTCGCCTTCGACCCGCAGCTGTTCGTCACCTCAGACGGCGGGCAGAGCTGGCGCCAGGAGAAGCTCATCGCCGGTAGTTCGACGACCGTGGTGGCGCTCGCCGCCACCCGGAGGGGTACCTACGCCGTGACCTCGACGGCCACCGGCGGCGCTCCCTTCTTGGTGAGAGCTGCGCCCGGCTCAACGGTCTTCACCCGGCTCACGAGCCTTCCAGCCGGCGATATCGAGCCAGATTCCCTCGTGGCGGCCGGCAGCGATCTGTACCTCGGCTACGCCCGAGACACCAGCTCAAGTGGACCGCCTCAGTACGTAGTCGACCGCCTAGACGGCAGAACTGTGACGCCACGAACTGTGCCACCCACCACACTGAGTCCCTGCATGCTGGCGGCCTCCAGCAGTACGGCTCTCGTCGCTCTGTGCGGCCAGGGGGTCGGCGGTGGCAGCATGGGCAAGCGGGCGCTGTACGGGACGGCCAAGGGCGCCGCCACGTGGACAGCGCTGCCTGGACCCGGGCAATCAGCGGACTGTTCCTATGACAGTGAGGCAGTGGCTGCCACTACGGACGGTCATATGGTCATCGCCGCAAGCAGTGGTGGCGCCAGCTGCCTGGTGACCACGGTGAATTACGAAAGATCCTGGTTCAGCGCTTTCTCGATTAACGCGGAGGGCGCGCCATGGGGCGACGACCTAGGGTTCGAGACCGCTACGACCGGAGTCGCAGTGCTCACGAACGGACGGCTGTACCGGACGACCGAGGCCGGCGTGCGCTGGTTCCGAGTGTCGTTCTGAGCAAGTCGAGAAGAGACCGCAGGAGTCGATCCAAGAGTCAGGCAGTGGACTTCTTGGGCCCGCACGATGGTTTTGAGATAGCGCGCGGCTGTTCACCTTCGGACAATGCCGCCGCCGGTCGTTATGAACTGCTTGCTGTCGGCCCCGAGAGCGATGAGGTGTTGCGCTCTTCTTCGAAGCCGGGCTCCCGCCGGGGCAGGACCTCGTTCAGATCCATGTCCTTAGTTCAGATGTTCTCTCGCCCGCTTGGCAAGCGCGGATCTTGCCGTGAACGAGGCTCATTCAGGTCGGCGCCATGAACGAACTCGTTCACGAGACGAGCTCGGTCTACTGTCTCCCTTTTCGAGCGGAGCGATCGGCACTCGAGCTCATAGGGCGCGAACCGCCTAGGTCATGGGTTGCTAGCCCACTGGCTGGGATGCTGCCCCTTACTGAGGAGAGTCAGCACGCTCCACGCATAGATTCCCGAGTGCCGGCCCCCTGACCCGGCCAACGGGTCAAAAAACGAAGGCAGAGGGGCTGTGGACATTTGGTCGGCGCGCTGTTAGGTTTGCGGCGCAGATTGGCTTTTGTTGAGGCGGCGCATCGGTAAGCAGTGAAAGGGCGTCTATGAGGGGTGGGGGACGCAGGCGGGTCACGGGCGGGGTGGCGGTTGTGGCGGTGGCAGCGCTGATCACTGCCCTCTTGTCCGTTGCTGAGCCTTCATCGCGGGCAGCCGCGGCGGGGGCACCGGTCAGAGGCGGGGCTTTGTCGTCTTCTGTGACAGCGGTGCCTTCTGCGCCGTTTGTGGAGTCGGTGGCCGCGGAGGGGCTGGGCGTGTTGGTGGGCTGGGACCCGGACCCGGCGGGGGATCAGGTGAAGTCTTATTCGGTGACTGCCACTCCGGCGTCGGGCTCGTCGACGACGAGCTGTCCGAAGCCGGCGGCGGTGACGGTCTCGGTATCGGGGTCGGACACCGGTGTCGTGGTCGGAGGTCTGTGCGCGGCGGTGATCTACACGGTCAAGGTGGTGGCTGTGAGCTCGGCCGGGTCGAGCGCCCCGAGCTCTGTGTCGGCTCCGGTGGTGCCACTGGTGGCCCAGGTTCCAGACGTCCCCCTGCTGTTGTCGGAGACGGGGCGGACCGGGGAGGCGCTCGTCGATTGGGCCGCCCCGGTCTATGACGGTGGCGACCCTTTGACGGGTTACACCTTGGTGGCCAAGCATTCCACCAAGGTGGTGAAGGTGTCGGCGCCGGCAGGGGCGCTCTCCGCCACGGTGTCGGGGTTGAGCGACGGTACGACTTACAGTCTGTCGTTGACGGCGTCGAACGCGGTAGGTGAGTCGAAGGCGGCCTCGGGGTCGGCGACACCGTCTGGGGTGTATTTGCCTTCGGCGCCGGTGGGTCTGACAGCGCTCCCCAACGGTGCGGGGGCGGTGGTGGTGTCGTGGCAACCGCCGAGCGACGACGGGGGCGGGGCGGTCAGTGGCTACACGATTTCGTATCAGCAGCAGCAGCAGTCCAAGATAGGGGTGTGGTCGGCGGTAGCTGGGGCGCCGGTGGAGACGCTGGCCGAGGCGTCCTCGGCAACCTCGGCCACGGTCACCTCTTTCCCGGCCTCACCGGCTTTCTTCTTGTTCTCGATCACCGCCTCGAACTCGGCGGGGACGGGCAGCGCGGCGGTAGCGACAGCGCCGGTGTCACCTACGACCACGGCGAAGTCCACCACGGTGGTGCTCAGCGCGTCCTCGGTGACCGCACTGGTGTCGGTGACCGCGACCACCCTCGTCTGGGATGACCCCCCGCCCGCCCAGGTGAGCTCGATTGCGCTTGGTGACGTCGTGACCTGCAACCCGGGCGGGCTCGTCCCTGACGGGATGCTGCGGGAGGTGACCGCCATCTCTGACAGCAGCGGCGTCTATACGCTGACGACCAGTCAGGCCAGTCTCTCCCAGGCGGTCACCAACATGTCCCTGGCCTCCACCGTCCAGACCGGGACCGCCTCGACTGGCTCGGGGTCTCTCAACAAGTCTTCTGCGGGGTCGTCCTCGCCGCCTGGGGCCGGCCAGGCGGTGTTCGTGCCCAAAATGGCCGGGGTGGTCATGCACCATGTCGGCCCCGACGGGACCGTCTCGAAGGCGACCACCTGGTCGGTCGACCTGAGCGCCGGCCCGGTGGCGGTGGCCGCCCAGTTCGGGATGACCGCCCAGATCGGCATGGACATCAACGTCCGTACCGGTTTCTTGGACATACCCGACGGGGTGTCGATCAGCGCGTCAGCCAAGGCGATCTTCTCCTTGGAGGACTCGATCACGGTGTCGGGGACCCTCGGCGGCAAGGACGACCCCTTCGAGACCGAGATCGGAGAGCTCGACCTCGAGCCGATCCCCGCCGACGTGGTGATACCGACGGTGATCGTGCCGAAGATCCCGGTCTACCTCGACATCACCGGCTCGGTGAGCCTCGGCTACGAGGCGACCATGACCGTGGGTGCGTCACTCACGTGGACCTCGAGCGACCCTGGACACCTGGCAGTGAAGAACCTGTCCAAAGGCCCGGCCCTGACCGGCGGGCCCATACCCGGCCTTACCTACAGCGGAACTCTCTTCGCCGGAGTGTCGATCGTCCCCCAGCTAGACATCGACGACGCCGCCGGCCCCGACTTCGAGGCCGATGTGGGCATCCAGGCTCAGATTAACCCTGATCCCAGCCCGGGCCAGTACTTCTTCGAGCTCGGTCCCGCCCTGAACCTTTCAGCCGGCTTGGCGTTCGACCTGTTCGGCCTGCACGGACAAGCCAACTACAAGTTCTCCCAGTTCACCTACGCGGGCTTTACCATCTCCAAGGCGCCCGTTCCGAGCTACACCGTCACCCCCGCCGACCCCTCCATACCGCTCGGCAAAAGCGTCACGTTCAAAGCGGCCCGCTCCGACGGGAAGACCGTGCCGGTCACCTGGAGTCTCCTCGGCGCCACCCGAGCCGATACGATCACCACGGGCGGAAAACTCACCGTGGCGGCGCCCACCGGGCGGACCCTGACAGTCGAAGTGAAAGATTCATCCGGCGCGTCGGGCGAGACCACCGTCACTGTCGGCACCCCGTTCTACCCGCCCAGCGACCTCGGCGCCCAACAAGGCCCCTCCGAGCCCGTCACAGAGGATCTCAGCTGGACAGCCCCCGCCAAGACCGGCGGATACCCGATCGCCCACTACGTGGTGATCACCGAGCCGGCCACCACCACCCAATCTGTCACCGCCACCGCCGCCACCCTCAGCGGCCTGACCGCCGGCACCTACGTCGCCGACGTGTATGCCATCGACACCGAAGGCATCACCTCACCGCCGGCGAGCACCCTTTTCACCATCGACTCTGAGAGCACCGGCAATCCGGGCTGGACCCCGACCGAGGCACCCCTGCCCGCCAATGCCGCCAGCAACCCGGACGTGGACCTGGAATCGGTGGAATGCCCGGCGACCGGGACCTGCATCGCTGTCGGCTACGACAACTACAGCGCCGGTCAGTCTCAGGGTCTGATAGAGACACTCTCCGGCGGCACCTGGACTCTGACCGAGCCACCCCTGCCGGCCAACGCCGCCAGTCCACCCTACGAAACCCTGGGATCGGTGGAATGCCCGGCGGCCGGGACCTGCATTGCCGTCGGCCAGTACGACGACACCAGCGGTAATTCGCAGGGCCTGATAGAGACGCTCTCCGGCGGGACCTGGACGGCGACTGAAGCACCCCTGGCCGCCAACGCCGCCAGCGACCCGAAAGTGGACCTGGAATCGGTGGAATGCCCGGCGGCCGGGTCGTGTGCCGTCGTCGGCGTCTACTACGACACCAGCGGTTACCAGCAGGGCCTGATCGAGACGCTCTCCGGCGGGACCTGGAGCGCGATCGAAGCACCCCTGCCCGACAACGCCGCCAGCGACCCGAACCAGGAGGTGTCCCTGAACTCGCTGGCCTGCCCGGCGACCGGATCGTGTGCCGTCGTCGGCGTCTACTACGACACCAGCGGTCACGGGCAGGGCCTGATAGAGACGCTCTCCGGCGGGACCTGGACCTCGAGCGAAGCACCTGTGCCCGGCAACTACGCGAATGGGTCTCTCGGCTCGGTGGTGTGCCCGGCGTCAGGGACCTGCACCGCCGTCGGCTTCGTCTCCGAGCCCAACGGCTACTTGCAGGGCCTGATCGAGGCGCTCTCCGGCGGGACCTGGACCGCGACCGAAGCACCCCTCCCCGCCAATGCCGCCAGCCAAGCGAATGCGGCTCTGGTCTCGGTGGCGTGCCCCGCCGCCGGGACCTGTGCCGCCGTCGGTTCCTACATCGACACCAGCGGTAACGCGCAGGGCCTGATCGAGGCGCTCTCCGGCGGGACCTGGACCGTGACTGAAGCACCCCTGCCCGCCAATGCCGGCGGCTCCCAGGATGTGTCTCTGCGCTCGGTGGTGTGCCCGGCGGCCGGGACCTGTGCCGCCGTCGGCTCCTACTACGACACCAGCGAATACGAGCAGGGCCTGATCGAGACGCTCTCCGGCGGGAACTGGACTGCGACCGAAGCACCCCTGCCGGCCAACGCCAACAGCAACCCGAGCGCGTTTCTGGGCTCGGTGGCGTGCCCGGCGGCCGGGTCCTGTGCCGCCGTCGGCTCCTACAACGACTACGGGCAGGGCCTCATCGAGACACAGCAGTAGGTCCGCCAGGTCGCTCGGATGGTGGTCCCCTCCACACCAGTCGGGCAGCGGTCCGACGACGCACTGACGCTGCCCGAGCGCTGAGACGGCACCTCCTGAACCCAACCCGAGCGGCGCACAGGGACAGCTATCTGTATGAAGCGTCCTGCAGCTTGGCCACGGGACGCACCGCGGTCGGGTGATATACCGACAGCGCCTGCACCGACCCGACACTCCCGGAGCATGGAACGGCGCGACGTGGGCTGCGCAGTCCCGCCCAAGCGGCGCAACGGACTATATGGAGTGTCCTACGCCTCGGCCACGGCATGTACCGCACATCGCGGAGCCAGAGGGCGCCGACACCGATCGTCAGTGACGCGCGTGTCGCGAACAGCCTCGACGACCTCGCGCGTGATGGTCTTGGAGCTGGTTGATCGGGTTCCCCATTTCCGGATCGGGGCGCCGGCTGGCCAGCCCCGCTGGCGCAGGCACTCGGCCAAGCCTCCTGGGATGTCGAAGGCAGCGATTAGCGCCCTCCGTCTGGGGACCGGATCTGCTTGCAGGCTGACGAACCAGCTGGGTGATCATGAGGTTCAGCGGTGCCAGACTCCTCAAACTGGTACCGACAACGCTGATGCCCCGGAGCCACCCGATGCCCGCATTTGCTTTTGCCATCGTCTATCTGCTCGGCTATCCCGCCTCGGGCAAATACACCATTGCCAAGGCACTCGCGGTCACCCCAGGACGGCGCTGGGTGGTGGTCGACAATCATCAGATCAACAATGTCATCTTCGCTGTCGTGGAACCCGACGGTGTCACTCCGCTGCCCGCAGCGGTGTGGGATCGCGTCGAGCAGGTGCGCGACGCGGTCCTCACGACGATCGAGGCCCGACGCGGCCAACCTGGCCGCTGCCGAGCGACGCGCGCGAACACGGCATTTGGAGCAGAAGTCGCTCATCAAGCCAGAACCATCTCGCGAAAGGTGGAAGAACCGTTCACCAAAGGAGTCACTCATGACGAGGACAACCTCTCTTCCCCATCTCCTCACCATCGAGGAAGTTGCTGACCACCTCGGTATCACCGTCCGCCAGGTCCGTCGGCTCGTCGCGGAACGACGAATCCCATTCTTGAGAGTCGGCTGCCTCGTGCGGTTCGATCCCAAAGCCGTTGCCGGTTGGCTCGAAGGATCGACAGTGAAGGCATCGCGGTGATGCACGGACACAGCCGTCTTGATGATGCGGCGCGACGAATCTCGCATTATGAGCGGAACCGGCGCGCCATCCTCGTCTGCCATCCTGGACCGCGCTCGTCGTCCGCAGAGAATGAACGCAACTCCAAGAGGGTGCACTCAGGAGCTGGCTGCACGCCGTTTCAGTGAGCAGAGGTAACCTGAGGTCGCGGCCGAACACCTAGCCTCGAAAATTCGTCCGGCCCCGGGACCTGACGCCGAACAGGAACTTGTCGGCGGCGGAGTGCCATCAGATGCCTTCCACCGGGCGGGAGCGCGACGGGTCAGAGGTCCGTGCTCTCG
>Ga0182024_10017710_pt1 | contig 13341 bp, 9 predicted proteins | sample P32metaG_FD_120480 | JGI IMG/M metagenome (GOLD analysis project Ga0182024, IMG submission 120480) | Permafrost microbial communities from Stordalen Mire, Sweden - P3-2 metaG (Illumina Assembly) | ecosystem: Environmental > Terrestrial > Soil > Wetlands > Permafrost | place: Sweden: Stordalen...
AAACCAGTCAGACTCTTGACGGATGCCGATCACTGATTCACACTGAGAAAGTCCTGCGTCGCTTCGCTCCGCACTGATCGCCATCAACTTCGGAACGACTGATCGACATCATCGGAATCCGCATCTTGTGAGAGGCGCGTCCTGAACATGCGCGCAAATTGCCAGGACGAGTAATGCAATCGTGTCTCTAAGGGCATTCGTGCGTCGATCCTTCGAAATTTTGCACCCATTATGGCCGACGTGGCGGAGGTCATCCCGACCACGGGTCAGAACACAAAGAAGCAAATTGGCCGGGAAGACTTACACCCGTTCTGGGATTACATATAGCCCGACCGAAGCATCCCCAGGGCGAATCGTCTTATTGGATGTCAAACGCTACGTACCGTAGTCGCCCGTCCCGCTCGACCTGAAGTGCGACCCCGTCGCCTCGATGGAGTTCGTCTATTTGCTTACGGAACATATCGAGCGTGGCGATAGGTAGGCTGCCTAACGCGTGGATCACATCGCCAGACCGCAAGTCCGCTGCCTCCGCCTGACTCTCGGGCAATCGAGCCACAACCACCAGACCATACTGTTTGCGCAGCCCAGGTATCCCATCCAGTACTCGTTGGTCGATCTCAAGGCAGAATAATCCCAGCCGGGAAATCAAGCTCTTATCGGGTGGACCCATGAACGTCGATGGATCCATTGGCGCAGCCACCCGCCGTATACCGGTACTCATGGCAAGCCTCTCTACGCCTCTTTGAACGACCAGCCTGGCTGTTTCACCGTTCTGGCGCCACACCAGAGCATCATTGAATTGTCTCGCGGTCCGGATCTCCTGGTCGTCGAGAAGCAGGATGACATCGCGCCGCTTGAGCCCGGAGATATCTCCTGGGCTCTGCGGCTCGACGTCCCCAACAAGTACACCCTGGGAAACTGCTAAGGACAGTCCACGGGCCATTGGCGGCGTGATGTCCTGGACGTATATGCCGATAGAGCCACGCGAGACCGTGCCATAAAGCAGGAGTTGCTCATAAACCTGGCGGACGACATTAACCGGCACGGCAAAGCCGATGCCTTCGCTGCCACCCGACTTACTCATTATGAAAGTGTTCAGACCGACGAGACGGCCATTGGCATCTACAAGCGCCCCTCCGCTGTCACCGGGATTGATTGAAGCATCGGTCTGGATGTAGAGCACTGGATTGTCTTCATCGACGGCCCTGTCTGTTCCGCTCACGACACCCATGGACAATGAATTGCGCAAACGGAGCCTACTGCCTATCGCGAAAACGAGATCCCCCTGCGACACGTTGTCCGAGTTGCCGAATTCCAGCGACGGGAGTTTCGCCGCGTCGATTTTGAGCAGAGCCAGGTCGGTATCGTGATCGACACCCATAATGCGTGCGTTATAGACTCGAGAGGAGTCAGGCTGTCCGGACTCCGTGCCGGCGATTTCGAGGGTAACCTTCACCGTCGTGGCGCCGTCGATAACGTGCGCGTTTGTCATGACAGAGCCGGACGAGTCAACCAGCACGCCAGAGCCGATGGAATGCTGGTGAGAGACCTGATCGGAGGCTTGTCCGGGACTGTCGGAAACAGCCCCGTACCCGTTTACCGATACCTCAACCACGGACTGCGATGCGCGGAGGGTTAGTTCCCGTATCGACGCGCTCAAATCGGACAAAGGATTCCTGTCGACGTTGCTCTGGGCGAAGCCAGCCGGCGTACACGGCGCCAGAATCAAGACGAACATCATCGACCGAATAGTCATTCTGTTGCCTTCTTCCGTGTGGTTGCCGCCAGGCATCCGACAGAACCTGGAGCCGTGGTTTCTTTTTGTTCATGGGGTTGGGGCTCCTGAAGCGAAAGCCATGCAAACCAGAGCTCACGTTTCAGTTGCTCGGACCCCGCCGACCTTGCCAGAACATCGTAGCCTCGGCGGCGTAAGACCGCCCGCCAGAGATCCTCGTCAATCCGCGGAGCTGCGAGGAAAATGCGCGCATGAGACGCGGCCGCGCTCAGGCGATCCATTCCGTAGCGCCAGTCGACACCGGGAAGATTTCGATCGTAAATCACGATTAGGATGTGTCCGGACCGACATATCTCTAACCCCCGATTCATCGAGCTTGCCCATTCGGCACTCCAGCCATACGAGCAGGCCGCACACAATATGCTTGAGTAAAAGCCGAGATCTGCCGTGACCGCAAGTATTCCCGGCCGATGCGCCGTCTCCGCAGAACCCTCATTTCGAAGGAAATGCGGGCCGGCAATCATTCGTTTTACGAGACCGCATACATTGCGCATTAGAATCGCTCGCCAAACCTTTTTACCAGCTACATATGCGTTATCCGAGGTTCGTGGTGCATAAGCATGGGCGAGGGCGGCAGCCTATATTGGGGGGCAGCTGCGCAGCGGAGGTGCTGCTTTGGTTTTAATAAACGCCCTCTTGACTCAAGCTACCTCTCCGTTCCCGTTGCGGCAATAGGGTCTGGACGGGATTTTTACGGAAACTTCACCCTGTTGTGGGCAGTGCACAATAACCCCTTCTGAAGAACGGACGAATCGTCGGGAAATTCCCTCAGCTGGATCGTTGCCACGCTCATTCTCCGATACGTCCGTCAGCGCCTGACTGGAAGGGGTAAAGCGGAGTATTGTATGGGTTGCCACTTCGATTCCGATTCTCGCCGCAACATCGGGCAGCGCTAAGAATGCGAATTTCCGTCCGATTCGCGGGCGTCGTTGATTGCCGCTATCGACTGGAGAGGCTTCGGGACAGGATTTGTCCGGCGCCCTGCAAGCTCCCGCTCTGCCCGAAACCAGTCCTCCTCAGACGACCCCTCGGGACGGCCTCTCTCCTGCCAAAGCGCATAAGCAAGTACAGCAATATGCTCGTGCCCGGGGCCTGCCGTCAAGGCCGATTGCGTTTCTTTTTCGCTCCTCTTCGCCGCTTGTTTTTCCATGGTTCTTCCTCTTCAAAGAAATCACGGCGCGCTACTGCGCCCGGCCGAAACTATATCCAATGCCCAGCGAAAACTCAGGCACGATATTACTTCCGAACTGGAACAGGTTGACCACATAGTGTCCGTCGATCGACGGCCGCACGAAGACATGGTCCGTCACGTAATACCGTACCGCTGCCCCGAAATGCACTTGAAAATGATTAGAACTCTCAACGCTCTGGCTGTAGTTCGAGCAGCCGGCGAAAGCGTCGCACTGTTGCTGGTTCAACGAATATCGCAGACTCATCCCGCCGAGGCCGCCGTGCAGTTCCGTATCGAAGCGCTTCCCGGAAAACGGCGCATAAATGCCGTCGAAATCGTAGAAGATCGGCATAAGCTGAAGACCCGCATACGGAGCATGCGTTGCCCGCCACGAAACGTCCGCACCGACGCCGAGGGTTTTTGTCAAAAGGACGCTGGCACCCAAATCCATGAAGACTCCGTTCAAGTTGGGAGTCGTGTAGGGGGTGCCGGTGCCAAACGTGTCGATTTGCTGGTTGCTGGAACTGTCCATCGCCGAGCCTACGCCAAAATATACGTTCGCGCTCTGGGCGTGAGATATCCCGGTTAGACAGAAAAACCCTAAACAGAAAACAGTGATACTTCGCGTCAAGGTCATGATATCTCCTCAAGGCTTGGGTTAATACAGGCGTTCATTCGAACTTCGCGTTATCCCGCACGGCAAAAGGATATGCCGTTTGTCGACAGTTCGGTTGCCCGTCTTCACGGTAAAAAGCTGAGTCTCGGTTTTCACAGTATTCCCCATTGGCCCCGAGGGAAATACTCTGAGGGCAGTATTTTCGAGGGTCTTTCGAAGTAGGGGGGAATGCGGGGTGTCTTCGTAGCCGTAAATGTCAAGGCGGAAACAGTGGTGACAGCGACCGATGCTGACCTGGATAAAGGCGGATGGTCGCACCATGTTTTCCGGTACAGTCAACCGGTGGATTTATTTAAGTCTGCTCAGGCAAGAATTGCGGGAAGATACCGTTGTTACCGTATTCCCGCTTGCGCCGCTGGCCTGTAGCCTGAGTACGGGTACGAGCTTTTGGACCTTGTAGAACAACGCAGCTTTGAGCACGGCATGAATGCGTACTCTCTTGCCGAGTTGTTGTACGGGCCCCAGAGATTAAAGTGCAACGCCCGAACCTGGAGGGTATGGGCGAATGTCAGTGACTCAGCCATGGCACCAGCAATAGATGCTTCGGCATCGACCATCGGCGCCGGCCTCAGGTTGAGCCCCATCGCCAGTGTTGTGCCCTTAAGACCAAATCCCGTTGCTTCTCTAAATCTGCTGTTGCTGAGGATCGTTTCGGGGCGCAGCCGCCGTGGCCGTCACCCTCAATCAGCTTGCGCCTTCATTCGACCCTATCGATACGCCAGACAGGTTGAATTTCGTCGGCTCGGATCGCCATGGTGAAAGGAAGTTTGTGAATGCCGATGTTCTCGTTTACCCTCATTCAGAAGATTGAAGGACATTCCGACAAGATTGCCGGACTGGTTGTGGAAGAAATAAGGCGCGATCCACAACTCCGTTCCACAGGGTCGCTTCACTGTGACGAACTGGCACGGCGCGCGCGCGACCTTCTTGGAAACCTTGGTCATTGGCTGGTTGCGAACGATCCCGAGGTAGCCCATTGGTCCGAGCCGCTGGGGCGTTCGCGTTTTGAGAGTTCCATTCCGTTGCACGAACTAATTCGCTGCCTGCTGATCGTCAAGGCGAGACTCATTGCCTTTTCACGGCAGGAATCGTCCGGAACGGCGCTGCAGATCTATGCCGAAGAAGAACTCGAACACCGCGTCGGGCGATTCTTTGACGAGGTGATTTATTACGTCGCGAAGGGTTATGAATCGGCGCGGCAGGATTCGACGGGCGATCAGGGCCGGATACCGGGAACCGGAGCGGGGGACGACAAAGCGAAGTGGGCAAACAAACTCAAATTTCATGCAACACATAACACCGGTTGAAAAAAACAGGGCAGACGATAGTCAGACGTTAAGCACTCACCAGAAGTCCCTCAGGATCAATCTCGATCCGGAGCGCTACGGAACGCTTGCCGAGATCGGCGCGGGTCAGGAAGTGGCTCGTTGGTTTTTTCAGGTTGGCGGTGCCTCGGGGACGATATCGAAATCCATATCGGCCTATGACATGGCGGTCAGCGATGCCATATACGGCCACGCAAAAAGGTATGTATCCAGAGACCGGCTCCAGAGCATGCTGGATCTCGAGCACAGCCTCAACCTTGAGCGTTTGCGCGCCGGACGCGGCGACAGTACGGCGTTCTTCGCATTCGCCGATACCGTCTCAGCCCGTAATTATCAGGGCACGAATGAGTGCCACGGATGGATGGGCGTGAAATACCAGGCTCACCCCAGGGACTCCGACAGCCAGATCGTGATTCATGTCCGGATGCTGGACCGCGAGAATGGGCTGCAACAGGAAGCGTTGGGAGTCGTCGGAGTGAATTTGCTTTACGCAGCATTTTTCCTTCATTACCGACCGGAACTGATGCTGGAGTCGTTGCTCGATAATCTGACGACGGACCGGATCGAAATTGACATGATCGAGTTCTCGGGAATCGAGTTTCGCCATGTCGATAATCGCGCCATGAGTCTGCGACTGGTGCAGCAGGGCCTCAGCGGCGCGGCGATGTTCGGTCCAAAAGGCGAAACGCTGCAGCCTTCGGAAGTGCTGCACAAGCGCCCCGTCCTTGTTGAGAGAGGAAGTTTCCGTCCCGTGACGAAGGTGCACATCGACATGATCGACGGCGCACGCCGGCACTTCGATGCAGACAAGAGCCTGGAACCGAATCAGGTGGTTGAACTGATGGAAATCACCATGAGCAACCTCCTTTCCACCGGACCAATCGATCTGAACGATTTTCTGGCTCGGGCCGACGTGCTGGCAGCCGCCGGCAAAACGGTCCTGATCTCGGATTACTCCGAATACTACCGGCTCGCCGCCTGGCTGACGCGCCACACCGCGGGGCCGATCGGGATCGCGATGGGCGTTGCCAGCCTGCAGGAGATATTTCAGGAACGCTATTACACGGATCTGGAAGGCGGCATTCTCGAAGCGTTCGGCAAGCTCTTCACTAAGGATTTGCGCATTTATGCCTATCCTATGGCAAGTCCGAATCCGGGGCCTTTGATTACGGTGGACACAGCCGACATACCGGAGAATGTCCAGGCCCTGTATCGTCACCTTGTGAGCACCGACAGAATCAGGCAGTTAGAGAACGTCGACCAGAGCCTGTTGCATATTCTTTCACGCGATGTGCTTCGCCGCATCAGAGAGGGCGATGCGTTATGGGAGGGAATGGTACCCGCGGAAATAGCTGAGGTGATCAGGAGCCGCCGCTTCTTTGGTTATCGAATACCCAATCCAGCTACTCGCGGAGAAGCGACAGTCGCCTGAGGGTTCAGGCCTGAAGCAAATCCGGCTCATCGTTCAGCGAACCTTGTCTGACGGTCTCGGCCAAATGTGCCGGAAGGAATGGACACTGGAGCCCCGGCTCGGCGGAAGCGGCTATTACCGTTTCGAGGGGCTACTCTCCAGAGACCCTGCTCGGTGTCTACCGAATCGGCCGTATTGACCTTTTCCCCAGTATGTCTCATAGTATTGCCTGAAATGTTGCAGTGAAGGACATGGAAGGAGGTGGCCGCTGAGACTCATCGATTCCGGACATGAACCGGCATTCAGGGCGGCGCTCTTTGCTTCGGTCTTGGTTGCGTGCCTGTCGATCCTGTCATCTTCTCTGGTGGGTGAACAGGCAGATGCATCGAGCCGGGCCAGGCCAGAGGTGACGTCGAGCCAGGCGCCTGCGGTGTTCAGGTCGTCATCCAATCTGGTTCAGGTCCCGGTTGTGGTGCGTGATAGTAGCGGACACGCGGTCGGTACGCTCAGGGCGGAAGATTTTGAGGTATTCGATAACGGCAAACCGGAGACGATCTCGCGTTTCTCGGTTGAAGAATTCGATACCACCGCCAGGCGCCGAGCTACCAGCGAGGGGAGCCCGAGCCTGGAAGGGAGGTTAGCGACTACCGCCGCGCCGCTGGCGGACCGCTACGTGGCCATGCTGCTCGACGATGTGAGCCTCAGCATCATTGACCTTATAGAGGGGCGCAACGCTGCCCTCCATTACCTTGACACGCTTCGTGCAGACGAACGCGTCGCCGTCTACTCAGCCGCCGGCAAGACGCAGCTGGATTTTACCGATGATCGGGAGAAGTTGAGAAAAACGCTCGAGAGCGTCAACTCGGTAGATGCGAATTCGCATTACCGACTGGGCGACTCCCGCGACGCCTTACGCTCCTGCCGGGTCACATATTACAACCTGGACATGGTGCTTTATCAAAATAACGAAAACATACCCGGCTGTAAAGGATCGCCTGCCGAAATGTGGTACATCATGCAGAATTGGGGCGAAAAAGACGAGACGGCGTACTTCCAGGCATTGAAGGATATGGTTGCAAAAATGTCCGTGTTGCCAGGTTGGCGCTCGATTCTTCTCCTTTCACCCGGAATCTATGTGCCGGCCCGATACCGACAGCAATTCAAGGATGTGCTGGCAGGCGCCATTCACGCACAGGTCGTCATCAGCGCGGTAGATCCTCGCGGTGTGATCGCCTCGGATGCCTACACCGCCGAACAGCGTTCCGCGCCGAGCAGCCCGCCGATTGTCTTCGACGAGCAGCAAGGCGGGGATTTTTTGGACGAAATCACTTCTGGCACCGGCGGAGTCTACAACCATGACAACGATCTGGATGGCGGGGTTCAGCGCGCGGAATCGATTCCAGAATATGTCTATCTGCTCGCGTTCACGCCATCCAATCTCCGGTTCGACGGCAAGCGCCACAATCTGAGAGTCGCTCTGAAAAATCCCCGAGGGCTCGCCGTGCAGGCGCGCAACGGCTACTTCGCCGATACCTATTCCGCAGATCCCGCGGAGGATGCCAGGCGGGAAATAGAGGAGGCGTTCTTCTCGAGCAAAGAACTGAACGATGTGCCGGTCCGCTTGCGAACGAAGTTTTTCAAAGACGGTGCCGCGGCCACTTTGACAGTAACCACAAATGTTGACGCCTCGAAGCTGACGTTCCGGAAAGAGGACGGACGCAATCTCGACAATCTGACGCTGGTGGTGGGGTTGTTCGATCAGAACGGCAACTTCATTTCCGCGATCCAGAAAGATCTGCAGATGCAGCTGAAAGACACGACGCTCAATGCCTGGATTAAATCCAGCATTCCCGCAGCGACCGATTTCAAAGTGGCGCCGGGCAGGTATCTGGTGCGGGTGGTGGTGCGGGATTCGGAGGGAGCCGCGATGGCCGAACAGAGCACAGGAGTGGAGATTCCATGGTGAAGACTGGGGTCATTGTGCTCGCGGCTGGATTCGTGGCACTCGCGCCGTTCCTGCCGGCACAAACACAGACCGACGCAGGATCTCCGGTTATCCAGGTGGAATCGCGCGAGGTACCGGTCGACGTGATTGTGACGGGAAAGGCGGGTCGCCCGGTCAAACTGACCGCGAAAGACTTCTCGATCCGGGAAGACGGCAAGCTGAAGAAGATCAACAGCGTGGTGCCGGCCACAGCCAATCCTGAGACATCATTGAAACACTTCGTCCTCTTCTTCGATACCAGCGCGATGACCATTGCCGATCAGGACGGCGCCTGCCACGATCTGCGTGTTTCGATGAACGTACGCGGTCTCTCGGCCAGAGCCAGGAACGAATATTGCACGAAGAAACAGCCGGACGTGGTGGCTGGCAAGATCGCCGGCCAGTCGCTGGAATCACGCGCGGCGGGTGGGGCTGGCGGTACGCTGAGCGCTGCGATCCAGCTTCCTTATTTCTATGCGGGAGCCAATCGCGCGAGCGTTCGTCTGGCGGCTGACTTCGTGCCTGCCGGCATGGAATTCACGGATGACAAGAAGGGATTGCATGGCGAGATCGATATCGTTGGCACGGCGTTGCGACCCGATGGCAGCACGGCCGCGCGTTTCGCCGATAGCATCGATGTCGACCGGGAGAACCGACAAAGCGCCGATCAATTCATGAAGACTCCCTATCATTACGCGCAGCAATTCTTCGTGACGCCGGGAACGTATGTTTTCCGGCTCGAAATTGGCGCGGGTTCGAATGCCGTTGGGAAAATGGAGATGCCGCTGAAAGTGGAATCGTTGAAGCCGGGGAGTCTTGCGATGGGCAGTCTCGTGTTGAGCAGGGACGCTCAGCCGGTGGATGCGGCGGTGTCGCTCGCGCCGATTCTGGAAGGGCAGGGTCCGCTGATTGCAGATGGGAAACAATTCGTTCCCGCTGCGACGAACGAATTTCAGAAATCCGGCCAGGCTTATTTCTATACGGAGTTCTACGACCCGGCGCTGGGTGGTGCGAATCCGCCAGCGATCGATTCATCGGTTCTGAAGATGGAGTATTGCATTCTGGATCAGAAGACCGGCGCCCATAAGGGGTGTTCGGATGTGGTGAGTCTTGAGAACTTTGTGCATGCGGGAAATCCCGTGGTGGCGTTCGGTACGCATATACCGGTCGACCGGCTTCCGGCGGGATCATATCGGCTGGAAGTGCAGGCTGTAATCCCCGCCAGCCAGGAGAGCGTGACGCGCACCGTTGATTTCGAGGTGAAGTAGAACCATCGCGAACTACCGGTGTTTTTGCTCCCGGAGAACTTCTCCGCCCCTGGGGGAGTGCCATCTAAGCTATTCTGCCCACATGAAAGGCTCTCACTTCATCACGTTTATCTGTGGCGCGCTGCTGATTTTGGGTCTCAGCACCATTAGCCAAACCCGGGCCCAGTTTCCCCCGGCGGGGCCGAATATTCCGATGCGAATGGACACTTCTCCCAATCACGTCTTTGAACTGCGGATGTACTACATTAATCCAGGAAAAATGGACGCCGTGCAGAAGTTGTTCCGCGAGAAGGTGATTCCGATCTTCAAACGGCTGCACATGAAGAGCATCGGCTACTGGGTTCCGCAGGACCCGCCGGATTCTCAGAATCTGCTGATCTACATCCTGGAACATCCCAGCAGGGAAGCGGCCACGAAGCACTGGGCGGCGTTCAACGCCGATCCGGCGTGGCTCAAGGCCCGGGCCGAGTCCGAAGTGAACGGGAAACTCGTGGACCACATCGACCATTACTTCATGAACCCGACCGATTTCTCGACGCTTAAGTAAAGTAAGAGACTGAGGTAAAGGGCGTGCGTTGCTTCGGCGCTTTTGGCCACTGCACTGAAGCGACATTGAAAGGCTCGTGGACGACGCAGAGCTCCGGTGCTGCTGAGGAAGCTGGACCAGCTTCCCGCTGGGTCATACCGCCTGGAAGTGCGCGCTGTGACCCCTGCGAGCCCGCAGCCTGTGACGCGCAGCATTGACTTCGAGGTGAAGTAGCGAAGAGCATCGGGCAGGTCCTCCTGAAGGAGGCGCCGATTAACCTGCCGTCAGTCCGGCGTTTCAGGCACGAACTTTGTCGAGCAATGTGAGACCGCTCCAATCAGGCCGCAGTGCTCAATTCCGAATCCCGCAAAACGTTCGCAAACGAGCTGAATCCCCATTGCCTACTGTGGAATCAGTGCCTGCTGCTGTGTATTGAAATACGAGACGATATTTCTGGCGAAAACCAGATTGATCTCGTCATTGCTCACGAACGGCGCGTTGGGGTACAGGCTCTTGAGGAACTCGATCAGAACCTCCGGATCACCGATCGGGAACGTGTCGAGCAGGCTCATGGCTTTGTAGACCTGCACGTCCGCAAACGTTTCCGCGCTGGTGTTGAGATTGGGCCATTGGAGCAGGCCCTTCACCAGGACGTAACCCTTGACCTGATTAGCGCCACTGTCGTCGTGCTGCGCCTCGGCAACGGTGAAGCCTTTGAACGGCGCGGCTCCGGTCGAAGACATGAACGGACCGCTCCCGTTGAGAACGGCTTCCGAGCTCATGTCGGCGCTCAATCCGGAAACCAGATAGTAGCGCCATTGGTCGCCGGGATGGCCGAACAGGTCGTAATCGCCCACGAGGTCGAAGGCACTCTGATCGTACGTTGAGGGCGGCTGGATGTAATACATGATCGTTCCATCCGGGCTTGCCACGTAATCCGCCTGCAGAGAGTGGTAGGTCTTGCCGTCGTAATACTGGATCGGGTTGGAGTTCACGTCCTGATAGACGGTCACGCCGAACCTGGCCGGCACATTCACCGTGATGCCGTTGGGGTCCGTGTAAATGGTATAGAGTGGGCTGCCGCTCGCCGGATCGGGAATGTCGGCAACCCTTGTGGAACCCGCCAGCGCGCTGGGCGACATAGTAACAACGTTGAGACCGAGAATCGACGTGATGAGCTGAGTCAGGGTCTTCGTGTTTGCGCTGTCGCCCCAGTCGATGACGCTCGAAACGATCTTCACGAGATCAAAGGGAATTACGTTGTTGGGCCCTTTAGTTGGGATTGAGCCGGCGCTCACGCCTGTCGTGGTGGGCGCGGCGAGCACGACATTGGCCTCGATATCGTTGGCGGGATTCGAAGCGGGCCGTGGAAGCGTGCCGATCTTCTGGAACAGGAAGTCCGCGGCGTTGTCCTCGACGGGCACGGCCATGACCGGCGTGATCTGTGGGATGACGATTGCCGCATTCGAGATGGGTGGTAGGAACCGCTCGGAATAGGTCACGCGGTAGAGCAGGCGCCAGGGAACGGAGACGTTGCCCTTCGCCGAACGCATGGCGGCGGCATCGGTATCAGGACTATTGGCGAGCCAGACCGGATCGATTACGGTATTCCAGAAATCGTCGGCGTTCTGATCGCCCGGCTGAAGGAAGAAGGCATACGTCCGGAACAGTTTGGTCTTTCCGGGCCGGTCATAGGGTTCGAGCGTGCCGGTCAGCCCATCCGCATTTCCGGAAGTATAGGACGGCTGCGGCTGTGTGAACGTCTGGGTGGTGTCAATGTTATCCGACACCGGCAGACCGGCACCCGAAGTTACGGACGGGGCGATGTTATAGACGAGGCCATCGGAACCGACGACCAGATTGAGGCCGCTCTGGTTGTTCGGATTGAACATCGAGTTATTATTCATGACAAAGTGCGCGTCGTTGTTGGACGAATAGCGCATTTGCGTATCGGTTTCGATCCCGTCGAACGAGGCCGCGACGTCGAACGACGTGGTACCGGTGGTGTTGTAGCTGTACTTGACGGAGTCCTTCGTGGTATCTGTCCATTTCAGCGTGAAGTCGGCGATGGGGAACCCGAAGGAGTGCACTTTGATATTGAACGCCATTTTCGTCGACAGCGAGCTGCTGCTCGAAGTCGTATAGACCTCATCGAAAGACGTCGAGTAAGTATGCTTGACCTCCTGTGTGCCGCCGCGCGACGACCAGACGTACTCGTTATAAAAATCGAGGCCGGGCGTGAGGCTGGAGTCGGTGGGGCTCTCCTGGGTGTTATAGGCGGTCTGATAGAGCGCGAGAGCGTTGTAAGCCTGCTGATCAATCTGTTTCTTCAGCCGGTATGCTTCCACAACGCGCATGTAGCTTGCGTCATGGCCGACCTGGCCCGGCGAGAAATTGCCGTCGTAGATGGGTTCCATCTGGCCTGTGGATGTGGAATATGTCTGTGCGCCATTCGGCAGGGTCGCCGGGTTGTAGCCATAATGCAACATGCCATCCAGGCAACCGGGGCGAATATATTTGCTGCTCATCCGGAACGAGACGATGTTCAGATCTCGGGGAATCTGCGGATCGGGAATGCGAACGAAGCCATAAACGGTATTGGTCTGGACCAGCGTCTGCTGATACACATCGAGGGTCTGCGAGGTCACGAAAGCCTGGCCGAACGGCGACGGGACGAACATGCGAGCGCCGAATTTCTCCTCCGTGGGAGCCTTCGGCAAGGCGGCCGGCGGATTCGAGGTTGTGAAGCCTCCGAGATTGGGATTCGGGAGGATCGCAGTTTTGGAACTGGGGTTGCCGGGCGTGGCGCTCGGCGTTGTCAACGTGTTCAGGCTGCCCATGAACTGGTCGCCGGTGTAAGGCGCCAGTGTTCCCTGAAGCTTGACCGTGTACTTCTTTGCTTCATCCAGCTTGTAGGTTGAAGATTGCGACCAGGAGTCGCTGTCCGTGCTGGTGGTGGAGATTTCCGGAAGGCCGGTCTTCACGTCGAGCTTCAGGGCATCGGAATGAATGCCGATCCCGAACGGCGACAGGTTGACGGCCAGCTTGAACTCAAAGCCGAGAAGGTTGTCCTTGTAGCTCCACGCGGTCGTGTGCGAATGGTCTCCGCCCTGCTGATATTTCATCCTGACGGATGTGGGCGCGGTGAAAGTGACTGAGGTCGCGCCTGGATAGACAGTGTTCGG
>Ga0182024_10017711_pt1 | contig 13340 bp, 10 predicted proteins | sample P32metaG_FD_120480 | JGI IMG/M metagenome (GOLD analysis project Ga0182024, IMG submission 120480) | Permafrost microbial communities from Stordalen Mire, Sweden - P3-2 metaG (Illumina Assembly) | ecosystem: Environmental > Terrestrial > Soil > Wetlands > Permafrost | place: Sweden: Stordalen...
CCCGCGCACCCACCATGCGGCCGGCAGCGTTATCATCAGACGGGGAGGAAAATGAAAACGCTCGTGACGCTCATCGGAATCGTTGCCGTGGCCATGGGGCTGCTGTTTGTCGGGCAAGGATCGGGGTTTATTCCGTGGCCGGCCTCGAGCTTCATGATCAGCCAGACCCGATGGGTCTATTACGGCGGCGCCATAGCGGTCGTGGGCCTGGCGCTTATTCTCCTCGCACACCGCCGCTAGCTCTAACGCTGCGCGTCAGCCCGCTTCATCCGCCTCGCGAGACGGCGACTGGCGTTCTATGGCCCCAATCCGGCAAACGGCCGCCGCAAGCCGCGCCGTTCCAGGCGCGGCAGCACCTCATCGCGCAGCAACGGAAACTCATCGATGTAGTTGACGAGCCCGATCGCCATGCCCTCGAGCCCGGCCTCGCTCATCCAGGCGAACGCCTCGACCACGTCGTCATAGCTGCCGACGACCCCATAGGTGCCGCAGCCGCCGACGAACCGGCGCTTGATGGCTTGCAGCCGTTCCTTCGGCAGCGATTGGCCCTGCTCGCGGGCCTTGGCCGCGTAGTCGGCCGCCTGCCAATCGCCCATCTCGTCGACGACGTAGTGATAAAAGTCCTCGGCCTCCTGGCGGGTCGCACGGCACACCAGGTGGCCGCTGGCGAACACCCGCACCGGACGCCCGGCGCCGGCGCGCAGCGCCGCCAGGTCGGCCGGCAGCTTTTCGAGCGTATCGATGATCATGAACAGACAATCGACGTGGCGCAAAGCGAAGTCGCGCCCGGCGCGCGACGATCCGGCGCTCATGATCAGGGGCGCCCGGCCGTTGTAGGGTTTGGGCAGGCCCTGGACTTCCTTCAGGGTGAAATAGCGGCCGGCGAAATCGAACGGCTCGGCGTCGGTCCAGATCCGCTTGCAGATGCCGACCCATTCCTCGGCGAAGGCGTAGCGCTCGTCGTGCGGCAGCAACTCGGCGCCGAACATGTCGAATTCGGCTTCGTTCCAGCCGGCCACTACGTTGAGCCCGAACCGCCCCCGGCCGACGTGGTCCGCAGTCGCGATCTGCTTGGCGGCGAACACCGGATGAATGAGCGCCATGTGAACGGTGCCGAACACCGAGAGCTCTTGGGTCGCGGCCAATAGTCCGGTGGCCCAGGTGATGGTCTCGAACGATTCGCCCTGGGTGTTGGTTTCGCCGCGATAGCCCTTCCAGCGCCCCACCGGCAGCAGGAATTCGAGACCCGCGGCGTCGGCGAGCTTCGCCGCCGCGACGTTGTTGTCCCACGACGCCGTCCAGCGGACCGGCGCCTTGGTCATGGTCAGCCCGTTCGAGCAATTGGCGGAAAACAAGCCAAGCTTGAAGGCGTTGCCATTGTTCATCCGCGATTGCGCCGCTTGCGGCATCGCCGGTGAGCTCCGCTCTGGCGGACCGGGCGCGCCGTGCGAGTGACGGCAGCGCCCGGCGCGCGGCATATTTCGTTGCCGGCGCGCCGGCGTTAGCGGGCGCGCTGCGCCGCGTCGGCCACGATCTTGTAGGCGTCGTTGAGCGCCGGCTTGGCGCTCGACACGTCGGCGCCGACCGCGGCCAGCGATTTCATCAGCGTCGCCTGCTCGTCGGCCGGCAGGCTGATCAGTTCGCCGCCGGTGTCGGTCCAGCCCTTGCGGGAGTTGTTGTAGATCTCGATCATGTGCGGATTGATCGCGACCGCCTGGGCGGCGGCATCGTCGTCGACGATCTTCTGCAGGTCGACGGGCAGCGCATCGTACCATTTCTTGCTGATCTCGGCGACCGCGAACACCGGCGGCTGCCCGATCTCGGTGACGAATTTCGCCGCATCCTGGAAGTGCATCGGCGTGTAGACGACGATGCTGCCGACCGAGCCGTCGATGGGGCCCTGCTGCATCGCCGGTATGACGTCGCCCAGCGTCATCACCACCGGCGTCGCCCCGAGCCGGTCGAGCGCTTCGGTCTGGAACTTGGAAGCCAAGGTGCGGATCTTCTTGCCCTTGAAATCCGCCAGGCGGCGGATCGGCGCCTTGGCGATGATGGACGACAGGCCGTTGAGGAACAGCCCGGCGCCATGCAGCCCCTTGTCGGCGCCGAGGCCGAGCACCAGCTTGAGCACCGCCGGATCGGCGGTGAGGCGTTGCGCTTGCGCCGCAGACTCGACCAGGCCCGGCGCCTCCATCACCTCGAAGCGCTCGTCGACGCCGACGAAGAATTCCGGCGGAATGACCGCGCACTGGATGGCGCCGAATTGGGTGCCTTCGATCTGCCGGGGGATCGCGCCCAATTGGCTCGCCGGATAGATCTCGGTTTTGATGCGGCCGCCGGAATCCTTCTCGAGCGCGGCGGCGTAGTTTTTGGCGAACAGGTGGCTCGGATCGTTGAGCGTCGGCAGTGTGAACTTCATGACGTAGATTTTGTCGGGAGCCTTGTCCTGTGCCCGTGCCGCGCCGAGCACCAGCGTCGACGCCAGAGCCAGCACGCCGGCCGCCGCGGCGCCCCGCGCATAGCAATTCCGCTCGATGGGCATGTCGCTCGCTGCCTCCCCTGTTATGTCGACACTTTAGCGCACCATCGGGGAGGCCGGTAACTTACCGCTGCGTGTATAAGTTCGGCGCCCGCTTGCGTCCGAAACCTCTACGTCTGCGGCACCACCGCAACGGCTTCGATCTCGAACAGCGCGCCGTCGCGCGCCAGCCTGGAAATCTGCACCGCCGTGCTGGCCGGCGGCGCCTTGATGTTGACGTAGCGGTTGCGGACTTCGAAATAGATCGGCAGGTGCGCCATATCGACGAAATAGCTGGTGACCTTCACGACGTGATCGAAGCCGGCATCGACCGCGGCGAGCGCAAGCTTCATGTTTTCGAAACACTGCTCGCACTGGGCGCCGAAGTCGCCTGGCGCGCCGGCGAATGTGCCGTCCGGCGTCATGCCGAGCTGGCCGGACAGATAGATGGTGCGGCTCGGACTTTTCGTCTCCACCACGTGGGTGTAGCCGCGCGGCGGGGCGATGGTCGACGGATTGAGAAAGCGATGCATGGCCTGTTGTCCTCCTTAAGACGCAGCGGGCGGGTCGGGTCAATCGAGCTTGATGTCGGCGGCGCGGATGACCTTGCCCCACTTTTGGTTTTCATCGGCGATGAATTGGGCGAATTGCGCCGGCGTGAGCCGCATCGCCTCGACGCCGAGGTCGGCGAGCCGCGCCTTCGGCTTAGGCTCGGTCAGCGCGGCATTGAGCGCCGCGTTGAGCTTGTCGACAATCGCGCCGGGCGTGTCCTTCGGCGCGCCGATGCCGTACCAGCCCAGCGCCTCGTAGCCGGGCACGAACTCCGCCACGGTGGGAAGATCGGCAAGCGCATCGAGACGGGTCTTGGTGGTGACCGCGAGCGCGCGCACCTTGCCGGCTTTGACGAATTCCATCGACTGCGGCATCGGATTGATCACGAGCTGCACCTGGCCGCCGATCAGGTCCGACATGTAATTGGTCCGGTACGGCACGTGCACCATGTCGATGCCCGCCAGCGTCATGAACAGCACGCCGAAAATATGCGACGAGGTGCCGTTGCCGCCGGAGGCGAAATTGAGCTTGCCGGGGTTGGCCTTGGCATAGGCGATGAGCTCCGGAATGGTGTTGGCCGGCAGCGACGCCGTGACCAGCACGACGTAAGGCGCATTCGCCACGGTCGCCACCGGCGCAATGTCGCGCATGAAATTGAAGCTGAGATTGCGGTAAAGCGACACGTTGAGCACGTTGGACAGCACGTCGGCGAGGATCGTGTAACCGTCCGGCGGCGCCCGCACCACGACCTCGGTGCCGATATTGCTGCCGGCGCCCGGCCGGTTCTCGACGACGAACTGCTGGCCGAGCCCCTCCGACAGCCATTCGGCCGCCAGCCGCGCGACGATGTCCGGCGCGCTGCCCGGCGGAAAGCCGACGATCATCTGCACCGGCCGCGACGGATAGGCATCCGCCCGGGCGAACCGCGAGACCGCCGGCAGGGCCGGCAGCGCCGCGGCGGCGCTCGCCAGTCGCAGGAATTGTCTGCGGGGAAACTGCATCGAATCCTCCCGGGGTGCCGCCGCATTGTTGTGGTGGGGAAGCTGCGGAGAACGGCAGGATAGATCGCGCGGCGCGGCGGATAAAGTGCAAGGCCGCACAAAGTATGCCGCACAAAGTATGCGGCACAAAGCATGCGGCGCAAAGAATCGCGGACGTGGCGAATCTTGACGTTGCGCGCGCGGCGGCCATGGGTCACAAGCATGGGCCACAAGATTGGCCGGGCATCGGACGCGCCGGCCTTCGCGGATCATGTCATGGTGACGATGCGGCCTTGGCGACTTCCGCTGTGTGGCGGCGCGATTGTTCTCTTGGTTCCCTTGGCCCCGCAAGCGGCCGGCGCCGCCACGCTCGACGGCGCCACCCTCGACTGGCCGTGGGCCTTGCCGTTTGCCGGCATCCTTCTCACCATCGCGCTGGCGCCGCTCTTGTTCCGGCGCTTCTGGCACCATCACTACGGCAAGTTCGCCTTTGCCTGGGCGGCGCTGACGCTCACCCCGCTGGCCGCGCTGCACGGCGTCGACACCGCGGCGGCGGCGCTGGTGCACGCCATGCTCGGCGATTATCTGGGCTTCATCGCCATCCTGTTCGCGCTTTATGTCGTCGCCGGCGGCATCATGGTGACCGGCACGTTGCGCGGCACGCCGCTCACCAATACGGCGATCCTGGCGTTCGGCACGCTGATCGCCAGCATCGTCGGCACCACCGGCGCGGCCATGATCCTGATCCGCCCGCTGCTGCACGCCAACGCGGCGCGGCTCGACAACGTCCATGTCGTGGTGTTCTTCATCTTCCTGGTCGGCAATATCGGCGGCGCATTGTCGCCGCTCGGCGATCCGCCGCTGTTCATCGGCTTTCTCAACGGCGTCGACTTTTTCTGGCCGGCCAAAAACCTGTGGCAGCCCACCGTGCTGGTCGCCGGCTGCGTGCTGGCGATCTTCGTCGTCATCGAACTGTGGTTCTACTGGCACGAACGCCGTGTCCAGCCGGTCGGCGAAGCGGCCGAGCGCACGCCGCTGCGCGTGCACGGCATCGTCAATCTGCTGCTGCTCGGGCTCATCATCGCCGCGGTGATCGATTCGGCGATATGGCAGCCCGGCATCGGCCTGACCATCTACGGCACGACGCTGCAACTGCAGGACCTGGCGCGCGACGCGGTGCTGGTCGGCGCGGCGCTGCTGTCGCTGTGGCTGACCCGCGATGAGCATCGCGAAGCCAACGGCTTTTCCTGGGAGCCGATCCTGGAAGTCGCGATCCTGTTCGCCGGCATCTTCGTCGCCGCCGTGCCCGTGCTGGCGATGCTTGCGGCCGGCCACAACGGCGCCTTCGGCTGGCTCCTTGACGCAGTGACGACGCACGACGGCAGCCCGCATCATGTCGCCTATTTCTGGCTGACCGGGGTGCTGTCCGCGATCCTCGACAACGCGCCGACCTATCTGGTGTTCTTCCAGCTCGCCGGCGGCAATGCCGGCGACCTGATGGGTCCGCTTGCGCCGGTGCTGGCGGCGATCTCCATGGGCGCGGTCTACATGGGCGCGCTCACCTATATCGGCAACGCGCCGAATTTCATGATCTATGCCATCGCCAGCGAGCGCGGCATCAAGATGCCGAGCTTTTTCGGCTACCTGGCTTGGTCGACCGCCGTGCTGGTGCCGGTGTTCGCGCTGGTCACTTATCTGTTCGTCTGGCAGCACTGAGGTAAGGCGCGCCGGCGCCGCTTGCGCAAGAGCCGCGAAAAGCGCGACTATCCGGTTCGGCAATCGCAGCGGCCGCTGCCGAACAAAAAGCTCGACGGCCTTCGGGGAGGAATCATGAGCCCAGTGCGCGCGCTGGCGGCGCCGGTTCTCGCCGCCTGCCTTGTCGCCGCGTGTTTTGCGGCAACCGGCGCCGCCGGGGCGCCGACCTATCCCGAGCGCCCCGTCACCATGATCGTGCCGTTCCCGCCCGGCGGCGCCACCGACGCCATCGCGCGCATCATCCAGGACCCGTTGCAGAAGTCGCTGGGCCAGCCGATCGTGATCGAAAACATCGGCGGCGCCGGCGGCATGATCGCCGCCGCCAAGGCGGCCCGCGCCGAGCCCGACGGCTACACCATCATGATCCACCAGGTGGCGCTGGCGGCGGGCATGACGATGTACCCGAATCTCAGCTTCGACGCCGAGAAGGATTTCGTCACAATAGGCCTCATCAACACCGCCGCGTCGACCTTCGCGGGCCGTCCGAGCCTGCCGGCGGACGACTTCGCCGCGCTGCTGCGCTGGATGAAAGCGCCCGGACAGAGCGTCAAGATCGGCCATCCCGGCGTCGGCTCGTTCGGGCACCTGGCCGGCGTGCTGGCGGCCCAGGAGCTCGGCGTCAAGGTCACCCAGGTGCCGTATCGCGGCGCCGGGCCGGCGCTGGTCGACCTGTTGTCAGGCGAGGTCGACCTGAGCTCGATATCGGCCGTGGTCGCCGGGCCTCTGGTCAATGCCGGCAAGCTCAAGGCCTTCGCCATCATCGGCCGCAAGCGCTTTGCCGGCCTGCCGGACCTGCCGACGCTCGGCGAACTCGGCTACCCCAAGCTCGATATCGATTTCTGGCACATGCTGCTGGCGCCCGCCGGCACGCCGCGCCCGATCGTCGACAAGCTCAACACCGCGCTGCGCGCCGCGCTCGCCGACCCCAACGTGCAAAAGATCTTCGCCGACGGCGGCATGGACGAGTTCGCCGCCGCCGAGGAAAGCCCCGAGGCGGCGGCCGCGTTGCTGCGCCGCCAGATCAAGCTGTGGGGCGAGGTGATCCGCGCCAACAACATCGCGGCGCAATAGCGTCGCAGGGCGTGTCCAACAACAAAGCGCGTAGGATGGGGTTGAGCGAAAGCGAAACCCATCAGCTTTCCCGTAAACGAGAAGCGATGAGTTTCACTCCGCAGCTTTCCCGTAAACGAGAAGCGACGGGTTTCACTCCGCTGCCGAAAATGATGCCGAGAAGATTGAGCGTAGGCGCGTCCCGGGCGGTGCACCAGCTTTGGGAGGTTCCGGAGGGGCGCTACCGCTATCAGCGGCATCGGAGGGCGGCGGGATGGCGAAAAGAAAAAAGATTGGGCGTTCGCCCGTCGCACTGCCCATTGATGTGGCTTTACAGGTTTCGGGTGCGATGCTAGACAGGTTTGGGTGCGACACTAGTTTGGCTATATAAAAAAGTGTGGGGAGGGGGGCGCCAATGTCTGTGTCGCGTCTCGTTGGCGTCGGTGAGACTTTCCCAACTATCTTTAGGCCCAGGCTTTTTCCGGGCCTTTCCATCAGCAAAACATCAGCAAAGTGACGTGCGGCTCGTGGTGCCATCCGGCGCTGCGATGCAGCTTGTCGTGGAGGGAGCGATGAGTATGAAGCTTCGTAGGCCAATTCGCGCTACTGCAAGTTGTGCCGGCATAGCCGCCGCAGCATGCATCATGATAGCGGCAACCAACCCCGCTAGCGCCGGGGCGGGTCTCGTGCCGCACAAGGCGATCAGCATACCCCCCAACTTCACCGGTACGAACGCCGGCGGGGTTTCGAGCTTCGATATCAGCTTTGTCGATCCGGGCGCCCACACCTACATCTTGGGCGACCGCACCAACAACGGGGTCGATGTGATCGACACCAGGACGGACACCCTTACGATGATTGCCGGCCAAGGCGTGTTCAAGGGCGTCGTTGCCACTTGCGCGGTGGCCAATTCCTGCTCAGGCCCGAATGGCGTGCTCATCGTCAATGCCACGACGGACAGCAGCGGCAACATCACCGGCGGTGAAATCTGGGCCGGCGACGCGGGCGCGGGCTTGACCTCCGGCGCGGGCTGCGTCAGTGCAAGTCAGTGCTCCTCCGTCAAAGTGCTCAGTCTCGTCAACGGGAGCCTTATCGCAAACATCAACACCGGCGGGATGTTCCGGGCCGACGAGATGTGCTTCGATCCGATCGACAACCTGGTGATGGCGACCAACAATGCCGATACGCCGCCGTACGCCAGTATTTTCGATGCGACCACGAAGAAAATCGTCGCGCAGATACCGTGGAACGCCAACACCAACGGCGCCGAGCAGTGCGTGTACGACTCGCGCACCGGTCTGTTCTATGCGACGGATCCGGAACTCAATGGAACCGGAAACAATGGGGCGCCCGGCGGCATCTCCGTCGTCGATCCGAAGGTCGCAATCGCGCAGAATTTCACGGGTACTCCAGGGCCAGGGCAAGGCAACACCGTCCCCGTAGTCGCGACCTACGTCCTTCCGCTCACCGCCTGCGACGGCCCGCAGGGCATGGCGGTCGGGCCGGCGCCGCAGCTTCTGGTCGGCTGCAACGGCGGACCCGCGAGCGCCCAAAGCGGCGACGCGTCCGTCGTCATCAACGACGGCTCGACCGGCGGTACTCCAGGTTCGGTCATCGCCGAACTGCTGAACCAGGACGGCCCGGACATGGTCGATTACAATCCGTCCAGTAGGCTCTATACACTGGCGAAGTCCACCGCATCCGTAACCAACCTGGTGGGGAATATCGGGATGGTCAGCGCCATCACCTTCGCGGCGGACACCAACATCTCGACCGTCGCAACCTCGGGCGGCGCTCACTCGGTCGCTTCCGACCCGGGTTCGCGGAGCACCTTTGTGCCCATACCCAAAGCCTCGGCCGCCTCCCATCTGTGCAGCGCAAACGGCGGGGTTGACGCGAATGGGTGCATCCTGGCGCTGACGCGCTCGATCAGCAACACTCACGACCTCGACGCCAACACCGCGAGCGACGTTCTGTTTCGTGATACCAGCGGCAACGTCGCTCTGTGGGAGATGACACTCGGCACGGGCGCAATCAAACAGTCCAATTTGGTTGGCACTGTGCCGCTCCTCTGGTCGATCATTGGCCAGCGCGACTTTGCTGGTAATGGCTACTCCGCCGTCCTGTGGCGCGACACCAGTGGCGACCTCAGCATGTGGCAGATGAATGGCCCAGCCATTCAAGGCATCACCAGTTACGGCCCGGTACCAACCAGCTTCGCGGTCGTTGGAACCGGTGAATACAACGCCGACGGCATGGGCGATATTCTCTGGCAAGACAGCCAGGGCAATCTGTCCATCTCGTTCATGAACGGACCGCAGATCACGTCGACGCAGTCAATAGGTCAGTTGCCGAGTGGCTGGGTCATTGCTCAGACGGATCGGAGGGGTGCCGTTTTCCTCCGCAATACCTCGACCGGCGATGTCGCCGTATGGGTGATGAAGGGCGCCACAATCGTCCGGGCAGTGGACTTGGGTTCGGTGCCGCTGAGTTGGACGATCGCCGGGATCGGCGATTTCGACGGCAATGGGTCTTCCGACATTCTTTGGACTGACACCACCGGCGACATTGCAATCTGGTTGATGGAAACCAACCCGAATCTCGTGCAGGTCCTGTCGGCAGCTGGCCTCGGCACCGTGTCGCCGAGCCGGTGGTCGATCGCCCAGACCGGCGATTACAGCGGTGACGGCAAGGCCGACATTCTTTGGATCGACAATACCGGCAACGTTGCCGCGTGGTTCATGAACGGCACGACCGTTTCGTCGTCCGTGACCTACGGCAATATCGGGACCTCTTGGACGATCCAGTCGCTCAACTCCGAGTAATCGGGCGAAACTCAGCACCGACGGTGATCGTCCAAACGTCGCCGCCGGTGCTGTTCCAGTTCATCTGAACCGCACAGCTACTGTGCGCCAGCGGGCAAGCTAAGCTTGCCCGCAACCGTTTTGGGATTTGGCATGGAGTAGGATCAGCTCGAGCACGATGCTTGCAGATTAGCCCTGAGCACTCTGTGTCTTTCTGGCAATAAATTGATTGTCTTCGGCCTCCGACGGCGCGCTATCACCCTGCTCAGTGCGTAGGATGGGTTGAAAGCGAAACCCATCATCTTCCGCCAACGACGAGCGATGGGTTTCACTGCGTTCAAACCATCCTACACTTTACCGCCGCGCTACCGCACGAACTTGTAGCGAAACCGCTCGCCGTCCGGCTCGATGAGGCCGGTGGTGGGATGGGGAAAATGGATCGGCAGCACGAACCGGCCGGTCCCGGCGGTCTCGCTGAGGAATTTTCGGCGCGAGTGCGCCGCCTGCTCGGGATCCCAGTCGAACACCGTCGACCAGCCCGGCTCGCGGCACTGCAGCGCGTGATGCATGAGGTCGCCGACCACGACGGCGTGCTGGCCGCGGGAGCGGATATTGACGCAGCAATGGCATGGCGAGTGGCCCGGCGTCGGGCTGAGCCAGAAATTGTCGTCGAGCGCGAAATCGTCGTCGACCAGGAGCGCCTGGCCGGCCGCGACCACCGGCTCGCAATTGTAGCCCCAAACGTTGCCGCCGCCGCCGGGCCGGTTCTCGCCGCGCTTGTTGGATTCCTCCCAGGCGGCGTATTCGCCCCTGTGGAAGATGTATTTCGCCTTCGGGAAGGTCGGCACCCATCGGCCGTTGCGCAGCATCGTGTTCCAGCCGGTATGGTCGATGTGCAGATGGGTGCAGAACACGTAGTCGATGTCTTCGAAGCGCAATCCCGCCGCGGCGAAGCCGTCGAGCCACGGTGCTTTCGGAAAATCCATCGGCGCCGGATAGCCCTTGTCCTCGCCGGTGCAGGTGTCGATCAGGATGGTGTGCCGGGGCGTGCGCACCACGTAGGTCTGATAGGTGATGACCATCTTGCCCGACGCCGGATCGAACACTTCGGCGTCCAGCTCGGCGAGATGGCGCTTGCCGATCGCCGGATCGTAGGCCGGAAACATGTCCTCGGGCTTCCGCCACGGCCCGTCGCGCTCGATGATGCTGGTGATGGTGATGTCGCCGATGCTGAGTTGTTTCATGCTGTCCCGATCCAAACACGTTGCTCGTTTCTCAGATGCCCAGGCGCGCCAAGACCGTTTGCAGGCCGCTTAAGCCTTTCGTATCCAGAATTGGTACATGCCGGTAAAAATAGACGGATTCTCCATCTCGAAGGTGTGCCAAAGGGCGAGGTCGCTCATCGCCCCGTCCTGCGGAAACCGCCGGCGGAAGGCTTGCAGCACGTCGCCCGGCAGGTCGAAGCCAAGAAACTGCAAGTGATGGTCCCGGAGAAAGCCGTCGATCTCGGGCAGCGTCATTTGCTGCTCCGCGACGTGGAACAGCAGGTCGCGGCAGGCGCTGGTACTGAAGAAATCCCCCCACTCCGCCACCTTGGCCACCGCCGGATCGGCGCCGGTATCCGGGCCGGTGAGCTCCGCCCGGCACCGCCGGATGTCCGCCGCGGCGGGTCCGTAACCGCGGCGGACGATGAAGCGGCGCGCCGCATCGAGATCGCCCCGCGCCAGCTTGCTGTAGAGCCCGACGAGCATGAAGCCGCCCGGCCGCAGCATCGCCAGCAGCCGCCGCCATCCTGCCATCGGGTCGGCCAGATGATGCAACACCCCGCTCGCTTCGATGACGTCGAAAGTCCGGCCGAGCGATGGCAGCTGCAGGATGTCGGCCTGCGCGTATTCGATGTTGGACAGCCCGAGCGCGCGGGTCTTGCGCTTGGCGTAGCAGAGGCTGCTCAGGCTGAGATCGATCGCGAGCAGGCGCGCGCCGGCAAAGCGTCGCGCGGTTTCGATCGAATGCCGGCCGGTGCCGCAGCCGGCGATCAGGATGTCGGCCCGGTTGGTCGTGGCGACGCCGCCGAGATCGACTAACGGAAATTTCTGCCGCAGGTAGCCGTCGATGGTGGTCGGCTTGCCGACCGGCGACGGCTTCATCCAGCGCGGATAGGGGCTTTCCTCATATTGTTGTTTGACCGCGAGCGACACGCTATCGTCGATGGGCGTCAGCCGCGGCATCGCGGCCTGCAATTGCCGCTCCTCCCGGGGCTCGCGGATGTGGCAATCGACGAGCTCCACCACCGGCGCGGACCAGCGCCGCTGCAAAAGCAAATCCGCCGCCGGCAGCGAGGCCAGCGGAAAAAACGCCGCAACAGCCACCAGCAACGGCTCGGCAATGGGCGCCCCGGACGCCAGCGCGTCGGCCAGCCGCGCCCGCAAGGCATTGGCCTCCGCTTCCTCGCGATCGGTGCAGGCAAAGACATACTCGTTGATGAAACACTGCTGCGCCAGGGCGCAGGAGAAGCGCACCCTATCGTCGGTGACCTGCTGCGGATCGAGCCGGCCGCCGGCCGCTTCCAGCATCGACTGCCGCGCCGCCGTCAAAAACCGCTCCAGCGCGAGGTCGAAGATCGGCGTTGCTTGCAGGAGCGCGTGCAGCAGCCGGTCGCCGCAGATCGCGGCGAACTCGCCCGGGCCAAACAAATCCTGCGGCGGCAGGCGTCTCGGCCATGCACTGTCGACCCGGCGGATGGCCGCGGCGGTGGCGCCGTCGCGCTTGAGCAGAGCGGCGGCCAATCTGGCGAGGTCGATGGGGCGGCCCCAGGGCTCCGACAAGGCGCGGGCCAGATTGTCGCGAAACGCGCTTCCGTCCGGAACGGCGTCGAGGCTCCGCACGCACTGGACGAAGAGCAGCTTGGTGTTTTCGGTCTCATCGAGCTGCAGGCTGCGCTGGATGGCGTCGAGCGCCCGCGCGTGATCACCCGCCGCCATCAGCGCGATGCTGAAGTTGCCGTGCGCTGCGGCCCGCTTGCGGCGGGCAGCGGGGTCTTCGCCGCGCCCGGGAGTGTCGAAGACCCGTCCCATGGTGGCCTGGAGGGTGGGTTTGCGCTCATCGAGCGCGATCGCCTTGCCGATCAGCTCGACGGCGAGGTCGCTGCGGCCGACCTGCTGGGCGATCACGCCAAGAAGATGCAGGCTGTCGAAATTGGTCGGATCGATCGCCAGGACTTTTCGGTAGGCGGTCTCGGCTTCGGCCAACCGGCCGGCCTGATGATGCCGCTGCGCCACCGCCAACAGCTCGGCAATCCCGGGCGGCGGGCCAAGGGCGCCGCCGGGCGCCGTCGGAACAGCAGCCTGCGTCCCCAGCTTGGCCGCCTTGCGTCGTTGTTTTCGGTTCACCGCGAAGGACCCCGATCCGAGCCGCTCAGGGCGTCTGTGCAACCTTATACCGTGGCGGCGACGGGGCCGCTCGCCGGCGCCTTCTCGTTGGTTCCCGATTCCGGCATCAGCGCGGCGGCCTTCAGCCCGGCCTGCACCTTGGGCACCGTGGTCTTGACGTCGGTGATCGGCAGGCCGTGGGTCGGCGCGATGGTCTTCACCCCGAGCCGGGCGATGAGCTGGTCGAGCCGGTCGCAATAGACGTTCATGTCGGCGAACTTGGTCCAGAACAGCGCCAGGTCGGCGAAGGTCG
>Ga0182024_10017712_pt1 | contig 13340 bp, 11 predicted proteins | sample P32metaG_FD_120480 | JGI IMG/M metagenome (GOLD analysis project Ga0182024, IMG submission 120480) | Permafrost microbial communities from Stordalen Mire, Sweden - P3-2 metaG (Illumina Assembly) | ecosystem: Environmental > Terrestrial > Soil > Wetlands > Permafrost | place: Sweden: Stordalen...
CAAACCGGGGTTTTCTCTTCCTCCTTCGTCCACAGTCCGGAGCCAAAGGACCTTCCTCGGCCATCCGGTTGGCCTGTTCATCTTATTTTTCACGGAGATGTGGGAGCGTTTCTCGTACTACGGCATGCGGGCATTGCTCGTCCTGTACATGGTCGACTACTTGATCAAGGGCGTGCATTCCGGGACCGCCCACGTTTTCGGATTTATGACGCTGCAACATGGCATCGAGGCCGTGTTCGGACCCATGGCCATCCAGCCGCTTTCTTCGCAGATCTACGGTCTTTACACCGCGTTCGTTTACTTCACGCCGTTTTTTGGAGGAATGCTAGCCGACCGTGTCCTTGGGCAAAGGAAGACCGTGGTCGTGGGTGCGATCCTCATGGCGATCGGACATTTTTTAATGGCGGTCGAATCCATGTTTCTGTTGGCGCTCCTGTTCCTGATTTTGGGGAGCGGTTGCTTCAAGCCCAACATTTCGACGCAGGTTGGAAGCCTTTACCCTCCGGGTGATCCGCGGCGTGACCGCGCATTCACGATTTTTTATATGGGCATAAATCTAGGAGCTTTCTTTTCGCCTCTCGTCTGCGGAACCCTGGGACAGGTCTATGGGTGGCATTACGGTTTTGCGGCTGCGGGCGTGGGCATGGTGCTCGGTCTTGTGCTTTATTTGTGTGGACAGCGCTATTTGGCCGACGACCAGCTGACGCGCGCCAAAGTCGCCCACATGGAGGAGTCTCACGAACCGCTTACAGCCGCGGAGTGGAAAAGAATTTTCGGACTGGTCGTACTCTGCGCCCTAAACATCGTCTTTTGGGGCGTGTACGAACAGCAGGGCAACACCATGCAGCTGTTTGCGGACCGGAATACCGACTGGCACGTTTTCGGCGTGGAGCTGCCATCTACCTGGTTCCAGTCCGTCAACGCGATGTTTATTTTCATGCTGACGCCGTTTCTGAACATGTTTTGGGGCAGGCAGTCGAGAAAGAATAAAGAACCCACCAGCGTGACCAAGATGGCCATGGGTTGCGTGTTTCTGGGCATTTCGTTTTTGCCCCTGATTTACATCACTACGGGTCTGCGTGCGGATCAGAGGATCAATTTCATGTGGCTCGTGGGCTGTACGCTTATTTACACGCTCGGTGAGTTGTATCTATCGCCCGTGGGCCTCTCTTTCGTGACGAAAATCGCGCCGGCGCGCCTAGTGGGCATGCTTATGGGAATGTGGTTCTTGTCGAATTTTTTCGGTAACTATCTCTCCGGTTATCTCGGGACTTATTACGAGAAAATGTCGAAGCAATCGTTTTTTTCAATGCTGGCGGTGCTTGGCATTGCGGCCGGCGGCGCCATTTTCGCATTGAGCGCGCCGTTGAAAAAGGCCGTGGCAACGGGCACGGATTAATAATCCACCCCGGCTTCTCGAGATGACGTCGCAGTCATGTCTCGTTAGTGCAGTTTAAGCCGCTTGGGAGTACCATGTCGTTCTCGGGCGTGCGTTATGTTGCCGTTCGGTTTATACGCAAGCAAGTGGAAGCCGTCGATCGTGACGACACTGCGGACCTGTCCAGTCTGCGGCGGCAAAAGTATTGACCGGTCGTTCAAGCGCGGCGCGAAAGATTGGTTGATGGGTTTTCTCAAATGCAGTCCGTATCGATGCCGCCGCTGCTATGGGCGATTCTATGTTCGGGGCGCCGCCGGAGAAGAATCTTAGTTGCCGGGTTCCTTTTAATTTCCATGCAAGCTTGAAGCCGACCGTGGATATTCGCGGCGGATTCCGGAGGTGAGACTGATGGCCCAAAAAAGCAAGCTCACGCAAGCCGCTGAAACGGTAGGGTCGGTAATGGGAAAAGCCGACCGTACGGCTCACAAAGTCGCGAAGGCCGGAGTGCTCGCGAAAAAGGAACTCGCTGCGATCGGCAAGCAGGTTGACGCACTGAAGCGGCAGTTGCAGAAGACCACCAAGAACCTCAAGAAGGCCCTGAGTTGATATGGCCGATGTGGCCGGGTTCTCTTCCTAAAGATCCCGCTCAATAGGCTTGCAGGTCTCGAACGGAAAGATTCTCGCTGGCAAAGGCCGTAATTGGTCATTGCCGCATCAGGCTTTGCAGCCGCTCGGGCTCTTCGCCGAGCCACGACGGATTCTGGGCCGTGCTATCGAAAATCGAGCTGATTTTGAACGGCTCGAACTCCCCGCGCGATGCGGCTTGTTTCGTCTTCGCGAGTAGCGCATGTAACTGCGCATCGGTGAAAGGTTGGAAGGTGCGGGCCGCCTCAAACGCCTGGTCGAGAATCTCCGTGCTGTCGACTCCGGTTATGACCACGGACGTCGGTAGATTCAATGCGTAGTGGAGGCATTCGATGGGCGTGACGGTCTTCGATTTCAGAATAATGCCGTTCGCCATGGGCTTCATTCCCAGAACGCCGATTTCCTCTTTCACCAGGGTGGGCACGACCATTTTCCCGAAGCTGCGGTAGTGGGCGTCCATTACGTTCAGCGGCATCTGAGCCGTGTCAAACTTGAATCCGCATTCCCGCGCTACTTCCAGCATATGCAAATGAATGTGAGGATCTTTGTGTCCCGTAAATCCTATGTACCTCACCTTTCCGGCTTTGCGCGCCTTGATGAGCGCCGCGTTAGCGCCCTCCTCATCAAAAATCCGGTGAGGGTCTTCATAACGCAAAATCTCGTGATGCTGCACCAAGTCGACGTGGTCGGTCTGCAGCCGGCGGAGTGACCGGTCCAATTGCTTGGCAGCTTCGTCTTTTGAGCGGCCGTCGATCTTGGTCATAAGGAAGACTTTTTCGCGGTAGCCATCGCGCAGGGCCTTGCCCATTCTGTTCTCGCTCTCTCCGCCGTTGTAATCCCAAGAATTGTCGAGGAAATTGATGCCTCGATCGACCGCGTTGCGAACGATTTGCAGGCTAAGCTTTTCGCTCACTTTCTTCAAGCCCAGATGCCAGCCCCCGAGTCCGATCGCTGAAACCTGTTCTCCCGTGCTGCCCAGGGACCGGTAGGGCATTTCAGAGCGTGCCGTGGTATTGGTCATATTCCCTCGCAAGACGCGCGATTTAGAATCAAATAGATTGGAGGCATGGCTGCTTGCCAACCACAAAGAGCCCGCTAAGGACGAGCGTAGTTCTAAACGCCACAACTATTCCTCAACAAACACGTTGTCTGAAATACACGGATTCACGGATAACTGCCGGGGTGCAACTGTAGCATGTAGGGGCAGAAAGATATCGTTCGTGCGCGCGCCGTCTGCGATTCGGCCGCGGCGAGTATGCGCGGTTATTTCTTGGCGGGCGTGAGCGCGGTCCAAGCGACGTTCGGCACCACGGGAGCGCTGCCGTCCAGCAAGCGAATGTTGGCCGTCTGCATGAGCGAGTTGACGAAGACCACTTCGAAAACTCCTTCGTGCTGGGCGCTCCGAACGCGTTCGCCTACTTTCGGGATCGTTACTTTGGATTCAGTCGCCATTTTATTCTCCACGCGCGCGAGACCAGACTAGCGCGGTTCGTTACGGTCAGCATGCTAACTAAAGTCTTGTGCCCCGCATGACTTGCAATAGGTGAATCGCATCGTTCAGGGCGATGCGCTCCAGGGTTCCGGGCGGACGCTCGAGCTTGGCTTTCAAACGCGAGAAGATAGCTGCTCTCGCAACTCTGAGACACTCGGGGCGCTTGTCCCGGTCGGTTTCGTGCAAGACGGCTTCAAAGGCGCACTGCCAATCCGGGAATTGCAAGGTGCTGGATTCCGTGGGGAGACGTGCCATTGGGGCTGGCCTCCTGCATTTCAAAGTACGCTGGGCTATTTATAACCGAAGTCTGTTCCGTGTTCCTTTCCGTGTCAAGTTAATAGATTTAGATGCATGTTGAAAAAGTGCTTCGGTCGCCATTCTGAGCGAAGCGTAAGCGCGCTTTCCCATCGCCCCGTATTTCAGCGAAGAATCTCCCTTTCTCCAATTTCCTATTTCTTGTCTCCGCTTTCAACCTTGCGGATAAGGGTGTAAAAGGTATGGCGTTTCCAAGTTCACGTGTCTGCCAATCTTGAATTCTGAATGGAGGATAATATGGGACGTCGCCTGAAGGTTTTCCTCGCGGCTTTATTGTTTTTTGCGATTGCGTTAGGAATTTCGCTGCGGCTGAGTCAAGGTCAGGACCGCAGTCAAGGCAAAGTTACTCCAGCCGACTATCTCCGGTGGCGAGCGGAATTCAAGAACTGGGGCCGGTGGGGTCCGGACGATCAGCGCGGCGCGAGCAACTTGATCACGGCGTCGAAAGTTCTGAGCACCGTCAAACTGGTCCGGTACGGCATCGTGATTTCCCTGGCGCACCCGGTCCCGCAGCACGCTGACGCGGAAACTCCCGACAGCGCCGTCTTCCACCGCGTTACGAACGGCATCAGTGCAACGAACACCACCGACAATTATCAAGTGAGCTACCACGGCCTGACCCTGTCTCACATGGATGCCTTCTGCCATTTCTTTTTCGAAGGCAAGATGTACAACGGTTACTCCGTAGCCGACAACATCACGCCCCAAACAGGATGCAAGAAAGACGACATCATGGCCTGGAAAGACGGCGTCGTAACTCGCGCCGTCCTCTATGACATCCCTCAGTTGAAGGGAGTCGATTGGATCGAGCCTGGAACGCCCATCACTCGCGCGGACCTCGAAGCGTGGGAGAAGAAGTCCGGCGTGAAGGCGGGGCCGGGCGACGTACTGCTACTCTACGTGGGCCGGTGGAAGAGACGCGCGGCAAAGGGCCCTCAAGCTGGTGTAGTTGCCGGCTACTATGTGGACGTGATCCCTTTCATCAAGGAGCGCGAGCTTGCGTTCATCGGTCACGATTTCAATATTGACTGGTCTCCCAGACCCGGTTGGGGAGCCGAACAGGGAATTCCCGTCAATCCGATTCACCAGGCAGTGCTCAACTGGATGGGAGTCAGCATCGTCGAGAACCTCGACCTGGAGCGCGCCGTCGAAACAGCGAGGCGCTTGAAGCGCTACGAATTCATGCTGACGTTCGCGCCGATCCCGGTTCAGGGAGGCACCGGGTCCCCGCTCAATCCGCTGGCTGTCTTCTGAGGAAGGCGGCGGTTCAGCTAATCTTCGCCAGTTGCGAATTGTCACTTTCTTCCGCGAAGCACTTTCTTGTTCGCGCGAACTCGTCTCGCAATCCTGCACTCATGGTTGGCGCGAACCCGTGTACGCGGCTATCGCCACCATATCGCTTTCGCTTAAGTTGGCAACTACCGACTGCATCAGTGCGGTCCCCGCCCCCGAGCGAGCGCCGTGCTGCATATCGTAGAGTTGGCGGAATACGTAGCTGGGCGAACGGCCCGCAAGCGCCGGTACGGGGCCAAGGCCTCGCAGGTCTGCACCGTGACACATGGCGCACGGTGTTGTTTTCCCGGCGCCGCCGGTTGTGACAAGCGCCTCACCTTTTTTCACGCTGCCGAACGGCACGTACGCGATGAATTGGGATGTCGCGTCGCGAAGTTCGGTTCGCTCCGGATTTTCGGGCGTCTCGATGATGCGCTCGCCGAGCGGTTCTTTGACGCCACCTTCCAAAGGAAGAAGCATGCCCCCTACCACATAGGTCTTGGGCGCCGTCTCCGACTCGACAACTTTGATCCACCGCTTCAATTTCAGGGAACTGAAGTAGTTGGCTGCGGCTCTGGTTTCGGCGTCGCTAACATCCTTTGCAATCGCCAGCATTAAAGTCGGAGGTCGCATCCGGGGTTCCGAACTCCTTCTGGCGCCACTCTTGAAATCGGCGACCTGCTCCATAAAATACACAGTAGGGAGTCCCGCGAGACTGGAATTCTCAGGCCTGCCAAGCCCGTTGGGAAGGTGGCAATAGCCACACGCGCGTCGATCTGGCGGTTTGCCATGTGCAACCACTGCCGGCATGGGGGGGTGCCCTTCGGGGTGCCAGTCCGGCACATTGAAGAGGTCTCGAACTTGGGTTAGCGTGAAGGCCACGGTGCTGCCGGGGACATGCAGCAAGGTGCCGTCGTCGTCTTTGAGTGGGATGTTTGGTGTATCGATCGGATATGCCCATGGCGGCGGAGCGTCGTGTTTGGGAGGTTGTGAACGCCCAGCGCCGATCGCGGACCCGAGAAACAGAGCAAGCAACATGCTCGGGATGAAAGCCTTCACGAAGCCTCCCTGAAGCAGACTCTGGCTTTGCTGGAACAGGCGTCGTGTCGAAGCATTGCCCGCTTGAGCCTTCTTATCGTGTGGTTGTCGGACCGACCGCGATTCTACCGAATTCATGCTTCCGTTGCGATTTATTCTTGCGTCGTATCTATGTCATCTCAATAGAACTGCGCCATTTTGCATCGGGCACATTTGCAAATCGCGTCTGAGACAGCGGCGTGTTGGGAAACGGCTGATCCGCGAAAAATTGCTTGCCTGCAATGTGATTTGTGATACAGTCCGGCGCATGCGTCGCCGTGAATTCCTGATTCTTTCCGCGGCTAGTGTGGGCGGGATACTCGTCTATTCGCTCGACGGCAAGGCATCTCTCGCCGCGCAGGAAAAATCTTCAACCGACCAGCAGATCCGCATCCCCCTGAAGTTTTTCACCCAGTCGGAAGCAATGATTGTGGCCGCAGCCACGTCCCGCATCTTCCCCAGCGATGAAGAAGGTCCGGGCGCGCGGGAAGCGGGCGTCGCCATCTTTATTGACCGCCAACTCGCTGGCCCATGGGGACGTGACGGTCATCGTTATGCGCACCCGCCGTTCGATGAAACAGCGGCCGAAGAATTCGGTAATCAGGGAGCGGCTACTCCTCGGCAGATTTATCGCGAAGGACTGAAGCAACTTGGCGGGTTCGATCGTCTCGCTCCCTCAGAGCAGGACGAAGCCCTGAAGAAGATTGAAAAGGGCGCTTTTTTCAATTTGCTGCGCCGCAACACGATCGAAGGGATGTTCTGCGACCCGCAACATGGCGGAAATGTTGACATGGTGGGATGGCAACTCATCGGCTTCCCCGGCCCGCGCATGAGCAATTTTAATGAAATCGAGAAATATCGTGGCGAGCCGTTCCGTCCCAAACCCGTGAGCCTGGCGCAGGTGACGAAGCACCCCAACCCTCCTTCCGAGGAAGAAAAGTAAGCCATGAAGACCCTGCCTGCTGTCGACGCCGTTATTATCGGTGGTGGCTGGACCGGTCTGCTGATGGCCAAGGAACTAGGCGCGCGCACGCCCATCTCCGTCGTCGTGCTGGAGCGGGGCAAGGCGCGCCACAAAGAAGATTACATTGCGGACATGGACGAGCTTGACTACAACGTCCGCTTCCGCCTGATGCAGGATTATGGGCTCCAAACGGTTTCGCTGCGCTATACCACGAGCGACCGCGCTATTCCCATACGCCAGCTTGGTTCGTTCATGCCCGGGCAGGGCACCGGCGGCGCCGGCGAACACTGGGGCGCCGTGTTCCCGCGCTTTCAGCCGGATGTCTTTGAGTTGCTCAAGAGCACCACGGAAAAATACGGCGCGAAAAGGCTCCCTGAAGGCCATTCGATCGTCGACTGGGGAATCACGTGGGACGAAATTGAGCCGTATTACACACGCGCCGACAAACTCGTCGGAGTTTCCGGCAAAGCCGGGAATATTCGCGGAAAGCTGATCGAGGGCGGGAATATCTTCGAGGGCGCGCGCAGCGAAGAGTACCCGACGCCGCCGACTAAGGTTCCGTACTACGCGTCTCTCTTTGAATCAGCCGCGAAATCGCTCGGTTATCATCCGTATCCCAATCCGTCAGCTGCCATCAGCAAAGCGTACACGAATCCGGACGGGGTATCGCGGCCCGGCTGTTTCTATTGCGGATTCTGCGACCGTTTTGGCTGCATGGTGAGCGCCAAGGCCCAGCCGACGAACACGCTGCTCCCGCTCATCGAGAAGCAAAAGAACGTCTCGCTGCGCAATGGCTGCTGGGTTCGCCGCATCGAATACGATAAATCCGGCGGGGGACGCGCCCGCGGCGTAACGTACATCGATGAGACCGGTGAGGAGACTTTCCAGCCGGCTAGTATGGTCTTCCTCGGTTCGTGGACGTTCAACAACACGAGACTGCTGCTGCTTTCCGGCATTGGCGAGCCGTATGACCCCGCCACCGGGAAGGGCGTTGTGGGCCGCAACCTCACGCACCAGGTCAGCTTTAGCCCAGCTCAGGCATTTTTTGAAAAGCCGCTCAACCGTTTCATGGGCGCGGCGCCGGCTGGCGTGCGCATGAGCGACTTCGATGCCGATTGCTTCGACCACAGCAACTTGCCCTTTTTGCGCGGTGGGACGTTTGCCGGCATTGGCACAGGCTTCCAGCCGATTGTTGGCTTTGGTGCGGTGCCATCTTCGGTGAAGGCGCGGTGGGGGGCGGAGTGGAAGAAAGCTGCCGTCTACTGGTATGACCGTGTCGGGAACGTAGGCTTCGCCGGCGAGCACATTGCTTACAAAGATCACTACATGGACCTCGACCCCACTTACAAGGACCACCTGGGCGATCCATTGCTGCGATTGACGATCAATTGGCGGGACAACGAACGCAAGATGGTCGAATTTGCCATCGCGAAGGGCGTTGAGTTAGCCCGTGCGATGGGTGCGAAAGAGGTGGTGCCGGCCTCGCCTTACGGTCAATACGATACGCGGCGCTATCAATCGACTCACGTGCAGGGCGGCACGATTATGGGTAAGTCACCCGAACACTCCGTGGTGAATACTTACGGACAGCACTGGCAGGCATCGAATCTCTTCATCATGGGCGCTTCGATGTTCGCGAACAACGGTTCCGCCAACCCCACGCCCACGCTTCTTGCCTTGACCTACCGCACCGCCGACGCCGTCGTCGATCGGTATATAAAGCACCCCGGCCAGCTCACCTAACGGCCGCCTGCAACCCGGCTACGGCGCGATTTCTTCGAGACTGCGGTCGCGTGTTTCGATCATGCCCGTTGATGCCAGCGCCCCGACAATACTCATTCCGGCAAACATCAAAAAGACCGCGCCGGTTCCCTTTTTATCGACCAGGAAACCCACCAGCGCCGGACCGACAGCCGAAGCGATGCGCAGCCACGACGTAGCCAGTCCGGTGCCGATGGCTCTCATGCGCGTCGGATAAATTTCCGGCGTGTAGAGATAGAGCACCGCGTTCGTTGAGCCGATGATTCCATAACTCAGCGTCGCCAGAATCACGACGGCCAATACGGCTTTTGCGCCTAGCAATCCCAGAATTGCGAGGAGCGCTCCACCACAAATGAAGGCGGCGACCATCCAATTCCGCCGCCCGATTCGATCGACGCAAAAAGCGCACACCAATAAAATCGCGACCTGCGCGACATTTGTCAGCGAGGCGTAGCGAAGCGATTGCCGGATGGTCAGGTGATATACGGTGTTGTAAAGGCTCGGCATCCAGTTGTTCAGGCTGTTGGCGACGAAATAAGCACTCGCCCAGAGCGTCCACACGATCAGTGTTCGCCACCGATAGAAGCCCGAGAGCACCTCCGACCATTGGCTGCGTTGGGCGCGCCCTGTCGCGGGGGCGGAAACGGCGGCGGGCGCGGCGATTTGCATTTTTTCAGGCGACGTTTGCGTGCGCGGAATTCTGCGCGTTGTACTCGCTTCGATCTGCCGGACAATCGCATCCGCTTCCATGAAGCGGCCCTTTGAAATCAGCCATCGGGGCGACTCCGGGAGACGCGCGATCAGGAACGCGATCAACACGCCCGGAATGCCGCCGAGAAGAAATATGGACTTCCATCCCCATGCCGGCACGAGCCATGCGCCGATCTGGCCCGTGGCCATGAGCCCCACCGGGAAGATCATTTCGTACAGCAGGAAAAATCTTCCGCGTCCGTGCGCCTGCGATAGTTCGTTGATGTAGGTGGCCGCGACCGGCATCTCGCCGCCGACGCCGACGCCTTGCACGAACCGGCAGAAAAGCAGCGCGGAGTAGTTTCCCGCGAGCGCACATCCAAAACTCATCACCGACATGATCGCTACGGCGGCCGTCGTGCCGCGAATGCGCCCCAGTTTCTCCGCAAGTCCGCTGAATACCAGCGCGCCAATCAGTTGTCCTACATAACTTGCGGAGATTAGCAGACCGCTTTGCTTGGGAGCGATGTGCCACAGCCGGATGAGGGTCGGCAGCGCGAATGCCAGCGACAACGCGTTGAAGGCGTCAAAAAATGTCGCGCTGCCCATGACGATGCGAGCCTTGGTATGCCATCGCGAAAATGGCACCTGCTCCATGCGTGCGAGCAGTTGCGCCGCATCTGGGATGCTTCCGAGGCTCGATTTATCTTCCTGTTTTTGAATTTCGATCGAACCCTCAGCCGGCATCACGCGGTTTCGCCGTAAAGCGAGGAACGGATTCGCGAGGCTCGAAAAAGTCTGGAGTGCAAATGAAGTTTGTGAACGGCAACCGTAATCTCGAACATTGTCATCTTCATGACTATACAGATAACGCGTTCACAATCACGCGGAAGCCGGCGATCGCTGCGCAGCGCGCCTCATCAGCTCGCGAAGCTGCGAAGCGATTTCTTCCGGGCACTCGGCGGGGGTCAGGTGGCGCGCTTTTGGGAGGACCGTGAGCGTCGATCCCTGAATTGAATCGTGCAAGTACTCAGCCATAGCCAAAGGAGTAGCGTAGTCCTCTTCACCCACGATCACTGCCACAGGAACGCGCAAAGATGTTAGGTGTTCCCGCAAATCCGCGTCGCCTAGCATGACGCATGTGGAAACGTAGCAATCGATGTCGTTGGCGAGATATACCGCCGTGAGAGCTTTCACCGCGTCCGGATGGGAACCGCGAAATGCATCGCCGAACCATCGCGTAACCTGGAAATCTACCATACCCGCCAAGCCCTTCGAACGCGCCATACTTGCTCGTTCGGCCCAAACCGCGGGAGCATCTTTGCCGTACCAGGCAGTCGTGTCAATCAACGCAAGAGCGGTCGCTCTCCAGGGATAAAGTCCGGCGAACGCCATCGCGACGCATCCACCCATCGAGCAGCCTGCGACAGCCGCATTCTGCCATCCGACATGGTCGAGCAATTCCGCCAGATCGCGCGCAAACTGGTCCGTCGTGAAAGCCTCCGCGCGCCGCCCCGAGCGGCCATGGCCCCGGCAGTCGAAGAAAAGGACCTGTGCGTCGTCAGCCAGTCGCGGAACCACTTCGTTCCAGATGCTTCGATCGAGCCCGAGCGAATGAATCAACACGAAGCGCGGCGGCGCGGGATGCGACGCGCCGGCAATCGAATATGCGATTGGGCAACCATCTGACGTTGTGAAAGTATCGGACTGGATCATTGCTTACCCTTTTCCACGGTTTCGACGGCGATTCCCGGCGCAGTCAACGGAACATTCCACGCATCGTACCCGTAAAGCCAACTGGTATCTTCGTCGCCGCCCTTCATCCAGGTGTTCGCGCTCGAGATGGCCTGGATGCGCGACGTGCGAGGCTTGCGATGCGCTTCGTAGCGCTCGAAGGCTTCCTCAATTGCCTCGCATCCAACTTCTTCCAGGCATCGCGCGAGGATTGCCGCATCCTCAATTGCGGTCGCTCCGCCTTGCGCCATGTAGGGAGTCATCGCGTGGCAGGCATCGCCCAGCAGCACAACTCGTCCGTCGCTCCAGCGTCGCAGAGGCTTCCGCTCGAGGATCGCCCACTTGTGGCAATCGGGACACGCCTCCAGCACGGCGCGCACATCCGCGTGAAATCCTTCGTACGCCTTGCGCAACTCTCTTACGTCTCCCTTGGCCGACCACGATTCGCGCGTCACCCAATCCGCCGGTTCCGGCACGCTGGTTACAAAGTAAAGCTCGGTGCGGGTTGCATTCGTGTAATAGATGACAATATGGCGGTCGACGCCCCACCATTTCGTTCGCGATGGGCCGATGTCTTTGCCGTTGAGCAACGCGGAAGAAAAAATGGCGCGGTAAGCAATACGCCCCTTGTGAAGTGGCTCATCCGGACCGACGATAATATCGCGCACCACTGAATGGACCCCATCCGCGCCGATTACAGCGTCCGCAACCGAGCTCGTTCCGTCGGCAAACACAAGCGTGACCTGACCAGAGCCCTGTTCCACTCCGACCAGTTTCTTGTCGAGATGGACGATGCTTTCCGGCACCACTGCCGCGAGCGCTTCGTGCAAGTCTGCCCGGTGCATGCAAAGATAAGGCGCGCCGAAAAGGCTCTCCGGCATTGGCAGCTCTCGGATCACTCTCCCCGTGTCCCATTCTCTGTTCAAGTGAGAATACGGCTTGAAGGACGTATCGCGGACTCTTTCTTCCACACCGATTCGGCGCAGCACCTTCATCGAATTCGGCATCATCTGTATGCCGGCGCCTATGCGGGCGAATCGCGGCGCCTGCTCGTAAACCTGCACATCAATGCCGATCTGCCGCAGAGTAGCAGCCGCGGCCATTCCACCGATGCCGGCGCCGACCACCGACACAGAGAGTCTCTTTTTATCCATTTTCCCGTCTAGCGTCTTTGTATCACAAAACGGGAATCCCGTACGGATTGCTGAAGCGTGACGCAGGGGCAGATAACAGTCCTCGTCCTCATCCGCGTCTCCAGAACGAACCGGGAGCAGTGTTTGCCAAATGGAGTTGATCGGACTTGATCGCCACGGTTGATCGTCAACGTCCGCCGGCTACTCCTCCGCCGTTCTGCTGCAGAATCGCGGACTCTTTCTGCTTATCCGGATGCATGACGATTTTCTGCACACGCCAGTTGTTCATGTCGGCGACGTAAAGCGTGTTTTCGTCCGGGCAGGCAAGGCCATGCGTCCAGCTGAACTGGCCGAGCTCATGCCCGGACTTGCCGAACATCCCCAGGATTTTGCCTTCCGGCAGAGCGATCTTATAGATCCTCCCCGGCTCCGCATCCGACGTGAAAAGATATTGCTTCGGCCCGTTGGTGATGCAAATCGTCCAAGGCATCGTTTCATCGGGCGGGTTTGGCAGCGGGTTGGCGAGGACGGGATGACGCGTTTTGTCGTAAGGCACGTTGAGAAAAATGAACCGCTTGAAATTACCGTCGGTGTCGAAAACCTGAATGCGTCGGTTGCCACGGTCGGCAACGTACAGGTTCCCCTGCCGGTCTATCCCGATATTATGCGGGTTGCTGAACTGCCCGGGATTTTCGTTTGCGTGCTCGCCGCCCTTGCCGGCGGAACCCCACCGCTTAATCCAGTTGCCGTGTTTGTCGAACTTGGCGATCTCCGAATTGAAGTAGCCGTCGCTGACGTAAATATTGTCGTCGGCGTCCCAGGTCACATCGGTTGAGCCGTTGAATAGCCCGTCCACCGGCGTAGGCGGCGGGTTGGCGG
>Ga0182024_10017713_pt1 | contig 13339 bp, 7 predicted proteins | sample P32metaG_FD_120480 | JGI IMG/M metagenome (GOLD analysis project Ga0182024, IMG submission 120480) | Permafrost microbial communities from Stordalen Mire, Sweden - P3-2 metaG (Illumina Assembly) | ecosystem: Environmental > Terrestrial > Soil > Wetlands > Permafrost | place: Sweden: Stordalen...
CACCAGATCCAGATTGGCGCCAGCATGGATCGCATTTCCACGCAAGGAGTGCAAACGTCCGGCGGGCACACATACCTGGGGAGTTATACGTTTGCGCCAGCGGAAACCGGCCTTCCGGGCGTGTCGAGCTCCGGCTTTGGGGCGGCCAGCTTTATGTTAGGCCAAGTTGACAGCAGCACCTGGGGCCAGCAGCCGTGGCAGGCATGGCTATTCCGCCCCTGGGCCGTTTATGGCCAGGATGCCTGGAAGATTCGACCGAATCTGACGCTGAACGTCGGCTTGCGATGGGAATACGAGCGGCCGATTGAAGAGAAGGAGTATCGGCTTGCCAATTTCGACCCGTCGCTTCCGAATCCCGGCGCCGGCAATCTTTTAGGCGCGCTTGAGTTTGCCGGATATGGCGCCGGCCGGGCAAACGTGGCCCAGTTTGCGGACGCATGGCACAGAGGTTTCGGTCCCCGTCTGGGATTGGCTTATAACGTCGCCAAACAGACGGTGCTGCGCATGGGTTACACCATCAATTACGACAGCAATGCGGGTCCGGCGATTTTTCTGAACCAGCAGGGATTTTTCTCCCAGGCGACTATCGCGACTCTCAACGCCGGCGTAACGCCCGCGTTTAATTGGGCGATCGGCTTCCCCAATGTTCCTCTGGGGCCCTATTTCACGCCGACCTTCGCCAACGGCAGCAGCACTGCCTACCTGGCCCCCAACGGAGCGCGCATGCCAATGGTGGAGAACTGGAATGTGGGCATTCAGCATCAACTTCGAGGCAACTTCCTGATCGATGCCAGCTATGTTGGCCTCTCGTCGCATCATATTCTCAATGGCAACCTGAACCTCAACCAGCTCAATCCCGAGTATTTGTCTTTGGGTTCGGTCTTGAATGCGGCGGTGGGCTCCGCGAGCGCCAATGCGGCGGGAATTACGGCGCCGTACCCGGGATTCACGGGGACCGTGGCGCAAGCGCTACGCCCTTATCCCCAGTACACGACCATCACGAATTCCGGGGACCCGATCGGGAATAATACCTACAATGCACTCCAGGTCCGCCTGCAAAAGAGATTCTCCGACGGTCTTACTGTTCTGGTAGCGTACACATTTTCGAAGAACCTCACCGACGCGGACGGGAGTTATGGCACTGGCCTGGGCGGAGCCCAGAATTACTATAACGTAAGCCTCGAAAAGGCGGTGGAATCGTCGGACACGCCGCAAACGCTGGTCGCCTCTTACACCTACGAGTTACCGGTTGGAACGGGGAAGCGTTTCCACACCGGCAAGGTGCTCGACAAGTATGTCTTGGGAGGCTGGGTTTTGTCGGGTATTTGGACCGTGCAGAACGGCCATCCGCTGGCTGTAAGCACTGAGACGAGCCTGGTGGGAGCCGGGTCCGTCCGCGCTAATTCGATCGCCAGCGATGTCTACCTGGATAATAGCCGGTCCTCGTTTAACCCGGCCACCGATCTGTACGTTAACAAGGCCGCATTCGCGCTACCGGCCCCGTTCACCTTCGGAGACGGCCCGCGAGAGTACAGTCAACTCCGTTCTTTTGGAACGATTAATTGGAACGCGGCGGCGGAAAAGAGGATTCCCATCAGGGAACATCTGCAATTCAAGTTGCGGGGGGAGTTCTTCAATGCGACCAATACGGTCAATTTCAGCTCTCCCACGACCGACCTACAAAGCTCCTCTTTCGGGAAGATCACATCCGCCGCCGCCGGAAGGTCGGGCCAAGTCTCGGCTACCTTGACCTGGTAAGTGGAAGAAAGACATGCGAGCGCCGCTTCTCTCGCGGCCTTCGACATTATCTTTACCTGGAGTCATCGGGAAGTTCGAACCAGAGGGCGGTTTCCTAATGCTACACGCTACTGAAATCGAGTTAGAAGTATTTATCGAGTCAGACGTATTTAATGGAGGCAAAGTATGAACAACAGAACGAAGCTAACGCGGCGCTCTTTGATGAGCGCCATTGGAACCGCGGGGGTGGCGGCCCCATTGGGAACCGCGCTTCTCCGTGAGGCAAACGCACAAACGGTGACCAAAACCAATGCGGTGGCGCTCGCTATAACCGGCGACGAGTCGCATAACTCGGATGTTTACCGTACGGCTCTTCAGAGCACCCTCGTGCAGGACGCGGGACTACCCATCGACTTCACCGATGAGGAAAAACTGATCAGCTACGAAACCCTGCAACGCTACAAAATCCTGATCCTTTTCCGCAATGGCACCCGGCACCCCGGCGGCTATAACAACCTGCCCGGCACAGTCAAGATTGTGAGCGTTCCGCCGCTTGAGAAGAAGCTCGATCGCACGTTCGTCGCCACCATCACCGACCAGCAATGCAAAGATATCAAGCGCTGGGTTGAGGAAGGCGGCTCGCTCTGGGCATGGCATAACAACAGCCGCCTCTCGCTAATGAGACAGGACTATCGCGACGTCCAGGGCGCCACTATCATCGGACATCCGCCAGTCCGGCCGTTCAAAGTGAAAATTATCAACCAAGATCACCCCATCACTAAGGGCGTCAACGACTTTATAGTTACCGACGAGCAGCACTTTATGAAGTACGAGAAGGACCCCAAACACGTCCTGGCGATGAGCGTGAATGAAGATAATCTGACGTATCAGGGCCCTGACGGAAAGCCGAGCAACACGTGTCAAGCGGCGTGGGCCTATGACTACGGGAAGGGCCGCGTGTGCTTTTTCGCTCCCGGCCACGCATTAACCGCCCTGTGGAATCCGGAGTACGAAAAAATGCAGAAGAACGCCGCAAAATGGCTTCTGCATGAAACCTAGAGAGAGCGACTGCAAACGGAGCAGGGGGGAAAATACGCTGTTCCGCTTGGCGAGGCGGATTCATTCTCCCGAAGATTCGAGTTTGATGTCGCGGTAAACCGCGGGCGGAAGGACGATCGCATATGATGACGCGACGTGATGCAATGGCGGCTCTGGGCGTTCTGGGGGACGCCCTGGAGCGGGCGGCCGACGGGCTTCCTGCCTCCTCGACGTGATGCACGACACTGGCTTTATCGGTCTTCGGCTGACGCGGTTCCCGAGGATTATCGAGACCTACAGCATCACCGGGGAACAGATCGAACGAGAAGTTTCCAAGCGCGGGTTGCACGTAGTGACGATTTCATTCGACGCCGCGGCGCAGGACGCATCGAAACGCAAGGAAATCCTGGACAGCGCCAAGGTCGCGATGACCTTCCTCAAGAGTTTCGGCGCCGAGCGCTTGGTGGTGTTCTCGCCGGGGCCGAACGCGGGCACGGCCCGGGATGCTTTCAAAACCATGTGCGAGTGCTACAACCAACTGGGTGAAGTGGCCGGCGAGATGGGCTTCAGAGCCAGCCTGCACAACCACATGGGAGAGATGGTGCAGACCGAAGACGAGTTGGACCGGTGCATGCAGATGACCGATCCCAAGCTGTTCTGGCTATCGCCCGATACGGCTCACCTTCACCTGGCCGGCATGGACGTGCCCAAGATACTGGACCGTTACAAGAACCGGCTGATGCTGGCGGACTACAAAGACGCCAAGCGGGGCAGCGGCGGCTTCCTCCAGAATATATACGACCTGGGCGATGGGGATATAGACTTTCCGGCCTGTCATCGCGTGCTGAAGGCGGCTAAGTTCCAGAACTGGCTCATCGTAGATCTGGACGTGGCCCGCCAGGGCCCCCGCGTCAGCTACGAACGGTGCTGAGGTTACGTAGTCAACAAGCTGGAGCCGATTTATGTCTGACGTTTCGCGGATTCCGGCGGAAGCCACGTGACTCTTAACCGGGCCGCGGCCGACGGAAGCTGCCGGAGCCCGGGCAACTGACGGTGAGTTCTGCGCCAGGAGGCAGCCTGGGCGCCTCTCCTCCGTCTCCCGTTCCCCAAAACCCAAGCCCGTTGACCGAGGATCTTAGAACAATGGTACGATGACTGACGAGGTATGAAGGTGAGATCGCTCCGGGAGATTCCCATCGAGTCGGCTCCATCGGAGCATACGGCCCAGACGAGAACGAGTACTCCGGAGACGCTAAGTCCCGTGGCGGTCTCGGCCCCCCGCCAGAAGCAGCGTTCCCGAAAGCTCGCGCACGCGCTGGTGGACGCCATCTCCGAGAGCATCCGTAGCGCCGCCATCCGTCCGGGCGACAAGCTGCCGCCGGAGTCTGTGATCATGGCGGAGCACGGAGTTAGCCGCACCGTAGCACGCGAGGCGATCACCAGTCTCCAGGCCGCTGGTCTCATCGAGACGCGTCACGGAATCGGATCGTTTGTGCGCGCTGTCCCAACCGGTCTTGAATTCCGAATCGACGCGGCCGCCATTTTGACCGTGCGAGATATATTGGCGATGTTGGAGTTGCGAATCAGTCTCGAAACTGAGGCGGCGGCGCTCGCCGCGGCGCGGCGGAGCGATGGGCACTTAGACGAGATGCGTAAGGCTCTGGACGCCTTTCAGACCAATATGGCCTCCGGCGGCGATACCGTGAAGCCGGATTTCCACTTTCACTTACAAATCGCCTATTCCACCGGAAATCGCTATTTTGCCGATATCATGAGTCACTTGGGCACGAACACCATACCACGTACCCGTGTCGACGCAGTCCAGGGCTCCGCGGCCCACATGCAGTATCTCCGCCTCGTCAATACCGAACATGAGAGCATTTTCGAAGCGATTGTCCGGCGCGATCCCGAAGGGTCGCGCGCCGCTATGCGTATCCATTTAACCAGCAGCCGCGAACGCCTCCGCCGCGCGCACGATCTGGCCAACCAGAAGTAAAGCGTGGCCGGGCAAACCTTCCCTGAGCGAGAATTCGACGAGGCGCGCAATTGCTCGGGCTTCAATATTCGGGTTTCCGATTGGCGCTGGCAGTCTTGCGAGCCCGCCCGTGGACGGCGAACCGACGGGACGGATTCGCCTCTCTCCGGTCCCACCTATGCCGGGAAGGGCCAGACGCGCTCAATGGTCTTGCTGAGCATCCAGCTCTTATCTTCAGCGTTGAGAAACTTCATGTCGTCGCGGACCACCGTGAGGGCCTGCTCATATTTCGCCACGCCCTCGATGATCGGCCAGTCCGTGCCCCACATCAGCCGCTGCGGGCCGAAGGAGGCGTGCAGCCGCTTCACCAGTTCCTGCGAATCCAGCCATGGATACGGTTGGCGCGAGAGCGACCACGTGTGCGAGATCTTGACGAACACATTCGGGAAGCGCTTGAGCGCAATCAGTTTTTCCAGTTCCTGGGGCTGGTCGACAGGGCAATCGGCCATGTGGTCGATCACCACAGTTAAATCGGGCAGCGCCTCCATTAACTGAGCTACCTGCGGCATGCGCACGACCGGCGCCAGCACCGTCATCGGCACTTTTAGTTCCAGGCAACGCTTCCAGAGCGGCGGCATCAGCGGCCCCGCGATCCAGTCGCCGGCAGCGCCACGCCCCGGGCTCAGCCGGACTCCGTGGATTCCCTGCTCGGTGAGCTTCGATAGTTGGTCGGGCGCCGCCGCGTCCAGTGGGTCTACGCGGCATACTCCTCGGAATGTCCCGGGGTATTGCTTCAGCACGTGCAACAGAAAGCGGTTGTCGTACTTGTAGTGGATCATCTGGATGAGGACGGTTTTCGAAACCCCATTGGCCTTCATAAGTTCCAATACGGTTTCGGGCGCGGCGTCGCGGTTCGGATTCACCCCCGGCGCGAACGGAAACTCGGGGTCGTGTTTCCACGTGTGAACGTGGGAATCGATGATCCGGTAGTCGGCGGCCTTGAGCGTGGTCATGGCCAGCGCCGTTCCGATGAAGGTCCGGCGCGAAACGTCAGACATAAATCGGCTCCAGCTTGTTGACTACGTAAGCTCCGCACCGTTCGTAGCTGACGCGGGGGCCCTGGCGGGCTATGTCCAGATCCACTATGAGCCAGTTCTTGAACGAAGCCGCCTTCAGCGCGCGATGGCAGGCCGGAAAGTCCACATCCCCGTCGCCCAGGTCGTATATATTCTGGAGGAAGCCGCCCGTGCCGCGTTTGGCGTCTTTGTAGTCCGCCAGCATCAGCCGGTTCTTATACTTGTCCAGGATCTTCGCCGCGTCCATGCCGGCCAGGTGAAGGTGCGCCGTATCGGGCGACAGCCAGAACAGCTTGGGATCGGTCATCTGCATGCACCTGTCCAACTCGTCTTCGTTCTGCACCATCTGCCCCATGTGGTTGTGCAGGCCGGCCCTGAAGCCCATTTCGCCGGCCAGCTCGCCCAGTTGGTTATAGCACTCGCACATAGTTTTGAAAGCGTCCGGGGCCGTGCCCCCGTTCCGCCCCGGCGAGAACACCACCAGCCGCTCGGCGCCGAAATTCTTGAGAAAGGTCATGTCGGCCTTGGCGCTGTCCAGGATTTCTTTGCGCTTGGATGCGTCCTGCGCCTGGCCGTTGAACGAAATCGTCACCACGTGCAGCCCGCGCTTGGAAACTTCCGCCTCCATTTGTTCGGTGGTGATGCTGTAGGTCTCGAGAATCCTTGGAAACTGCGTCAACCGGAGGCCGATAAACCCGGTGTCGTGCATGACATCGAGGATGTCGGTGAACTTCGATCCCTTGAAGGAATTCCAGAGGTTCGACCCCAATCCCCACTTCACGTTCTTGTTCGCGGGAAGCCGCTCGGCCGTCCGCCCCAGGGCGCCTGCCAAGACCCCCATAGCCGCCATTGCATCGCGTCGAGTCATCATAGTATCCATCCTTATAGTTACAGCTTTATGCGATTGTTACAGCTTTATGCGCCGCGGGTTAAACATCTCCTTTGTGGTCCGGCTGCTCCCCGGTGCCGCAGTCGATCAAGGCGATCATCCGCGCTAGGTTTGATGCAGCAGCCACTTGACGGCGTTCTTCTGCATTTTTTCATACTCCGGGTTCCACAGGGCGGTCATGGCGTGGCCGGGAGCGAAGAAGCAGACCCGGCCCTTACCGTAATCGTAGGCCCAGACCGCTTCGCAGGTGTTGCTGGGCTTTCCATCCCGGCTTCGATACGTCAGATTATCTTCATTCACGCTCATCGCCAGGACGTGTTTGGGGTCCTTCTCATACACCAGAAAGTGCTGCTCGTCGGTAACCACGAAGTCGTTGACGCCCGCGGTGATGGGGTGATCGTGGTTGATAATTTTCACTTTGAACGGCCGGACTGGCGGATGTCCGATAATAGTGGCGCCCTGGACGTCGCGATAGTCCTGTCTCATCAGCGAAAGGCGGCTGTTGTTATGCCATGCCCAGAGCGAGCCGCCCTCCTCAACCCAGCGCTTGATGTCTTTGCATTGCTGGTCGGTGATCGTAGCCACGAACTTGCTGTCGAGCTTTCTCTGAAGGGGAGGGACGCTTACGATATTTACGGTTTTGTCTAAGTTGTTGTAGCCACCGGGGTGCCGCGTGCCATTACGGAAGAGGATCAAGATCTTGTAGCGTTGGAGGTTTTCGTAGCTGATCAGCTTTTCCTCGTCGCTGAAGTCGATAGGCACTCCCGCGTCTTGCACCAGCGTGGCCTGAAGAGCCGTGCGGTAAACGTCCGAGTTGTGCGACTCATCGCCGGTTATAGCGAGCGCCACCGCTTTGGCGCCGGTCGCTGTTTGGGCGCTCGCTTGACCGAGCAGCGCGGTTCCCAATGGCGCTGCCACACCCACGGTTCCGATCGCACCCATCAGGGAGCGCCGTGTTAGCTTCGTTTTATTGTTCATGCTTGCCTTCTCCTTGTGTGAGGATTATCGTCTCCCCGCTTAGACCATCCGGACATCGAACAGCTTAACCGGTATTAGCCCGCGCCGCCAGCCACTGCGGCGCCGCGCCACGCCGATCAGAACTCGAACCTTCCGATGATCCACATATTGGGTCTCCCGGCGCCGATCCCGGAGTAGGATCCCTCCACTGCTGTCATGCGCGCGAATGTACCGGGGCTGCCGGTATTGTAAACCGAGCTCGGGGGCGCCCATTCGGGCGCTTCGAGAGGCCAGTTGTACCCGTCATAGCGGAGCTCGAAGCGGTATTTTTCCCTCACCGTCCACCATTTCGCCAGCGACACTTGCATCCAGTTGAGTCCCGGGCCTGAAAAGGTGTTGCGCCCCAGATCTCCCGCCGTGAACGCAGCCGGATAGGCGAACGAGGACATGTTCAGGTACGGATTCTGAGCCGATTCGGGGAACCGGTTCGAACCGATTTTCCACCCCGAAACCTGGGCCTGAGCGAGTGTAGTGACGATGTTGGGACGCGCAGCGCTTGGCAGATACTGGTAGGGGCTACCCGAGAAAGTTACCGTAAATGGCGGTCCAGACTGGATCGTTTGGGTCTCGGTGAATGTCCAGCCGCCGACCACCTGGTTGAGGAATCCGCCCTTGTTCAAGAAGCGCCGCCCTACGCCGAACGGCAACTTAACCGTCATGATGCCGACGAACCGGTCGGTGGTGTCGTACGCGGTTCGGGCCTTCTCCAAACGCCGGTCATAATATGAGATGCCGGTACAAGTTCCCTCGGCATCGCATTCCGATAGGTTCTTTTGACGAGTGTAAAAGGCAGTGAGGGCCAAGCCGGAAGTAAAGCGCCTCTCTATCCTCGCCGTGCCTGACTCATACGTGTTGTGGCCGAAGTTGGAGTAACCGGTAATGGTCCCGAACTGCGGATAGGGAAGGTAGTTCTGTTCGTGTGAGTAAATGGTGGCCAGCGTGGTCGGGTTGGTCGAAATATTCAGCGGAATGTCATTAATGTTCCAGGCGTTGATCAACCCGACGCCTGCCTGCCCCTGGTAATTCACAGCCGCCAGCCAATTGTGAGCGAACTCATACTGCAGCCCGCCCGACCAGCTCATCACATACGGCATGCGCATGTTGGGGTCCCACCAGGTTGCCGTGCGTGTGGAATAATTCGCTCCCACGAAGGGCGAAGCGCCATTCGGCAGCGTGTCGTAGGAGAAGCTGGGCGGCCCTTGGGACAGGCGGAAAATGGGCTGCGGATTGCCGGTCGGCTGTGCTATGGTGTCCGTCGCCAGATACTCATCGTGACTGAAGTTTTGCGTGGGCGCTAAAATATCCACGTGGATTATGCCGAAAGAAGCGCGGAACGCCCATTTCGGCGCGAAGTTCCAGGCCAGGCCGACACGGGGCTCGAAGTTGTTCATGTCTTTCTTGCTAAGCGCCCCCGTCGGGTGAGTGATCGCCCCCATCAGTCCGCTGACCGGATCAACGACATTCGGGACGAATTGCGAGTCTTGGCCGTACTTGGTCGAGAATGGGGTCTCGTAGACATACCGCAGTCCGAGGTTCAAGGTGAGGGTGCTCGACACCTTCCAGTCATCCTGTACATACGCCTGGTGCCCATACCACCGCGGGAGCCAGGTGGAATTGGCTTGCGTGAAGGTCGCGCTGGTGACCGAGCCCAGCAGGAAATCGGCGAAGGTGTTGCCCGTATTCGGGGTGAACGGTTCTTCGGTCCCTCCGAAAGTATAACTGCCGCTGGGTAATGCGGGGCTGCTGGCGTTATAGCGCGTACGAATCAACTCGTAGCCGAACTTGATCGCGTGCTTGCCTTTGATCTTGGTGAAGTTGTCCTGGAGAGTAATGTCGTCGCCGATGTATTTGTAACTCGTCAGGCCAGCCATACCGTATCCAATGTTGAAGTACGGAAAGGTGTCGCCGTTGACATTGGGCATGCCGAGTTGTTTCGCCCAGTCCTGGTTCGCCGACGGGGCCTCCTGGTAAGTCTCGTGCAGGTTGTAACCAATGCGAAACTCGTTGTTCATCGTGGGGCTGAGGATCAGCACGTCCGAGAAGACGAAGTTGAATTGATTGATCGGCTGCGGCACGGCAGCCGGATCGATAAGCTGCGAGAAGGCGTCGCCGGGGTTCGAAATCCATGCGAACTGGTCCGTCTGGCCCAAGGTGCGATGCCGCCCTTGAGAATAGCGGAAGAACTCCTTATGATTCGGCGTGAACTCGTGGTCGAACTTGATGTCCCAGCGTGTCCGGCGGACCCACTTCGACGGTTCTACGCCGACGTTGTTCGTAAAGCCGGTCGAACTGGCAACCCCCGGAAGGTTGGGCTGGGCGAAAGGATCCAGGGAAAGAAATTTCACTGCGACCGGATCGAAGCGGTTCTGCGGGATTATGTTGCCGGGGAACGGAGTGCTGGTCCAGGTGGTTCCCTGCAGAACCTCGGTGGCCGGGTCGTATATGGTCAGCGGCTTCGGACTGGTCTGCCCGCCGAAGGTGAAATCGCCGCTTTCCATAGCGGCGGTCGGCACGGCAGCGAAAGTGCCTGCTGTTGCGCCGAGTTCCTGGTGACGCTGAAGCCCGAACAGCCAGAATGTCTTGTTGCGGCCGTTGTACTTCGGCAAAATAACCGGTCCGTCGAGTAAGAAAGACATCTCATGGTAGTTGAACGGACTCGGCGTAACTGTCTGTTCTATGGCCGAGCGGTGAATCAAGTCCTTGCCTATATACTGGTCTTCCGCCGAGCCGTGGAGCTGGTTCGTACCGGATTTGTAGGTCACCGCCTGCAGCCCTCCCGCCGAGTGTCCGAGCGACGCCGGAGTGCCGGTTGTGTAAACCGTCACTTCCTGAAAAGCGTCCATCGCGCCGCTTAAAATGCCCGAGGTGCTCTCATAAGTCTGTATGCCAGGTTCTTTCCCGTCGACGCCATCGAGCGTATAGCCGATCGCATTGTCCCGCTGGCCGAGCACGTGCTGGCCCGACATGTTGTTCGAGCCTTCATAGTAGAACAACAACTGGCCCGTTCTTTTCTCGTTGATGGGCATCTTGGTGATTTCGTCGCCCGGCAGAGTGAGGTCCGACGAGGACGTTTCGGTTTGCAGCAGTGGTGACGCCGCCGTGACGGTCACGGTCTCCGCGATCGCTCCCACTTCGAGTTTGACGTCGATGCGCGGCACCTCGCCCGAGCTGACTATGACGCCGTCGCTCACGGACTTCTTGAAACCGGTCGACTCGACAGTTAAACGGTAGGTGCCCGGCGCCAAGTACGGGATGTAGTAGGCGCCCTCCGCCGAGGTCACTGTTTTCGAGACAAAAGAAGTGGCCACATTGGTGGCAATGACGCTGGCGTTCGCCACCAGCGCCCCTGTTGAATCGGTAACCGTGCCTACCAGGGTGCCTGTCCCCGTGGTTTGCGCCAGCATGACGCCGGCGGACAGCAAAATGATCCACCCGAGCTTCCGAATGCTTCGCGACATAGCGTAACCTCCTAAATCCCCGCACCTAGGGGCACAATTCCGCACATGCACACGGGATTTTCCTATCGTTGGACTCTCGTGCGATTCGAGATCCACCCGCCACCAAAAAGGTTGTACGACATGATACGACATGGACTCTATTCGATTCCACAGAGAATGTCAAACAAAATCCTCCATCAAAGGGCTGGTTTGTGTACGCGAAGATACCGCCCTGCGCCGCCGGAAGACGTCAGTCGATCGGCAAGGGATCTCTAGCTCCGCGAAACAGAACGCGAACACGTTGAGGCGAGCCAAGGTTGCTGTCGGACTCGAAAACATACGCCAGGCTCTTGCGGTACTCCTGTTCCGTGAGCGCGGCCCCAAGCGCATCCTGGGGATTGATAACGGTCACCGGCCGCGGATAAGCGGCCAGCATTAGATCCCCCATATCATACTTGCGCAAGACGCCGGGAAGCACCACTTCGGAGACATTGCGGTGGATGGGCTCATCGACAATCATGCGGTAAGACGCCAGCGAATTCTCCACCACTACACGCTTGATGCGTAGATCGAGGGCTGCGGCGTGCAACAAGACCACGCCAAGCGAACCCTCTCCGTAGGCCGTGACCGCCGACGCATCGACATCCTTGCGGGTCGAGAGCCAATCCACGGCGTGAATCGCGTCGTCCATCCGCATGCCGACGATGGTCTTGCCGACCAGAAACGCGCGTAACGAGAGCAGATTGAAAACTCCCAGCAGGGGCGACTTAAGGCCTTCCGTGCCCGGAGGCGATGGCCGTGGCTGCACCACCATTACGACTCGGCCCGATTGGACCAGCCGGTCGAAATCGCCGCCGGCCGCGGCGAATCTCTCCTTTGGCAAGGAGTTCAACATGAGGACGGCCGGTTTGGCGCCGTCACGTTCTGGAACCCCGGCGTATCCGGAAAACTCGATGCCGTCATCGCCTCGAAGGGTGAAGGTTTCGATTCGATAACCGGTGCGCGGCTCGGTAGCTGTCACGCCCACCGAAGGAGGTTTGGCGCCCGGCTCGGCCGTGACGGCGGTTATGCTCCGAATGTCCTGACGCAGGCGAGTTTGCAAACGCTCGATATCGGTCCGGTTGGCCAAAGCATGCACGGCGGGAAGCAGCGTCTCAGCGCGTTTGCGGTTCAGGGAGTACACGGTTTCCCCGCCGATCGAGGTCGAGACCTGACCGGTCGGAGTACAAATCAAGTCTTCGCGGTGGGCCAACGGGACCGCCGTGTAAGTCGCCTCCGCGGTACTGTTATTCAGATGTCGAGCCAGAAAGGTAAGTATCGGCCCCGCGATCGGCATCAGGTTGCCGTGCCCGCCGGGACCGGTGATCCACTGCAGCTTGTCCTCGGCCCCATATAACCCGTAGATCCGTTTCGCCTCTTCGTAAGTCTGCTTGGCGCCGGCGAACGGAAACATGTCGTTGGTGGTGGAAATGATGGCATAGGGCTTGGGTGCAAACAGTTCGACCCAGTCCCCGAAATCCATCCCCTGCTCGATAAAGTGCGGGATGGTCTGCTCGGCGTCCTGAACTCCGGTGGGCGAAGCTAGCAGTTCCTGAAACGATGTGATGTAGCAGGCGCTCATCGCCACCTTCACGCGATCGTCCAGGGCGGCAAAGTAAGCCGTCGCGGTTCCGCCGCCGGAACAGCCGAACGCGCCGATTCTTGCGGCGTCGACATCCTTGCGGGCGGACAGGTAATCGACGCCGCGCATAGCGTCGTGAACCCAATAGCGCGCAAGCTGATCGCCAATCAGCAGGGCCGGTATATTCGCTTCGCCGTGTTCCCCGGTGGGGCCGCCAATCTTAGACGCCTTTAGTTCGGGGTCGAAGTATTGCAGCCGTTCGCCCTGTCCGAAAGGATCGTAGGCCAACGCCATAATGCCCATGCGCGCCAGGTTCGAGCCCCACGTCCAATCTTCCAGCTTCCCGGCTGCCCCATGCCCGGGCGACAGCAACACTGCCGGAAACGGCCCGCCGCCCGTGGCGGGCACATACAGGTCGGCCGTGACCCAAAATCCCGGAAGGCTCTCATAAGCGATTTTCTCCACGTGAAAACCGTCGCTGGAGAGCGTCCCGAACTGCTTGACCGCCACTGGGCCGCGGCTTTCGGGCAAGCCACCGATGAGGCCAAG
>Ga0182024_10017714_pt1 | contig 13338 bp, 6 predicted proteins | sample P32metaG_FD_120480 | JGI IMG/M metagenome (GOLD analysis project Ga0182024, IMG submission 120480) | Permafrost microbial communities from Stordalen Mire, Sweden - P3-2 metaG (Illumina Assembly) | ecosystem: Environmental > Terrestrial > Soil > Wetlands > Permafrost | place: Sweden: Stordalen...
GACGGGAGAGTTCTTCGAAGGCGAGTTCATCCTCCGCCAGGGCGCCAACGGAGTCGTGATCGCGGAATTGACCGGCGGGAACTTCGCTGTCTGCCCGACCAAGCAGGAGCGCAGCCACATCGCGAGCGCGGCGCCGGCGGCGAGCGCGGCGTCCGCATCGAGCAGTCACGTCGTGCGCAAACTCTGGGCCAACGCGCACGGTAAATTCTCTACTAAGGGCAACTACGCCGCCGGGGCGGTGCAGGGCACCGAATGGCTGACCGAGGACCTCTGCGACGGCACGCTGATCAAGGTCACCCGCGACAAGGTGGCCGTCACGAACCTCGTAAATCACAAGCACGTCGAGGTGACCACCGGGCATCACTACGTGGCCAAGGCGCCTTGACAGGCGCGTAGAGCCGCCGACACACTCCGATGCCAACCAGGAGACCGCCCATGGGGGGACTCGCGCCGTGGTCACGAGTGAGCGTGGCGCGCTTGATCGCGATCGCCGTGGGAAGCGTCAGCGTCGCCGCGAGCATGACGGCGGTGATGCCCGCGAGCGCCCTTGGGGCCGGCTGCACCGAGTCCTGGGCCAAAGCCGCGAGCGGCTCCTGGAGCACCGCGTCGAACTGGTCGCCGGAAAAAGTGCCGGGCTCGAGCGATGAAGCCTGCATCGCCGTATCCGGTGCCTCCCCCTATACGGTCACGCTCACCGGCAGTGTGAGCATCAAGACGCTTACACTGGGTGCGTCCAGCGGCCCCAAGCAGACGCTGCTTCTCGGCGGGCCGCTGTCCTCCGGGAACCTCAACATCGCCACCGCCGCGACGATCAGCAAGACCGGCGTACTGAACCTGGAAAGCACCCCCGGCAACGACGCGGTGCTCGGGGGCTCGGCGACGATCTCAAACAGCGGCGAACTGCTGTCCTCGGCGTCGAACACCAACTACCTCGAGGCGAACCTGACCACGACGGCCGGTGGGATTGTGGACCTAAAGAGCGGTGAACTGCGTCAGGACGACAACACGACGACCACAAACGAAGGCGCCCTGCAGATCGCCGCCTCCGCGACGCTCGCGGCCACGGCGGGCGATGATCTGATCGTGAACAAGAGCTCGGTCGCGAACGGCGGGACGATTGCCCTGTCGAGTGGTGCCTCCTGGACGCAGGAAGCGGGGTCTGCTGAACAGTCGGGCAGCCCGGTGGCGCTCTTCGGCGGCGTGTTTACTGACGTGAGCGGTGGGGGGACGTTTGATCTGATCGATAGCACGACTTTGAGCGGAGCCATCCCAACCGGGCAGACGGTCGTGGCTGACGCCATCCCGGGCCACAATGCCTCGATCGCGATCTCCGGCACCGTCACCAACCACGGCACCCTCGCGCTGCTCTCGCCCGCTGGTGGCGGAGAGGCGATTGTGCATGGCACGCAGCTGAACAACCTGGGCGTGTTGAGCGCGGACTCCGAATCGGCGAACGCGAACTATCTCGAGGTTGGTTTGACCACTGGTGCCGGTGGGGTTCTGGATGTGGAGGGTGGTGAACTGCGTCAGGACGACAACACCATCACCACAAACGAAGGCACCTTCAGCATTGCCGTTGGTGCGGAGTTCCAGGCCACGGCGGGCGATGATTTGATCGTGAACAAGAGCTCGCTGGCCAACAGCGGGAAACTCGAACTGTCGAGTGGTGCCTCCTGGATACAGGAATCGGGATCCACCCAACAGAGCGGCAACGCGGTCACGCTGTTCGGCGGTGCGTTGACCGACGTGAGCGGCGCGGAGAGCTTCGATCTGATCGACAGCACAACTTTGAGCGGAACCATTCCAGCGGGACAGACGGTCACAGCCGACGCCATCCACGGCCACAACTCCTCGATCGCGATCTCCGGCACCGTCACCAACCACGGCACCCTCGCGCTGCTCTCGCCTGCTGGCGGCGGAGAGGCGATCGTATACGCGAGCAGCGGCTCCTCGCAACTGGACAATGATGCCCTGCTCACCGCCGACTCGCAATCCACCTCCACGAACTTCCTGCAGGTGAATCTGACGAATGTTGGGACTTTGGATGTGGAGGGTGGTGAACTGCGTCAGGACGACAACACCACGACGACCAATGAAGGTGCTTTTGAGGTTGGGGCTGGTGCGGAGTTCCAGGCTACGGCGGGCGACGATCTGATCGTGAACAAGGGGTCTGTGGCCAATGGTGGGAAGCTTGAATTGCATAGCGGTGCTTCGTGGACCCAGCAGGCTGGTTCTGCTGAACAGACGGGCAGCCCGGTGGAGATGTTCAGCGGTGCGTTGACCGATGTGAGCGGTGGGGGGACGTTCGATCTGATCGACAGCCCTTCTTTGAGCGGAACGGTGCCGAAGGGACAGACGGTCGTGGCTGACGCGATTCCGGGCCACAACGCATCGATCGCGATCCCTGCGACGGTCCTAAACGAAGGCACGATCGCGCTGGTCTCTCCTGTCGGTGGCGGAGATGCGATCGTGCATGGCACGCAGCTGAACAACCTTGGCGTGTTGAGCGCGGACTCCGAATCGGCGAACCCGAGCTATCTCGAGGTTGGTTTGACTACCGGCGCGGGTGGCGTTCTGGACGTGGAGGGTGGTGAACTGCGTCAGGACGATAACACCACGACCACGAATGAAGGTGCTTTTGAGGTTGGTGCTGGTGCGGAGTTCCAGGCCACGACGGGCGACGATCTGATTGTGAACAAGAGCTCACTGGCCAACAGCGGGAAACTCGAACTGTCGAGTGGTGCCTCCTGGACGCAGGAAGCGGGGTCTGCTGAACAGTCGGGCAGCCCGGTGGCACTCTTCGGCGGCGTGCTTACGGACGTGAGCGGTGGGGGGACATTTGATCTGATCGATAGCACGAGCTTGAGTGGAGCCATCCCAGCCGGGCAGACGGTCGTTGCTGACGCCATCCCCGGCCACAACTCCTCGATCGACCTCACTGGCGCGAGCGGGGAAGTCGTCAACGAGGGAACGTTCGTGCTCGATGATCCCTCCAGCGGAATAGCCACAGTCAATGGCGTCGAGCTCGTAAACAAGGGCATCACCGAAGCGCAGACGGCGGCTCCCACCGACACCACATATCTCGAGGCGAACCTGACCAACGCCGCCGATGGGACCGTCGAGGTCAAGAGCGGCGAACTGCGCCAAGATGACAACACCACCACCACAAACGAAGGCACCCTGCAGATCTCCGCCTCCGCGACGCTCGCCCTCACAACCGGTGGCGACGTGCTCGTCAACAACGGCAAACTCGAACCCGATCTCGCCAGTGCCACGAGCTTTGGCATCGTCAACATCTCCGGTGGCGCAACGTTTCACCCCGGCGGGACCCTCTTGCCCAGCCTCCTCGGAGGCTACGCCCCGCCGGTCGGCACCGAGTTCAACGTGATCACCTCCAGTGGCGCGATCGCAGGGACGTTTGCGAAGGTCGAAAACAACTTCGAAGGCGACTACTCCAAAGCCGACATCATCGCCGTCAAGCGCGAACGCGACAGCACCGCGGTGGCCCTGGCCACGAAACCGAACCCCTCGACATACGGCCAGCCCGTGACACTCACCGCGACGATCACCGCGGGACAGGGCCCGGTCGGTAGCCCAACGGGGATGGTTACCTTCTTCGATGGGGCGACGGCACTCGGGGCGGGAGAAGTCTCGACGACCGCCGGCGTGACGACTGCCGACTTCACGACGTCGGCGCTCGCCGCTGGACACCACGAAATCGTGGCCACCTACGACGGCGACCCCAACTACGGGACTTCGAGCTCAGCACCGGGCGAAGTGACGGTCGTTGCGGTCCCGCCGGCCATCACCACGATCGAACCGGCCTCCGGGCCGACCGGGGGCGGTGGAGGCGGCGAGCCCAAAGCGCAAATCAGCACCAACCCCACCACGGTGCCGCCGCCACTGCTGGCCAAGACCGGCAACGTGGCGCCGGTCGCCGGGACAGTGCTGGTGCAGCTGCCGGGGACGAGCAAGTCCGTGCCGCTGTCAACGTTGCAACAGGTCCCCTTTGGATCGGTGATCGAAGCGACGAACGGAACCGTGAGCGTGACCACGGCGCGCTCCGGCGGTGGTACCCAGACCGGCGAGTTCTTCAGCGGCGAGTTCATTCTCAGGCAGGGCCCCAACGGACTCGTGATCGCGGAATTGACGGGCGGGAACTTCTCCGTCTGCCCGACCAAGCAGGAGCGCAGCCACATCGCCCGCGCCGGCGTCGCGGCCGCGCGCGCGGGCACGACGCTCGCGCAGGCCGCGGTGGCGTCGGGAAGTCATGTCGTACGCAAACTGTGGGCGAACGCGCACGGCAAATTCTCGACGAAGGGCAACTACGCCGCCGGGGCGGTGCAGGGCACCGAATGGCTGACCGAGGATCTCTGCGATGGCACCTTGATCAAGGTCACGCGTGACAAGGTGGCCGTTACGAACCTCGTCAACCACAAGCACGTCGAGGTGACGACGGGGCATCACTATCTGGCCAAGGCGCCCTAACCGACGCCAAGCCAAGGCGCCCCGACCCACCGAACCGAGTCCTCCGACCGCTGACCGCGTCTTACACCCGCATGACGGTGCGCCGCCCCGTGTGCTCAGACGGTCTCGCCAAACCGCGCAACAGCCACTCAGGCGCGTCCTCGAGCGCTGACTCCGCGGCTCGCCGTCCAGCCGCGCGCGCCTCGTCGATCTGGTGAAACTCGAGCAGGCCGACGCCCGAGACGCGCACGCGGATCGTCATGTCTGCGTGCCGGCGCGCGGCCTCGTCGGTGTTGGCGCTCGAGAGCAGCGCGATACGGGCCATCGTCTCCGGCAGCGACGGCAGGCGCACGGGACGGTCGCTCTGCAAAGGCCGCTCGCTCGCGGACGAGCCTCCCGGCGCTGGAGCCCCCGCCTGCCTCGGACGCTCCTCGCCACCCTTGATGTCGATCGCCAGCACGGGTCCCTCGCCGCTGGAGCTCATCGGCTGCAGCGGCAGGTTGTCGAGCAGCGAGCCGTCGATCAGCAGGCCCCCGTCGCGGCGCATCGGCGGCGCGATCAGCGGCAGCGAGATGCTGGCGCCGACCGCCTCTGTCATCAGCCCGTCGCGATCGATCACCAGCCTGTTGCCGCGCAGGTTCACGCTCGCGCAGTAGAACGACCGCGCGAGCTCCTCCAGCCGCACGTCCCCGAAGGTGCGTTCGAGCATCGCCTCGGCCTTGTTCCCCTTGATCAGCGCCTTGCGGGGCAGCGTGTAGTCGTTGATCGGGTTGCGCCGGACCCACTCCTCGTAACAGCAGGCGTCGATCGCCGCGCTGTCGTGACCCGCCGCGAGCAGGCCGCCGATGAACGCGCCCATACTCACACCGCCGACACGGTCCACGAGCATCCCCGCGTCCAGCAGGACGTCGAGCACGCCGAGGTGGGCAAATGCCCGCGCGCCGCCGCCGCTCAGCACCACGCCCACGGACCTCCCGGCCAGTCGACGTGCCATGCGCTCGACCTCGCCACGGCGCTCACCATCGACGGAGATCGCAAACGTGCTCGTCGGCGCCAGTCGCCCGATCCACCCGGCCAGGCCGCCGGAGCCCGGTCGGACGCCATAGCCGACGAGGTCGCACCCGCGCAGCGCGGTCAGCGAGTCATCCTCGCCGGCAAAGCCGGCGAGTTGCTGCGGGCCCGTCGCTGCGCTCACAACCGCGACCACGCGATCGGCGCGTGAGATACAGAACTCATCCCATGCTCCTAGGCGCTCACCGGCGTGGGAATCGACGCTGCCACAGACCATGATCACCTGGTCGTGGTCGAGCTCGCAGCGCTCGATCAAGGGGCCAAAGCGTGCGTTTGCCTGCGCGCGGGTCTCGACCTTCTCGGCCGCCCGCGGGCGTGAGTCGCCATCGCCGCTGCTCGCGCTGAGCTCCCCTGGATAGACAACAGCGACCTTTCCCCACTCACACATCGCCCGGCTCAGCTCATCAGCCAGGTCGAGCAGCGGGACACCCGGCCCGAGTGCACGCAAAGCGATCGTCACCGGCCGCGCGCGCCGCGCCACCGGGATCGCGCGGCTGGCCTGCAGCTGGGCGCTCAACACGCGCGTCAAGCTCAGCGCCAGCTCTGGCTGCGCCCGCAGCAGCGAGTCGAAGTGCGCCTTGGAGATCTTCAACAGCTCCGTGTCGCGCAGCGCGCGAATCGAGGCGCTGCGCACCGTCTCGCTCAGCAGCGCCAGCTCTCCCAGCACTGCGTCCCTCGTGAGCGTGTTGATCGTTTCGGACTCCGCCCCGTCCCGCCCCACCTGCACGACCTCCAGGTGCCCGACGCGCACGACGTATACCCCGTCTGCGTGCTCGCCCTCTCTGAACAGCCACTCCCCGCTAGGCAGGCTCACGTCGCTCGCGAGCTCCGCGACCTGCTCCAGCAGCTCCGGTGAAAGCCCGGCGAAGACGTGAACTTTGCGCAGGAACTCGCCGACACTCTGAGGTGCGACGGCCGCGTGCTCGCCCTCGGATTCCGCGAGGCTTCCTAGCCGCGGGACATCGGTCTCTCGCTCACTGGATCTCTCTTTATCATGGCCTCCAATAGGGATCCTGTCGTGCTCGCCGCCCTCCTCCGCTCCCGGGCGCGCCACGACGAGGCCCAGGCACGCCAGCGAGCCCGCGACAAAGCACGCCCCCGCGAACAGCCAGCCGTGCTCGAATGCGTGCAGGGCATTCAAAGGCGTCGGATTGCCGAGGATCGCGATCAGGATCGCCACGCCCAGCGCGGCGCCGAGCTGGCGCGCGACTGAGTTCAACGACGTCGCCACCGCGAACCGCGGCCCTGGCACCGAGCCGACGGCGGCGCCGCTCAGCGTCGGGAACGTCAGCCCCGCGCCGACGCCGAGAATCAACATTCCCGGCAGCCAGCCGCCGAGAAAGTCGGGCGTGACGCCGAGCTGCGAGGCGAACCAGGCCATGCCCCCGGCCCATACGAGCGCGCCGGGGACGACGACCGGGCGATGGCCGACCCGCTCGACCAGACGGCTGGCCGGCCCGGCGACCGCCATCGCCGTGAACGGCCCCGGCGTCAGCGCCAGCCCCGCTGTCAGGATCGAGTAGCGCCAGACGCTCGTCAGGAACAGCACGTTGCACAGCGTGTAGGCATAGAAGCCGCTCGCCATCACGATCGTGACCCCGTTCGACAGCGCGAACGCCCTGATTCGCAGCAGCGACAGGTCGATCACCGGTGCCCGCTGGCGGCTCGTGCGCAGGACGAAGTACACGCTCAGCACCAGCGCCGCGGCGAACGCTCCGATCACGCGCGCGCTGCCCCAGCCCCATTCCTGTCCCTTCACGACCCCGAGCACGAGCGCCGCGATCGCCAGCGCGAGCACCACTCCGCCCAGCAGATCCGGCATGTGCCGGCGTCCGGGCGCGCGGCTCTCCACGAGCACGCGCCTGGCCAGCACGTAGGCGACGATGCCCACCGGGATGTTCACGAGGAACACCAGCCGCCAGCTCGACGCGGTGATCAGCAGGCCACCGAGTGGAGGGCCGATGCCGGCGGCCAGCGCCGCGACCGCCGCCCACAGCGCGACCGCGTGCATGCGCTCGCGCTCCTCCCGCGACTCGAGCACGATCGCCAGCGAGCTCGGCACCAGCGCCGCGGCGCCGACGGCCTGGATCGCGCGGGCGGCGATCAGGAAGTTCAGCGTCGGCGCCACCGCGCACAGAGCGGAGGCGAGCGTGAATAGGAGCAGCGCCGATGTGAACACGCGCCTGCGGCCCAGCAGGTCCGCCAGCTGCCCCCCGCCGACGAGGAACGCTGCGAACACGATGTTGTAGGCGTTCAGCACCCACGACACGCTCGACAGCGCCGAGCCCGCGAAATGCTTGGCGATGCTCGGCACCGCGATGTTCACGATCGTCGCGTCGACGAACGCCATAAAGCTCCCCAGCACCGCGACCGCGAGCACGGCTCGTGGCGTGGAGATCCTGCGGCGAGAGGTTACGTCGGCCATGCGTGAGCTCTGTCCTGAGGTGTGGAGATTCGGCGGCGTCTGGGCGCGCGATCTGCCACTTGCCGCTGCTGGGAAGTTACGTCAGCCATACGTGAGCTCTGTCCTGAGTTTGGAGGCCCGGCGAAAGAGCACGGGCCAGCCTATCGAGCGGACTGCGGCTCAGAACAGGGCGGACAGCGCTTCGACGAGGCCCGGCAGCTTGTTTGGCCCGCGCGCAAGATCGAGCTGGCGCACCGGCCGCGGGTTGCTCGCGAGGCTCCGCGTCCACTGCAGCTCCTCGACACAGCCCAGCTCTTCGGCGTGCGCCGTGCAGAGCGCGAGGATCGTCTCGAGCACGTCTGGCACCTGGGCGCGCTGCCCCGAGCGCGCGTCGATCAGGCTCGCCTCCGCGCCGTCACGCGCGGCCAGAAAGCGGTTCTCGGCGATCACCTCCGGCAGGTCGATCGCCGGGTCCGCACCGGAGCCCTCGGTTGCCTCCAGCCGGATCAGGCTCTGCACGAGCGCGCTCAGCGCCGTCGAGTCGGCCACGGTGCTCTGCGCGTCCATGATCCGCACCTCGATCGTCCCGAACCGCGGCTGCAGCCGCACGTCCCACCACAGGAATGTCGGCTCGGGAAACGCTTCGCAGCGCAGCAGCAGATCGATCGTTGAGACGTAGTCGTCGTAGTCGGCAAACGCGCGCGGGATTCCCACTCGGGGGAAGGCCTGGAACAGGGGAGTGCGCGCCGAGGCGAGCCCCGTCTCGCGGCCCTGCCAGAAGGGCGAGTTCGCGGATAGCGCGAGCAGCAGCGGCAGGTGTGAGCGCAGCCGGTTCGCGGCCAGCATCGCGCTCTCGGCGTCGGGCACCGCGACATGCACGTGCAGCGCGAACGTCGGCTCGCGGCGCGCGAGCTCGCGCATCGATCCGTAGAGGAAGCGATAGCGGTCGCCTTCGGAGATCTTCGTGCTCTGCCACTGCGTGAACGGATGCAGCCCCGCGACCGCCGCTTTCAGGTTGAGCGTCGCGAGCTCCTGAGCCAGCTTGCCGCGCAGGCTCTCGAGCTGGCTCAGGCCTTCCCCCACGTGCTCGTGTGGGTCGGTCCTCAGCTCGAGCGCCGAACCATGGGTCTCGGTGCTCGTGTGCGTTGCTAGCTCGCCCGTCAATTTCGCCATCACCGCGTCGGCCTCCGAGGCCAGCGACCAGTCGCTCGGGTCGAGCAGCATCACCTCCTCCTCGACACCCACCGTCCAGGGCGTGACGCCGGCGGGCGCCCAATCCGACCATGCTCCGCGGCTCCTCTCCACGGGACGAGCCTCCTCGCCCGCTCCGGACACCGCGGACGCAAATGCCTCGGCCAGCTTCCTCGGGGCTTTCTCGCTTGCCCAACCGAGGGTCTCAGATTGCGTGGGCACCGGAGTCCTCCTCTTCCTGCTCGCTGGAGCTCTGCGCGGTCAGCTCCGCCGCCGCCACCAAGCGTTCGAACAGCGCCAGCTGCTCAGCTTCCTCGATCAGTGTCTCCGCATGCCACTGTACGCCCAGGACGAAGTGTCCGTCCTGTCCCTCATCCGCCTCGATCGCCTCGACCACCCCGTCCTGCGCCCACGCCACTGCGCGCAATCCCAGACCCAGACGGTCGATTGCCTGGTGGTGAAACGAGTTCACGTCCACCGGACCGCCGCCGGTCGTCTGCGCCAGGCTGCTGTCGGGTGCGACCCGCACCTCGTGGGTGGTCCGATCGCCCGGCTCTGACTGTCGATGCTCGATCGCTCCGCTGACGACGTCGGGCAGATGCTGAATCAGGCTGCCCTGCCGTGCGACGTTCAGCACTTGAGCTCCCCGGCAGATGCCGAGGATCGGCATTCCGCGGCGATCCGCGTGCCGGCACAGCGCGACCTCGAACACGTCCACATCGTGATCGATCGGCCCCAGCTCCGGATGCGGCTCGGCTCCGTAGCAAGCCGGATCCAAATCGGGTCCGCCGGTGAGAAGCAACCCGGACAACCGCTCCAGCAGCGGATCGACGTTCTCGTTCTTTAGTGGCGGCAGCGCCACCGGCAGTCCTCCGGCCCGCTCGACCGCGCGCATGTAGGCCAGGCCGAGCGTCATCTCCGTCTGCGTCGGCTCGCCGTGGCGGACGCGCTGCGCGTCTTCCTTCGCGCGGATCTCCGAAACCGTCACGCCGATCATCGGCTTGCTCATGTCAAGCTCCTCTTTCGGCAGGACCGGCATGCCAAAACCCTACGAAACCGACCAGCCGGCATTCTTGGTCCGTCCGGCTCATGCCAGTACCCATGTGTCCTTGGAGCCACCATTCTGGGAGGAGTTCACGACGAGCGCTCCGCGCTCGAAGGCCACGCGCGTCAGACCGCCGGGGAGCACATGAACGCTCTCGCCGCTGGAGATCGCGAACGGGCGCAGGTCGATGTGCCGTAACTCCAAATGCCCGTCGGTCACGGTGGGGTGACGCGAGAGCATCACCGTCTCCTGGGCGATGTACAGCTCGGGCGCGCGCTTGACCGCGGCGGCGGTCCGCTCCAGGTCCTCCGCTTTGGCGTGGGGCCCGATCACGACGCCGTGCCCGCCGTGCCCGGTGCGCGGCTTGATCACCAGCTCTCCGATCCGCTCCAGCACCATCTCCAGCACCCCGGGCTGGGTCGGGTCGTACGTGGGGACCGACTTCAGGATCGGCTCCTCGCCGAGGTAGAAGCGCACCATCTCCTCGACGTAGGCGTGCATCAGCTTGTCGTCGGCAACGCCCGTCCCGAACGCGTTTACGCACGCGAGCGTGCCTTTCAGCACCGGCTCGAGCAGCAGCTGCGCGATCGCCGTCGACTCGCCGCGGTCGTCGATGAGCCGGTCCTCGTCGGTGCGCCGGTAGACCACGTCTACCGCGTGCTCGCCGCCTGGCAGTTGCGCGTAGAGGCGCCCGCCGCGGACCGACAGCTGGTCGGCCAGCACCAGCGGCAGGCCCAGGTAGGCGGCGATCGTCGCGTGCTCGTAGAAGGCCGAGTTGAGCTGTCCGTCGCTCAGCAGCACCACCGTTGGGTCCTCGCGTGCCGCCACCGGCGCCGCCGCGCGCAGGCCCTCGCCGAGCGTCTTGAACGCCGTGTCGAGCGAGCGCACGTGCAGCTCCGCCGGCGGCGGCAGGTGCTCGCCGAGCACCTCCCTGGTCGCGACCGCGTAGGCGATCCCCGAAGGCGTTCTCAGGTTGTCCTCGAGCACCTTGAACGAGCCGTCGCTGTCACGCACCAGGTCCAGGCCTGCGACCGTGATCCAGGAGCCGATCTCCTCGCCCATGCCCATCAGCTTGCGCTCGTAGTGGTGCGCGCTGTCGAGGCTGCTGGCGGGGACGACGCCGGCTGTGACGATCCGTCGCTCGCCGTACACGTCCCGCACGAACAATTCCAGCGCCTTCACGCGCTGGGCCACTCCGGCTGACAGCTCGCTCCATTCCCGCGCGTCGATCACGCGCGGGATCGGGTCGATCCGGAAGTCCTGCGCGCTGCCCTCGGCCGATTTGAACGAGACGCCGCGGCGGCTGCAGTCGCGCGCGACGGCTTCGCTCAGCTGCTTCAGGTCTCTGTCCCCGATCGACTCCCACACCTTGCGGTCGTGCACGGTGGCGTTGCTGCCGCCGGCCACCCCCTCCTCGTAGGAGCGACTCAACTCTGTCGGGGTCATCCCTTGATTATGTACCCGTTTTCTCGCCCGGTCATTCGACTCACGTCCAAATCGGGGCTTTGTGGGTTGGACGGGTTCCAGCCCTGCGCGCGGAACGGTCCTGCAAACAGCGCTGTGGCCGCCCCCGCTTCGGGACGGCCACAGCCTTCGGTGCTCTGATCGCTATTCCGTGAGCGGCGTTTCGGCTTCCGAGCCCGTCGTCTGGCCTTCGGACGGCACCGAGGAGTTGCCCGGCGCTTCGGTCGTCAACGCGGATGCCGGCGCCGGCGTCACCAGGACGGTGAACAGCTGGCTGACCGCGCGGCCGTTGTCCGGTCCACCGGGGATGTCGATCCGGAAGACCTTCGTCCCCGGGACGTAGACCTGATGGACGATCGAGTACTCAGAGCCCGGCAGGACATATCCCACCTGCACGACGTGGAAGGCCGTGCCCGCCGCGTTCTGGCGCTCCAGGTAGATGATGTGCCCGGTGTGGTCCGGTGCGACGGTGCCTTTGAACGTCAGCGCTTCCCCGGCCTGAACCGTGGTTGGCGAGACTTCGGCGGTGAGGACGTTCTTCACGCCCTCATACAGCACCGCGGACTTCTGCAGGGGCGCCTTGCAGCTCCCAACGTGACGAGGTGCGGACAAGCACGACGGATCGGTGGTGATGACCCGATAGAGGGTGCTGTTCACAGGCGCCTGCGCCGCAAAGCTGTAGTTGCCGCTTGCATCGGTGGTCGCTTCTGCCACTGGTGCAAAGCCTTGCTGGTGGACAGTACGTGCCTCCAACGTAACCGGTTGGCTCACACCGCCCGCGAGGACGCCCGAGATCGTGACCGACTGCCCGTAGGTGATCGGGTCGGCTGAGCTTGCGATCGTCAGGCTCGGGTTCTGCGCCTGGGAGATCTCGTACTCCAGCGGCGTCGAAGCGCTCGGGCTGTTGATGCGGTCGCTGCGCACGAGTACGCGAATGCTCGCGTCGCCGGGAACGCGGAACGTATGGGTAATCGTGTAGTTGCCGCCCGCTTCAACCAATCCGAAGCCGATCCGGTGCCATTCGTTGCCCGTAACCGCGTTCTGACGCTGCAGGATCACGCGAGCGCCGACGTCGGCCGGGTTGACCGTGCCACTGAACGTCTGCTGGTTCGGCGCCCCGGTTTCGATCTGCGTGCCTTCGGGCGGTCCGGTGAGCGTCACCTGGAGGGCGACTCGGACCTTCTCGCGGCCACTCTGCGCCCCGTGCGAGCGGACGTAGAAGGAGGTGTTCGCGTTCAACGCCGGAGGCTTGAATTTATAGAAGCCGCTCGCGTCCGTGGTCGTGCTCAGGGTGGGCACGTAGCCGGCTCCTCCGGCAACGTGCTCATAAAGCGTGACGGCTTGACTGCCGGCACTCGCGCGCGGGATGCATTTGAGTCGTCCCTTGACTTCGACCTGTTCGGAGGCGGTGATCTGCCGTTCCGCCACACGGATGTTGATCGAGCAGCGCCCGAGCGGACTCGGATGCTTGTGAGCTGAGGCGGTGGCCGGAGCCAGCGCCAGCAGTGAGGCCGCGGCGACTACCGCCGGACCGAGTTTTCCAAGACGCATTGTGGGTTCCTCCCATTGAGGTTTTCTGCTGGGTTCAGTGCACATCTACGCCTACGACTGCCCGGCCACCTCAAAGGTTGGGCAGTTGCGCTTCTGTCTTTTACGAGTCAGATCCTTCGCCCGAGCCCGAGCCCGAGCCCGAGCC
>Ga0182024_10017717_pt1 | contig 13336 bp, 9 predicted proteins | sample P32metaG_FD_120480 | JGI IMG/M metagenome (GOLD analysis project Ga0182024, IMG submission 120480) | Permafrost microbial communities from Stordalen Mire, Sweden - P3-2 metaG (Illumina Assembly) | ecosystem: Environmental > Terrestrial > Soil > Wetlands > Permafrost | place: Sweden: Stordalen...
AATCGGTTTCGCGCTCGTTGAGATCTCCGTAATGGCGCTCGTTCCGCGCCTCGCCGACGACGCGATCGTCGGCCGCGTCTACGCGCTGTCGGAGGTCCTCTACGCCGGGGCCGCAGGCGTCGGTGCGCTCATCGCCCCGTCGCTGATCGCCGCGCTCGGCGTGGACGGTAGCCTCGCCGCCGTCGGCATCGCGTTCGGTGCTGGAGCGATCGCGGCGCAGCGCACGTTCGCGCGCCTCGACCAGGGACAGGAGGAGGCCGGGCGTGTGCGCGAGCTGCTGCGCGGCGTCAGCTTCCTGGCGCCGCTCCCCCTCCCCCGCCTGGAAAGGCTCGTACGGGCGGTGCGTCGCGTGGCGGTGCCGGCGGGAGCAACCGTGATACGGGCTGGCGAGAGCGGCCAAGACTTCTTCGTGGTCGCCGACGGAACGGTCGAGATCGTCGAGTACGGCCGGCGCCAGGGACCGGGGAGTGGCTTCGGGGAGATCGCGTTGCTTCACGACGTCCCGCGGACGGCGACGGTGCGCGCCGTGACGGACGTCAGCCTGCTCGCACTCACGCGCGCCGTCTTCATGGGGGCCGTGTCCGACCACGGCGATGCCACCCACCTCGCCAACACGATCGTCGCCGAGCACCTCGCGCGCCCGCGCGTGGCAGGCGAGCCTGAAACGGCCCCGGCCGACAGCGGTTGAGCCTGGATTACACGCCTGCCGGCGCAATCGCGGAGACGATCGCCCGCCCGCAGTCACCGGCGAGGAGGACGGCGGCGTTCTCGCCGCCACCGACGGCCGGGCGTGGGGTCAGAGCGCGGCTGGCGCCAGACCGAGATTGCGCGAGGCAATCGCGGCGCCCTCGGCGAGCGCCTGCAGCTTGGCCCACTGGATCGTGGGGTGCACGCGACGCAGGTAGGGGCCCTGAGCGAAGCCGCAGTCGGTGCTGCCCACGACCCGATCCGCGCCCACGATCCGTGCGATTCGCTCAAGGCGCTCCGCCACCAGCTCCGGGTGCTCGACGACGTTGGTCGCGTGGCTGATCACGCCGGGCGCGAGGATCTTGCCATCGGGCAGCTCAACGTCCTCCCACACCCTCCATTCGTGTTCGTGGCGCGGGTTCGCGGCCTCGAACAGGTAGGTCCCTGCGTTGACCTGCAGCAGCAGGCCCATGATGTCCCGCAACGGGATGTCGTTGGTATGCGGGCCGTTCCAGCTGCCCCAGCAGATGTGGTAGCGAATCCGCTCCTGCGGGATCCCCTCGAGCGCGTGGTTGACCGCGTCGATGCGTGGCTGCGCCCAGGCGAGATAGTCCTCCATCGTCCCCGGAGGCACGAGCACGTCGTACATGAATGGGATGAACGCGTCATCGACCTGCACGCTGAGGCCGGCGTCGACGATCGCCCGGTACTCCTCCCGCAGTGCCTCCGCCACGCCCATCAGCGCCGCTTCCTGAGAGCCGTAGTGCTCGTCGATGAGATTGGGGAAGCAGCTCGCCGGAGCGACCACGGGAAGGAAGCCCTCGGTGACACCCTCCGCGTCCATCGCGGCCTTGAGGTTGGCGATGTCACGTGCGATTGCGTCCTGACCTGTGTAGGTGATCTCCTCGACCGCCGCGAAGTCGCCTCCAGGTTGCTCAAAATCCTGCTCGGTCCTGAAGTAGTCGGCGTAGAACTCCGGGAAGCGCTCCCAGTCGGTGGCCGTCACCGATAACTCCCCGAACTGCTCGTGCTGGTAAGGCCGGAGCTCGAGGCCCGCCAGACGCTGGTAGACGTAGAAGTTCCACGACGACTTCCCGAACTCACCGTCGCTGACGATGTCGACGCCCGCCTGCACCTGGCGGCGGACGACGTCGCGCACGCCCCGCTCGAGGGCCGTCTGGCGCTCCCCAGGGTCGACCTGCTCGCCCCTGTCAAGCCTTCGCATGATCGCGACGACATCGTCTGGGCGGATCAAGCTGCCGACGTGGGTGGTTCTCACACGGTTGCCGTCAGTCGATGGCATGTCTCTCCTCGTTCGTAGGCTCGTCGAAAGCCGAGGGGCCAAACACGACGCAGCGCGGATCGGCCGGAGGGCCAGGGTTCAGACGTTACCGCGGTGATCACCGACGCGAAGTGCGGAGGTCACCGAAAGCTCAATCGGCGCCAGCGTCCAGGCCAAGCTCGCGCGACGCCCCGAACGTTCCGGCGCTGCGGCCTTTCTGACGGGCCCCGTGAGCGTCGTTTCGGGGGCAGGCGGCGGTACCGGCACATAGCTGATTTGGCGCCGAATGCGGGCTTTGCGGGGCGCGCGTGCTGCGATTAAGCGCCTGACATTTCGAACGCGCGCACTCATGTTGTCGCAGGGCGACTGATCTCTGACCGCTGCAGTGACCGGCGCTAGATTCGCGAGAGGAACGGTTGTCCGGTGAAGGGCGGGTCCGTGGCTGGAGAGGCGCTTGGCGCGTGGGGGTCCATGGCGGTTTCGAGATCGGCGACCCGTTCGCGGTGGCGGTGAACGCACGCTCGCGGACCCACGCGGCGCTCGGGTGCCTTGCCAAAGGTCACGGCGAACGTCGGCCGGTTCGGCGCCGGCGTTGCGCCGAGCGCCGGTCCGGCGGAGCCCCTCAGCGGTGATGGCGCGAGCGCTGATCGTCTGGCGAGTTCCAACGCGAATCCGCCGGGCCGTGAGTCCCAGCAGCTTGAACACGCTTGCAACGAGTAATGGCCGCCCCGAGCGGGAGGCCACTGGAAGCTGGCAGGTGCGGCGGCGGTCAGCGCCGCCACCTGCTTCATCGGCAGGAGAGGAGAAAGAAACGCTATGAGGAAACGGCAACGGCTCTTATTTGCCGCAACCGTGCTGGTTGCGGTGCTCGCCTACGCGGTGAGCTCCATCGCAGCAGGCAGTGGAGGTGGCCTGGGCGCGGGCGCTGTGACGAATTACGTGAAATATGTCGACGGCAAGAGCGGCAAGGCGAACCCGAAGCTGTCCCCGGTCCAGGTCGGCTTTGTCAACCAGCAGGGCGGCGCCGTCGTGATCGGCGCAAATGCCACCAACGGCGCCGAGTTGGCGGTCAACTACGCCAACGCGAACCTCGATGGCATCGACGGCCATCCGATCAAGATCGACACCTGCTTCATCGCCTCCGCGGAGGCCGAGGGAACGACCTGCGGCCAACAGTTCCTGGCGACCAAGGGCCTGTCTGTGATCGACGAGGGAGCGGTCGCGACCGGCATCCAGTCGCTCTACCGGACGCTCGGCGGCGCAAGGCCGGTCATCGCCGGCGTCTCCGTCACCCCGGTCGACGCGGTCCAGAAGTACGCGGTGATCCTCTTCGGCGACGGCCTCCACGTGCTCCCGCCGTACGCGACCTATGCCAAGACCGTCCTGCACGCCAAGACCGTGGCCGACATCTACGAGAACGAGCCCGGCATCGTCCCAAGCGCTCAGGCTCAGATCGCGGCGCTGAAGGCCGACGGGATCACGGTCACAAGCGCCGCCTACCCGCCGACCGAGACCGACGTGATCACACCGCTCACCAGCGCAAACGCAGCGAGCGCCGACATGGTCATCGTCAACACCGACGCGAACGGCTGCGTGAACATGGCCAACGCGCTGACGCAGGTCGGCATCACCGATCCGAAGAAGATCGTGGCGAACCCCCTGTGCCTGAACGCTCAGGTGATCTCCGCGCTCGGCGACTTCCCGAAGTGGACCTACGGGATCGCGAGCTCGCTCGACGGTGATACCAGCGACAAGGGCGTTGCGCCCTATGTGGCCGTCGCCAAGAAGTTCGGCGACGGCGCCAACGCGGCTGACCCGTGGAACATCGTCAACTTCGGTGTGATGGTCTCCACGATCCGCTTCCTCAACGAGGTTGCGGCGAAGTACGGCGTCTCGGGCATCACCCCGGCACGGGTGCTGGCCGAGGCCAAGGCATTCAAGGGCCCGCAGGCGCTCGGCGCCCCGTCGCTCTCCTGCGGCAAGTTCAAGTCCGCGCCGGCCGTCTGCAACGACCGCGCCCAGTTCTTCGCCTACCAGGGCAAGGGCGTGTTCGTGAAGGAGGCCGGCTGGCTCGAGGGGCCCCCAGGGACGTGATCGGGCGCAGCCCGACACACCGGTTCGGGACCCGTTGAGCATCCTGTCCGCAACCGCAAGAGCCGGAGGCCGCCGCGTCGGTCTCCGGCTCGGCGGTTTCGCCGCGAGCTGACCGAGGGCGCCCGTGGATCAGGTACTCCTGTTCATCCTGCTCGGGCTCGGCTCGGGCGCGCTGATCGCCGGGATCGCGGTTGGTGTCGTAGTCGCCTACCGCGGGTCGGGGATCATCAACCTCGCGATCGGCGGCTACGCGATGCTCGCCGGCTACTCGTTCTGGGCACTCAACACCGGGCAGCTCGGCTTCACCCTCGCCAAGGCGCCCGCGCTGGTCGTATCGCTGGTGTTCCTCGAGCTCGTTGTCAGCGCGATCGAGCTCGGGCTGTTCAGACCTCTGCGCAACAGCGCGCCGCTGGGCAAGATGGTCGCCTCGCTGGGCGTGCTACTGACGCTGCAGGCATCGATGCTGCTCGCGTTCACCACGCTGCCCCACGAGGAGCCCCAGGTGCTGCCGCAGCAGACCGTACGGCTGCTCGGGGGCGTCGTGCCGATCGACCGCTTCATCCTCAGCGGCATCGTGATCGTCGCGGCCGCCGTGATCGCCGCGGCGTACAAGTGGTCACGCTTCGGGCTCGCCACGCGCGCGACCTCCGAGAACGAGGTCTCGGGGATGCTGCGCGGGCTCTCGCCCACGAAGCTTGCCCTGACCAACTCGCTGATCGCCGCCCTGATCGCGGGGATCGTCGGGATCATCGCCGCCGCGATCACCGAGCTCGACACGAACACCCTGCCGCTGCAGATCGTGCCGGCGCTCGCCGCCGCGCTGCTGGCGGGGCTCAGCTCGATCACGGTCGCGTGCGCCGCAGGCTTCGGCATCGGCGTGCTGTTCTCGCTGATCACCTGGATGTCGGGGCTGTCGTGGTTCCCGACCACCGCCGGCGCGCCGATCCCCGGCGTTCCGGATCTCCTCACCCTCATCATCATCATCGCCGCGATGTACCTGCGCGGCGCGCGGCTCCCCGGCCGCGGCCAGCTCGTGGAGCGGGGCCTGCCGGAGGTGCCCAGGCCGAAGCGGCTCGGGAGCATCGCGGTGCCGCTCGCGATGGCGTGCGCGGTGGCGCTGATCGTGCTGCCTTACGACTTCCGCCAGGCGCTCGTCAACTCCGAGATCGGCGTCGTGATGGCGCTCTCACTGATCGTGATCACCGGCTTCGTCGGCCAGATCTCTGTTGTGCAGCTCAGCCTCGCGGGCGTCACGGGCTTCGTGATCTCGCGCCTGGCCACCGATCACGGCGTGCCCTTCCCCTGGGCCCCGCTGGTCGGAATCCTCGCCGCCGTCGTGCTCGGGCTCGTGACGGCCGTGTCGGCGCTGCGGGTACGCGGCGTCAGTCTCGTGATCGTGACGCTCGCCGGCGCCGTGGCGCTCTCCAACTTCTACTTCAACAACTCCGCGATCGGTGCGGGGACGAGCGGCTCGCCCGTTCCAAACCTGGGCTTCCTCGGCATCAACCTCAGCCCGAGCGCGTCCTTCCGCGGCCTGGATGGGAACATCCCGAGCCCCGTCTTCGGATGGGTGGCGCTTGTCGCCACGCTGCTCGTGTGCCTGATGGTCGGCTACCTGCGCCGCGGCGGGATCGGCATGCGCATGCTGGCCGTGCGCTCCAACGAGCGCGCCTCGGCCGCGGCGGCCGTCAGCCCGCGCAACGTCAAGCTGATCGCGTTCGGCATCAGCTCCTTCATCGCCGGCGTCGCGGGCTCGCTCTACGCCTACAGCTCCGGCTCGGTCAGCGCCGGCAGCTTCGACGCGGTGACATCGCTCAGCCTGATCGCGTTCGCCTATGCCGGCGGCATCGCGCTGATCTCCGGCGCAGTGTTCGCCGGCCTGATCTCCTCGCAGGCGCTGCTCCCCTACGCGCTCGAGAAGTGGTTTGGCGTGAACGGCAACTACGCCCTGCTGTTCGGCGGCGTGGTCCTGATCCTGACGCTGCTGCAGAACCCCGAGGGCGTGATGGGGACGCTCTACAAGCGCACCCATAAGAAGGCGCCGATCGTCGCTCCCAAGGAGGCGCCTGTGGCGCAGACGCCGCGCAGCACGCGCCAGCCGCGGCCCGCGCGCGCGGGCGGCCAGCCGGTGCTCGCCACCGCCGGTCTGTCGGTCGACTTCGGCGGCGTCCATGCGCTGCGCAACGTGAGCTTCGAGGTCGGCGAGGGCGAGCTGGTCGGCCTGATCGGCCCCAACGGGGCCGGCAAGACGACATTCGTTGACGCTGTCACCGGCTTCGTGCGCTGCAGCGGCGGCATCCTGCTCGACGGCCGCGACATCCGGTCGCTGCCCGCGCACGGGCGGGCGCGGCTCGGGCTCGCGCGCACCTGGCAGAGCGGCGAGCTCTTCGACGACCTGCTCGTCGAGGAGAACCTGATCGTGGCCCAGGAACGGTCGGCGTCGTGGCGGATCGCGTTCCGCTCGCGTGTCGATCAGCAGGCGATCGACGAGACGCTGGCCCTATTTGACCTCGGCTGGGCGGCCAAGGCGAACCCGTCGGACCTCTCACAGGGCTACCGCAAGCTGGTCGGCGTCGCTCGGGCGCTCGCCGCCAAGCCGCGCCTGCTGATGCTCGACGAGCCGGCCGCGGGTCTCGACACCCGCGAGAGCGAGGTCCTCGGCTCACGCCTGCGCGCGATTGCCGACACCGGCCAGTCCACGCTCCTGATCGACCACGACATGGGTCTGGTGCTCAGCATCTGCGATCGCGTGATCGTGCTCGAGTTCGGCGAGGTGATCGCCGAGGGCGCGCCCGCGGCGGTGCAGCGCGACCCGCGCGTGGTCGCCGCCTACCTCGGCGGCGCCGAGGTGGAGCTCGGGGTGCGCGATCCAGGCCTCGGAGGCCTCGAGCCGGAGGGGGCGATCGGATGAGCGCCACGCCGAGCCACACTGATCGGTCCGGCGTCGCCGGCGCACAGCCGACGGCGGCGCCGATGCTCGAGATCGCAGAGCTGAGCGCCGGCTACGACAACGTGCCGGTGGTACGCGGGCTCTCGATAACCGTGCGCAGCGGCGAGGTGGTGGCGCTGCTCGGCGCCAACGGAGCCGGCAAGACGACGACGCTGCGCGCGATCTCCGGGCTGGTGAAGGTGGTGTCGGGGAGCGTCCGGCTGGACGGCAGGGATCTCGCCGGCGTGTCGCCGAGCGCCCGCGCGCAGGCCGGGATCGCGCATGTTCCCGAGGGCCGCGGCATCTTCTTCGGGCTGACGGTCAGCGAGCACTTTGGGGTCGGCGTGCGACCGAGCGCGGCTGACATCGAGGAGGTGTTCGAGTACTTCCCAGCGCTGCGGGACCTCCAGAGCCGCCGCGCCGGGCTGCTCTCCGGCGGCGAGCAGCAGATGCTCGCGATCGCCTGCGCGCTGATCCACAAGCCCAAGCTGCTGCTGCTCGACGAGCTGAGCCTCGGCCTCGCACCGGTGATCGTCGAGCGGCTGCTGCCGATCGTGCGCGCGTTCGCGGACGATCGACAGGCTGCGGTCGTGATCGTCGAGCAGCACGTCCGTCTCGGCCTCGAGATAGCCGACCGCGCCTACGTGCTCGCCCACGGGGAGCTGTCCGCGTCGGGAACTGCCGCGGAGCTGCGCGCCGACACCGAGCTGCTCGTCGCGAGCTATCTAGGGGAAGCCCCGAGCTAGGGAGGTTGGGCTCGGACTGGCGTTTCACCGGCGGCGCGGAGGATCGGGAACCATGGAGCTCAGCCGCTATGCGATCTTGTTCGAGATCGCGGACGGAGGAGTGCGCACGATCCGCGAGTACATGGAAACCGGGCACATCGCATCGATGCTGTCGGCCGCGCAGCAGTGACTGAGAGGAGAGCCGGGTAATGGAGCACTTCGAGGGACGAGTTGCTGTTGTCACCGGAGCCGCGAGCGGGATCGGCAAAGCGCTTGCAGAGCGGTTCGCGGCCGAGGGCATGAAGGTCGTCCTCGCCGACGTCGAGGCCGAGCCGCTCGACGCCGCGGTCGAGGCGATCCGCTCGAGTGGCGCGGACGTGCTCGGCGTCCGCACGGACGTCTCCAGCGCCGAGCAGGTCCAGGCGCTCGCGGACGCGACGCTCGCACGGTTCGGAGCCGTGCACATCCTGTGCAACAACGCCGGCGTCGAAACGGGCGCGGCGTTCGCCGACATCCCTCAGCGCGCCTGGGAGTGGGTGCTGGGCGTGAACCTCTGGGGCATGCTCCACGGCTGCCGCGTCTTCCTGCCGCTGATCCGCGAGCAGGACGAGGGGCACGTGGTGAACACCGCCTCGCTCGCCGCATTCGCCACCGGCCTACCGACGTTCGCGCCGTACACCACATCGAAGTTCGCGATCCTCGCAGCGAGCGAATGCCTCGCGCTGGAGCTCCTCGCCGGCGGCGAGGAGATCGGCGTATCCGTGCTCTGCCCGGGCGTCGTGAACACGAGGATGTGCGAGGCGGAGCGCAACCGGCCCGCAGACGTGCCCTCGAGCGAAAGCGACCCAACGCACGAGTCGATCCTCGGGCAGCTACGGAGTCTGGCCGCAAGCAGCGGCCTGGACCCCGCCGAAGTCGCGGGCATGGTCCTCGAGGCGATCCGCGAACGGCGCTTCTTCGTCCTGACCCACCCCGACGAGGCGTTCGCCGCCGTCGAACGGCGGTTGGAGTGGATGCGCACGGGCGTCCCGCCGCGCGAGCGCGCACCGGGAAGGGCCGCCGCGGCCGCCACCGGAGTCCCATCATGAGCGCGCCCGAGACGACCACCCTCGCACCGCCCGAGCCGGGTCTCACCCCGGCCGAGATGATCGCGCGGGCGGTCGCGCTGCGAGGCGACCTCGTGGCCGACCAAGCAGAGACCGAGAAGCGCACCTACTACTCGGCCGAGATGCACCAGCGGTTCCTGGATGCCGGCTTCTACCATCTGTACGTCCCGCGTCGCTACGGCGGCTACGAGTTCGACGTTCCGACCTACGTGCGGGTCGTGCAGGAGATCGCTCGCGGCTGCGTCTCGACCGGCTGGTGCCTGGGCCTGACGATGAACCACGCGCTGATGGTGGGGTCGTGGTGGCCACAGGGGGCGCAGGATCAGATCTTCGCCGGCGGGGACTTCCGCGCGAGCTCCGTCGCCGCGCCTGTCGGGACGGCGATCCGCAACGAGGGTGGCTGGGAGATCCACGGCCAGGTGGCGTACGCGTCCGGTACCCCCTACTCGACGTTCTACATGGGCCAGGCGCTGCTGCCCTCCGAGGACCCCGCGGCCGAGCCGCCGCTGCTTCTGTTCGTGGCGCCACGCAGCGAGTGGGAGATGCTCGACGATTGGGGCGACATGCTCGGGCTCAAGGGCTCCGGGTCACACAGCATCCGCTTCGAGCACAGCCAAATCCCTGCGCTCTGGGGCTTCGAGGGCAACATGATCGACATCGACGTCAGCGGCGGGACGCCGGGCTACGAGCTGAGCGGCAACCCGATGCACGCCGGGCGCGCGCTGTGCGTGTTCACGATGTCACTCGCCGCGGTGACGGTCGGCGCCGCCTACAACGCGCTGGATGAATACGAGCGACTGATGCGGACGAAGGCGACGCCGCTGCCGCCGTTCGCGCCCCGCATCCACGACCACAAGTTCCAGGAGTGGTACGGCCGCGCCCTCACGCACATCGCAACTGCCGAGGCTGCGCTGCGCGACACGGCAGAGCGGCACATGGAGCTCTGCCGGCGCGGCGTGCAGGAGGGACCCGCATACAGCTACGGCGACGACATGCTGCTCGCCGGCATCGCCCGCGAGCTCATGATCACCTGCTGGGACATCGTCGACCACGACGTCTGGCAGACGGTCGGCGCGTCGGTCGCGCGCGACGGCGAGCGAATGCAGCGCGTGTTTCGTGACATGGCGGTCGCCGCCGCCCATCGCAACGCGCAGCTGCGCGACATGATGTACGGCGAGATCGCGCGCGAGGCGCTCGGCGAGCCTCGCGTCGCGTTCGGGCAGGCCTAGCCGGGGCCGCTCGAAGATGGTGGCCGCTGCCATTGACGCCCGTCGCGTGCACGAGCGCCGCGAGACGCGCCACGCACACAGCGGCCGCATCGCCGAGCACGGCAGCCTCGTCATCGAGATCTGATCGAGCGACGATTGGCCAGGCAACGATTCGCGGGAGGTCGCAGATGTCAGTCGAGTTGAACGAGGACGCACGCGAGCGTGCGATCGAGGCGCTTGTGCTCGCGCTGGGTGCGGACGCCGTCCGGCGCTCGGATCAGGAGCTTCACGAGTATCGCGACCCGTACGACTTCAAGGGGTCGGATGACTACACAGCCGCGGCGGTGGTGACGCCGCGGTCGGTCGAGGAGGTGCAGGCGGTGCTGGCGATCGCCAACGAGTCCCGCGTTCCGCTGTGGACCTTCGGACAGGGGCGAAACAACGCCTATGGCGGGTCCGCTCCACGGGTCAAGGGCTCGATCCTGCTCAGCCTGCGCGAGATGAATCGCGTGCTCGAAGTCAACGACGAGCTCGCCTATGCGCTGATCGAGCCTGGCGTTCGCTTCTTCGACCTGCACGATCACCTCCGCGCGGGTGGGCACAAGCTGTGGGCTTCGATCCCGGACCTGGGATGGGGCAGCGTGATCGGGAATACGCTCGAGTACGGTCGCGGCTACACGCCCTACGGCGAGCACCCGGCGAGCGCCTGCGGCCTCGAGGTCGTCCTCGCCAACGGCGAGGTCCTGCGAACCGGGATGGGCGCCATGTCGAGCGCCAAGACCTGGAACGCATACCCCTGGTCGTTCGGGCCCTCGCACGCCGGCCTGTTCTTCCAGTCGAACCTCGGGATCGTCACGAAGATGGGCGTTTGGCTGATGCGCCAACCCGAGGTCTACCTGTCAGGCTGGGCGAACTTCACCGACGACGCCACCGTCGGACCGCTCGTGGACGCGGTGCGCGAGTTGATGCTCGAGGGCATGATCCGCAACCTGCCCCTGCTCGGGTTCGGGCTCAACGTCGGCGAGCAGGAGATGGCCTTCGGCCACGACGGCTGGGGGCTGCGTTTCGCCCTCTACGGACGCGCCGAGATGGTCGAGGCGCAGTACGAGATCGTGCGTGCCGCGCTCGAGGGGATCGCCGGTGTGGAGGTCGGGCGCAGGCTCTTCCGCTGGGACGAGCGCGACAAGATCGCCAACCACAACGACAAGGTGCAGGGCGGCATTCCCGGCATGGAGCTGATGGACGTCTTCATGACCGCCTACGGCGAGGACACCGGGCACCTCGACCTGTCGATCGTCGGCCCACTCATCGGCAGCGACCTGCTCGAGCGGATCTCGACGCTGCGCGCCCTATACGCGCAGACCGAGTTCCCATACCTCGTCGGCATCCTCCTGCTGCAGCGGAGCCTGCTCCACATCTCGACGCTCTTCTTCGACACCACCGACGAGCGCCAGACGCGGGCCGCATACGACACCTACGCCTTCCTCGCCGAGGAGCTGGCGCGGACCGGGTACCCGGTCTACCGCACGAACATCCAGCACATGGACCTCGTCGCGGACACGTTCGACTTCAACGATCACGCACAGCGCCGCTTCAACGAGCTGCTCAAGGACACGCTCGATCCCAACGGCATCCTGTCCCCCGGCAAGCAGGGCATCTGGCCGAAGTCGATGCGCCGCTGACTGCAGCGCCGCTCGGCCCTCGGGCAGGTGGCCGGCGATCGCTTAACCTGCAGGCGGTGACCGCTATGCACGCCCGCGCGTGAAGGCCCCACTCGCCGATGTGCGCGTGATCGCCGTCGAGCAGTTCGGCGCCGGGCCGTGGGCAACTCTGCAACTCAGCGACCTCGGTGCCGAGGTCATCAAGATCGAGGATCCGGGCGTCGGCGGCGACGTCGCCCGCTATGTGCCGCCGTTCCAGCAGGGTGAGGACTCGCTGTTCTTCGAGACCTTCAACCGGGGCAAGATGAGCATCAGCCTCGACCTGCGAAACCCCTCCGGACGCGAGGTCTTCCACGATCTCGTACGCAACAGCGACGGGGTCTTCTCGAACCTCCGCGGCGACGCGCCGGCCAAGCTAGGACTCACCTACGCAGACCTGTGCGAGCTCAACCCGATGATCGTATGCGTGGCGTTGACGGGGTTCGGGATGACCGGGCCGCGTGCGGCTGAGGCGGGCTACGACTACGTCATCCAGGCGATGGCGGGCTGGATGAGCCTGACCGGCGATCCGCAGGGACCTCCCACCAAGAGCGGGCTGTCGCTGGTGGATCTCTCCGGCGGCTACGTGGCCGCCATCGCGATGCTCGCCGGGATCCATCGCGCCCGCCGCGACGGCTGCGGCTGTGACGCAGACGTGTCTCTGTTCGAGACCGCCCTGCACGAGCTCATGTACGTCGGCACCTGGGCGGCGAGCCGTGGTTACGTCCAGGAGCGCCGCGCGGACTCCGCCCACCCGTCGATCGTCCCCTTCCAGGCGTTCGAGTCCGCAGACGGATGGCTCACGATCGCCTGCGCGAAGGAGAAGTTCTGGGTGCGCCTGTGCGAGGCGATCGCGCGTCCCGACCTGCTCGCCGATCCGCGCTACGCCGACTTCGCGGGACGAGACCGCCACCGCGAGACGTTGCTCGCGGAGCTCAGCGCGATCTTCGCCACCGAGCCGACCGATACCTGGCTTCAGCGCCTGGGTGACGCGGGCGTCCCCGTCGGCCGCGTCAACGACGTTGCCGAGGCGCTCGAGGACCCCCAGGCGCTGGCCCGGAACTCCGTCGTCGAGATTGAGCACCCGACGCTCGGCCGCGTTCGCGAGATCGCATCTCCGCTGCGCCTGAGCGGGCCTTCGGCCAGCCCCTCGCGCGGGCCGCTTCGCGGCGAGCACACAGACTCCGTCCTGCGCGAGGTCTGCGGATACAGCGACGAGCGCATCGACGAGCTGCGCGCGGCGGCGGCATTCGGAAGCGACGCGAGGGCGGCCGCCGACACGCCGTGACGCGCTCGCGTGGCGCGGTCGAGCCCACCAGGACGGGCCGCTGTCTGTTGGCTACCTGCAGGGGCGATCAGTCGGCCGTGCCTTCACCACGGCGGCTCCTCGCCGGCCAGGTTCACGACCATCTCGCGCGCCGGCGCGGTCACGTTGAAGCCGATGCAGACGAAGTCGACATCGGCGTCGGGGTTCTCGGCTCGGTGGACCTTGCCGATCGGCTCGGTGTAGACCTCGCCGGCGACGTGCTCGACCACCTCGTCCTCGAACTCGATCCGGATGCGCCCCTGGATCACCGCGAAGAAGGACGTGCCGTTATGGAAGTG
>Ga0182024_10017718_pt1 | contig 13336 bp, 14 predicted proteins | sample P32metaG_FD_120480 | JGI IMG/M metagenome (GOLD analysis project Ga0182024, IMG submission 120480) | Permafrost microbial communities from Stordalen Mire, Sweden - P3-2 metaG (Illumina Assembly) | ecosystem: Environmental > Terrestrial > Soil > Wetlands > Permafrost | place: Sweden: Stordalen...
AAGAAAGAGCCACTATGGTCGCAAAGGCGACGAAGATCCGCATAAGAAATCTTCTCCTTGAGAAAAAGCGATGACCTACTCAACTCTACGACACTGAGTGGAAGTCTGTACCATTCGGAGCCAGATCGGTCAATGAGAAGCAGTGAGTAATCGGCGTAGGGGCAGCGGTCGCTCGATCGCCGAGTAGGCCCGAGGAATTTCACCTCGGGCCGCTCACAGAACCGGACGTAAGTCTCTCGACTTATCGCGGCTCGTGCCACCCATCGAAGACTGCCGCCTTCCGTCGAGACCAGCGAGTTCCTCCGGTTGCCCGTTGACTCGGGTTGATCACGACGCGGATGGCCTGCTCCCTTCGCTCCCCGGAGGTTCATCCGGTTCATCGCTACTACGAAGCAGTCCGCCCCTGGCCGGCGCATTGGTACTTTCGGCCTCGTGGGGCTTCCACTTGTGCCTTTTCCCTTAGCATCGCCGTCCAGGTTCTCAACTTCCGTACGAAAGCCCGAATTAGAGTCACGGCTCCTGTACACCGGACATCGCACAGCCAGTAAGCAGGTGACCGCCGTGCTTTTCCCGAAGGTGGCAGGCATCTCCGGTTTTGATGTCGTCTAAGTGGTGTTTCGATGCGTCATCAGAGCTTCATTTGCATTCGTCTCTCTAATTCTCACATGACGTGTTTGTTCACGCCTTTTAACCGTGACGTTCACCACCGCAGCTTTTGACCGAAGCAGCTCACGGCTGTTTGAAGCCCTCTCCTACAAGACGGCTCCGAGGGGCCTGCCCTCATCTCTCGTACAGCATGATGCTTTCGCATCTTCTTGACACAACCCGCCACACCACCAGACTCGCGGGTCCGCATCCGGCGGTTCAGAGGGTCGCTGGACCAGCAAACAGGTAAGGAAGTTGGCCAGACGCCAAGGTCCGTGTGCACTGCCCGGTTCCTTGGCATCAAGGCCCGTGCTGACGTTCCGTCGGCGGAACTCCGGGAACCGAACTGTGCTACGCGTCCACACCAGCGCCAGACTAGAGCTGTTTCGCGGTGCCAGCTTCGCTGCCTCGATCAGCATGCACTGCAGATGCTTGCTGCGCTGCTTGAAAAGGGGCGTGCGCTTGATGATGTCTGCCGAACGCTTCTCGGCGCTACACAGCCCGCAGTAACTGATCGCCTTTTTGATCGACGAAAATCGTTTCACATCCCCCGCTTCAAGCGCCCGGGTTAACGCCGTGATCGGGCCAACCGCGGGAGTGGTCATCAGTCGATTCACGCGTTCTGTTAAGAGTCGGTCGCGCTCCAGCGACCGCACCAGGGCATTTTCTGTTTTCTGCAGGCAAACTGTCTTCAAAAGACATTCCAGAGCGTCGGGAGCGAATAAATCAGAATTCTGGTATTGGGTCAGTTTGAAATTTAGATTGTAAAGTTCGGCAATAGGATTGCCTCCGTCCTACGTATTTGCTACTGTCTGGCATCGTGTCAACAGAGTCCACAGCCGTTGCTCTTTGTCAGACCCTGGTTGAATGGATTAAAGCTCCTTGGAGAATGTTTACGAGAATCTTCCTAATCTCCACATTCGCGCTCTTTGTACCAAAATCGTGGCTGCAAACAATCGGTATGACCGCGTGGGTTCAAAGCCATTGGACTTGGCTAATCCTCGCTAGCGCGTTCTCCGGTTTGTTTTTGATTATTACGGGGGTGGAAGAACGAGTAAAGCCAATCCTTGCGGGTCGGCGGCGTAAGCGCGAAACAGATGAAAAATACAGCAAGCTAAAGGCGACTCTTAAGTCCTTGAGGACGGATGAGGTTGGCATTTTGGGATTTTATTCAGCCGGTTACAGCACACGGAACTTTCCCCGTGTTGAAGGAGTAGTTCAGAATCTTGTGAATAAAAGGATTTTGTATCGTTCAACGGACGAAGCCGATTACGTTGGGGGGGTATTGTCTCACCGAAGATGTCACAGGTTATTTAGAGACAAAGAACCTCAAGACCGTGGGCAAGGCTACTGCGAAATTGAAGCAAGAAGCTCATTAGCAGTCCGGCGGTGACTGCCGCTCTATCCAAAGATGACGCAACCGCAAAGAGCCTCACCCATCACTTCGAGCGGTAACCCTACCCCACGACATCGGCTGCCGTTAATCACCGTCTCATCCATCCAAATGTAATTGTCGGTCTCAGCTTAGATCGCGGCATTCCACTTCGCTGGCGGAGGTGTTGCCAACCCGCGGATAGCCTTCCACGACGAAAGGAACGATTCGTTCGCCAAGACAGTCGTTCGATCGGCACGTCATTTGTGCAAGTCGTTCACTTGGGGTTGGCCGCAGCTTCAACCTGTGCGAGAAGCCGGTCTAAGGCCTGCCTATCCAATAGACGTCCGTTGACCACGACAGCGGATATCCTTCGAGTGTTATCTATCGAATCGAGCGGATTGGCATCAAGCAAAACAAGATCCGCCAGTTTGCCTTTTTCCACGGTGCCCATCGAGTTCAGGGTACCAAGAAATTCCGCAGCATTTCTCGTTGCCGTCTGTAACGCTTGCATGGGTGTGAGCCCCGCCTTGACCAACTCCGCAAGCTCATCGTGCAAGCTGGAGCCGTAAAGTGAGTTATCCGTACCAGCCAACAGCTTTACGCCCGCACGGTTCATGGCACCGACTATACGAACCTCGTGTTGATACAAGAGCCTCTGGGCTGCGAGGACCCCCGGACTAACTGGTTTGAACCGGTTCGAGTACTCTGCTCGAAGCGCGGGCGACATATATTTGACTACACGCGGATCACTCATCGGCACTGGATCAACTACCTGGCTAATCCTGATTATGGTTGGTGTCTGGAACGTGTGGTTCTTGACGAACCGTGCAAAGAGACTTGCCGCCTTCTCGTCGCTGTAGGAGTCGACCAACGTGTGCACGTTCTCGAGGTAGGTGCGCATCGCATCCCCGCTTGCGATGGCCTTCTCCATAAGCTCGCTTTCCTTGGTGGAACATCCGAAAAGCACACCATATAAATGTTCCTCGCTCTTTTGCCCGGCGTCTGAAGCCTCCGCGGCGGAGACCGCAATTGGCACGTGACCGGCGAATGAGATACCTTGTTTCTTGGTCTCATCTGCTATGGCAAAAAACGCTTCCCGCGGCTCATGGTCGTATACTTTGATGAAGTCGGCACCTAAGCTCTTGAGGAAGTCTACTTCTTGAACGGCCTGTTCCGCGTTAGCGACTGAAGCCCAACCGACGCGTGGCGATCCCGGCCCGTCAACAATCACGCCTGGCAGGAGCAGGCGCGGACCTAGAGCCGCTCCCGCCACTATCGCCTGTCGCCACTCAAAATCCTGGACGTACGGGAAATCGCCGAAGTCATCACGCACCCCCTGATCTCCCATATCGCGGACACCTGTCACGCCATTGGCGATGAAGAGATGCAGGGTGAGCAGCGTCAACATCTTGTTCTTTCTCATGAAGACATGACTGTGCATATCCCACAAGCCTGGGATCACGAATTTGCCGCTGGCGTCCGTGACGAGGGCATCCGGAGGCACGGCGACCTCGTTGGACTTGCCAAGCGCAGTAATATGGTTGTCTGAAACCACGACGGTCATATCCGGCTGCGCGGGTGTACCTGTGGCATCAATCACAGTAACGTGCGTGAATGCAAGTGGTCTTTGATCGGTGGGTGGCCTCTCCTGGCCAAAAAAGAGGGTGGACCAAAGGAGAATAACCGATAGCGAACCCAGCACTGGTCTCATTACGGCCTCCGGGAAATATTAATGACTATTCCAGTATGTTCGTGAAATACGTTTGCGCAATACGGTAAGCGATCGGTCCGGCTACTTACTGGGCTTCTCTACATTCATTTTTTCATAGTTGAAGAAGTCAGAGCTCTCCTCGCAGATGTATTCCATAATGTTCCAGCCCGGCTTCAATGTCCGCGTTGTCTGTCCCGTCCAGGGTTTCGTATAGGCCTTCGGGTCGTCGATTGTCAGGTCGTCCACCAAGGTGTCATGGTCAACGCGCCGGATGCGCTCCACAAGATGCAGGGCGTCGGAGTGTGGATGACCTACCCTGTCGAGCCAGGTTTTGTCGTTAAAACCGATTGTGTCGACGATGAGGGTATCTCCCTCCCATCTGCCAATCGAGTCTCCCATCCACGTGGGAGACATATCCTTGGGATGGTCTCGCCCGTCCGTGTAGATTTGGCGCACAAAGTGATCGTATTCGAAGAGCATGATCACCCGGCCAGGGATCTGTATAATCTCCAATGGAAAGGTTTGAAGATATATATTTGGCACACCGGGGGGAAAACACTTATAAACTGGATCATTCGTTTCCGTGAGTGTGACTCCGAGAGCTCCTAACGAGGGCTTGGCGGCCTTGAATTTCGCTTCTGCCCAAGGCGTCATAGGAAGGCGAAGGCCTGGCCCCATGCCTCTTGGATCGGACGGGTCAAAAGTAGCAGACGCCGTGCCCCCCACCCAAACTCCAGTTAGATCCGGCATTGCGGCCGCGACCTGGGCCTTTGGCGCTCGAGACTGGTCATCCGTCTGAGCGAGTATGACGGAAGAAAAGCCGAATACCGCCACAAGCACAAGAATCGATCCCATTGTGCGATTGTGCATATCGAAACTCCTTCTTTATGATTCCCGTCTTCAGCTCTTCGACAATCGCCACAATCCTTTTTTCCTCGACACTCGGTTGAAGATGTTAGAATCCGAGGATGCCGAGTATAAAAGGCTCATTGCTATTGCTTAAGCGCTAGTTGACCGGCAAGCTCATCCAGGTAGTTGGCGATCTGAATAACGTCTTTAGAATCGTGCACTCCTATTCTTTCAAGCGCAGCTACGATCATGCAATCATCAGTTTTCTCTGCGATTTCTCTTGAGGGAGGCCCAGGCGGTAATCTCAGCGACGCTGCATTTCGTATGGCCCGCACGTCTGCTAGGTAATCTCGGCGAAACTTATCGGCAATCTCCGTTTGCAAGCTCGCCATTTCTTCGATTCTCTGATGTCCTATCACTCGATCTTGTGAAAAATCCTCGCTCATGTGTGCCTCTAATCCTGCAGTCGACCACTTTTGCTCGCTAGTGGACTCCACAGCGGAGTACTTTTCTCCGAATCCTCGCAGTGACTTGGTCACGTCGTATGTGCGCCCAACTAACCTTTCACTAGATGAAGAAGCGGCCCGATATGGAATATCTATTGCCAATGTTTCGCCGAGTTCATATAGCCGTCTGTAAATCCAATACACGAGAGATGGTTAATCTGAGTTAGCGAATTCTGGAGTTGCTCCCGGCCTATGTGTGAAAATGTATTCGGAATTCAAATTTCGAAGTAGATCATTACGTCTTTGATTCTCTTCCCCAGCGATCTCAGCACCGTTGCGTAAAGAACCTTCAATTGGCTCAGTAGCAGCGCTTTTTCTAGATGGTAGCGATCTTGAATTATCTGACGGCATAGGCGAAGAGAGAACTGGCTTAGGGTTACTATCTCCTGCGAATGCACTATCTTCGCTCAGACTTCGAAACCTACCTGCAAACCACCAATAGCCACAGACAATTAATGCGCCAACAAAACCAAATGCGAGGTATCCCCTGAGAGATTGATTCCTTTCACAGGTCATCGCAGCCGAGCTGTTTATTTGACCGATAATCATTTTGTGCACGCAGTAGCATTGAAAACAGCGGAGATGCTTCACACTCAATCAGGATGCCCTGTGAGTTCTTGGCCGTTGGACAAAACGATCTTTTGAATCCACAAAGCATGCGCGCTACTTTTGGCAGGATGACCACTGATAGTGATCCGGTCCACTGGCCTAAATGAATTCTTGCTCCAGCCTCTCCTAGCAAGGAGGTTCGGGCTACCGGCTTCGGCTGTCCATTTTTCGATGTTGCCCTTGTCGTCCTTCACGTCGAAATCAAGCAGCACGTGGGGATTAATAAATTGGAATTCGGTCACTGTTCCCTGCAGGGTGACCGTCGTCGTCAGGTCGTACGCCGCTGACCCATGATGTGCGAACATCGGGACTGACAATATAAGAAAACCAACAGCTGCAGCCAAAAAGATTAGCAGCCTGACTTTCATGTGACACCTCCAGTCTGTTTTGCAACTCGTCCTCTACTATGTGACTCGTACAAGTCAGGTCACCAAATTACCTTCAGCGCAAACTGAATTCCCCTTGTCGTAGTGAAGGTCGAATCAATGGCGTTGGTGACCGTTCATGACCACACCCAAGGTCCTTCTGACCAGCCCGAGTTTTTGTATCACGACGAGTGAGAGAGTTTACATCACTGATCGGCCCGGCTTTTTTGTACCAACCCTAGGGCGAGTTTCCGGCTGTCTGTAACCCAATGAGATCGCGGCTAGCCCCGCCCTTGCTGGCGAATTCGCTTGGCGGCACATCCCCGAGCAACGTGTGAGGATGACTCTCATTGTAGTGCCGCCGCCAAGCTTCGATCTTGCCCCGAGCGTCGTCCAAGGACAAGAACCAATTCACGTTCAGGCATTCGTCTCGAAGGCTGCCGTTGAACGATTCCACATACGCGTTGTCGGTTGGTTTTCCGGGCCGGCTGAAATCCAATGTCACGCCGATTCGATACGCCCATTGATCTGGCACCTTCGAAACAAACTCCGGGCCGTTGTCTACTCGAATCGTTCTCGGTGTTCGTCGTTCCATCGTGATCCGCCCCAGGACTCCCGCCACTTGTTCTCCGCTGATCCCTCGATCCACTTCAATGGCCAGACATTCCCGCGTGTAATTATCCACGACCGTCAGAGCCCGCAATCGCCGCCCGTCATACAAAGCATCGGAAACAAAATCCATCGACCAACATTCATTTGCAGCACCCGCCTCGACTCGTTCGACCCGCTGTGCGGCACTCGCATGTCGTCGCGGCCACTTCCTACGCAGACTCACCCCTTCCTTCTGGTACAGCCGGTAGACTCTCTTGTGGTTCACCTGCCATCCTTCGCGTCGCAGCAGAATGTCCATCCGATCGTAGCCATACCGAACCTGAGCTTCGGCCAGCTCTCGAATCCGCATCCGTAAGGCGGCCTGATCGTCACGCGTCGCTTCATACCGGTGCGAGGATCTGAAAACAGGAGCACGCGACAACCCCGCCGTTCGCTTACCCCGTACCGCTCTTCTAGATCTCGCACCAACTCCCGCCGACGACCAGGCCTTAGAGCTTTTTTGGAAAGCACATCCGCAGCTTCAGCTTGTCCAAAGTGAGATCAGCCACTAGCTGCTTGAGCTTCCGGTTCTCCTCTTCGAGTTGCTTCAAACGCCGAATCTCGTCCACGGCCATTTGGCCATACTGCTTCTTCCAGCGATAAAACGTCTGGGTGGAGATGCCCATCTTCCGGATCACCTCTCCCACCAGTGTTCCCGTCTCCGACTGCCGCAGCGCAAAGCCGATCTGTTCCTCGCTGTATCGTGTCTTCTTCATCCGACAACTCTCCCTTCATGCCGCTCATTTTGCCGGATTTCCTCTCTCTTCGCTTGGACCGCTTTTCGGGGAGGACGTCAAGTTCCATATTCCGTTGAATGGTTGCTCGTTAAAAGGGAAGACTCCTGAATGGCACCTACCCCCAAAGACTCGCCGAACACGCTTCCTGGACCGCCGTTCACGTAGTCATTGACGTTGACACCATCGATGCGGTAGCTGTTGTAATGTGGCCGAGCATCAGGAATGGCCATTTGCACTCCAAGGCCGCGAGCGCCTCTCTCAAAACCTGATGAGACACTCGGTTGTAACGACGCGACCGAATTTACCCGAGTTGGAGAGTGGCGAGTCGGGTCCAATCCCGCCCGTTCAGAGGCAGCGGTTTTCGTTCCCGACATCACTGAGGCTTGACCTCGCCTGTTTGGCTGGGACCCCATTGGTCACTTGGACTTTTTCAGAGATCTGCGCGACCCGCATCGTCATATTCAGCACGAGTTGCCCCCCGACCGTGAGTGCGACCCCGGTTCGTGGCTCGGTAGCGAGCCAGGGAGCCAACGCCGCTACTTCATAGATGCGCGGCAAGGGAATAGGCGCCCTATATGAGCCGAGGGCATCCGACTTGACCGCTTCAGCAACGCCGGTGTCGAGGTTCTTGATCGAGAGTTGTGCGTTAGGAACGAGCGCCCCAGCCACTGTCCTTCCGGCCACCAGTTCATGAACGGGACTAGGTACCAGCAACATCAGGAGCCAGCACCTGAATGTCAGGATGCTGACGACGGTCTTCGAATCTCTCTGACGGACCTCAACCACCTCCCTGGCAAATCTGGCGAGCACCCGGAACGCCCTGGAAAGCCCATCAAGGTTATCGACGTTTGCTCCGCGATGAAACGGCCTGCCTCTTCTATTTCTACGATCCGCTGAAGAGATGTGTACCATGTGGGAGGAGGGGACCCGAGGATTTGACCGGTGATTCGTGTTCTGGAAAGCCTACCGGCGCGAGCTTGCTTTGGTAGATGGTTCGTAGAGCGGTAGCGTCAGGCGCGAGGTGAACCGATCATGATCGGCGAAGTCTATTACGGTTTGACCGCTGGTTACTGAATCGACCGTCCTCCAGCGATGCAATGATCTCTTTCCCCTCTTCTCGCTCATACACTTCAATCGCTCAGGGAGTTATGAAACGCCTTTGTATTCCCAGCTTTGGCTCTAGCTTGGCGTAGTCCCAACGATGGTCTGACAGAATAGGATTACATCGGGCTCTTGAGCGTTCCAGCTTGATAATCGGAACAAGAACCCCAGCGGGTCTCGGTGGCGGTAGGGGTAGGGGCACCCTGCTGACAGTGTGATCGAAGTCGCTCCGAGCCTTCCCGCCCGGAGGAGCTGGAGACTGTGCAATTTCGACGCCGGATGGACTTTCCGCGAGTCACAACGTATCGTTCGCTTGCTCCGTTTGTGTCGTAAAACGCAGTTACCGAACGGGTTCGCACCGGATCCATGAGCTCGAGGCTATCAGAGAAGTTTCGATGCCGCCAAACGCGCACAAATGAGGTTTTTTGGCACGGACAGCTGCACTAGGATTGCTAGTGGAAATATCGTGATCCAGAGAAGAAAAACGAGATTGCACAACTTTTTGATTCGAGTAAGCATTTTAGAAACGAACCTTTTTTTCATATTGAAACACCTGAGACCGCCCTGTTTCCCGCGTTTCGTCACATAACCGCTTTGTTCCCACGTCCGATTATTCATTCGAGGTCGATAAAATTCCCTTGAAAACGAATTTTTGAACACGGTTCCCGCGTGACTCCCCTGTGTAGAGGTTCCCTTTTGAGTCGATCGCAATGCTGTGCAACCAATGCCATTGTCCCGCGTACTCTCCCCCGCGCCCAAAGGAGCCGATAGTTTCGAGGGAGTTCCGGTCGAGGATGCGAATCTTGTCATTTGCGCCATCGGCGACGTATATGAACTTTTGCTCTTTGTCGGGTGAAAACGCCAGTCCAAATGCGGTACCTCTCGTGTCGAGCGTGCGCCGCGCGACGAATCCTTCCTTCACAAATTTGCCGTCGGGTGTGAACACCTGAATTCGATTATTGATGCGATCGGAGACGTACACGAGGTCGTCGCGAGAAATTGATATGCCGTGCACTAAGTTAAACTGCTGTGGGGCTGCTCCGTCATAAGAACGCATGCGTGGCGCCGAATCGTCGGGCCGGTTCCCATACGCTCCCCACATACGCTTGAATTTGCCCGTGTCCGCGTCAAACACAATCACGCGTCTGTTCTGGTACCCATCCGCCACGAACACCTCGTTGGTTTTCTGATACACAACCACCTGAGTTGGCCTGTTGAGGTTCTCGATGTCGCTACTGCCCTGGCTCTTGCCCTCATGGCCAATCTGCAGAAGGAATTTTCCGTTGTTAGTGAACTTCAGGATCTGATCGTCTTTGCCGATCGTGTTCCCACCGACCCACACGTCCCCCTCGTAGTCCACATAGATACCGTGCTCGTTATCCGGCCATTCGTATCCCGGACCCGGTCCGCCCCATCCCTGAATGTAGTTGCCTAACGAATCGAATTCAATGACTGGCGGCGCGGGTATACAGCAATCAGAGGTCGGCGGATTAAGGGAGGCACCTTTTTGGTCGTCAGTCAGGGTCTTCGGGCGCGAAATAATCCAGACGTGGTCCTGCGAATCGACGTAGACCCCCCCAAGCTCCCCCAGGATATAGTTGTTCGGCAACGGCCGCTTCGGCCAGAAAGGGTCCACCTCGAAACCTGGCACACCTGTCGCAGCTTTCTCGTGCGGCGCGATCGCGGCTCCCCCGAGCACGGTTTGCCCGATGCCGAACATAACCAGGGTCACCAAGACGACACCGCCCCCGAATTTCCACTTCATCGTTGCCCCCTTTACGAACGTCTACAATCCGGATTGACCACACCCCAACAATCGTGCCCGTGGGAAGCTGACCGAAAAGTGGCATTGCAACAAACACTGAGAAAAATGCCAACCATCCGAAATACTACCCCACGCATGCCCTAGCTCTGTTGACATCCTCAAGAAAAGGCGGTGATGTCTCAAGCGATACAGATTGAAACTCACTCCGAGCAGTAGGGCTTGACGCTTCTGCGTGCGCAGCGAGCGGTCGGGCGCGCGGGACGAGAGTTTGCGCTTCACCGAACTGAACAAGCTCTCGATCAGAGACCGGCGGCGGTAGAGCCGTCGCGGAAACGCTCGGTGCATCTCGGTGCGCACTCCGTGGATGCGCCAGGTTTCCTTTCCGCGCTTGGCGGGGATCACGCTTTGCGCCCCGAGTTGTTGCCGGATGTAGGTGTGATTCTTCTCGTTGTCGAATTCGGCGTCGGCCAGCACCAGCCCGATGCGCGTTTGCTCGGAAGCCACTTCGACGACTGCCGGCAAATTCGTACAATCGTTCCACGGGCCGCGTCGCACGAGCTGCGACAACACACACTGCTGATCAAAATCCACCACGACCACCCACTTCAACCAGTGCCGCCACGGCAGCGGTTTTTGCCCATGATGATGCATCCGCCGCACGAAGAACGTGCTCACCGCTCCCTGCGCCAAACCCGTGGCGTCGACCGCCACGCGGGCTCGCCCCCGTCCTTTTCTGCGCGTGCCGCGCAACCGGCGCACCGTCTCTCCAACCGCGCGGTCGATGGCTACGTCGTCCAGACGCTGCAGGAAGCGATACAGGGTCGTGAAATCGGGCACGCTCACCAGCCCCAGCGCCGGGCGCAATTCGCGACGGTCGCCCAGCCGCACTTCGGCTTCGCGAAAGGTCCAGTCCTCGTAACGCATCAGGCAGAGAATGGCCAACAACTGCGGTTGGTTGAATTGGTGCTTGCTGAATCGGCTTCGGTAACGCGGGAGCACCGCCCGAGAGACTTGCAGAGCGATGCGAGCAAAAGACAGGAGTCCGACTTCGGCCACAGTGCCTCCTGCCTTAGTAAGAAACAACAATTTCAACCCATCCGGTATCTCGAATTCTCATTGTCGTAACGAGGATGTCAACAGGGCCACTGATTTTCTCTCACGTCGGCTGGTACAAAAAGGCCCGGTTAGGTCACCGAGGACCGAACTCAGCCGAAGGATCGTATTGCGTTAACTGCGAGAACGATCTAAGTTGACGGATTCAAGGTGAACATGCGTTGGGCGATAGCGGTGTCAAATGACACCACTACCTGGCTTGTGCTGCCACTCCCTGACAACATTTAGTCGCAGGTGAATACCCCTTGAACACGAACTTATAAGCGCCCGCGACTCCACCCCTTCCGTCAGCTCCGGTCAGTTCGGCTTGAACCGCATAGATGTTGCCTTTGTGATCGGCCGCGATCTGGTGGCCTGGAGAATCTGCTTGCGCGGCACCGCTGACAAATGAGCCAAGGACCTCGAGCGTCCTGCGATTCAGGATGTAGATGACTGGGGCCCCTGCGACATACAGAAACCGCTCGTCTGGCGAGAAGGCCGTAGACCTCGCCTGAAGGGGGTACTGGCTGTTGAGGCCAACGTACTGCTCCGCGATGAATTTGCCCTCAGGTGTGAATACCTGGACCCGCTTGTTTCCGCGATCGGAGATATACACGAGCCCATCGTTGGAAATATTCACGTCGTGCGGTACTGCAAACTGCTGAAGAGCCTGCCAGACCCCGCACAGGGCAGGACACAATTCGTTCTCCCTAGGGTTGGAGCGTGGCGGACGCGCGTCCATATCCAGCGGCTTGTTCCCATACGCGCCCCACATGCGCTTGAACTTCCCCGTGTCGGCGTCATACACCATCACGCGGCTGTTGCCATACCCGTCAGTGACGAACAGTTCGTTCGTTTTTGGGTAGACACGGAGGCCCGTTGCCCCCTTGAGGACCTCCGTAGCGTTGCTGCCAGTCTGGCCGCTCTTGCCGATGGCCAGCACAAATTTGCCGTCCTTCGTGAACTTGAGAATCTGGTTGTCGTTCGGAAGATCCGCGGGGTTGTTCATCTTGCCATCTGCGTTTCCTACGATCCACACGAAGCCCTTGTAATCCACCGTGATGCCGTGCTCGTTGGACGGCCATTGATACCCCGGCCCGCTATCCCCGCCCCAGCCCTGGATGAAGTTGCCGTCGTTGTCGAACTCCATGACGGGCGGCGCCGGAGTGGATGTTAGGTCAGGCGCCGTCGACCGAGGATGCGCAAGACTGCGTGGGCGACTAAGGATCCACACGTGATCTTGAGCGTCGATTGCGGCAGCGGACCCGAATCCCATCTTCCACTTTGCCGGAACCTTCGGCCAGGTGGGATCTCGCTGGAATTGCGGCAAACCGCCTTCTCCTATATGAGGAGCCTCCATCGACGCAGCTTGTCCAGACACCGGCCGGGACAAACGCGGGATCACCCAGACGACGATCCCGACCAAGACGAAACCGACGAGCAAGGCGCGTTTCATGGTCTCTCCTCCAAGACAGCGCCGGACATGTAATGCAAGGCTCGGAACCTTTCACTGCAACGAGTGACAAACAGATCGCGAGCAAGATGTGAACCTCCTACTTGCTCGGACCTTTTGCTGCCCTTCTTTGGAACTCAAGGAAGGTAGCATTGTCTTCGCAACTGTATTCCATGATGTTCCAAGTAGGCTTCAAGTCGTAGATAATCTGTGCGGTCCAAGGCTTCGTATACGCTTTGGGGTCGTCGAAAGTCAGGTCGTCTTCCAAGGTGTCATAGTCAACGCGCCGGATTCGCTCCACAAGGTGCAGAGCGCCAGATTGCGGATGACCTACCCGATCGAGCGAGGTTTTGCCGTTAAAACCGATTGTGTCGACGATGAGGGTATCTCCTTCCCATCTGCCAATCGAGTCCCCCATCCACGTGGGAGACAGATCTTTAGGATGGTCTCGCCCGTCCGTGTAGATTTGGCGCACAA
>Ga0182024_10017719_pt1 | contig 13335 bp, 15 predicted proteins | sample P32metaG_FD_120480 | JGI IMG/M metagenome (GOLD analysis project Ga0182024, IMG submission 120480) | Permafrost microbial communities from Stordalen Mire, Sweden - P3-2 metaG (Illumina Assembly) | ecosystem: Environmental > Terrestrial > Soil > Wetlands > Permafrost | place: Sweden: Stordalen...
CGGCGATCCAGCCGCTGACCGGGATGAACACCGCCAGGCTCAACAGATAACTGGCGATCACCAGATTGAGGCGCAGCGGGCTCTCGCCGAGGCTCTTCGCCATCGCCGGGATCGACACCGCGATCATCGTCGAATCGAGCCCCTCCATGAAGAACGCGCAGCCGACGACGAGCGGGATCACCACGCGCATCTTCGGCATCAGGCTCGGAGGGGAAAGGGCGGCTTCGCTCACCGCGCGTCTCGGGTGGTTTGAACTCGGTTTGCTCTGGGGCGATGGTAGAGGACAATGCGCGATCATGGGGGAAGAAACTCGGCAGGAAATCATCAGCGAGGCGCTCATCGAGCGCTGGGCGCTCGCTTATCTCGGCCGTTTCGCGAGCACGGCCGAGAACCTGCGGCGCGTGCTGCTGCGCCGGGTGCGGCGGCGCCTGCCCGAGGACCGCGAGGTGGCGGCCCGGGCCGCGACGCTGATCGACGGGCTGGTCGCGCGCTATCGCGCGTCCGGCCTGGTCGACGACGCGGCCTATGCGGCGGGGCGAGCGCGGGCGCGGCTGCGGCGCGGCCAGTCGCTGCGTACGATCCGTGCCGGGCTCGCGGCCAAGGGTGTCGCGGCCGAGGACGCCGAGGCGGCGATCGACGCGCTGCGCGACGGGGAGGGCGACCCCGACCTCGCCGCCGCCTGCGCCTTCGCCCGCCGCCGGCGGCTGGGGCCGTATCGGCGGACTCCGGCTGAGCGCGCGAAGGAACTCGGCGCCTTCGCCCGCGCCGGCTTCGCCCGCGCCGCCGCCGAGGCGGTCCTCAACTGCGCCGATCCGGAGGAGGCCGAAGCGCTAATAAGAGGGGAATAGCCCCTCTCCGCCCCTTGGGGGGAGAGGGAGGGGCCCAGCGCGTAGCGCTGGGAGGGTGAGGTGGGCGCGCTCGAACGCCTCTGGAATCCCCCCACCTCATCTAACCTCTCCGCCCCCAAGGGCGGAGAGGGATTTTCATTCCCGCTCGCGCATCAACCGGGCGACGCCGTGGGAATCGGCGTCGTCGCGCGCCTCGAGCGCGGCGACGATGCGCGGGCGGTCGGTGGCTGGGCGGTTCTGGCTCAGCTTGAACTTGCCTTCGAGCCGGCTGACCGCGATCTCGAACCCGATGATGCCGTTGAGCATCCCGCTCAAGAAGGCCTCGGGCAAATCCTGCATCCGCCATGGCGCCGCCTCGCGCGCCTCGTGCCGGTCGGAAAGCCGCCGCAGGAGACCGCGCAGCCACTCGGCGTCGCCGATCGCGCGCGCGGGTCCGTAGGCGTGGACGCTCGCGTAGTTCCAGGTCGGCACCGCCGGCGCGGCTTCGTACCAGCCGGGCGAGATATAGGCGTGCGGCCCTTGGAAGATGACCAGCGCCTCGCCGCCGCTCTCGAGATCGGCGACTTGCGGGTTGGGACGGGCGAGGTGGCCGAGCAGATAAACCTTGCCGTCGCGGCGCTCGACCAGAAACGGCACCTGGCTGGCGATCAGCCCGCCAGGGGAATTGCCGCCTTGCGTCACCAGCAGGCCGAAATCGTGCCGCTCGATATGGTCGAGCAGCACCGCCTCGCGGGTTTCGGTGAAATGCGGCGGCAGGTAGACCACGCGCCCTACACCCAGTGCTCGACGACGAGGCTGCACAACAAGAGAACGCCGGCGGCGACGAGGATCCCCCCCGATCCGCGGTTGATCCACACCAGATGCCGGCGCTGAAACGAGAGGCGCAGCAAACCGGCCGCCGCGATCAGGCCGATCCACCACAAGAACGAGCCGCACCACACGCCGGCGACGAGGATCGCCGCATGGCCCAGCGTCGCCTGCTCGCCGGTAAAGCCGATCGCCCCGAAGATCGCGATAAACGACAGGATCGTCACCGGGTTGGTGATGGTCAGCACAAAGGTCGAGGCGAAATCGCCGAACAGGCCCTCGGGGTCGCTGTCCGAGCGGCGCCGCGCGTCGGGGTCCGACATCAGCGACGTGATCCCGACATAGAGCAGGAACGCCGCGGCGCCGATGCGCAGCAAATCCTGGTAGTAGAACAGCGAGTCGGAGACCACGGTCAGCCCGAAGCCGGCGATGATGCCAAACAGCGAATCCGCCGACGCCGCGCCGAGCCCGGAAAACAGCCCGGCCAGCTTCCCGTCGAGAATCGTCCGGCGGATGCACAAAATGCCGACCGGGCCCACGGGTACGGCGATCACGATACCGACCAGCAGCCCCTTGAGCAAAAAGCCAATCAGCATCCCTGTTCGTGCTCCACCGCGGTTGCGGCAGTCTCGGTGAAGCGTCGGCTCGGCGCAAGGCTCATGCCGGGACGGCCGGCGGTGGCCTGTACGCCGCCGCGATTGGCGCTATGGTATCGGCGATAATCGGGAATCGCCCAAAGGTCGCCCCCAAAGGTTTTCCAGGAGAGGTCGCCGATGCCGAGCGCCGACACCGCACACCAATTCGCCTTCACCGCGATCGACGGCGGCGCGCTGCCCCTCGCCGCCTGGGCCGGCCACCCGGTGCTGGTGGTCAACACCGCGTCCTTTTGCGGGTACACCCCGCAATACCGCGATCTTGAGGCGTTGTGGCAACAGTATCGCGACCGCGGCCTCGTCGTGCTCGGTGTCCCATCCAACGATTTCGGCGCGCAGGAGCCGGGCTCGGCCGCCGAGATCAAGAGCTTCTGCGAGACCAACTACAGCGTCGATTTCCCGCTGACCGAGAAATACCGGGTGGTCGGCGGCAACGCCCACCCGTTCTACGCCTGGGTCGCCGCGACGCTCGGCGAGGGCGCCGCGCCGCGCTGGAATTTTCATAAATACCTGATCGGCCCCGACGGCGAGCTCGCCGGCGCCTGGCCCTCCTCGGTCCGCCCCGGCGACAAGGCGATCACGCAAGAGATCGAGAAGATGTTGGGAACCTAGCGCCCTTCCGCTACAAAATCGCTTCGATCCCCTTGCGGCGAATGACATTAAGCAACACGAGCGCCGGCCCGCTCGGCCGCTTCGCACCGCGCTCCAGCTGCGACACGTAGCCGGGGGTGAGGTTGAGATAGCGGGCAAAGACGGCCTGGCTCAGATGCGCGTCCTCGCGCAGCTTGCGGATGTCGTCGCCGCTGATCCGCTCGGCCGCGACCCCCGCCTTGCTGCCAAGATGGCGCAGCGTGATCTTAGCGTGCGTCGCTTCGTCCATGAGCCCGATGCGACGCATGCCATCGGCCGTTTCCAGCAACGCCTTGACCATGCGGCTAGGTTTCGTTGTCTTTGCCATTGGTCACCTCCTCCAATTCTCTCTCTTCAATAGCTAGCGCGATGTCCCGCTCACCCTTCGCGAGCCACAGCGCGCCAATCTCGCGCCACGCCACCAACTCGGTGGGGTCTATGTTTTCGCGCTCGTTCTTGGCGAACGCATAGAGGAACACAGCGCGGCTCCCTGCCCGGTAGGCGATCAGCATGCGGTAGCCGCCGGAGCGGCCTTGTCCACTGCGCGCGACCCGTTGCTTGATAAGGCCGCCGCCAAGATCGGCGTCGATCAAGCCGCGACCGACGCGCTCGATCGCCTCGCTCAAGCTACGGTCGGCGATCCGTTCTCGCCGCACATACCGCGCCAACCATTTGGTTTTGAAGATGCGCATGCAGTAAGCTAGTTCTAAGAACTATAGTTCGCTAAACCATATTTTGTCGAGCCACATCTACGCGGGCACCCCCTCTGTCGCCGCGTCATCCGCGAGTTCCGGCAGTTCGCCGGCGCTCGAAAACACCGCGACAGCGAGCTTTTCCTGCTTGCCGCGGATGTCGATCTCGCCGCGCCGGTCGCCGGGAAGGTCGAGCCCGGCGCGGGAAATCACCTCGGCCGAGACGACGAGCTCGGCGCCATATTCCTTCGCCAGCCCCTCGAGCCGGCTCGCGGTGTTCACGCAGTCGCCGATCGCGGTGATCGTCGTCGCGCTGCCATAGCCCATCTCGCCGACGATCGCGGGCCCGGCATGAATGCCAATGCCGATGCGCAGCGGCTCGGCGAGCTCGCCCTTGAGCGCTTCGTTGAGCTCGACCAGACGCGCCGACATCAGCCGGGCGGCGGCGAGCGCCGCGCGGCAGCCCGCCTCGATCTCGTCGCTGACGCCGAAGAGGGCCATGATCCCGTCGCCGACGAATTTGTCGACCCGCCCGCCGGCGCTCTCGACCGCGCGGCCCATCGCCGCGAAATAGCGGTTGAGGATGAACACCACGTCATAAGGCAGCCGGCCTTCGGCGAGCGCGGTGAAGCCGCGGATATCGGCGAACATGATCGCGATCTCGCGCTCGCTGCCCTGGGCGGCGTCGACCCTCGCCAGCCCGTCCTTGGCCTGAGCGAGCGGCGGCAACAGCGGCGTCACCTGCACCTCGACGCTCGGCCGCACCATGCAGGCGAGCCGCACGTTGGGCGTCGCCCCGATGCGGTTGAGGACGCGCCGTTCATCCTCGCTCGGCGGCGCGAGCCCGGGATAGGCGGCGCGCACGCGAATCCGGCAGGTCGAGCAGCGGCCCCGGCCGCCGCAGATCGAGGCGTGCGGGATGCGCGCGAGCCGGCTCGCCTCGAGCACGCTCGTCCCCTTGACGACATCGACAAAGCGGCCGTCCGGGTAGGCGATGCGGATGACGCCGGACCGCCGCCGCCAGGCACGGCGCAGCAGGCGGGCGAGCAGCACCGCGGCGACCGCGGCGATGAAGAACCCCATCAGCCCGTCGGCGATCTGCTCCAGCATCGCCGCCGCCTCCGGTGTGGGCAGGCGCATTTGTGCGAAGGCCGCCGCGCGCCAGGCCGGGTCGGCGTCGAGCGCGGCGATCTGGCGCCCCGCCTCGACCGCGCCGAGCAGCGACAGCACCGGCACCAGCACCGCCCCGGTCAGCGCGCATTCGCGCCAGCGGGCGTACCACGGGCGGACGCGCAGCCAGAAATGCAGGCCGAGCATCGCATGGCCCCAGGCGACGACGAGCGTTACCAGTTGCAGGTAGCCGTTGATCGGCGAGGCGACGAAATAGACCCACAGCACGTAGCGGTAGTAGAGATCGTAGGTGCCGAAGAAGCTGTCCGCCACCCGCGTGCCGACGACATGCCGCGCGAGCAGGATCGGGATCAGGAAGCCGAGGACAAGCTGCAGGTACTCGCCGCCGCGCAGCCGCAAGGTCTGACGCTGCCACAGCGCCCATAGCGCCAATGAGTAGTGCACCAAAAAAGCGCCGTAGAGCACCGCCTGCATCGGGAGCGGCGACCAGATCGGGAAGACGATCCGCGACAGCGCCCAGCCCATCGCCGGGATCGACACCAGGCCGAGCGCGTGATTGATCAGATGCATCGCGACATAGGCGAGCATCACCAGACCCGAGGCGAGGCGGATGCGGCGGATCATCGCCGCCTCGGGTCGAAAGGGGCGCCTCGGTATCGGAGGGGCCGCGCGCTTGCTATCATGGACGCCAATCAGGCTGCGCGTCCGGTCCGTTGGCCGCGCGGGGGTGGGAATGCTCGAGATCCGCAACCTCTACAAGAAATTCGGCCCTTTGGTGGCGGTGGACAATGTCTCGTTCACGGTTGCGCGAGGCGAGGTGCTGGGCTTTCTCGGCCCCAACGGCGCCGGCAAGTCGACGACGATGAAGATGATCACCGGCTTTCTCGCGCCGGATGGTGGGACGGCGGTGATCCGCGGCGCCGATATAAGGGAGAACCCGCTCGCGGCGAAGCGGCAGTTCGGCTATCTGCCCGAGGGCGCGCCGGCGTACCCGGACATGGCGGTCGCCGATTTCCTGCGCTTCATCGCCCATATCCGCGGCTTTCGCGGCAAGGAAGCCGCGCGGCGGGTCGATCATATCGTCGAGCTGGTGCATCTGGACGAAGTCTACTTGCAGCGCATCGACACCCTTTCCAAGGGGTTTCGCCGCCGGGTCGGCGTAGCGCAAGCGCTGATTCACGATCCGCCGGTGGTGATCCTCGACGAGCCGACCGACGGGCTCGACCCCAACCAGAAATACGAGATGCGCGGCATCCTCGCCGCCATGCAGGCGGAAAAAGCGATCATCATCTCGACCCATCTGCTCGAGGAGGTCGAGGCGGTGTGCAGCCGGGCGATCATCATCGCCCGCGGCCGCATCCTCGCCGACGGCACGCCGGCCGATCTGGTCGCGCGTTCGCGCTTTCACAACGCGGTACGGCTCGACATCGACCCGGCGAGCGAGGCGCGGATTCGCGCCGATCTCGCCGCGCTGCCCGATATCGCCGCGATCGAGACCGTGAGCGAGGGGCGCGGGCTGCTCGTCGTGCCGCGCGACAACCGGGCGATCGCCGGCGACATCGCCGACCTCGCCGAGGGCCGCGACTGGCGTATCGGCGGCTTCACGGTCGAACGCGGCCGGCTCGATGACGTGTTCCGCGCGATCACCGTGCCGACCGCATAGGGCTGGGTTCGCTTGCATTGTCATCGAGTGCCCCTCACCCTCCCATCGCTGCGCGATGGGTCCCTCCCTCTCCCCGCAAGCGGGGCGAGGGTCGGGGTGAGGGGCAACCACCGGCGCGTCAATCCAGCTGAACCTTGCTCTCAATATCGGGCTCGAAACCATTGATCGGGAACATCCTCGTCATCTGCCGCCGCGAGTTTGGCGGATATTTCGCGACGCCGCTCGCCTATGTGTTCATCGTGATCTTTCTCGTGCTCGCCGGGGTATTGACCTTTTTCGTCGGCGATTTCTTCGAGCGCGGCCAGGCCGATCTGCAATCTTTTTTCACCTTTCACCCGTGGCTCTACCTGGTTCTGATCCCGGCGATGTCGATGCGGCTATGGGCCGAGGAGCGCAAGAGCGGCACGATCGAGTTGTTCCTGACCCTGCCGATCCGGCTTTCGGAGGCGGTGGTGGGGAAATTCCTCGCCGCCTGGCTCTTTATCGGGATCGCGCTGGCGCTGACCTTTCCGTTCTGGCTGACCGTGCTGTTCCTCGGCGATCCCGATAACGGCGTGATCCTGGCGAGCTATATCGGCAGCTGGCTGATGGCCGGTGCGATCCTCGCGATCGGGGCGGCGGTGTCGGCGGCGACCAAGAACCAGGTGATTGCCTTTGTCGTCACCGCGGCGCTGGTCTTCGTGCTGATCGCGGCGGGCACGCAGACCGTGACCGGGCTGTTCCAGGGCTGGGCGCCCGAAGGGCTGATCCAGGCCGTCGCGGCGGCGAGCCTCTTCGGCCATTTCACCGCGATCACCCGCGGCGTTCTCGATCTGCGCGACCTGTTCTATTTCGTCTCGATCATGGTCGCCTTCCTCGCCGCCACCGCGGTGCTCGTCGACCTGACCAAGGCCGAGTGATGCGCCGGCTCAAATCTCGCCGCTGCCGCTCGGTGCTGGCGCTCGCCGCGATCGCGCTGATCCTCGTCGCGAGCAACATCGTCGTCGGGCGCTACGGCGCCGTGCGGCTCGACCTGACGACCGAGCATCTCTACACGCTCGCTCCGGGCACGCGGCAGACCCTCGCCAAGATCGAGGAGCCGATCACGCTGCGCTTCTATTACTCGAACCGGCTCGGCGACACCGCGCCCGCCTATGGCGTCTACGCCCAGCGGGTGCGCGAGCTCCTGGACCAGTACGTCGCGGCGGCGCACGGCAAGGTGCGGCTGGAAATCTATGACCCGCAGCCGTTTTCCGACGCCGAGGACCGCGCCGTCGCCTATGGGCTGCAAGCCGTGCCGCTCAACGATCAGGGCGAGGCGGTCTATTTCGGCCTCGCCGGCACCAACTCGACCGACGACCAGCAGGTCATCGCCTTCTTCAATCCCGAGCGGGAGCGGTTTCTCGAATACGATCTGACGCGCCTCATCCACGCGCTCGCCTTCCCGAAGCGCGCGGTGGTGGGGCTGATGAGCTCGCTGCCGCTGGTGGTCGATCCGACCGCCGCGCTGCAGGGGCGGCAGAGCCCGCCGCTGGCGATCATTAGCCAGCTTCGCCAGGTCGACGACGTCGAGAATTTGTCGCCAGACATCGAGACGATCCCGGCCAATATCGACGTGCTGGTGGTGGTGCACCCGCAAAACCTCGCCGAATCGACGCAATTCGCGATCGACCAGTACGTGTTGAAGGGCGGCAAGGCGCTGGTCTTTGTCGACCCGTATTCCGAGATCGAGGCGGCGTTGCCGGGCCATGACGCCGCCACTGCCACCCCGCCGACGAGCGATCTCGAACCGCTGTTCAAGGCCTGGGGCGTGACGATGCTGCCCGGGATCGTCGCCGGCGACCGGCGCGACGCGCGGCGTGTCGCGGTGCCGGTGACGGGGCGCGCTCCGCAGACGATGGATTACGTCGGCTGGCTCGACCTGCCGGCGGCTAATTTGAACCGCGAGGACCCGATCACCGCCGATCTGACGCAGATCACCATGGCCACCGCCGGTATCATCGAGCCGATCGCCGGGGCGACGACGAAATTCACCCCGCTGATCCAGACCTCGACCGACGCCGAGAAGATCCCGGTCGACCAGGTCAAGGGCCTGCCCGATGTCGCCGGCCTGCTCGCGCGTTTCCGGCCAGAGCAGCGGCAATTCGTGCTGGCGGCGCATATCACCGGCACGGTCGCGACGGCGTTCCCCAACGGCAAGCCGGCGCCGCCCCCGGTCGCGCCCGGCGCCGGGGCCGAGCCGCCGAAGGAGCCGACCCCCACCGCCGCGCCGCTCAAGGAATCCGCGCAGCCGGCCAACATCGTCGAGCATGTCCGTATCGGCGACGACGACGATGTTGGCCGGCTGCGCGATTTCTTCGGCCAGCGGGTGGTCGAGCCGGTCGCCAACAACGCCGATTTCCTCGCCAACGCGGTCGAGGTGCTGGCCGGCGGGCAGGACCTCGTCGGCCTCAGGAGCCGCGGCAGCGTGGCGCGGCCGTTCGTGGTCGTCGAGCGCATCCAGCGCCAGGCCGACGACCGCTATGCCGCCGAGCAGCGCGGCCTCGAGGACAAGCTCAAGCAGGCCCAGGCCAAGCTGCACAGCCTGACCGCGGGCGAGGGCGGCGCGAACCCGGCGACCCTCACCGCCGAGCAGACCAAGGAGATCGACGGCTTCCGCGCCGAGATGCTGGCGACCCGCCAGCAGCTGCGCCAAGTGCAGGCGGCGCTGCGCCAGGATATCGGGCGGCTGAAGGTGATCCTCGAATTCTTCGACATCGCGCTGGTGCCGATCATCGTCGTCGCGGCGGCGCTGGTGGTGGCCGCGCTGCGCCCGCGCCGGCGGCGCGCGGCCCGCGCCTGACGCGATGCGCCGGCGCGGCTTCCAGCTTCTGCTCGCGGCGGCCTTGCTGATGGCTGTGCTGGCGGCGGTGGCGGTGTCGCGCGGCGACCGCGACGTGAGCCACGCCGCGCCGGGGCAGCGGGCGCTGCCCGAACTCGCCGACAAGCTCGGCGCGCTGGCCTGGCTGCGCCTGACGCGCGGCGCCGTGACGGTCAATTTCACCGCGATCGGTCATGGCTGGACGGTCGTCGAGAAAGGCAACTACCCGGCCGACCAGGACCGCGTGCGCAAGCTGCTGCTGCAGCTCGCCGAGCTGGAGCTGGTCGAACCGAAGACCGACCGGCCCGAGCTGTTGGGCCGCCTTGACCTCGACGACCCGGCCAACGGCAAATCGACCCTCGTGACCGCGCAGGACAGCACCGGCGCCCTGGTCGCCCAGCTGATCATCGGGCGGCGCCGGCCGAGCGAGATCGGCCAGGGCGAGGAGGGCGTCTATGTCCGCAAGCCCGGCGGCGGCCAGGCCTGGCTCGCGCGCGGGTCGTTCGACCTCGGCGGCGACGCGCTCTCGTGGATCGACCGCCGCATCATCGATATCGCGCCGGCGCGGGTCGCCTCGGTCGTGCTGACCGCGCCCGACGGCAGCGCCGCGATCGTCGCGCGGGGCTCGCCCGACCAGCCTTTCGCGATCGACGCGCCGCCCGCCGATGCGCGGCCAAAACCCGACGCCGCGCTCGCCGCGCCGGCCGGCGCGCTCGAGGCGCTCGATCTCGCCGACGTGAAACCGGCCGCCGAGCAGCCGGTCCCCACCGACGGTGCGACGACCGCGTCGTTCACCACCTTCGACGGGCTTGTCGTCGGGCTGCGCCTCTCGCCGCAAGCCGCCGGCGATTGGCTGACGATCGATGTCACCGGCTTTGGCAAGGGCGCGGCGGAGGCGAAGATTCTGAGCGATCGACTGTCGCATTGGAGCTTCGCGATCCCGGCCGAGCGCGCCAAGCTTCTGCGCACGACCCTCTCCGACCTCCTGCTGCCGCGCGGATCCTGAGATGACGGAAACGTTGCGGCCATCGCCCTGCCTCGGCATCTGCATCATGGACCCCAGGACGCGGCAATGCCGCGGCTGCCTGCGCACGGTCGAGGAGATCGCCCGCTGGTACGAGGCGAGCCCCGCCGAGAAGCGTGCGCTCATCGCCGTGCTGGAAGCCCGCCGCGCGGCGGGGAAGGGCGATGAATAGCGGCGGCCCATTGCCCCTCACCCTCCCATCGCTGCGCGATGGGCCCCTCCCTCTCCCCGTAAACGGGGCGAGGGGTAATGACGCGCTCCCTCTCCCCGCACGCGGGGAGAGGGTTGGGGTGAGGGGCTGTTGCCGGCTCATCCCAGTGCTGCTGCTCGTCGCCGGCTGTAGCGGCGTGACGGGCGGCGGCTGGAGCAAATCCGGCGCCGACGATGCAGCGACCGCGAGCGCCTACCAGGATTGCCTGGCGCTCACCGACACCGCGTCCCGCACCGACAGCGATATCGACCAGGACATCGCCTCCACCCGCGGTAGCGATCTGCAGCATTCGAGCATCGTGCGCCAGCAGTCGCAGGACATCCGCAACGACAACCGCGATCGCGCCGACGCGATCCTCTCGTCCTGCATGCAGGCAAAGGGCTTTACCCGCGGCAAATAATCCGCCATCGCTGCGCCACCAGCGCCGGAGCAACGGAACCCGCGATGAGCGCCTTTCATGCCTTCGCCCTTGCCATTCTGCAGGGGATCACCGAGCTGTTCCCGATCAGCAGCCTCGGCCATGTGGTGATCGTGCCGTCGCTGCTGGGCTGGCCGATCGACCAGCATTCGCCCGAATTCCTGCCGTTCGTCGTGGTGCTGCATGTCGGCACGGCGGTGGCGCTGCTGATGTATTTCTGGCGCGACTGGCTGGCGATCGGGCTGGGGATTGCCGGGCGCGGGCCGCGCGCGCCCGATGCCTGGCGCGCGCTCGGCCTGATCGTCGTCGCGACCTTGCCGGCGGTGGTGATCGGCTTTCTGTTCGAGAAGCTGGTGCGCGGCCTCTTCGCCTCACCGCTCGCCGCGGCGCTGTTCCTCATCCTCAACGGGTTCCTGCTGCTGGCCGGCGACTGGTTGCGCATCCGCGCCGAGACGCGTCCCGGCCAGGAGCGGCGGGCCTCGACGCTCGACTGGCGCGGCGCGCTGGCGATCGGCTTCTGGCAATGCCTCGCCTTCATCCCGGGGGTTTCGCGCTCGGGCGCGGCGATCGTCGGCGGCCTCGTCAGCGGGCTGCAGCACGCAGAGGCGGCGCATTTCTCGTTCCTGATCGCCACCCCGATCATCGCCGGCGCGGCGGTGCTGGAGGTGCCGAAGCTGCTCGCGCTGCCCGGCCACGGCATCAGCCTCCTGGCGGTCGCCGCCGGGGTCGTCGCCGGCGTTACCGCCTATCTCAGCATCGCCTTCCTGATGCGCTATTTCCGGCGCCACGATTTTGACGACGCGCTGGTCCCCTTCGCGATCTATTGCTGGGCGGCCGGCGCCTTCGCCGCGCTGGTGTTCATTTTCTAGGGCGTCGGCTGCTCAGTCGGGGTCACTTTTTGATCCCCTTGACCGGACTTGATCCGTGGGCCTTCAGCCTCGGTTGACACTTCCGGCATGGCTCTATCATGGTTGCCTCCGCTTTTCAGCCATTTCTGGACCCTCCCATGACCCAAGCCGATCTCGCCCGCACCATCGACGCCGCCTGGGAGGCGCGCGACGGCATCTCCACCGCGACCAAGGGCGAATATCGCGACGCGGTCGAGGCGGCGCTCGACGGCATGGATTCGGGCGCGTTGCGTGTCGCCGAGCAGAGCGGCGGCAAGTGGCAGGTCCATCAATGGCTGAAGAAGGCGGTGCTGCTGTCGTTCCGCCTCAACGACATGGGCGAGATCGGCGGCGGGCCGGACAGCGCGAAATGGTGGGACAAGGTGCCGTCGAAATTCGCCGGCTGGGGCGCCAACCGCTTCCGCGACGCCGGATTCCGCGCGGTGCCGGGCGCGATCGTCCGCCGCTCGGCCTATATCGCGCCCAATGTCGTCTTGATGCCGAGCTTTGTGAATGTCGGCGCCTATGTCGGCAGCAACACGATGGTCGACACCTGGGCGACGGTCGGCTCCTGCGCCCAGATCGGCAAGAACTGCCATTTGTCGGGCGGGGTCGGGATCGGCGGTGTCTTGGAACCGCTGCAAGCCGAGCCGGTGATCATCGAGGACGATTGCTTTATCGGCGCGCGCAGCGAGGTGGTCGAGGGCGTCATCGTTGAGCGGGGCGCGGTCTTGGCGATGGGCACCTTCATCAGCTCGACCACGAAGATCGTCAACCGCGACAGCGGCGAGATTTTCATGGGCCGCGTGCCGTCCTATTCGGTCGTGGTGCCGGGCTCGCTGCCGGGCAAGAACTTGCCCAACGGCAACCCTGGCCCGAGCCTCTATTGCGCGGTCATCGTCAAGCAGGTCGACGCGCAGACGCGGGCGAAAACCTCGATCAACGAGTTGTTGCGCGACTGACGATGCGCGCCCGGACCGCGTTGCGTAACTCATTCCCCTTGGCCGGGCTTGACCCGGCCACCCACGTCTTCTCGCGCGGACAATTGCGAATGAAGGCGTGGACCCCCGGGTCAAGCCCGGGGGAGGCGCGGAGGGTGTGGTAATGGGAGTCATCGACCCCGGTCTTCTCGCCGCCGAGCTGATCCGCCGGCCGAGTGTCACGCCGAAGGACGAGGGCGCGCTGGAGATCGTCGCGCAAACCCTCGAAACTATGGGCTTTACCTGCCACCGGCTGACCTTCGAGGAAGAAGGCCCCAATGGCGAAAAGGCTGACCCGATCGCCAATCTTTACGCGCGCAAGGGGACGGGCAGCCCCAATCTTTGCTTCGCCGGCCATACCGATGTCGTGCCGGTCGGCGCCGCCGACCAATGGTCGTTCGACCCGTTCGCCGCCGCGGTGCAGAACGGCGTGCTGTGCGGGCGCGGCGCGGTCGACATGAAGGGCGCGATCGCCGCCTTCATCGCCGCCGCGCAAGCCTTCCTCGACAGGCGCGGCCCGGGTTTCACGGGCTCCATAAGCCTGCTGATCAC
>Ga0182024_10017720_pt1 | contig 13333 bp, 7 predicted proteins | sample P32metaG_FD_120480 | JGI IMG/M metagenome (GOLD analysis project Ga0182024, IMG submission 120480) | Permafrost microbial communities from Stordalen Mire, Sweden - P3-2 metaG (Illumina Assembly) | ecosystem: Environmental > Terrestrial > Soil > Wetlands > Permafrost | place: Sweden: Stordalen...
AACCTCAACGTCGTCCAGCTCGTGAAAGGCGATACCGCCAACCGTGACCACTTCTTCCTCGGCTTCAACACGCCTTACCGGCCGGAAATCCTCATCTCGACTTCGGTCGGTCAGGAGGGCATCGACCTGCACCGCGAGTGCCGCCACGTCATCCACCACGACCTCTGCTGGAACCCGGCGACCATCGAACAGCGGACGGGGCGGGTGGACCGGATCGGCAGCAAAGTCGAGCGCGAGCGGGCCGGCGCCGAAAACGGCGGCGGGCCGACCCTGGAGGTCGCCGTGCCCTACCTGGCCGCCACATACGATGAGCGGATGTTCGAGGAGCTGTACCGCCGCGCCCAGTTGTTCGAGGTGACGCTGGGCGGCGACGTGCGCGTGGATGGCCGGATCGAGACGGAAGACGGCTCGGAGGAGCGAGACCGCCGCATGCGCGAAGGGATCGGGACGGAGGACGAGGATCTCGGCGAAGAGGCGGAAACCGGGATGGTGGATCTTCCGACGGGCATGGTCGAGCGGCTGCGCGTTGACCTGTCGGAATGGGAGCCGTAACCATAGCCCCTGCGGCGGCCCCGTTGGCGTATAAGGCCCCCGCTCGCGCTTCGGGCTGGTACGATGGAAGAATGTTTATGCCTCTATTGACCGTCCAAAATCTCTCGGTTCGCTTCCCGATGGGCCGGCAGTCCTTCGCCGCCGTGGAACACGCCTCGTTCACCTTGGACGAAGGCCGCACGCTGGCCCTGGTCGGCGAGAGCGGCTGCGGCAAGACCAGCATCGCCCTGGCCCTGCTGCGCCTCACGCCGCCGCAGGCCAAGATTACGGCCGACGCCGTTTCCCTGCGCGGCCGCGACCTCACGCGCCTCAGTGAGCGCGAAATGTGCGCCGTCCGCGGCAAGGACGCCGCGATGGTCTTTCAAGATCCGCTGACGGCACTTAATCCCGTATACACGGTCGGCGAACAGATCGCCGAGGGGCTGCGGCTGCACGAACGGCTCGGCCGCGCGGCCGCCTGGGATCGCGCCGTCGAAGCCATGCACGAAGTCGGCATTCCCGACGCCCGCCGCCGCGCCCGCGAGTATCCCCATCAACTCAGCGGCGGCCTGCGTCAGCGCGTCACCATCGCCCAGGCCATCGCCTGCCGCCCCGCCCTGCTCATCGCCGACGAGCCGACCACCGCCCTCGACGTCAGCCTCCAGGCCCAGATCATTGACCTGCTCCTCAAACTCCAAGCCGACCTGCGCCTCTCCATCCTGCTCATCACGCACGACCTCGGCGTCGTGGCCGAGATGGCGCATGACGTGGCCGTCATGTACGCCGGGCAGATCGTGGAACAAGCGGATGTCAAAAGTCTGTTTGCCCGGCCGCTGCACCCCTACACCCGCGGCCTGCTCCTGTCCGTGCCGGGTCTGGGGCCGGAGGACGGACGCGCACCCGGCGACCGCAAGCTGCGCTGCCTCGAAGGGACGGTGCCCGACCTGGCCCACCTGCCGCCCGGCTGCCGATTCGCGCCCCGTTGTCCGTATGCCATCGAACCGTGCGAGGAACCGCAGCAACTGCGCGAGGTCGAACCCGGTCGGCCGGTGCGCTGCTGGCGCGCCCTGGAGACGCTGCCGGCGGAAACCTCGGAGCGGATCACGCAGGCCTAGAGACGCCGCCATGACGACGCTGCTGGAAGTAAACCATCTGGTCAAGCATTTCGGCGACGTGCGGGCCGTCGATGACGTGAGCTTTGCCATCGGGGCCGGCGAGACGTTCGCGCTGGTCGGCGAGAGCGGCTGCGGCAAGAGCACCACCGGCCGCTGTCTGCTGCGTCTGATGGCGCCGACCTCGGGCGAGGTTCGCTTTGAAGGCGAGGACGTTTCGCGCCTGCGCGGCCGCGACCTGCGCCGCCTCAAGCAGCGGATGCAAATCGTCTTTCAAGACCCCTTTTCGTCGCTGAACCCGCGCTTCTCCGTCGGCCGGACCATCGCCGAGCCGCTGCTGATTCACGGCCTCTGTAAGCGTTCGGAGTCCCGCAAGCGCGTCGCCGAACTGCTGGAAATGGTGGGGCTGCGGCCGGAGTACGCCCACCGCTACCCCCACGAGTTCAGCGGCGGCCAGCGGCAGCGCGTCGGCATCGCCCGCGCCCTGGCCCTCAACCCGCGTCTCATCGTGGCCGACGAACCCGTCTCCGCCCTGGACGTGAGCGTACAGGCCCAGATCATTAACCTCATGGTCGATCTGCAAAAGCGCCTGGGCGTCGCCTACCTGCTCATCTCGCACAACCTGCCGGTGGTGCGCCACATCGCCCACCGCACGGCCGTGATGTACCTCGGCCGCATCGTCGAGGTCGGCCCCACGGCCGAGTTGTTCGCCAACCCGCGCCACCCGTACACGCAGGCGCTCTTGTCGGCGGTCCCCGTGCCCGACCCGACGAAGCCGCGCGGCCGCATCCTGCTCACCGGCGACGTGCCCGGCCCGCGGAACATCCCATCGGGCTGCCGGTTTCACCCGCGCTGCCCGCACGCCTTCGACAAATGTAGACGGGACGATCCGATGCTGGAGGACCAAGGCGGCGGCTGCGAGGCGGCGTGCTGGCTGCTGGAGCCGGGGAAAACGGAGAAGGAAGCGAGTGGGGGGATTCGGAAATGAGGCCGGGCCGCCCTACCGGCCCGCCTCGGACGCCGATCCGATTGCGGCCGTGCGGGACCGCTGTTATGATCGGGCGATTGCGGGAACTGAACTGCAAGCGACCATAGCGGACGCCATACCCATGAGCGAGCCGAACGATCCCTACCCGGTGACGCTTCCGCAGACGGCGAAGCCGTCGGCTCCGGCCCCCGACGCCTCTTGCCTCCTGCCGCGGAGTATCGGCCGCTACCGAGCGGCCAAGGTGTTGGGCGAGGGCGGGTTCGGCCGCGTCTACCTGGCCCGCGACGACGAACTCGGGCGATCCGTCGCCATCAAGGTCCCGCACGCCCAACGCGTTTCCCGGCCCCAGGACGTGGAGGCTTACCTGGCCGAGGCCCGCATGCTCGCCGGCCTCGACCACCCGCACATCGTGCCGGTCCACGACGTGGGCCGCACCGACGACGGACTGTGCTATGTCGTCTCCAAGTTCATCGAGGGCGTCGATCTCGCCACGAAGCTCAAGGAATCCCGCCCCTCGCACACGGAGGCGGCGGGGCTGACGGCGGCCGTCGCGGAAGCCCTGCACCACGCCCACCGGAAAGGACTGGTCCACCGCGACGTCAAGCCGGCCAATATCCTCCTCGACGCGGGCGGCAAGCCGTACCTCGCCGACTTCGGGCTAGCCTTGAAGGAAGAGGATTACGGCAGGGGGTCCGGGTTCGCCGGGACGCCGGCCTACATGAGCCCCGAGCAGGCCCGCGGCGAGGGCCATCGGGTGGACGGCCGCTCGGACGTCTTCAGCCTCGGCGTCGTCCTTTACGAACTGCTAACCGGGCGGCGTCCCTTCCGAGGCAAAACGCAGGGCGAACTCCTGGAGCAAATCGTCGCGGTCGAGGCCCGCCCGCCCAGGCAGGTGAACGACACGATCCCGAAGGAACTGGAGCGGATATGCCTCAAGACCCTGGCCAAGCGGGCCTCGGAGCGGTACACGACGGCCTGGGACATGGCCGACGACCTCCGGCATTTTCTTGAGCAGGCGGCGAGCAAGCCATCCGCGGAACGGGTGGGCCTTCCTGCCGCCCCGCCGACGCCGGGGCCGGACGCCGGGCCCACGCCGACCCCGGCGGCCACGCCGACGCCCGTTCCGCCCTCATCCGACCGGCGGCCCCCGTGGATCGTTCCGAAAGGCCTGCGGTCCTTTGACGCCAGCGACGCCGACTTCTTCCTCGAACTGTTGCCCGGCCCCCGCGACCGAGACGGACTGCCCGACGGAATCCGCTTCTGGAAACGCCGCATCGAGGAGACGGACGCCGACCGGACCTTCGCCGTGGGGCTGATCTACGGGCCGTCCGGCTGCGGCAAGTCGTCGCTCGTCAAGGCGGGGTTGCTTCCCCGGCTGGCCGGCCACGTGCTGGTCGTCTACGTCGAGGCGACCGCGGACGAGACGGAAGCACGGCTCCTGCGGGGGCTACTCAAACGCTGTCCGGGCCTGCCGGCGGACCTGGGGCTGGCGGAAACCCTGGCCGCCCTTCGTCGGGGACAGGGCGTCCCCGCCGGCAAGAAGATGCTCGTCGTCCTGGACCAGTTCGAGCAATGGCTGCACGCCCGGCGGGGCGAGGAGAACACCGAGCTGATGCAAGCCTTCCGTCAGTGCGACGGGGAGCGGGTGCAGTGCCTTCTCATGGTGCGGGACGATTTCTGGATGGCGGCAAGCCGATTTATGGAGGAATTGGAGGTCCGCATAGTCCAGGGGGAGAACTCCGCCGCCGTTGACCTGTTCGACCTCCGTCATGCGAGGAAGGTGCTGGCGGCGTTCGGCCGGACTTTCGGGGCGCTGCCGGAAGGCCCGGGCGAGTTGAGCAAGGAGCAAGAAACCTTCCTCGCCAAGGCCGTCGATGGGCTGTCCCAGGACGGCAAGGTCATCTCCGTCCGCCTGGCCCTGTTCGCCGAGATGGTCAAGGGCAAGCCGTGGACGCCAGCGACGTTGAAGGCGGTCGGCGGCGCCGAGGGCGTCGGCGTGGCCTTCCTGGAGGAAACCTTCAGTGCCTCGAACGCTCCTCCCCCGAACCGGCTGCACCAGAAGGCGGCCCGCTCCGTGCTAAAGACCCTGTTGCCGGAGACCGGCTCGGACATCAAGGGGAACATGCGGTCTCGCCAGAAATTGCTCGACGCCTCCGGTCTCGCCGGCCGCCCGAGGGACTTCGAGGAACTGCTGCGAATCCTCGACGGCGAGGTCCGCCTGGTGACGCCGACCGACCCCGACGGCGTCGAAAGCGAGGGCAAAACGGAGGAAACGCAGGCGGACGGGCGCTATTACCAACTCACCCACGACTACCTCGTTCCTTCGCTGCGGGAATGGCTGACCCGCAAGCAAAGAGAGACCCGGAGGGGACGGGCCGAAATCCGCTTGGGGTTTTGGTCGTCGTTGTGGAACGCCAAACCGGAGAACCGAAACCTTCCCTCTTTGGCGGGATGGGTCAACATGCACTTGTTGACGAGAAAGGCGCATTGGACGCCGCCACAGCGGAAGATGATGGGAAAGGCGGCTTGGTATCATGGGGCGCACGGCGCCGTTCTCGCCGTGCTTCTGGCGGCGGGCGTCCTCGCCGGTTCGGCCGTCTGGGGCCAGGTCGTTGAGCGGCATAACGCCGACCGCGCCGGCGGCTTGGTCGATCAACTCCGTGACGCGGACATCGAACAGGCGCCCGAAATCATCAAGGCGATGGGGTCTTACCGCCGCTGGACCGACCCGCTGCTTCGGGAAGCCTACGCCGATGCGGAGAGCAAACAGAATCCCGGCCGACAACTGCGCGCCAGTTTGGGCCTGTTGCCGGTGGACCCCGGCCAGGTGGACTACCTGTACGGCCGCCTGCTCAACGCGGAACCGCGGGAGGTGGGCGTCATCGTCCAGGAACTGTCCGACTACAAGGGAGAGTTGACCGACCGCCTTTGGTCCGTCGTGGACGAGCCGGTGAAGCGGCCCGAAGGCCGGCGGCTGCGGGCGGCCGCGGCCCTTGCGGCTTATGACCCGGAAAGCCAACGCTGGGACGGCGCCGCCGACCGGGTGGTGGAGCAGCTGGTCTCGGTCAATCCCGTGTTCCTGGCCGCCTGGATGGATGGCCTCCGACCCGTTCGGGAAATGCTCCAAGGCCCGCTCGCCGCCGTCTTCCGGGACCGCAAGGAGGATCGCGCGAACGAGCGGAATTTGGCCACGAACATCCTGGCCGACTTCGCCGCCGACCGGCCCGACCTGCTGGCCGATCTGCTCATGGACGCCGACGAGCAGCAGTTCGCCGTGCTGTTCCCCAAGGTAAAGGCAACCGGGGGGTCGGCGCCGGCGTCGTTCCTTGAAACCGTGCAAAGGCCGCTGGACGCGGAGAAAACCGACGCGGATAAGGAGAAATTGGCCAAGCGGCAGGCGAACGCGGCCGTGGCGCTGCTGCGGTTGGGCCAGGCCGACCCGGTGTGGACGCTGCTCAAGCACGGCCCCGATCCCCGAGTCCGCAGTTACCTCATCCACTACCTCAGCCCGCGGGGGGCCGACGCCGGCGCCATCGTCCGGCGGCTGGACGAGGAGACGGAAGTGTCGATCCGCCGGGCCTTGCTGCTGATCCTGGGCGAATTCGGCCCGGATCGGCTGGCGGCGGACGCGCGGGAGCGACTCATGCCGAAGGTGCTGCAACTGTACCGCGAAGATCCTGATGCGGGGATGCACGGGGCGGCGGATTGGCTGTTGCGGCAATGGGGGCAGGCCGACGAACTCATGAAAATCGACCAGACATGGGCGGAGGACCAGCGGCGTCGGGAAGAGAATCTGGAACGAATCCGCAAGGGATTGGCGGAGGAGAAGGGCCGGGGCGATGGCTATTGGTACGTCAACGGCCAGGGCCAGACGATGGTGGTCGTGCCGCAGCCGAGGGAGCCGTTCCTTATGGGATCGCCGCCCACGGAGGCCGGCCGGGAAGGGGGGCCGGAAGGAGAGGTGGAAAAGCAGGTTCGGAAGCGGATCGGCCGCTCGTTCGCCATCGCGGCCCGGGAGGCGACCGTGGAGCAGTTCCTCCGCTTCCGCAAGGATCATCACTATAACAAGCAGTATTCCCCGACGCCGAATTGCCCGGTGAGCGGCGTGAAGTGGTTCGAGGCGGCGGAATACTGCAACTGGCTTACCGAACAGGAACTGCCGAAGGAAGAATGGGAGGGCCAGCGTTGCTATCTGCCGAACGCCGACGGGAAGTATGCCGACGGCATGAAACTGACGCCGGACTACTTGGGGCGGACGGGGTATCGCCTGCCCACGGAGGCGGAATGGGAATACACCTGCCGGGCCGGGGCCGTCACCAGCCGCTACTACGGCGAGACGGAGGAACTGCTGGGCAAGTACGGATGGTACAGCAAGAACTCGCTGAACCGGGGGATGTTGCCCGGGAAGCCGGGGGACCTGGGGGTGTCGGGGGGGGCGCTGAAACCGAACGACCTGGGGCTGTTCGACATGCTGGGAAACGCCGTGGAATGGTGTCAGGACCGTCCCATTTTCCCATACCAGCCCGGCGACGACGTGGAGGACGATGTAAAAGATATAACAGATGGAAATAACCGCGTGGTGCGCGGCGGCGCGTTCGGCTATCTGGCGGTGAGCGTGCGATCCGCCAGCCGTGTCTGGTACCGGCCGTCGCACCCAGGCGATGGGGGCGGCTTCCGCCCGGCGAGGACTTTCCGCTGAGCGGCTTTATGGCGGGAAAAGGGCGTCGGAGCATTCAACGACGATCCGACGCCCTTTAATCTTTTACTCGCGCTTCGGGTTGATACGCTTGTGTCTCGTCCGGCCGTCCTACCGTCCCGCTTCGTCCAACCATTTCCCCGGCCCCCGCGCCGGCCGCCACGCTTCCAGCAGGTCGATCAATTCGTCTGGCTCCGCCGCGGTCAGCACCAGCTCCCGGTGTTCGGGGCGCAGGAAGCGCTCGCGTACCATGTGATCGAGCCAGCTTAATAGCGGATCGAAAAACGCCGCGGTATTCAGCACGCCGATGGGCTTGGCGTGCAAACCGAGCTGTGCCCAAGTGAGCGCCTCGAAGAGTTCGTCGCCGGTTCCGAAGCCGCCGGGCAGGGCCGCGAAGGCGTCGGCGCGGTCGGCCATGACGGCCTTGCGCTGGTGCATCGTTTCGACCACGACCAGTTCCGTCAGCCGCGTGTGGGCGAGTTCCTTTTCGACCAGGAAACGCGGGATGACGCCGATTGCCGAACCGCCGGCGGCCAGCACCGCGTCGGCGACGGCGCCCATGAGGCCGATGTGGCCGCCGCCGTAGATCAGGCCGAGGCCGCGCCGCGCCAGGGCCGCGCCGAACCGCCGGGCGGCGTCGGCGTAGGCCGGCCCGCCGCTGCTGGAACCGCAGAAGACGCAGACGCTTTTCATTCCGTCTCCTGGTCTCCTGGTCTCCTGGTCTCCTGGTCTCCTTCCGCCGCGGGGAACCGCGCCCGCATCGTCGCCCCCTTCAGCGGCTCCGATTCGATCTCCAATTTCGCGTGGTGGTGCTCCAGGATGGCGACCACGAACGACAAGCCCAGCCCCATCCCGGTGCTGTGCCCCTCGTAGATGGCGTTGTCGCGCTTGGTGGTGAAGTGCGTCTCGACGCAGCGGCGACGCACCTCCTCCGTCATGCCCGCCCCGTTGTCTTGCACCTCCAGCACCACCCGATCGCCGTCGCGCCGCGTCCGCAACACCACGCGACCCCTCCAGGCCGCCGCCGCGATCAGCGCCCGCCGCCGGGCCGCGTCGTCCAACTTGTCGTCGCGCCGCGCGCCGTCGCGGAGCTGATTGCGCATCTCGAACGTGGCGTCCCGCGCGTTGAACAACAGGTTCTCAATCGCCTGTTGCAGATGCGAATAGTCGCCTTCGATCCATAGCGGGCCGCCGGCCTCGTCCAGGTCCAGCACGACGTCCAGCTTGTAACGGTCGCGGGCCAAGTCCCGCCAGGTCCGCCCCAGATCGCGCACCACGCCGTTGAGGTCGAGGACCGTCTGCTCGGTGCGATTGGGGTCGCGGCGCACCGTCCGCAGGATCTGCTGCAACCGTTCCGTCACGGTGCCGAGCGTCTGCTGGACCTCATGCAACATGCCCTGCTGGTCCGGCGACAGGCCGTCGGCCTCCAGGCAGCGGCGCAGCAAGTCGTTCGGCCGCACCAGCAGGTTCTTGATGTTGTGGGCGTAGGAACCCGCCATGATGCCGATGCTGGCGTATAGCTGCGACTTCAACTCCAGCGCGTTCCGCTCGGCCGCCTGCGTCGCCAGCCGCTGCTCCAGCAGCTTGCGCTCCGTCTCCTCATGCCGCCGCGCCTCCCGCAGCAGCTCGCGTTCCGCCCGGTCCACCTGCTGCCGCGCTTGCACGCGCTGCCGTTCGCGCCGCTGCACCACCACGATCCACGCCCCCACCATCAGCGTGGCCGCCGCCGCCAGGAGGCTCAGCTGCCACAGCCGCTGCCGGTGTTCCTGCTCGATGCGCTGGCGCTTGTTGTAGGCGTGCAGCTGATAAAGCACGTGGACCGACGCCGGCGTGGAGGGCAGCGGATGATTCAGGTCCTGGACCTGCGTCTCCTGGTAGGGCACCTCCGAGTCCCAGACGATCGGCGGGTCCGCGGGGTCGTCGAAGCGCACTTCGATGCGATAAAAGATGGGGAATAGCGGCAATTGGCCGATGTACATCTTGGTCGGCGGGATGCCCAGGGCGCGCAGGTGCTCGCGGACCTCTTCGCGCTTGTTGTCCACGTCGATCGCGGCCGCCAGGTCGCCGCCGGCTTCCGGGGCGCCGTCCGGACCCGACGGGCGTCGCAGCCCGTCCCGCGCCCGGACGTAGTCGGCCACCATTTCCGGCAGCGTCTCCCGGAAGCCGCGCGACTCGTCCAGCCATTCCTCTAATGCGGATCTGTCATAGCTGTCTTCACCGCCCAGCCAGTAGTCGATCGGCTCGCGCAGGAAGTAGATCACCAACACCCACAGCACGACTGGCGCCGCCAGGGCCTGGGCGTAGCGCCAGAACGGCGGGCGCGGGCGGCCGGCCAGGGCCGGCGCGGGATTGCTCGTCATGGGCCTGCCTTCTCTTCCACCACGGGCGGCTCGTAGGAAACGGTCAGCGTTTCGCGGCCGTCCTTGTCCACCGGCCGCCGCCGCCACGGCTCCTCGGCGTGCAGGCTGCCGCGGCCCACCCACACCTCGATCGTCGCCTCCGGCAGGATGCGGTCGCCCCGGAAACGCGGCCTCAGACAGACGACGTGTTCGCCGGCCCCGACGGTGCGGTTGCCGTCGTCGCCGAACATGAGCACGCCCTCCGGGTCGTAGCCGACCCGCCCGTGCCGCCGGCGGAGGGCGGCGATCCGTTCGCTCAACTCCGCGGCGTCGGCCGGCGGCTTGTCGTCGCGCACGAGCGCCCGCGCCAGCGCCTCCACGATGTCGCCGTCGAGCAAGATGTCTTCCGTCCCGGTGGTGGACACGTCGCGTTCGCCCCCGACCTCGGTCTCGCGCGGCGCGGCCCCTTCCGGCCGAAAGCCGGCGTCGGCGTCGATGGGGTTGTAGTGGCAGAAGAAGACGAACGGGAACGGCAGCTCCTGGATGGGCCAGGTGACGCGGCGGTCGCGGTAGACGGTGTTGAACGAGACGGCGTCGCCCGTCGCCACCAGGAGGCGGCGGGCCTGGGCGGGGGAGGTGCGGACCAGTTCGGCGAGGAAGCGGCGGCACGGCGTCGATTGGCCGGTCACGGCCAGCATCGGCCGGTGCTGGCGCGTCTGCTCCAGGTCGTGCAGCACCTGATCGACGACTTCGGCCTCGAAACGATTGGGCGCCAAAAAAGAGCCGACGCTGGAAGTAATGCGTTTCGGGTTCGGCAGGCCGGCCCAGGGCGGCAGCGCCTGGCGGAAGCCGTCGGTCAGGTCGCGCGAGTAGGAGTCGTCGTCCCACTGGGCCATGTGGACCGGGTTGAGGTCGGGCCGGAGGTCGTCCTGGCTCATCAGGAAGTCCATCACCGCCTTGGCCATCTGCCTGTTGGTGAAACAGAACCGAAAGGTCCTTTGCGGATAGACCTTGGTGAGGTCGACTTCGTGCGATTCCCCGCCGGCGTCCGTGTCGCCGACGCGGTCGGCGGTGGCGGTGGTCAGCAAAAGAAGCGGCCGATCCACCTCCGCCACGTCTCCCATGTGGTCCTTGAGTTGGCGGGTCAGTTCGCGGGCGGCGTCGCTGGAACTGCCGCCGACGATCGCCAGGGGCGGCGGCCGGCGCCTCATCAGCGCCTCGACCCAGTCGCGGGTCTTCCAGTCGCTAGTCAGTTTGTACCAGCGGAACACCAGCCGCCGGCCGACGCCGGGCAGCGCCAGCGCGACTTCGGGCACGGCCGTCGTTTCCTTGGGAAAGGCGGCCGCGCCGATCTCGGGCCGGGCGTCGATGGGGTCGTCGCGGAGGCGGGTTCCCGCCCGCCGCACGGACGCCACGAAGCGCTCCCAGGCGGCGGAGTTGGTGGCCGGGTAGAGCCAGACGATTTCGCGGTCGCCGTCGGCCACGGCTTCCGGCGTCGGCTTCGCCTGCGTCGGCGGTGAGCGCAGGATCAGCATCGCGGCGCCGATCGCCAGGGCCGCCGACGCCGCCGCCAGGACCGACGGGGGGGTGAGCCATTTCATGGGAAGTAGCCAGTAGTCAGTAGTCAGTAGTCAGTAGCCCGTAGGCTGTAATCCGCTGTCCGTATCATGACGGCGGGCCTATTCATTGTAATGGGACGCCCGAACGCCTGCGCGAAACCCCGACCAAGGACAGGGAACGACCGATGCCAACCCCGCTAACCCTCGTGATCTTCGGCGCCACGGGCGATCTCACGGCCCGCAAGCTGGCACCGTCGCTGTACCGCATGGCGACCAAGGGCCGGCTGCCGGATGGGATGAAGGTCGTCGGCGCCGCCCGCACGCCGCTGACCGACGACGCCTTCCGCGACCGCCTTGCCAAGGCCGTCCGCGAGTTCGCCAAGAGCGATTTTGACGAGAACAAATGGCGCACGTTCGCCGGCCGGCTGTTCTACGTCCCCGGCGACGCCGCCAAGCCGGGCGGCCTCGATAACCTCAAGGCGTGGCTGGAGAAGAACGGCGACGGCGACGGCGGCCGGCGGCTGTTTTACCTGGCCGTGGCGCCGAACCTCTACGCCGACATCGCCCGCCAACTCGGCGCCGCGGGCCTGAACCGTTCACACGGGGAGGGCTGGTCGCGCCTCATCATCGAAAAGCCGTTCGGCCGCGACCTGGCGTCGGCCCGCGGCCTCAACGGCGTGCTCCGCGAGCACTTCCACGAAGACCAGATATACCGGATCGACCATTATCTCGGCAAGGAGACGGTGCAAAACGTCCTGGTGTTCCGCTTCGCCAACACGCTTTTCGAGCCGGTCTGGAACTTCAACTTCATCGACCACGTGCAGATCACCGTCAGCGAGACGGTGAAAATGGAGGGCCGCGGCGACTACTACGACCAGTCCGGCGTGCTCCGCGACATGTTCCAAAACCACCTGCTGCAACTGCTGACCATGACGGCGATGGAGGCGCCCGCCCGCTTCGCCGCCGACATGCTGCGCAACGAAAAGGTCAAGGTGCTCGACGCCGTGCCGGTCCTGACCCCGGAAGAGGCGGCCCAACGCACGGTGGCCGGCCGGTACGCCGGATACCACGCGGAGAAGGGCGTGGCGGCCGACTCGCGCACGCCGACCTTCGCCGTGATCCAGCTGTTCATCGAGAACTGGCGTTGGCGGGGCGTGCCGTTTTATCTGCGCTCCGGAAAGGCGTTGAAACGGCGGCGCAGCGAGATCGTCGTGCAGTTCCGCTGCCCGCCGCACCTGATGTTCCCGCTGCCGCCGGGGACGACGCTGCAATGCAACCGGCTGACCATCGCCGTGCAGCCCGACGAGGGCATCGACCTGACCTTCGAGAGCAAAGTCCCCGACGACGGCGGCGTGACGCTGCGGCCGGCCGACCTCCGCTTCCGCTACCGCGACGCCTACCCCGACGCTCCGATCCCCGAGGCCTACGAACGGCTGATCCAGGACGCCGTCGGCGGCGACGCCCACCTGTTCATGCGCAGCGACGAGATCGAACGGGCGTGGGAGATCATGGACCCGTTCATCGCGGCGGTGGAGAGCGGGGCCGTGAAGGAGGAGGAATACGCGGTCGGCTCGGAGGGGCCGTGCTGCGGCGACGAGATGCTGGCGCCGGCGGGGCGTGCGTGGCTGCCGATCGGGCGCGAAAGGTGAGGCCGAATCATGGACCCGTTCGCAACGCATCAACAATGTGTTGGCCGCCGTGGGCCGGATTGCCGATCAGGCACCGGCCCTGCGGATCGTCGACGAAATCCATGCCTACCCGTAGATGTTTCAGATGTGGCAGGAAAAAGGAGGGGTAAAGGCTCCTTGAACCATTTCCGTTCGAGATGCCGCGGCAACCCCGCGAGGCGCTAACGGTTCGCATCATCGTCGGCGCCAAGTTGATGCGGCTCGACATGCGCCGCCCCGCGGACGGCGAAGATGCTTGGTTGGGCCGCACAACTGCGAGCGGAGATTCGCGGCATAGCGAATCGCACGGAACCCCATACACTCGCACCAAACGGTTTTTCGACCCAATAATGTCAACAATGAGACACTACGGAGGAGCCGGAGGCGTCAGTGAGATTACTACTTGGCGGTTCTCTAACCACGGCAAACGATGTCGCGCCG
>Ga0182024_10017721_pt1 | contig 13332 bp, 17 predicted proteins | sample P32metaG_FD_120480 | JGI IMG/M metagenome (GOLD analysis project Ga0182024, IMG submission 120480) | Permafrost microbial communities from Stordalen Mire, Sweden - P3-2 metaG (Illumina Assembly) | ecosystem: Environmental > Terrestrial > Soil > Wetlands > Permafrost | place: Sweden: Stordalen...
GAGCAAGAGCCTAAGAGGCTGGATGATTGGAACGAATCCGGGGTCCTCAGCATCCTCGTGGGTTTTGGTCTCATCTTTTAGGTGAGTCCTCCACACCGAGCGCCGGATATTGAGAATATCCCCATCGTCGTCTTCCCACCATTGCCCCCGAATCTCGCCCTGACGCAAACCGGCGAATGCCGCCACTCCAATAATCGCCCGGACGACACTCTGAGCGATCTCGGGAGTGTACGCGCCATCCTCGGTGAGGATGACGATGGGCTTCTTGCCGGAGAAAAGCTCAAGGTGCTTTTCCACCTCCTCAAGAGTGTAGGCAAGGCGTTTCCGCCCGTGCCTTTTGCCCTTGGGGATCGTGACTCCGGTCATTGGGTTCACGCCGTCATAGATACCCTTACGTTTGGCAAACGTGAACATCGCAGAAAGCGTCACCTTAATGTGTATGTACGTCCCGTGCGCCAAGTCGCCAATTTCCGTCTTGTTCGCGTCTTCGATTTTGCTCATTAGGTTTTCGCCGTCTACGGTTCTGAAGTCCCTGACCCGACCCTTAACGCGGTCTCTGATGTGACACCGCCAAGAATCCTTGTAGCCTTTAACCGTGCTCATAGCCAGCCTCTTCTCAATCGCGGGGAAATAAACATTCTCCACGAAATCAACGATGCTGACCCCGGCTTCAGATGTGAAGCCGATTCGATTGAGCCTGTCCATCAACTCGTTCTTTAACGGGATGACCTCGCTCTTCTTGGGGTATTCCGTCAGACTGGCTAACCGATGGGCAACCGGGTTCTTCTTCCCATTCTCGCGGTACCTTACGTACCACGCACCGTGGGATTTAATCAGACTTCCTTGCTGGGTTCTCATCACTTGGTTCCTCCTTTTTGTGAGGACCCAGCCTTGCGTTGTTGTGTGTTGTAGCCAGCGCGACGGTCAAGCCAAGCATTCAACTCCGGGGAACCCCAGCGATACCGCCGATGCTTCCCGAGCCGGAATATTGGGATGGGATCAGAAGTGCGTGAACGCTTGCTCTGATCCACGACCCAAGACTCTTTGACCTTGAGCCGTTGCGCTAGTTCAGCGGATGTTAACACCTCGTATTCAAACGGCCTAGAGGCTAGGGTCGAAGCTGAAGGGGAGTTGGAACGTTGAGTCGGGACCGCAGAGATCGCGGAATCTTCCCGCACGCGATGTAAGGTTATGTTGTCGCTGGAATCAGACCGGGACGGTTGGTTTGGGTGAAGCGAATTGTGGTGGAATTCAGTTGAGGACACGGGCGCACCTTTGGCATTAGGAATCACCAAGAGCGCACCCCCGGAACCTTTTACGTCTTAAATCCGGCTCTTACGATTTTGGAAATCGCACGCCGCTGACGCCTGACCCCGGTATTAGTTCGGCGGCTAGGACGCTATTTTTGTCCATCCGCACAGGCTGCACGATCTATCTGGTCACTTACTTAGATGCCGAGCGGCTTCCTTTGGCGTCGGGCACACGTGCGGGTGCAAAGAGATGATCGAGAATAAAGCGCTGCAAGAAAGTATGCCGAGGGCGTATGTCGCGGTGCCCAATCGCTGATGGGGACCTTCACGCAAACACCGAGCGCACGGGATTCTTCAGGCCTTGGGGATTCTTACAACTTCCGCCAGAACGACCAAATCAAATTCTCCGTCGCGGGCAGTCCACGAACGAGCGCTTGTTTTTCTCCATCGGGCAATCAGATCGTCAAGGCAATCGTGCCGACAGATGTAGCCGTGTAGGACAATACCGTCGACGTTCTCACCGAAGTCTTCTCTTCTTAGCATGTAAGGAGACTTGACAGCCGACCATACTGGACAATCTACAGGCCAAAATTCGAACGGCTGCGTCAACGGAACCGTGACGCTGCGAATTGAGCTGTCTGAAAGCATATCCTCTACCGCCTCGTCGTAGTACGTGCCGATGCTAAACTTGCTGCCAGCGCTCGCCAACTTCTGGTGCCGCTCCCCGCTTTTGTGGCGGCTGCCGTGCTCCTCCCACGACCCCGAAACGAAGTGCTGCTTAGCCGATACGAGGTCGAATACCGCAGACACATCAAAAGTAACCTAAGTTAGATCGGAATGTTACGGAAACCGAACAAGTCATATGACCACGACCGTCGTGGCGTCTAAAGTGGAAGTCGCGACTTCATCGGCTGCCTTCGGCCGGGTCGATCACAGCAATTGATTGTGACTGCTGTCGAGCGTAGCAATAGAGGGGTTCTGTGCAGCGCGGTAACAAATTCGAGCGTCAAATCGTAAGGTTGGCGGTGAAGTCTGGGGGAGTTGTAAAAGTTCCGTTGTCATAGTGGAACTTCCCATTGCGATCAACGCCTGCAAATTTGTGGATACCGGGAAGAATCCATCCGCTTTTAGGTGTGGTGGGAGCACCAAATACCGGGTTGAAATTGAGTGCGAATGTTTTCGAATAGTGAATACGCAAGCCGGATGTCTGGCTGTGAACGGTAAACCGCAAGTAAGGATTGTTGGCCTGTACAGAGGCAGCCGAACCCAAACTTCGAATCGTCGGATTGTCCGCGATCCACTGGAAACGTACTGTGAGGAATTCTGTCAAGGGAGCTAAGACCTTCGCGGAAATGTCGGCTGGTTCGAACCATTGAACTGAAACATCTGTTCCCATCGCGCCAACTAAGTGTCGATACAAGTTCTCCGGATCAAACGGAACTGGCGAAGGTAGCGGTGCTCGATCCAGCAGCGTGTTTGTGGGAACGCCGACGACTGGCACCATATCTCCGGCGTTATCGACACACGCTATCATGAATCCGGCATTCGTCGCAGACCACAGTAGCGAATTCAGTTCCTCCATTGCAGCCTCAACATCAGCGACCAATGGATATTCCTTGTCCGTCAGCCATGATCGAGCGGAAACGTGCGTACCTGTCTTCGGCTGAGTCAGAAGTCCGGCCACAAGTTGCTGAGCTATCTCTGCTGCTCGCTGTTGTGGGCCGGGCGGCTGGACTGGAGGTCGTGTTGTTGCAGCCATGTCTCTCGCCTTATCTTTCCCTATTTATTTCATCACGATGCCAGCAAGGATCGCTCCACTCCCAAGTGCTACTGTTCCAGCGATAATTAGTCCAAGGTATCCAATTGTGAACAACATCGAAGCAAACTGTTGTGATGGCCTGCTCCACAGCAGGTCCTTGTCATAGTCCGACATCGCAAACAATCGCTGAACAGTTAGCGGTGCCTGCTTGCCCGGAGCATCAGGTTCCTCGGGCTCTGAAAGTCGCTCTTTCGCAGCCTTCGTGAGCCACAATCCACCGATGACATTAATTTCCTCGGTTGCTTTTGACGTTGGAGCCGATCCCGGTTTTTTTCGCACCCTTTTGTAGACGTACCCCTTGAGAAGTCCGTAGACGAGAAGGCTGACAATCAAAGCACAGGAGCACCAAATGACGAGGCTGGTCAGGGTGTTCTTATGTCGCACGTCATTGAACTGCACCCAGACCAAGACAATCAAGAGAGACGCTACGACGCTCGCAACCTTCTGCGGCCCCTTGGCGACATCCTCTTCGACTGGCTCCCATTTGGCTCGCCCCTTGAAGCCGAGCGTGATGGCTGCACCCATCGCCATGATGCTGCCTGCCGTTGAAACAATGGGCGCAAATGCCCCATAGTCTTTGAACACCATCAGAGTCATATCATCAGCTTCGCGCTAAAGTCTGGTGGAGTCGAGAACGTCCCCTTGTCGTAGCGCATCCTTCCTTTGCTGTCCATGCCAGCGAACTTATGAATGCCGGGAAGAATCCAACCTTTGAGCGGCGTGGTAGGTGCGCCGAACACCGTGTTGAAGTTCAGAGCAAACGTCTTTGAATAGTGGATTCTCAAACCGCTGGTGCGCGTGTGCACCGTAAACGGAAGATATGGGTTGTTGCCTTGACCCGAAGCAGCGGCACCCAAGCTGCGAAACTCAGGATGCTCCGCTATCCAGCCGAATCGCACCGTCAGAAACTTGGTAAGCGGCCTAGCAATCATTTTGGGTACGTCACGAGGATCAGTCAAGATCATCTTACCCAGCGCCGATAGCTCTTGGAACGCCTCCTCCGCATACTGTGGATAGTAGGGAGAGGGATAGGGTGGAGAGAAAGGCGGGTACGGATAGCGTTTTGCGTCTATCGGGGCGGACACGATTGGTACCGCTCCCTCTTCGTTCAAGATGCAGGGAATGCCACTTCCGGAGCGTTCAGCCCATAAGAGCGAGGCGTCTAGCTCTTCGATTGTGGATTCGACATCTCCCATCAGAGGGTAAGAGATTCTTTTCTCAGGAGACCACAGGTATTCCCCCCTGTTTTGACGACCGAGCCTGTCAACGAAGGAAGACGCTACTTCCTCAGCTTGCCGCTCGGGGTCAGGTCGGCGTGGTGGACGAGTTGTTGACATGAGCCGGGACTACTTAACTTCAGGGCCTTGGTACTAATCACCGTGCGTCTGTGGGGAAGGCGACCATCGTATGCGCACTTACTAGGTTCGTCAAGGCTTATGACCGGACTCCTTCCCTCGATGACGAGTGGCCACACCTCGACCCACATACTGAAGACCTCTCAGGTCTGAGTTCAAAATGCTCCTTGATGGATTAGCGATTTTAGAAAGGGCTTTTGTCGGTCAGATGTTGCTAGTTCCCAGTCGAGGCTGGGGGTAACAAGGGAACTTTGAGTGCGCAGCAGCATCTCGCCGTGTAAGAATGCTATCGCAGGTCAAGCACTTGCGCTCGTCCTGACCAACGACGATGAACACCTTGCCGATATGGTCGGTGCGCGTGGAATCCGCGCCTCGCCGGGTTTTGTCGTTACGAGTCATGTTCATCAGCAATGAGTCACGAAGGTATAAGTTCGTCACCAACGTGCCTCGGCTGGGCTCGACTGCGGAACGACAGCTAAATCAGCAACTTGAGTTGGCGGCGGTACGGACCCCTCGTCACCAGCACGTGATCTGTTAACCAGTTTGCAAACTAAACTGCGAGAAACGCTCCACTTCTTGGCTACAGCCGTGAGGCTCATCCCGCCAATGCGGTCGCGGACGATGGCTGCACGATCAATGTTCATCGGTGCGCGTCCGATTCGCACGCCGTCTAGCTTCGCCCTTCGCATTCCGGCGAGGACTCGTTCCCGTATTAAGTCCGATTCGAGTTCGGCAATTGAGCCAATCAGCGTCAAGAAGAGTCGCCCCATCGGGCCACTGGTGTCCACGTTCTCTCGTCGGGATACGAAAACCACGCCCAGACTGTCGAACTCGTCCATGACTTGCAAGAAGTGCTTGACGCTTCTCGCAACTCGGTCGAACGCAGCAACGAGCACGACGGAGAACTTCTTCCGTCGCGCATCCGCGATAAGCGCATCCAAGCCCGGACGTCTCGCTCTTTTCCCTGAGACTCCGCTGTCTCGATACTCTTGCACGACCTCCAAGCCACGCTGCGCCGCAAGCTCGCGCAGATCGTAAAGCTGGCTTTCGACGTGCTGGTCGGCGGTGCTTACTCGCACATAGATGGCGGCTGTCTTCATTCGCTGGAGTCCTCCCTTAGTCGTGGTTCTTGGATTGAGCTGGATTGTGTTTGTGTTCGTTAGCGCGTTGGCGAAGCCGCTTCACAGCCGCATCGCAAACGGTGGACTCCGGGCCGAAAATGTTCAACTTTGCCCCGATCTCATCATCGAGTAGTTGACCGATCTCGCGGTCGTCCAGCTTACTGAGGCGCTTCGTCAACTCGCTCGGAATCAGGAGAGCCGCTGCGAGTCGTTCCACAGGATTGGAAGAGTTCATCCGCCTCCGCTGCTCCTCGATGAGTTCCCGAATGGTCAACCTTGCCTCCAATGGAAATATACGAACCGACAGCAAAAAACGGCCAGAAACGGCGGAGTGTGTTACCGAAGATTTCCGTTCCCAAACTAGCCGTTTTTTCCAAGTGCTTCGTATATTGAGGGTGAGACAAGGAGGAAACATGTCGCTCAAAAAGGATTTCGTTCGCGATGGGAACTGCAAAATCATTGGCTCGGTCACGTCCGGTTTCAGTGACACGAGTGCTACGGTGCGCGATGAAGACAACCTAATCGCAGGACGCACCAGCGAACGGTTCCATACCACACGCGACGGACGCGGGAACTTGATCTCCGCTAACACGCCTGATTCCGGCTTGCTGATCAGACGCAAGAAGTAGCACCGTCCCGCCAACTCTCCCAAACGATTTCAACTCCTCCCCACTGGTTCACCACGAGGGAACATGCCCACGCGATCTCCATCGCCGACCGAAAGCATCGAGTGCCCGTTGTGTTTGGGTGCGGGCAGTCTGAAGCGCAGCGAGGTTCTGGATCGCCTCGGAGTCAAGGATTTCGCCCGTGTAGCACAACTCAGCGCCGAAGAAGCCTTCCGCCTGCTCCAGAGCAAACATGACCGTGAACACCAGAGCGCTTGGTCTCGATTCGAAACAGAACTAGCGAAACGTACCGCCGAGATAAGGGAGCGCCACAAGGACGAACTGCGTTCGGCTCAATCCGGCAGGGACGACCTCATCCGCCGGGTCGAAGATTGCCTGAGAGAAGTCGCACAGCTTCGCGAGCGGAATCAGGAACTCGAAGGCGAAATGTCCAAGGCGGCTCGACGGGGAAAACTGGAAGAGATCAGCTTCGAGGAAGAGGCGCGGACGTGGGCGGGTATTCAGGTGAGTGAGAAGTTGGCACGCGGCGGCGATTACATCTTGGCGTACCGTGATCCCAGCGGCGCTCCGCTGGAACCGTGCATTCTCGTGGACAACAAAGACAAGGCGACCGTCAGCGAAGGCGACATCAAGAAGCTGATCCGCGATGCGAAAGAACGTCGCAGCCCGGTCGGGATCATCGTGGCGAGGGAAGAAAGCCAGCTTCGCCAGCACGACCGCGAACGGCGCTGGGGACAGGAGGACGGTGTTTGGGTATTGCGAACCACCCGGCATTGGCTGCCCAGAGATTTGGAAGTTCTCAAGCCAGTGTTTGAGCGGATGAGAACCGAAGGCGCGAATTTCCTCCAGAAGAATTCTGTGTTGGCAGAGGAAGTCCGCCGCACGTTCGTTGATTTGGATGAGGTCGAGAAGCACCTAAAGAAAGCTGCGCAGGCTATCGATTCCGCTGCGGGGCTGACCACGAAGTACAGGGTGCGGTTGCAGGCGCTTTGCGACGCCGCCGCGCTGCCTAAGCCTCTGGCTGACGTCGATGGCATTTGCCAAACGGCCGGCGCGTAGTTCGTCGGGAAAGAGCACACATTGGGAGACGACGATGAAACTCGTTGAGAGCTTCGTAAGGGGCTTGGTCACGCTGGCTATCGCGAACATTATCTTGATTCCTCTGATGGTGTTCGCCCCGGTGATCTACCTGACATTGCCGTTCTACAGTTTCGTCACAAATCCCGGCATCGATCTCTCCTCGCTGGCGTTCGTTCTTTTCTGGCTCGGCCCGCTCTCGTGCGCGTTCTACATGCTTGTGTCCTGCCATTGGCCGACCGTCCGCAGAGCGCAGCGCGAAGGACGACTGGCGACTTGGCGCGAAGATGCCGGGGGCTACAGGCATACCCTCCCGAAAGCCTTCGGGTTCATGCTGCTCGGACTCTTCGGCTCGTTTTTCGCGGAGACTGGGTTCATTCTTCTGTACCAGATACCGAAGGCCAGTCCTTTGGGCATGACGCTGTGGTTTACTCTGCTGCCGGGTCCGACCTTTGCCCCGGTTATTCTGCTCTGGCTAAGTCGCTGGATGCGTGGCAGGAAACAGGAGGACTTCATAAGCCGAACGAAAAATGACCGCGAACTACACGACCAGTTGCGTGCGGCTTCTCTGTATGCGAAGAACCTCCGCAGCAGGAACGCGCACTGAGCATCTGACGACGAGGAGGAATAATGGACTATCTCCATATATTCGTGCTTACGAACTTGTCGCTTGAAAAGAATGGCGATGTCAAAAGCCGGAATGTCGCTGTAACTTTCGATCTTTTCGAAGCCGAAGTTCACAGGAACAAGGGCGTGGAGAACGACTACGACACATTTGTCGTGCCCTGCGACTGGCGTGAGGACGCCGAGAAATCAGAGTTGATCGCTGCGATGCGGGAGTTCCGCAGCATGGTCAAAGAGTTACAGCAGGATGCGGAACTGCGGTGATTATGAGAATCAGCAAATCCAAGTTTGTTGCAGGCTGCCAGTGCGTCAAACGACTGTACTGGCAGGTTCACGAGCCGGAACTGGCTGCGCAGCCGGATGCTGCCGATGAAGCAATCATGCAGCAGGGACACGAAGTCGGCATGCTTGCCCGCCAGCTTTTTCCGGGCGGCGTTGAGGTCGGCAGTTACGGTGGGCTCGATCAGGCGATCCGCACCACGCGGGAGTTGGTCGCCAATCGAGAGGTTCCGGCAATCTTCGAGGGAGTGTTCGAGCATGACGGCGTGCTGGTGCGCGTCGATGTGCTCCATCGCCGGAGGGACGGACGCTGGCGTTTGATCGAAGTGAAGTCATCAACTTCCAAGAAGGAAGAACACCTTGATGACGTGGCGATCCAGTATCGTGTGCTCTCTCGCCGTGGGTTGGATGTTGGTTCCTGCTGTCTGGCGCACGTCAATAGAAATTATATGTTTCAGGGCGGCAGCGTCGATCCGTGGCGTTTTTTTCGGATTCGCAACGTCACACGGCAAGTAGAGAAGCTCCAGCCGAAACTGATCTTCCAACTCAGGTCACAATTTACCGTTCTGTCAATGCCGAAGGCCCCCGACATTGCACCCGGTCGTCAGTGCAGCGATCCCGTCACCTGCGAGTTCTACGAGCGCTGCAATCTTCCACGTCCGAACGATCACATTGGATACCTGCCAAGATTGCACGCCAGCGCGGTCGAGGAACTGGAGGAGATCGGCGTCCAGTCCATCCACGACATTCCCGCCGAATTCGAGTTGACGGAGATTCAGCGACGGGCGGCTGACTGCGTTCGAACAGGGGAACCGTGGTATGACAGCGAAGCCCTGAAGGCGGAACTGGCGACACTGAGTTATCCGATCTCTTACATCGACTTTGAAAGCATCAATCCCGCCATTCCCAGATTCACAGCGATGCGTCCTTACCAGCAGGTCGTCTTTCAGTTCTCAGTTCATAGACAGAAGCGACTCAGCGCAGAACCCGAACATTTTGAGTTCCTCGCGATGGACGCAAGTGATCCCCGGCTCGACTTCATCGGGTCGTTGTGCGACGCGCTTGGCGAGAACGGCAGCATCGTTGTGTATAACGCAGGATTTGAGTCCCAGCGGCTCTCGGAACTCGCCGTGTGGCTGCCGGAATTCGCCAACGAGATCAAGACAATTCAGACTCGGCTTTGGGACTTGCTCCCCATCGTTCGAAAACACGTTTATCATCCGGCATTTGCAGGGTCATACTCATTAAAGTCGGTGTTGCCTGCGCTCGTGCCCGAAATGAGTTACGCGGCAATGGCAGTCGCGAATGGGCAGGATGCCGGACTCGCTTGGCAGTCGCTCGTGCATGGGGGCTTGGATTGCGACGGGCGCGATAGGATCAGGAAGGCGCTGCTGGACTACTGCGGGCAGGACACGCTGGCACTGGTCAGATTGGTAGAGACTCTCCGGCTGAGTATTCTTACAGGAGCATTTCTGGGAGGACGTACACTTCTTTAAGCGATTATGACTTAGACGAAGGTCGATTTAGTACGATCTTTGAGTGAAAGACAAATACAATGTTGGGGAAGGATGACGAGGGGATGATGGCTGATGAACAGCGTGCAACACTGCGACAAATGTTGCTCAGGTTACGTAAGCGCACGAAAGAATATCGGCATCGTTTATCGGCACTCGATGTAGAGATAAAGCAGAACGCCAACATAGCCCAGTTCTTCTTCAATTCGGCAAAAGCGAAGTACGTAAGTCCTGACTTGAAAATGACTCAGCGCACTGCAGCTCGCCGTTTTGAAAGAAGTGCAGCAGTCGCCAAGAAAGAGAAAGCTCGGGTGCAACAGCAGATGCAGGGACATCTGGACTTGTGCAAGCAGGTCACTGGAGTTCTAGCTGCCATGAAGACGTAGAAACGCCCAAGCTTCTGGGAGACCACCTACAATAGTTTTCAAGAGAGTTGGGGCCCTCTTCAGAGGCTCTGAGGATGCCCAGCCTAGGTCGCTGACGCCACTGAAATCTGTCAAAGGGAGCGTGCGAGTTCTAACCATTTCGTCGTTAACTCTCGCCAAACTTCTGCTTTGCCCACAAAGCCGCCAACGCCGTCAACGCCGTATACACCGATAGAAGACTCCTCGCTCTCATCGATGCACGCGCTGAATGGTTCCCACCCATTTGTCATAATGCTTCCATCTTGACGGTGCGAGATCGGCTTGCGCATCACTGCACTGTCAGGGTCACGATGGTCGCGTTCTGGATGGAACCCGCCGCACCTGTAACCGTGATGGTATAGGTGCCCGCCGGGGTGCCACCCGTGCCGCCTCCTCCACCGCCGCTGCCGCTGTTGCTCGCGCCACTGCAAGCCACCTGCAACAAGCAACCGCTGACCAGTAGAAACACGATGCAGTAGCTCAGCAGTTTTCTGCGCTTAGGCGCAGCCATCCCCACCGTGCCCAGCAGCATGGCTGGCAACACCAGCCAGATCGCGTACAGCGGACTCGAACGACGACCAAACGGGCGTGCGAGGGACGCAGTCGGGGCCGCTGTAGTGATGGTTAGGGTCGTGTTTACATTGCTCGAATTCGGGGTGACCGAGGCTGGGCTGAACGTGCAGCCTGCCAGTGCAGGCAATCCGGTGCAGGAGAAGCTGATCGGGCTGGTAAACGAGCCTAGCGGCATTACCATTAGTGTGATCGTCTGCGTTTGCCCGGCTGTGATCGTCGCGCCATTCCCTGCCCCCGCCGACACAACGAAGTCAGCCGACCAAGGCGCGTTACCGTTAATCACCGTCACGTTGTTGCTCTGAAGGTTCGCGACGTAGATCTGGTTCGTGACTGGGTTCACCGCGACCGCGAAGGGTTGAGTACCGGCGGCGACAGGCAAGGTGCTGTTCGTTGCCCCGTCAATCACCGTTACGATACCGAAGTTTCCAGCATTGACGACGTAGATCTGGTTTGTGTTCGGGTTCACCGCGATAGGGCCGCCTCCAGCGTTGACGGTGGTCGTGTTGTTCGTCGCCCCGTCAATCACCGTCACGCTGTTGCCATACGAGACGTAGATCTGGTTTGTGTTCGGGTTCACCGCGATAGGGCCGCCTCCAGCGTTGACGGTGGTCGTGTTATTCGTCGCCCCGTCAATCACTGTGACGGTACTGTTGGGTCCTGCCGGGGTGCTTTCATTGGCGACGTAGATCTGGTTCGTATTCGGATTCACCGCCACGTCCTTAGGATTGTTTCCAACGGCGACGGTCGTTGTGTTATTCGTGGCCCCGTCAATTACGGTCACGCTGTTGCTTTCGGAGTTCGCGACGTATATCTGATTAGTGTTAGGGTTCACCGCCACGGCCCAAGGACCGTCTCCAACGGCGACAGTGGTCGTGTTGTTCGTGGCTCCGTCGATCACTGTCACGGTTTGGCTGCTGAAGTTCGCGACGTAGATCTGGTTGGTGACCGCGTTCACCGCGAACGCGATAGGGTCGCCTCCAGCGGCGACGGTCGTCGTGTTGTTCGTGGCTCCGTCGATCACCGTCACCGTACCGGAGGAGCTGTTACCGTTCGCGACGTAGATCATATTTGTGTTCGGGTTCACCGCCACGGCATCAGGGTTGGGTCCAACGGCAACGGTCGTCGCGCTGTTCGTGGCCCCGTCGATCACTGTCACGTTGCTGTTGCCGGTCGTGTTGTTGTAGTTGTAGTTCGCGACGTAGATCTTGTTCGTGACTGGGTTCACCGCCACGGCCCAAGGATTGGTTCCAGCGGCGACGGTGGCTACCACCGCCTGTGCATCTGCGCTCAGGGATAGTGCGGCGCACATGAGCCCAAGTATGGCGAGCCCTTCAACTGCTTTCATCATTCCAATTAGCACAATGTCGAAACGTTGCTTCAGACCCATTCCAAGCCTCTTCCTTCTTCGGCGCAGACTCACGCAATAATTCCGAAGTTCCCTTGTTCTTTGATCACCGCAGCCTACCGATTTGATCAATTCGGAGCATAGCCCGACCTTTCGTTCTTCTGATAATTACGGACGTAACCGCGTTGACAATGAATGAGCAAGGGGGATGGCGCGAGAAACGAGAAGCTCTCCCTGAGTCAACGCAGCCAGATGAGCGGGACGAACCCAAGCGAAAATCGGCTTTTAGCCACGGTGGTCAAAAAGGGTTCCTCCGCAGCAAGCTGAAGATCACCGAAACAAGGGAGTAGAGAACGACTACGCGGCGTTCGTTGTTCCGTGCGACTGGCGAGAAAACGCAGCACAGTCCGAGTTGATTTCTACGATGCGAGAGTTCCGAACGATGGTAAAAGAGATGCAAGATGCGGCACTCAGGACAGGATGATGAGAATATCCAAGAGTAACAAAGACCCGCGTGACCCCAACGATCCCGGCTATATTGATTTCTTCTATCTGGAGCAGCACGACTTGTTACAGGGAAGGGACTGGCGAGTCCACTACAATCAGATCACCACATTGCCCACGACCACTATTCCCACATTCCTTCTCAGAAAGAAAATCCTTCAGCTTGACGATAGAACGCGGATGAAGTTCAAAATAAAATTGGGATTCACGCTGATGCGAGTCAACGATGAAGAGCGACGGTTGGGTCTGGAGAATCCGTGGCAAGAAGCGCAACAGCAACAACCCGAAGCCGCCCCGGAAGTTCCTGATCCGCCAAGGGCGATCTAAATCCGAGTGCTAGGTTCCCGTCCGAAGTTGTTGAACGTAGGTTCCATCGTCCTTCAGATACGAAAGGAACTGAGTGGGGAAATCGTTCTTCAACATCCGACGTGCGATGCTGCGAGTCAACGGCAGCCACTTATTGACACGCTGAATTTGCACGAGGTCATCCGCAGAGAGTGACAACTCCCCAGAGCGCATGATGCTGTGTGCTATCTGGTCTCGAAGGTTCTTCAACTCGGTTTGCACGAGGTGCATTAGCTTCTTCCCCTTGGCTTCCGGGGGAAACATCTGATGAAGCGTTAGGCCATCCCACTCACGGTGTATCGGAAAGATTGTATTGAGCCACGTCTTGGCGCTTGCGTCGTCATTCGGGATACGTTCCATTGGCCGAACACACTTCTCGCGGTCACCAGCAGCCTCTTTTCCGAGACGTAAGCGCCGCACCCGAATCCCTTCGATGATTTTGAAGAGACAGAGAAAACGATATACGGAACTGTTGCTGTTGAGAGCCTCTCGGTAC
>Ga0182024_10017722_pt1 | contig 13331 bp, 10 predicted proteins | sample P32metaG_FD_120480 | JGI IMG/M metagenome (GOLD analysis project Ga0182024, IMG submission 120480) | Permafrost microbial communities from Stordalen Mire, Sweden - P3-2 metaG (Illumina Assembly) | ecosystem: Environmental > Terrestrial > Soil > Wetlands > Permafrost | place: Sweden: Stordalen...
CTGATGCCAATTCTCGCGTACAGTCTCACGTCGGATTCGATGCCGCAGACCGCGCTCTGGGAAGTGGCGAATTACACCGTGAAGCCGCAGCTCAATCGAGTAAATGGCGTCTCGATGGTGGTGCTTCAGGGCGGCCAGGTTCCCGAATTTCAGATCGAGCCCGATCCCGCGAAGCTGCTCCAAGCTCAGGTGACGGTGCCCGGGATTCTCGATGCGGTTTCGAAGTTCAACATGATCGATTCTCCCGGCCTGATCGAAAATAATCACGAGCTGTCCTTGACGCTGGTCACCGGGCAGACCAAAGATCCCACCGAGATCGGCAACATCGTCCTCCGCACCACGCCCGCCGGTGTTCCGATACGCGTCGCCGACGTCGCGAGGGTCCATCCCTCGGTGATGCCGGTTTACACGATTGTTACGGCGAACGGGAAACCGGCCGTGCTGCTCAATATTTTTCGTCAGCCAGAGGCCAATACGGTGGCAGTGGCCGATGCCTGCGCAGCCGCGCTCGAGCAGATTCGCAAGACGCTCCCGCAAGGAGTGAAGGCGGAGGCCTTCTACGATCAATCCGTGATGGTGCGGGATTCGATCGCCAGCGTGCGCGATGCGATCCTGATCGGCCTGATTCTGGCAGCGATCATTTTAGTTGTGTTCCTGCGGGATTGGGGCAGCTCGGTGGTTGCGGGACTGGTAATTCCGGCGACGATCGCGATTACGTTCATCGCGCTGCGGCTGCTGGGTCAGGGATTCAATCTGATGACGCTCGGCGGACTCGCCGCGGCGGTCGGGCTGGTGATCGATGACGCGATCGTGGTGGTCGAAAACATCGTGCTGCATCGCGATTCGGGCCAAAGCCGCTCGGAGGCAATTCGCAGCGCGCTGCGCGAGATCCGGGTGCCGCTGGTAGGATCGACGCTCACGCCGATTGTCGTATTTCTTCCACTGATCACGATGACGGGCGTGGAAGGATCGTTCTTTCGCGCTCTGGCGGTGACGGTAGGAGTCGCGCTGTTGACGTCGCTTGCGCTGGCGCTGACGTGGACGCCGGCTTTGAGCCACTATTTCCTGCGCAAGCGCGCCAAGGCCGTCCCGGAAACCTCCGAGGAAGAGGCGCCGAAGACCGGCCTGATGGGCCGGATCACGCGGACTTACGGAGCATCGCTTCGATTTGTACTGGCGCGGCCGATCATCCTCGCGCTGGGATGCGTTGGACTCATCGTGGCATCGTACTTTTGCTACAACGCGCTCGGCACGGATTTGCTGCCCGCCATGGACGAAGGCGGATTCATTCTCGATTATCTGATGCCGGCAGGATCTTCCCTTGAGGATACAAATCGCGTGCTGCTGGGCGTCGAAAAGATTCTACACGCGACGCCTGAGGTGGAAAGCACGTCGCGGCGCACCGGGCTGCAACTTGGGCTCGCCGCGGTCACTGAAGCCAATACCGGCGATTTCTCGGTTCGCCTGAAGCGCGACCGCAGCCGCACCATTGACGCCGTGATGGCGGACGTGCGCCAGACGGTGAACCAACAGTATCCGCAGCTGGATGTCGATTTCAAGCAAGTCTTGCAGGACATGATTGGCGATCTCACCGGTGCGCCCGAGCCGATGGAGATCAAATTGTTCTCGCAGGACCCCGAGCTGCTCAAAACATGGGGGCCGAAAATCGGAGATCGTGTGAAAAAGATCAAGGGCGTGGTCGACGTGAAGGACGGGATTGAAGACACCATCACGGGCCCCGCGATCGTGATGAACGTGGATCCCGTGGTGGCGGCGCGGTCGGGATTCACGCCGCAGGAAATCGAGTTGGATGCGAGCGCGGCATTGCAAGGCGAGCCGGCGGCGACGCCGGTGGTGGTGAACGACCATAGCTATACGATTCGCGTTCGTTTTCCGGAGAACACCCGCTCTTCGCTCGATCAGATCCGGAATACTTTGATCACCAGCAGCGCGTCGGGAAAGAGCGCGACCTTCGATACGCTGGCGAAGTTTCAAACAGAAGTGGGCCAGACTGAGATTCGACGCGAGAATCTTCAGCGGTACATTGCGTCCACCGGCCGATTCGACGGCATGAGTCTGGGCGAAGGTATGGCGCTGGTGCAGAAGGCGGTTGCCGCAATGGACGTGCCCCCGGCGATTCACGTCGTCTACGGAGGGCTGTTCGAAGAGCAGCAGAGATCGTTCCGCGATCTATTGTTCGTGCTGGGGCTGGCGGTGGTGCTCGTATTCATGACGCTACTCATCGAGTTTCGAAGCTTCTCCGCGCCGACCGCGATCCTCGCTTCCGCGATCCTTTCAACGTCGGGAGTGTTCCTCGCTCTGCTCATAACGGGGACCACTTTCAACATCTCGTCGTTCATGGGGCTGATTATGGTGATCGGCATTGTCGCCAAGAACGGCATCCTGCTGCTCGACGCCGATCAGCGATTCCGCGCCGAGGGTTTGACGCCGCGCGAAGCCATGCTTGAGGCGGGCGCGCGCCGCCTGCGGCCGATCATGATGACCGCGCTTGCGACCATCGCCGGCATGATCCCGTTATCACTCGCAATTGGACAGGGCTCTCAGATGCTACAACCCTTGGCGATCGCGGTGATCGGCGGCATTATGGCCTCGATGGTGTTGTCGCTGATCGTTACGCCGGCGGTGCATTTCTATCTGGACCGCGGTGAGTGAAAGTCTGACCGTGAGCTTTGGCGCCAGAGGGTCTCACAACCGGGGAAAAGTGGAGAATCGTTAAAGTCGGCGTCGAGGAAGCTGGCGTCTCATAAAGATCGAGGCCTATGCCTCGGTCCCGGGGTGCTGTTTGCGCCGGCACATTCACGATCCCCAGAGCGCGTCGTTGAGGCGTATACTTGGCGGATACAGGAGGGAATATGAAGGATCGATGCCTCTATTTCGTACTTGGCCTCACGGCGCTGCTGGCAGTGGCGCAGGGGCAAGTGACGCCGCATACCGCAATGGCGAAAACCACTAGCAGTAAGCAGACATGGACACCGCCTCGAACCTCTGACGGACATCCGGATCTACAGGGCTTTTGGGACAATAACAGCGCTACGCCGCTCGAGCGACCCAAAGAGTTGGCGGGGCGAGCCACGCTAACCGACGAAGAAGTGGCGGCGCTGAAAAAGAAGGCGCATGAACTCTTCGGCGGGAATGGAGACGCCGCGTTCGGCGACCAGATTTTCTCGACCGTGTGGGCCAATGTGCACGGAACCAAGAACGGTTTCGTAAGCACGGACGGCGAGACCGGCGACTACAGCTCGGTCTGGATTGTCGAGAGGGATTGGGAGAATCGAACCTCGCTGATTACCGACCCGCCGGACGGACGAATACCCGCCATGACACCGGAGGCGCAAAAGAGACGAGAGGCTGGGCGCGGAGCGATGATGCGTAAGGCCGACCGGGCACAGGATCGATCGCTATCGGAACGCTGCATCACGTACGGCTCGCCGCAACTGACGGCCGGCTACCAAAGCTACTACCAGATTGTGCAGACGCCCGATTCGGTGATGGTCATGACGGAGATGATTCATGATGCCCGGAAAATTCCGCTGAATGGCGGTCCGCATGTTTCTCCTGCGATCCAGGAGTGGTTTGGGGATTCGCGCGGCCATTGGGACGGCGACACGCTGGTGGTCGATACGACCAACTACAAGCCGAGAGCCTTCATGTCGGTGTCCACCGAGAAGCTGCATGTGACTGAGCGCTTCTCGCGCAGTGGCCCGGAGACGCTACAGTATGAAATTACGATCGATGACCCGGGGACGTGGACCAAGCCATGGAGCCTGATGATCCCGTTGCGGCATTCTGCCGAACCCGTGTACGAGTACGCCTGCCACGAGGGCAACTCGGGCCTCGCCGGCATCCTGCTCGGAGCCCGGGCCGAAGAGGCCGCGGCGGCTAAGGCGGCTCAGAAGTAAACGCAGAGGTGCTTAGCCGGGTGGTGGTCTCGCGGCATTCAAAGACACGAGGAAAACGCCCGGCAAGATAAGCGCGGCGAGCGCCGTCATCCGGTTGTACAAATCGCCTTCCGATCTCAACCATGCTTCCCGTCTCGACCAGACGAGCAAGCACCTGCTGGCGGTCGGCAAGCGGCTAACGATTTCGGTTGAGGATTCCGCATGAGCAGCGCTCAACGCGACGACCAGACCTCCGTACTTCCACATCGAATTGTTCAGATCCGCATTTGGGATGCCGTCGTGGACATCGCGAGCGATGGAGCCGGCGATATCGTCGTAACAGGAGAACGCCCTGATGCGGTGGCCGCTGTAACTCGATTCATTCACGAAAACCTGTTGTTTCGTGGATGGACTCAGAGCGACGTGCTGCGGACCGCCATCGAGGTCGCCCGGCACTTCGACGCCGAGGTGTTGGAGGTGGAACGGGTCCTGTCGAGTATTCGGAAAAGTTGGATTCGTCTCTTCAGGAAGAACCTCTTGGGCGACCCGGCCCAGTTTTTCGGAGAGAGGCGGAATCGCTTTCTCACTCTGGGCAGGCTCGCAGTCACTCTCGAAGCCGGGCCCCGCCGCGTGCTGCATTGCGGAGGGGCGCCATACTGGGCGGAATTCGACCTAGGTGATCCGGATCGATTGATCGTGTACCCTTCTCATCGGAGGCGGAAGATCTGGCGCGCGCGATGGGGGGACCTTACCAGAGTCTCGTTCTGCTACTTCGAACCTCCAACTGACACGCTCGCTGCCATTATCGAGAGCCAGTCAGGAGGCCCAACTTAAGCCGCCCCTTTTGCTATGCTGACAGCCACGGCGATCATAATGAAACGCGCTCTTGGACTCCCAGTCGCGTTGCTCCTCAGTCTCGGGTTGCGCGCTACCGGCGCGGATTTCAGCGCTGGTCTTCAAGCTTACCGCAGCGGCGATTATGCAGCGGCATTGCGGGAGTGGATGCCCCTGGCGGAGGCAGGAGACGCCGAGGCTCAGTTTTGGGTCGGTCAGATGTTCGCGAACGGCCAGGGAGTTCCAAAGGATGATGTCCAAATGGCGGCATGGTTTCGCCGCGCCGCAGAACAATGCTGCCGCGATCCCCGGAAGGCTGACGTAGATGCTGCGGCGATCCTCGGGACTCTGTACGACCTGGGACGCGGCGTCCCGCGTGACTATGCACAGGCGGCCCGCTGGACCCGGGTCGCAGCAGAAGCGGGGGACGCCTCTTCACAAAACATGCTCGCATACTATTACGAGGAAGGGACGGGTGTTAAACAGAGCGATTTAGATGCAACTCGATGGTATCGCGCCGCCGCAGAGCAGGGGCTCGATCAAGCCCAGTTTTCACTGGGTTTCGACTACGAACACGGCAAAGGTGTTCCACAGAATTATGTTGAAGCATCCACTTGGTTTCGGCGGGCCGCGGAACAGGGCAACCGGCTTGGGCAATCGGGTCTTTGTACTATGTACTTCGGCCAAGAGGGACTCCGGAGAGACTACGTCCAGGCCTATGTCTGGTGCAGCCTCGCGGCCGCCCAGGGCATGAAGACACCCGCAGCGCAACGTGACCTTGCTGCGTCGCGCATGTCGAGGAAGGACATTCTCCGCGCACAGAGGCTTGCGAGCGAGTTTGCACCGAAACCTACGCCCGAAACTCAGAAGAACCATCGTTAGAATGGCCCTCACTGGCACCAGGAGGAACTTGCGAACATAACCCAACGGTTTGGGCTTACGCGGTGAATCGATCTAGCCCGGCGGTAGCGGCCCAAATCTGTAACGGTTGCAGACACAACAGCGAAGTCTAAGATCTTCGCGACCATCCGCAAATTCGATATACATGGTGTGTTCGCACGCCCTACAGTACGGGCGAAATGGGCCCCTGCCTCCCGGCACCAGCGGTGCATACCCAGGAAATTTGTGCCAGTAGCGGGCGTGAGGTTCACACACGAAGCCGTCACCCTCCCACAGGTGACCGTTACCTAAAAGGGCCGCCGCCCTCATGGGAACGGCAACCACGCCTGGTTCCCTGACGCAGACATCGCAAAGAGGTTCGACGGACGCTGGCACGCGCCGCGGGATCACGCGATCGAAGTGATACCGGATAAAACCGAGATGCTTCGATTGGCCGCTGAAGTCACGGTCGAAAACTCCCTCCGGTCCGGCGACCTGAATCGTCCAAGGCGCGTAGAGGTCCGCTCCAGAGATTCGGACGGCGTAGTCGCCTGGGCGGTCACCGATCCCGGCCCGGACGGCGGCTTCCGTCACTTGTCTTCGCGCTGGGTCTCCAATTGTGTTCGAAATAACCTCTATTGGCATTGCCAACACCCCCTCCCTATCTGACAATATTTTAGACCACTCTCGTTTGGTTCGCGCGTGCCTGTTCGAGACTCGCGGCGAGCGCCGCCATCCGGTTGTACAAATCGCCCGAAAGGTGGCCGGCGAGAACTTCGCTTAGTCCATCGCGGACTGAATCGCCGCTAGGATGTCAGTGGTGCATGATCCGTTTGGTCTCCAGCGTTTCGTGACTGCGCAGAATCCGGTGTACGACGAGGTACGCGCGGAATTGCGGAGTGGGCGCAAGCAGGGGCACTGGATGTGGTTCATCTTCCCGCAGCTTCGAGGCTTGGGGCACAGCCAGATGGCGACCGCATTCGGAATCGCCTCGCGCGATGAAGCCGAGGCCTATTTGAACCACCCTGTTCTTGGGACGCGACTGAGGGAATGCACCCGGCTTGTGAACCTGGTGGAGGATCGCTCGATCACCCAAATTCTTGGCTATCCTGATGACCTGAAGTTCCGGTCTTCGATGACTTTGTTTGACCGCATCGCATCCGACCATCAGGTCTTCCCAGCCGGCAATCAAGTCTTTAATGACGCGTTAGAGAAGTACTTCGGAGGTGAACGAGATCCTCTCACGCTGGCGCGAGTCTGACCTTCCCTTTAAGAGGGTCGCGTCAACGATCGTCGAGTCAGCATTAAGGATTCCTCGCGAGCGTTAACACCACCACTCGATCCACTTCACCCTCTCTTGCCTCCGGAATCTTCAGAACAACGCCTTCCCTGCTCTCGGTAAACTCCACCGCCGATCCAGTCATCGTTTGAGCGGATCTTATCTTTCCCGTCTTTCCGGGAAGGGGCGGCAGAGCCAGCAAGGGAGCGTTCCAGTGCAAAACATGTACGAAAATATGATCATCTTTTTGCGTGGTTACGCCCCAATCCGCCGGCGGCAGCGGTCCTCCGCGAGTCTCGTAGATGGCGCTGCCAAACCGTGCCAGCCATTCGCCCACAGCCTGCAGCCGCACCACGAATTCCTGCTGGATCTCCCCGTTGGGCATCGGCCCGACATTTAGCAGCAGATTGGCATTGTTGCCGGCGGCCCGTACCAGCATCTCTTCCACCTCTTCTGCGCTCTTGTATTTGCTGTCGCCGATATTGAAGCCCCAGGATCCGTTCAGCGTATTGCTGGTTTCGAGCGGCAACCGATCGCTGATAAAGGTTGTGTTAAAGCCCGCGCTGTTCTTGCCAGGAAGATCCTTCTCGAACGTCTGCACATCCTCCCCGGGCCGAGGCGTCTGGTGATGGTTGGGGATGATGAGCGCCGCCGGCTGTAGCTGGTGGATCAGCGCGTAAGTCTTTTCCAGATGCCAGTCCGCATCGGGCTTGTCCCACATGCCATCGAACCAGATGCCGCCGACCGGCCCATAATTGGTCAGCAGTTCCCGCAGCTGGCCGTCCATATAGTCATCCAGATAGGAATTCCAGTTGCCGTGATCCGGCCGGCCCGCATCCCAGCGCCCGTTATCGCTCGCCGTCACGCCGCGCGGATAGTAGTCCGGATGATGCCAATCCAGCTGGGAGTAATAAAAGAAGAGCTTGATTCCTTGCCGTTGCGCCTCCAGAGCGAGCATTTTCAGCGGGTCTCGTTTGTACGGCGTTCGCTGAACGATATTCCAATCCGAGATCTTGGAATCGAACATCGCAAACCCGTCGTGGTGGCGCGCGGTAATGGTGATGTATTTCATGCCGGCCGCCTTCGCCAGCCCAACCCAAGCCTTGGCGTCGAATTTCTCCGGATCGAAGAACGCCGGCAACCGCTCATACTCTTCGAGCGTCAGCTTCCGGTTGTGAAAAACCCATTCGCCATTCCCGAGAACGCTATACACGCCCCAGTGAATGAACATTCCAAACTTGTCATCCTGAAATTCCCGCCGCGCCTTGAGATTCTCCGGGGTCTGCGCCGTCGCGGCGACCATGCATACGAGACATCCCAACACCAATCTGAGCGCTGTCATCCTCTCCTCCTTCTACCGCAGCGCGGCCTTAAAGTCTCGGTCCGTTTCGCCGTACGAAGTGCAACGCGGATTCGTTGATGCAGTAACGCAAATTTGTGGGCGCGGAACCATCGTCAAAAATGTGGCCAAGGTGGGCGTCGCAGAGTTTGCAGAGGACCTCGATGCCAATCCGGAGGGCGTCGTGCCGCGAGAGGCCGGATGTTTCGAGTGTGCGTACATTTTCGTTCGCGATCGGCGCCCAAAAGCTGGGCCAGCCGGTTCCGGAGTCATACTTGGCTTCGGAACGGAAAAGGGCATTTTCGCAACAGATGCATCGGAACAGACCATCGTCGTGCATCCGATAATACGTGCCTGTATATGGCGTATCGGTTGAGTGATTGCGCGTCACGTAATACTGCTGGGGTGTCATGCGGGCCCACCAATCGGAGTCTGAACGGACCACTTTACGGACTTGCCTGAGTCCAAGGCGGGCGCCCGCATCTGAAAACTCCACGAGGGAGACCTCTTCACCCGAATCGCTCGCCGGGAGGGGATCGTGCGAAGCGAGGTTTCGCCGCCACCACAGGAAGCCTGCCGCACTCAGCGCCGGGAGGGCAATTGACAGCACCAGGCGGCGAGTCGGACGTTCTCCAGCGGTTTCGAGCACCGTCTTCATTCTCCCATTGGAGCACTCAGTATTCTCCGGGTATTCTGAATCCGCCGTGATCTACCCCTGGTTCGGCGCACGCCGTCTTTGGCGGAAGGTCCTCCCGAATCGGGCGCGGGTACAGACAGGAAACCAGGGAACGAACCTTTCGGAACCGCATCGGAACATCGGCTATGGCGTGGGGGTGTATACTGGCGGAAAATCTAATGCTGAAAGTGAAAATTACGGTCAAGCATTGCGTTCTTGCCGTTGCTACCGTGTTTGCGTGCATCGCCGCGGCCGCGCCGGATGGAGCGCGGTGGTGGTCCTACGTCGAGTTCCTCGCCTCCGACAAGCTCGAAGGGCGCAACACCGGCAGCGAAGGCCATCGCAAAGCTGCGGCATACGTAGCGGCTGAATTTGAGCGCGACGGTCTCAAACCGGCCGGTGAAGAAGGCTATATTCAGCCAGTGAGGTTTAAGACTCTCCAGCTCGACGAGAGCCAGTGCAGCCTCGCTCTGGTGCGTGGCGGCGTCGAAAGGCCCGTCACCCTGGGTGAGGAAGCCATGATTGGCGCGCGGGTCGATCCCGCGCCTTCCATCGACGCGAAACTGGTTTTCGTTGGCTATGGGCTTCGCGTGCCTGAAACCGGCTACGATGATTTCGCCGGCATCGACACCAAGAACAGGATCGCCGTGTATCTCGCGGGTGCGCCGTCGAATCTTTCGGGCGCGCTGGCCGCGCATTATCAATCCGCGGCGGAGCGCTGGAAGGCGCTGAAAGCGGCGGGCATCATTGGGGCGATTTCGATCGCGAATCCGAAGCACATGGACATTCCGTGGTCGCGCCAGGCCTCCAACCGCGGCCAGGCAACCATGACGCTCGCGGCACCCGGAACCAATGAAAGCGAGGGCGAAAAGATCACGATCACCTGGAATCCCGCTCATGCGGACGACCTGCTCGCGGGCACCGGCCATTCCTTCGATGAACTGCTTGCGCTTGTCGAGGCGGGCAAGCCTCTTCCGCATTTCGATATTCCCGCTTCAATTAAAGCGAAAACCGCCGTGATCCGCGGCGAAGTGGTTTCGCAGAATATCGCAGCGATCTATCCAGGCTCCGATCCCACGCTGAAGAACGAATACGTCGTGATGTCAGCGCACGTCGATCATCTGGGTGTGGGGAAGCCGGTCAATGGCGACGCTATCTTCAACGGCGCGATGGATAACGCCGCCGGCGTCGCGACGGTTCTCGATACTGCCGCGACGCTCAAAGAAACCAAGCCCGCCGTGCGGCGCTCCATCCTGTTTCTAATCGTGACGGGTGAAGAGAAGGGCCTGCTCGGATCGAAGTATTTCGCCGGCAATCCCACGGTCCCGGCGCACTCGATCGTGGCCGACATTAACACCGACATGTTTCTTCCGCTATATCCGTTGAAGCGGCTCACGGTTTATGGGCTCGACGAATCCACACTCGGCGACGACGTTCGAGCGGTGGCAAAAGACATGGGCATCGCGGTTCAGATCGATCCCGAGCCCGCACGCAACAGCTTTATTCGCAGCGATCAGTACAGCTTCATTCTGCGTGGCATTCCCGCGCTCGCCATGAAAGACGGCTATGCGAAGGGGAGTCCGGAAGAGACCGTTTTCAAAGCCTGGCTCACGGAGCGATATCACTCTGTGACGGACGACCTGAAGCAGCCGGTCGATAAGACGGCAGCCGCGACGTTCGACCTCCTGGCGGGCCGCCTGCTCGAGCGCGTCGCGAATGAAGGTTCCAGACCGACCTGGAAACCCACCTCTTTCTTCCGCCGCTACGCCGCGAAGAATGAAGGCGGGCAGGGAAAATAACGGCGTGAGAATCATCCCCCGTCCGCTTCGGGCGGCGGATAAGGCCGTTGCGGGCATCTACTGAGGCGGCAGCTTGACCCACCATTCAGGCACCGGGATGCGAGGGAACGGCGCGTGCAACCTGTGCGTCGCATGCAATAAATCGGGTACGAACTCGCGCAACAGGTTTTGTGCCGCGAAGCCGCCAAAAGCGAATCCTGTGCGAGTTTCGGCATGGCTGAGATTGTTGAATCCCGCGGGCAAATACAAATTGCCAACGAATCCGCTGGCTCCCGCCCCTACGAAATTCGCTACAGCAATCCGGTTGTGCCCGGAATCCGATCTGTCGACGAACGCAAATGCCACCGCGTGAAAGCTTCGGACCAGTGGATTCCTGCTGGTGGATGGCCTGTAACGGAAATCTTCATGTAGGAGAACGCCGGTCAAGAACCTCGCTGTATCCTTCGACACTCGGGGCGCGAGGGCGTTCCCGTAATTCCTGCCAAATGCGCCGGCCCCCTGCCGCCAATCGCGCGGATATGCGCTCGGCGGATTCGCCATCCGTATAGCGGCAGAAACAAACGGCGCGAACAAGGTCCGTGGGCCGACGGTCACAATTGCGTAGGCGATAAGCTTTCCGTGAAAATTTTGCGGTCCGGTCGCGACGGGCGCATACCAGGGGTCGCCGGCGGCGGGAACTGGGACCTGCGGCGCTGGACTTGCCTGCGGCTTCGGGACGGTTGGAGTTAAATCGGGGGGCGGGTTCTGAGCCTTGATCGGGAAACTCGCAAAGGAGGATCCGAACACAAAAGCAAGAACCAGTGAGTGTCGGCCCATAGCGAGTATCTCAACACACATTGGGCCACATGTGTTGGATGCGTGGCGATTCGCTGCGGCGGAGGCTTCTCCGCGGGCCGGTCACCTGGCCGAGATCACTGCCGCAGGTCGCCCGAGTTTATTCAGGGCCGATCCTTGTTGTGAACCACGGCGTTCTGAACCACGACGTTCTGATCCACGGCGAGGGCGGCCCATCAACTAAGACATAATTGCAAGATCGACTTTCATAAAGGACGTCCATGCGCGGATTGGAAGGCAAACGTGTGATTCTGACCGGAGGCGCAAGCGGCATTGGCCGCGCCACCACGATCCGGCTCACCGAGGAAGGTTGCATCGTCGGAATCTTCGATCTGAACCAGGCTGGCGCCAACGAGACGGTCAGCCTGTGCGCGAACCAGCCGGGAAAGGCGCTCGCCTACACCGTGGATATCGCAGATTACGATGCCGTACGCGAAGCCGTCAATGCCTTCGAGTCTACGGTTGGTCCCACCGAGTTGCTCGCCAACATAGCAGGCTGGGATCAAGCCATGAACTTCCTCGACAGCACGGCCGAGTTCTGGAACAAGGTGATCCGCATCAATCTCCAAGGGCCGCTGAATATGCACCACATCGTGGTGCGTGGAATGGCGGAACGAGGATTCGGGCGCGTAGTGAATGTTTCATCGGACGCCGGACGAGTAGGGTCAGCCGGCGAGTCAGTCTATTCGGCCTGCAAAGGGGGAATTGCCGCGTTCACCAAGACGCTGTCGCGCGAGCTGGCACGCCGCGGCGTCACCCTGAACGTGGTTTGCCCCGGACCAACCGATACGCCACTCCTCGCCAACATCGCGTTATCCACGCCCAAGCTCGCCGACGCTTTGGCTCGCGCCATCCCGATGGGCCGGCTGGGAAGGCCGGATGACTATCCCGGGATGATCGCATTTTTGTTGAGCGATGACGCAAAATTCATCACCGGACAGACGATCAGCGTCTCCGGTGGCCTCACCATGCATGGCTAAGCTAAACCACGAGGGAGACAATTATGGATCAAAACACGACCGATCGCTACGCCGGTTACACGCGCCTGAAGTTCGACCGGCCGCATCCGAAGGTGCTGCGCATCACGATGGACAACGGCAAGATGAATTCCGCGGATCGCGCCATGCACGCCGAACTATCCCGGATCTGGCGGGACATCGACAGCGATTCGAGCATCAATGTTGCTCTAATCACCGGCGCCGGCAAGATTTTCTCGGCCGGCGGGGACTTCGGCATGATCCAGCAAATCATGAGCGACTTCGATACACGAGTGCGAGTGTGGAAGGAAGCGCGCGACCTCGTCTACAACTTGATTAATTGCTCCAAGCCGGTGGTGAGCGCCATGAAAGGCGCGGCGGTGGGAGCGGGCCTAGCCTGCGGATTGCTTGCCGACATTTCGATCGCAAGCAGGGATTGCCGCATCATTGATGGACACACCCGTCTGGGGGTTGCCGCGGGCGATCATGCCGCTATCGTCTGGCCTTTGCTCTGCGGCATGGCAAAGGCGAAATACTATCTCCTGCTATGCGACCAATTGTTAGGCGACGAGGCTGAGCGCATGGGGCTCGTGAGCCTGGCGGTCGACGAAGCCGAATTGGACGCCAAGGCCGTGGAGATTGCGAGCCGTCTGGCGGAAGGCGCGCAGAGCGCCATACGTTGGACCAAATACGCTCTGAACAATTGGCTGCGGCAAGCCGGCGCAACCTTCGACACTTCGCTCGCGCTGGAGTTTCTGGGCTTCTCCGGGCCGGACGTCCGGGAAGGACTTGCATCACACCTGGAGAAACGCAAG
>Ga0182024_10017723_pt1 | contig 13331 bp, 9 predicted proteins | sample P32metaG_FD_120480 | JGI IMG/M metagenome (GOLD analysis project Ga0182024, IMG submission 120480) | Permafrost microbial communities from Stordalen Mire, Sweden - P3-2 metaG (Illumina Assembly) | ecosystem: Environmental > Terrestrial > Soil > Wetlands > Permafrost | place: Sweden: Stordalen...
GACCGCTGGCCGCTCAGCGACACCATCGCGTACCACGACTGGCACTTCGGCGGCAATGGCGATGTGGCGAGCTTCATGCAGGCGCTGGCTACGCAGTTCGGAGCCGCGGACAGTCTCGAAGATTTCGAGCGCAAGGCACAGATGATGAACCTGGTCGACTACCGCGCGGTGTTCGAGGGCTTCCTGGCGCATCTTTGGACGCAGAACAGCGGTCGGCTGCTGTGGATGACCCATCCCGCCTGGCCGAGCAATCACTGGCAGATCTACAGCGCCGACTACGACACGCAGGCCTCCTACTACGGCGTCAAGAAAGCCAACGAGCCGTTGCATGTCCAGATGAACCTGGGGGACTACGCGCTCGCGGTCGTCAACACCACGCGCGAGGCGCAGACCGCCCTGATGGTCACCAGCCGCCTGGTGACCCTGGATGGACGCACGCTCGCGACCCGCCAAGACCGGCTCACGGCGCCCGCCAATCAGGTCACCACCCTGCCGCCGCTCGCCATTTCGCGCTACCTGTCGCGCTATGGCGTGGTGCTGGTCGCGCTATCGCTCACCGACGCCGCCGGTCGGCAGCTGTCGGACAACTTCTACTGGTCGAGCCGGGACGATGCGGCCATGCAGGCGCTCAATTCGCTCCAGGCGCAGCCCGTGCGGCTGACGGCGCATGCATCGATCGAGGGCCAGGAGCGAGTGGTCCACCTGGGCCTGCAGGACACCGGGGCTGCGCCGGCACTGGCGGCCAAGCTGACGCTGGTCGACGAAGCCGGCCAGCGCATCCTGCCGGCGTTCTACAGCGACAACTACGTCTCGCTGCTGCCGGGCGAAACCCGGGAGATCGAGATCCGCTACGCGAACTCACGGGCCGGTGCCGCGCGCATCAAGTTGCGCGGCTGGAACGTCGAACCGAGCGTTACGGCGATCGAATAACGGACCGGGCTGACCCCAGCACGCCGAGCCTCACCCCAGCAGCCCGGGCCGGACCCCGGTGTGTTGAGGCGTGGGGGAAAAAACTGCAACCTGGAGGTTGCACCAAGGCCGATTTTGCAACCCCAAGGTTGCAACTTTTCCGCGGCCCTAAGAAAACGCGGGCCCTAAGAAAAACACGCCGACTGGCGTGACTCGCTCTGACGATACTTGACCCAGTCAACTATTAGAGTGATGCTGTCTGGCATGGGAGATTGCGCGGCCGACATCGACGCCATCCGAGCCTTCAATCGCTTCTATACGCGTCACCTGGGCCTGCTCGATCAGGGGCTGCTGGGTAGCGCTTTCACGCTGACCGAGTCGCGCATCCTGTACGAGCTCGCGAGCCGCGAGAGGTGCACGGCGACCGAGATCGCGGGCGAACTCGGCCTTGACTTCGGCTACCTGAGCCGCGTGCTGAAGAAATTCGAGCGGCGCCGCTTGCTGGAGCGACAGCGCTCGGACGTGGACGCGCGGCGATCGTGGCTGAAGCTCACGAAATCCGGCCGCGCCGCCTTCGACCCGCTCAATCGCGCGGCCATTGCGCAGCTCGCGACGATGACCGGCGACATGATCCCGCCGCAGCGGCTGGCGCTGGTTGCGGCTATGCAGACCATTCGTCGCGCGTTACAGGCCGCCACTTCGGCGGCCTACCAGGTGCGCTCACTGCAGGTCGGCGATGTCGGCTGGATCACGCACCGACAGGGTTTGCTGTACACGCAAGAGTACGGCTGGGACCAAACCTATGAAGCACTGGTTGCGGAGATCCTGGGCGCCTTCGTCAAGAACTTCGATCCGGCCCTCGAGAACGCCTGGGTCGCGGAGCGCGATAGCGCCATCGTCGGCTCGGTGTTTCTGGTGCGTGGCTCAGCCAGCGTGGCGAAATTGCGGCTGCTCTATGTCGAGCCGGCGGCGCGCGGCCTCGGCATTGGTCAACAGCTGGTACAGACGTGCATCGAGTTCGCACGCGCCAAGGGCTTCCGCACATTGTCGCTCTGGACCAATGATGTGCTGGTCTCCGCACGGCGTATCTACCAAGCCGCCGGCTTCCAGCTCACGCAGCAGGAGCATCACCACTCATTTGGCAAGGACCTGGTCGGCCAGAACTGGGAGTTGAAACTTTAAGACGAGGCGCGCCATCAGTCCTTGTCAGGCCAATACCTCATCCGTCCAGACGCGAAAGCTCTCGAGCGCACTCGGTCCAAACGTGGTGCTAATGGCCACGTCGGCGGCATCGCGGCCGGTGGCCATCAGAATGCGGCCGATTCTCGGTATGTTGTGGCGCGCGTCGAAGGTGTACCAGCTGCCACCCAGATATGCCTGGAACCATCCGGAGAAATCCATCGGTGCGTCAACGGCGGGCACGCCAATGTCGCCCAGGTAGCCGGTGCAGTAACGCGCGGGAATGTTCATGCAGCGGCAGAAGGCGATGGCCAGGTGCGCGAAATCCCTGCACACACCCTGTCGCTCGTGAAAGGCCTCGGATGCGGTCTTGGTGGCGCGGGCATACTGGTAGCCGAAGGTGATGCGGGCGTGGACGAAATCGCAGATTGCCTGCACGCGGCGCCAGCCTTCCGGGGTAGTCCCAAACAGGTTCCAGGCGATCGAGGTCAGATTGTCGACATCGCAGTAACGGCTCGCCAATAGAAAAACCAGCACCTCATCCGGCAAGGTCTCGACCGGGTGCTGCGGCGCTCCCAGCACGACCGGATCGGGGTATCCGGTATCCGTGATCAAGGCGTCGGTAGTGATCCGCATCTGGCCAGCGGGCGCGACCAGCCGCGTGCACCAGTTACCGAAACTGTCGCGGTAGCCCGCCAGCGGCACCCAGGGAGCTGTCAACATGGTGTCCGGCCGAATGAAATCCGAGACTCGCGTGTGATGCACGTTCAGCATCAGAATCATCGGCGTGTTCTGGAAGCAGCGGAAAATCAGTTCGTATCCCACGCAGATCTGCACGTTGAACGCTCCGACAGGACATCAGGACCGAGTAACGGCTAACGGTAGCAAGTCGGCGTGCATCTGGGTTCCTGAATTGCGTAGCTTTCGAAGGCAGGTTGACACCTACATGCCGCCCCACCAGCCGGGCGCTTTTGCACTATGTTGGTTCGTTGGCCGCGACGGCGGTGACAGGCGATGAAACCGCCGCGGCGTCCAGATCCGGCCGCGGGACCGGCGGCAGTTGCCGGAATACGCTTCGTACGCCCTCGCTCCAGGCTTGCCGAAGACCGTCGAAGTAGGGATCGCCGTCCGCAAATCGATGCCGCCCCCCGAGTGCCAGTTGGTCGCGTACCAGGTAGGCCAGGTCGATGGGCATGCCGACCGACAGGTTGCTGCGCATGGTCGAATCGAAGGACACCAGCACGCATTTCATCGCGTCGCTGAGGCTGGTGGCCGGCGTGATCACCCGGTCGATGATTGGCTTGCCATATTTTGCTTCCCCGGTCTGGAAGAACGGCGTCTCGGCACTGGCTTCGATGAAATTGCCCTCGGCAAAAGTGCGGAACAGGCGCATCGGTTCGCCCTTGATCTGCCCGCCGATGATGAACGAGGCATTGAAGGGCGTGGCACTGGATTCGACGTATTTGCCATCCCGCCGTTCGATGAGCCGGACCGCATCCGCTACCAGCACGGCCACATCGAACATCGTTCGGGCCGTCTGAATGTTGGCCGGACTCGGTGAGGCGATGGCCTCACCCTGCTGTTTTAGAATATTGATGACCGCCTGCGTGCCGGCAAGATTGCCGGAACTCAGCAGCACGATGACCCGATCGCCGGCGCGCTCAAACACGCTCATCTTGGAAAAGCTCGCAAAATTGTCGACTCCGGCATGCGTGCGGGAGTCCGACGCCATCACGATCCCCTCATCGAGCAGGACGCCAACACAGTAGGTCATTGCTGCTGCCCTCAGATGTCCGCCGCAACCGCGCGCATGTGATCGATCAACCAACGCAGCACCGGATCGTGGCTGCGTACCCGATGCCACTGCACGCACTCGATGAGCGTTGGAATATTCAACGGCGGCTCGCACAGACGCAAAGGCAGGGCACGTGCCTCGTACTCTGCCAGGCGACGATGTACGGTGGCGATGCGGTTGGTTCCCACCACCAGTTCGCAGAGCGTCGTGAGACTCTGGGTGCGTACTGCGATGCGTCGCACGACGCCAAAGCGCTCGATGAACCAGCTGTCGAAGGCCGGCACCCGGCTGCCGGCGAATTCCACCACGATGTGATCGGCCGCGATGTATTCATCGAACGTGAGCCGCTCGCCAATACTCTGGTTGCCGCTCCAGATCACGCAGACGTAACTTTCCTCGAATAGCAGCTCGGCCGGATGGTCGGGGTGCTGATAGCGGGTCGGAATGATCAGCAGATCCACTTCGCCGCGATCCAGCAGTACGGCGGCATCGACCGCCCCCTGGCTGATGGCGCTGAAGCGCATCTTCGGCGCGATGGCACTGATGCGTTCGAACAAGGGGCGCAGCAGCACACGCGTCGCGAAGTCGGACGCGAGGATGCGCACCTCACGCTCGATCTGGCTGGGCTCGAAGGCCGCCGGATCGACGACCGCCGACTCGATCATCATGAGGACATCGCGCACCGGCTGCAGCAGCGCTTCGGAACGCGGTGTCAGCAGCAGCTGGCGTCCCTGCTGCACCACCAGCGGATCGTGGAAGTAGGTTCGCAGCCGTGCCAGCGCGTTGCTCATCGCCGGCTGACTCAGGAACAGCCGTTCGGCCGCCCGACTGACGCTGCGCTCGCGGAGCACGGCATCGAGCGCCACGAGCAGATTCAAATCGAGGCCCTTGAAGTTCATGTGGGGGTGCGACTCTGAATATTCACACTGCAAATCCTAATTATTCACACGATCCATTTGATCAATGTATCAGTGCCGAGTAGCGTCTGAAAAGCATGTTTCGCCATTTCGCCAGCAATCACCCCTGAAATCTGCATGAACATCATCGGTCCTGATGCCTTGATCTTCGGCGTGGACGACCTGCCCACCTGTGCCCGTTGTCTGCTCGACTACGGCCTGCAGGCCCTCGATCAGAGCGCGAGCGGCGGCACCTTCGAATCGCTCGACGGCACTTCGATCATCCTGCGATGCGCCGATGATGCCTCGCTGCCGGCGCGACTCGAAAGCCCCTCGATGCTGCGCGAAACGGTCTATGGCGTCGCCGATGCGGCCACGCTCGAAGCCATTGGCAGCGAACTCAGCCGCGATCGGGAGGTTGCGCGCGCTGCCGACGGCTCGATCGCCAGCGTGGACGACTCGGGATTTGCGCTGCGTTTCCAGATCAGCGTGCGACGCCCATTGATGCTGGCGCCCGAGACCGTGAACTCGCCCGGTGCGCCGCCGCCTCGCGGCGCCAATCATCTGGCGCTCGAGCTCGGCGCGGAATTCGTGCCGCGGCCCCGAACGCTCTCGCATGTGGTCTATTTCGTGCCGGATGCGGCACGCGCCGAAGCGTTCTACGAACGGCTCGGATTTCGAACCAGCGACCGCTTCATCGGTGTCGGACCGTTCATGCGTCCGCAAGGAACGCTCGACCATCACACGGTGTTTTTCATTCAAACGCCACCGTTCATGAAAGGCGTCGAGCACTTCACCTTCCACATGGCGGGCCCCACCGAACTGCTGCAGGCCGGCACGCGCTTCGCCGACAAGGGCTACCGGACCTTCTGGGGACCGGGCCGACACATGCTCGGCTCCAACTGGTTCTGGTATTTCAACAGCCCGTTCGGCTGTCACATCGAATACGACGCCGACATGGATCTGCACGATGACTCGTGGGTGCCGCGGGCGGTACCGATGACAGCCGACAACGCGCAGATCTTCCTGTTCAGTGCCCGCGAGAAGTGGCTACCCAGCGGCCCTCCACCCAAGTCCGTCTAGAGCAGGAGTCGGTACACATGCCGGCATTGCAAAGTGCCCTGGTGATCGGCGGCGGCTTCTCCGGAATGTCCGCCGCGATCGCGCTACGCAGCATCGGCGTCGAGGTCGATCTGGTGGAAATCGATCCAGCCTGGCGCTCCTACGGCGCCGGCATCTCGCTGAGCGGTGCGACGCTGCGCGCCTTCTCGATGCTCGGCGTGTTGGGCGATGTGGCCGCGCAAGGCTACTGCTCGGATGGCTGCGATGTGTGCGCGCCCGACGGCCGCCTGCTGACGCAACTGCCGACCCCGCGGCTGGCCGGACCCGGCTTCCCGGGCGGTGCCGGCATCATGCGGCCGGTGCTGGCCGGGATCATGGCGGATGCAACCCGCGCGTCCGGCACGCGCGTGCGTCTGGGCTGTACGTTCACGCGGATTGCCCCGCGTGACTCCGACCTCGAGGTCGCATTCGATGACGGCAGCGCCGGCCACTACCAGCTCGTCATCGGCGCCGACGGATTGAACTCCAGTGTACGTGCCGCCGTACTGCCCGACGCGCCGCGGCCGAAGTACACCGGTCAAGGTGTCTGGCGCGCGGTGGTGCCGCGCCCCGCGGACACCGTCAGGACCGCCATGTTCATGGGACAGCGGCACAAGGCGGGCGTCAATCCGGTGTCGCAGCAGCAGATGTATCTGTTCGTGACCGAGGATCGCGTCACCAACGAATACCTCGCGGCGGATCAGCTGCTGCCGCAACTGTCCGAACTGCTGTTGGAATTCAGCGCACCGGTCATCGCCGAAGTCCGCGCCGGGCTCGGCGCGCATTCACAAATCGTCTACCGGCCGCTCGAGGGGCTGCTGCTGCCGCAGCCTTGGGGCAGCGGACGCGTACTGCTGATCGGCGACGCCGTGCACGCCACCACACCGCATCTGGCCTCGGGCGCAGGCCTGGGTATCGAAGACGGGTTGGTGCTGGCCGATGAGATCAAGTCGGGAGCGAGCATTGACGATGCGCTCGAGCGCTTTCAGCAGCGACGCTGGGAGCGTTGTCGCCTGGTGGTCGAGAATTCGCTGCGGCTGGGCGAACTCGAACGCACCAGCGGCTCGAAGCAGGAGCATGCCGATCTCATGCGACACTCCATGATGGCGCTCGCGCAGCCGATCTAGTCGCCGCCCTGGCTAGTCACCGCCCTGGAATGCATCACGTATCGATCTCCGGCTGACGCCCAATTTGCCACCTTCCGGTAGGATGAGGCCTCTGGGGGTCCTGCATGTCGGCGCTGTCGATCAACCTGTCCGCAGGCGCATTGAGCCAATGGGACTGGCTCGTGGTGGCCGCCTACGGTGTCCTGCTGCTGATCGTCGGGGTTTCGACCTCGCGCCGGCATGCGCGCGCCGAGGACTACTTCCTCGCCTCGCGTGCCTCGCGCTGGCCGCTGATCGGCATGTCGCTGCTGGCATCGAACATCTCGTCGACGGCGTTGATCGGACTGGCCGGCGCCGCATACGCCACCGGCATCTCGGCTTACGACTACGAATGGTCGGCGGCGGTCATTCTGGTGATCTTCTGTCTATTCCTGCTGCCTTTCGTGCTGCGCAGCCGCGTCTACACGATGCCGGAATTTCTCGAGCGGCGTTACGATGCGCGCGCGCGGATCTACCTGGCGCTGCTGACCCTGATCCTGAACGTACTGCTCGATTCGGCCGGCTCGCTCTACAGCGGCTCGCTGGTGTGCCAGCTGCTGTTGCCCGGCGTGCCGCTGCTGGCGATCGCCGCCACGCTGGCAGGGGCCGCCGGCATCTACACCATTTTCGGCGGCCTGCGCGCGGTCATCTACACTGAGACGCTGCAGGCACTGGTACTGATCGGCGGCGCCACCGCGATTGCGGCCGAGGCGTTTCATCGCGCCGGCGGCTGGCACAAGGTCATGACGCAGGTCGATCCGGCCCTGCTGTCGTTGATCCGGCCTATCGGGGATCCCGCCGTGCCGTGGCCGGGGCTGATGTTCGGCATTCCGGTGCTGGGCTTCTATTACTGGTGCACCAATCAGTTCATCGTGCAACGGGTGCTGTCGGCGCACGACATCGAAAACGGGCGCCGTGGCGTGCTGCTGGCAGGCTTGCTCAAACTACCGGTGCTGTTCCTGATGGTGCTGCCGGGCACGTGTGCGATCGTGCTGTTTCCACACTTGTCGCGTCCGGACGTGGTTTATCCGACCCTGATCTTCACTCTGTTGCCGGTCGGCCTGATGGGACTGGTGGTGGCCAGCTTCGTGGCAGCCACGATGGCCTCGGTGGCATCGACGCTGAATTCGGCCTCGACGTTGCTGACGATGGATATCGTCAGGCGCCATCTGCCGGGCTTATCCGACGCGCGCGTGGTGCGCATCGGCAAATTCAGCACCGCCGCCTTCCTGGTGCTGGCGGTGCTGTGGTCCTCCGAAGTCGCGCGCTTCGGTTCGCTCTGGCAGTATCTGCAGGCCGTGTTGGCTTACGCGGTGCCGCCGATCGTGGCGCTGTTCGGCGTCGGACTGTTCTGGCGCGGCGCCAACGCCCGCGGTGCCACCGTCATGCTGGCGATCGGCACCGCCTGTGGAATCGGCATATTCCTGTCGAATGTGGTGTTGGGTTACACACGGATACATTTCCTGTACGTGGCCCCGCTGCTGCTGGGAATCGATGTGACCGTGTTGGTACTGGCCAGCGTGGCCGCCGGGACCGCCAGTAAACCCGGCATCGAGGCGCTGATGTTCACCGCGGCGGCTCTGCGCGAAGACAGCGCCCTACTGGTGGGCGTGCCGTGGTGGCGCAACTACCGCTTTCAGGCCGGCGCACTGCTGGTGCTGACCGCCGGCATCGTGATTCTGTTCCGCTAAGCGGCTAACGCCACAGCGCGCGCTTCGGCTCGCTGTTCCACTCGTTGCCCTCGACGGCTTGCAACTGCGGCCTCGCCAACAGCTCCACTAACGGCATGGGACGTCCGATATGGAAGCCCTGGGCGTAATCGACGCCCACCGTGATCACCGCCGACAGGACCGCGTCGTTCTCCACCGACTCGGCCACGGTCTTGATCCCCATGACACGGGCGATTTTCTGGATCGACTCCACCACCGCCCGGTCGATCGGGTCGGTCGCCATATCCTTGACGAATTCGCCGTCGATCTTGAGGAAGTCCACCGGCAGCGCGCGCAGGTAGGCGAACGAGGACATGCCGCTGCCGAAGTCATCGAGTGCGATGGCGCAACCGAGCTTGCGCAGCTCATTCATCATTTGCGCGGCGCGTGCCAGATTGGCGATGGCCGCCGTTTCGGTGAGCTCGAAGCCGACGCTGCTGGCCGGTAGTCCGCGGTGCGCCAGCCGTTCACGAACGAACTCCGCCAGGCCCGGGTCGGTCACCGACGCGCCCGATAGATTGATCATGCAGGTAGGGAAGCTGCCGCCGCGGTTATGTGTCTGCGCCAGCAGGTCGCAGGCATGGGTAATCACCCAGCGGTCGATACGCGGCATCAGACCGTAACGCTCCGCGGCCGGAATGAACGCCATGGGCGCCACCAGTTCACCGTCGGTGTCGATCAGACGAATCAGGATCTCGTAGCACGATCCGCGCGGGGAGGCAGTCAGCGTGGCTTCATCGCCCACGGCGCGAATCTCCTGCGCAAACAGCACGAAGCGATCGTGTTCCAGCGCCGCATTGAGCCGCTCGACCCACTGCATTTCGCCGTGTCGCGCGCGCATCTCCTGGTCGTTGGGACAGTAGGCCTGGACGCGGTTGCGGCCGTTGTCCTTGGCGAGGTAGCAGGCCTGATCGGCGGCGCTCATGGCCGCGGCCACCGCCGGCAGGCAATCGGCCAGCGACAGCACGCCGATACTCGCGTTGACCACGAAGAATTTATCTTCCCAGGTAAAGCGCAGATCCGCGATTCGCCGGCGGACCGACTCGGCTACTTCGACCGCGGCAGCGGGCGCGGTGTTGGCCAGGAGGATCCCGAACTCATCGCCCCCGAGGCGCGCCAGCATGTCTTCGGCACGCAGCAGCTGCCGTATCGACCAGGACACCTGCCGGATCAGCTCGTCGCCGGCGGCGTGACCGCAGGTGTCATTGATAACCTTGAATTGATCGAGGTCCAGATAGAGCAGTGCATGCTCGGTACCGGTACTGGCTCGGTTCTCGATCGCGAGCAGCAGCTGGTGCTCGAATTCGCGCCGGTTTGCCAGACCCGTGAGTGCGTCGTGCGTGGCCTGATGGTGCAGCTGCGCGGCCGCCGCGCGCTCCTGGGTGATATCGCGCAATACCAGCACGATGCCGATCACCGCACCGGAGGCGTCACGAATCGGCGCGACGCGTTCCTGTATCGGGATCACCGATCCGTCGCGGCGCGTCAGCAGCACACCGGTTGTCGGTCCGGTGCGCTGCTCGCCGCTGAGGATGCGCGCGATGTCGCTCGGAGCGGCGCTGTGCGCGCTGATTTCCGGATGGATCTCCAATACGGTCGACAGTAACTGGCCCTGCGCTTCGATCTCCGACCAGAGCGTCAGTTGCTCGGCGGCGCCGTTGAGGTAGCTGACACGCTGGTCGCGGTCGGTACAGATCACTCCATCAGCGATCGATTCGAGGGTCACATGCGCGCGCGCTTGCTCGGCGTAGGCTCGCTCCTCGGTCTCGCGCAACGCCATTGCGATGCGCTCGCTGCGGCGAATCGTGCGGCGCGAGATGGCGGCGCCGATTGCCACCAGCAGTGCGCTGCACAGGGTCAGGAACATCAGCAGCAGCTTCAGCACCTGTCGCGACGCCAGGCCCAGGGAGGATGAAAACCGGTCTTCGAATGGCGCAGCCCCCTGGTGAATGAGCTCGGCGCGTTGCAGCTGCGCGGACAGCCTCTGGTCGGAGTAACCGGCACGCATGTCAGCATGGATCTGTCGGCCGACTGCGGCGAGCTGCAGCATCAGTGCATCGCCGCGAGTCCAGGCGTCGAGCGCGTCGGAGAACAGACTGCTGCCGTGGAACAGCCGAAACAGGCGCATCATGCCGCCGACATCAGCCGGATCGTTGAGCCCGCCCTCGAGCCCGTGCCTGGCGACCGCGTAGTCAGGGTGCGCTTGCTGCAATTCGAGACGCGCTACGCCGTCCGCCAGCGGTACGGCGATCTCGGATTGAAATCGCTGGAAGGCGGCCTCGTCGCGCGAGCCGACGAAGGTTCGCAATTCGGCGATCGCCTGCCGCTCTGAATTGGTCCACATGCTCTCGCCGTGCGTGTAGGCACGCAGCGCGGACATGACACTCAGGCTGGCGACGCATAACGACAGCATCAATACCGCGATGGCGACCAGCGGCCAGGTCACCGACAGCAGTTTGCCTTCGCCGAAACGAGAGTGGGGCTTGAAGTAGGCTAGGGGCACTTTGGATCGCAAATAGCAGGAGGAGTACCCCCCGGAAGAGCGTAGTCCTCGAAGGTGCCCGCTGGCTAGAACGGCGGCCCGAACCACACGTGGAACTGTGATCCACTACCTGCTGTGATGCAGCTTACTTTCAGGCGTTGCTGCGGACTCGCCGGCTCATGTCGACCAGCCGCAGAATCATCGGTGTAAAGATCAGCTGCATGGCCAGCGCCATCTTGCCGCCGGGACAGACGATGGTGTTCGGACGCGACATCATCGAGTCGTGCAGCATCGACAGCAGGTACTGGAAGTCGATGCCGTTGGAATTGGAGAAACGGATCACCAGCATGCTCTCATCGGCGGTCGGCACGTCGCGCGCGACGAACGGATTTGAGGTATCGACGATCGGCACACGTTGAAAATTGACGTGCGTGCGCGAGAATTGCGGGCATATGTAGTTCACGTAATCCGGCATGCGCCGCAGGATGGTATCGACCACCGCCTCCGAGGTGTAGCCGCGGCCGACCTTGTCGCGATGCAGCTTCTGGATCCACTCAAGATTGATGGTCGGCACGACGCCCACCAGCAGGTCCGCGTGTCGTGCGACATTGACATCGCCGGTGACCACCGCGCCATGAAGTCCTTCGTAGAACAGCAGGTCGGTATCGCCTGGCAGTTCCTCCCAGGGCGTGAAGGTGCCCGGGAGCTGGCCGTAGGGCGCGGCTTCTTCGGCGTTGTGCAGATACTTGCGCGCCTTGCCGCCGCCGGTGGCGCCGTAGCTGCGAAACAGCGCTTCGAGCTCCGAAAACAGGTTGGCGTCGGGGCCAAAGTGCGACACCGCGGAGGCGCTCTCCAAGGCCGCGTCGAGTAGATTGCGCATCTCGGCGCGGTCATAGCGATGAAACGCGTCGCCTTCCACCAATGCCGGTGTCAGATGCTCGCGCCGGAAGATGTGCTGAAAGGTACGCGTCACCGTGGTGGTGCCGGCACCCGATGAGCCGGTGATGGCGATGACCGGATGTTTGGATGACACTATGCCCCCTGACCGCGGCCGCCGAAGCTGAACTCACCGCTGAACAGTGATTTCGTGTTGAACAATGGCGAGGCAAAGGCCTCGTCGGTGCCGGCGTCGAACTCGCGGTGATAGCGGTCGATGCGCTCGACTTCGTTCTTCGATCCCAGGATCAGCGGCACGCGCTGATGAATCGAGGTCGGAGCGATGTCGAGCACGCGCTCGCGTCCAGTCGAGGCCCGGCCGCCGGCCTGTTCGATGATCATGGCCATGGGATTGGCCTCGTACAGCAGCCGCAGGCGGCCCTCGAGCTTCGGGTCCTTGTTGTCCCGTGGATACATGAACAGCCCGCCGCGCATCAGGATGCGATGCACCTCGGCCACGAGCGATGCAATCCAGCGCATGTTGAAATCGACTTCGCGCGCACCGGTCTTGCCGCGCAGACACTCCGACACATAACGCTGAACCGGACGCTCCCAGAAGCGCTCGTTGGAGACATTGACCGCGAACTCGCGCGACTCCACCGGCACCTTCATGTTCGGATGGGTCAAGATGTAGGCGCCGATCTCCGGATCGAGCGAGAAGCCATGCACGCCGCGTCCGAGCGTCAGCACCAGCATCGAGGCCGGACCGTACAGAGCGTAGCCGGCGCACACCTGCTTGACACCGGGCTGCAGAAAATCCTGCATGCTGGCCGGTTCGCTGCCGCGCGGCGCGCGCAGGATCGAGAACACCGATCCGACACTGACATTGACGTCGATGTTCGATGAACCGTCCAGCGGATCGAACGCCAGCAGGTAGCGTCCGCGCGGATAGCCATTTGGAATTACATACGGTTCCGGCAATTCTTCCGACACCATGCCGGCCAGCTGCCCGCCCCACTCGCAGCTGCGCAACATGATGTCGTTGGCGATGAGGTCGAGCTTCTGCTGCGTCTCGCCCTGCACGTTGCGCGTGGCATTCACGCCGTGTGCGCCCTGCAGCGGCCCACGCGCCACTGCCGTGGAGATGTACTTGCAACTGGTCTGGATGTCGTTGATCAGCGCCGTGAGCTGCTCATCGCGCTCGGCGGTCTGGCGCTGCTCTTCGATGATGAACTTCGA